>Ga0105243_10002280_pt1 | contig 16085 bp, 14 predicted proteins | sample KBSM34metaG_FD_81525 | JGI IMG/M metagenome (GOLD analysis project Ga0105243, IMG submission 81525) | Miscanthus rhizosphere microbial communities from Kellogg Biological Station, Michigan, USA - KBS M3-4 metaG | ecosystem: Host-associated > Plants > Roots > Rhizosphere > Soil | place... | reverse complement strand
GGCGATATCCCGATGTCACGAATATCTGCGATGGCGAGCAGTTGATCCCACGCGACACCTGGAGATATGCGGCGATCTCGGCGCGCAGTGCCGGCAGGCCGTATATCGAGGGATGAGCCATGTCGGATGGTTGCGTGGCACGCACACATCGTGCGCCCAGGCGTGCCCAGATCTTCCGAGGAAACGCATCCAGGGCAGGCAAACCCATTTGGAACGGCAAAATCGAATCTGGACGAAAACTAGCCGCGGCAACGCCGCTGTTGGAGCGGGGTATCGTGCTTGCAATAGGCGCTCGCGGCTTGAGGCCCGGCGTCACGATGGTCCCGGCCTGGCCCCGCGCTTGGATGTACCCCTCGGCAGCCAACAACGAATAAGCCGCCTCAATCGTGCCTCTTGCCAAGCCCAGTTCCTTGGTCAGCGCACGCGCCGAGGGAATGCGGTCACCCGGCTTCAGCAATCCGCTCGCAATCGCACTGCGAAACCGATTGTAGATCTGGCGATAGAAAGGTTCGGCCGCCGTTGGATCCAACGGCGAGATCTTGCTGGCCTTCGCGACGCTCATGGACTAGCCATTTCTGCAGATGAGTTAAAAACGATTATGCCCCACCCAACAATCATGGACCAGTCGCAATTTCCATTCATGGACCTTTGAGATAGGTCATAAGGTTTCTAGATTGATCTAGTGGCGTCCAGAGTTTCGGCGTGAGTGACGTCATCAAAAGAATTGGAGATGGGCCGATGAAGAGAATCCTGCATGTCAGTTGCAGTCCTCGCGGGCAGGCGGCCGAGAGCCATCGACTCGCGCAAAAGATCATCGGCTTCTTGCTGCAGAAAGAGCCGACGGCAATGGTGGTGAACCGGGTGATCGGCTGCGGCGCCATATCGCATGTCGATGAAAATTACGCGATTTCCCAACAGTCGTCCGCGGACGTATCGCAAGAGGGCTCGATCGCCCGGTCCGAAGAGCTCATTGCGGAAATAGAGAGTTCAGACTTTGTGGTGATTGGAACTCCCATGCATAACTTCACCGTGCCCTCGGCGCTGAAGGCGTGGATCGATCACGTCGTTCGCGCGCGTCGGACCTTCAATGTGACCAAGGAAGGCAAGGTCGGCAGGCTGCGCGATCGTCCGGTCTTTGTCGCCGTATCCTCGGGCGGACGATTTTCCGGCGAGCGGGCGCGTCAGCCGGATTTTCTGACTCCGTATCTGAAAGCAGTCCTAGGCACCATCGGACTGCATGATCTGACGTTCTTCTCGGTTCAAGGAACAGGCTCCGGACCGGTTGCCGTAGCTGCGGCCAGAGCCAAGGCAGATCGAACCCTGCAAGAGTACTTTGCGTCGTTTTGCACCCGATCTGTGAGCGGTGTTTTGCCCCCTCCTTCCGCTGCGGCGTTGCCGCACACATCCGCATCACTCGGGTGGTGAACGTCGAGACGACTACGTCTCGAGGGGGCAGCCAGCCGACAACAATGCCCGGGACGGATGGAAAGCAGTCCGGTGACGATACGTTCAATCAAGGCCATTGCCGTATTTTGCGGATCGAACTTCGGCGCATCGGAGGAGTTATGGCGGAACGACAAGGGGGCTGATGGGCGTTGTCGCTGATGCCGCTTTGGCTTCTGGCGGCAACGTACATGGGCGTGATCACCGACACTCTGCATCGGCGCGGGCATTCGCATTCCGGTCTGACTCAACATGAAATCGCGCCGACCCTGCGCGGCCGGAAGGAACGCATGGTCGCGCTGGCCGATGCGTTCATCGCACTGCCGGGGGGTATCGGGACGATCGAAGAGCTCATGGAGGTGTGGACCATGAACCAGCTCTCGGAGATCGACAAACCCGTAGGCCTATTGAACACCGCCGGTTTTTTCACAGCGTTTCTAGGGTTCATCGACCATATGGTCGACACGAAATTTCTGCCGGCAGCGCATCGGCAATCGATATCCGTGGATGCGGACGCGAGCGCCTTGATCGACAAGCTGCGCAGCTATGCGCGTGTCGATGTACCTAAGTGGCTATAGCCTCCACCCAACTTCCCGCAATTCGGTCGCGGCTCCTCACACTCTTACAGGAGAGACGGGCTACGCCAGCACGTCGGGCTCCTGCTTGAGCACGCGGCGCCCGAAATAATGGAAGGTCGCGGCGACCGCGCGTGGCTTCAGCCGGTAGTCGTGCGCCTCGCGCGCGAAAGGGGGATCGATCGATTTGATCGTACCGATCGATTGCGCGAGCACCTGCATGCGCGCTGCGCGCTCGATGAACACTGCGAGCACAGCCGCCTCCTCGATCGTCGCGGTCGCCACCAGCTGGCCGTGATGAGCAAGCAGGATGGCTCGCTTGTTGCCCAGCGCCTCGTGAATGATCTGCCCTTCCTCGTCACCGATGGGCGGCCCGGGCCATTCGGCGAGATAGGCGCAGTCGTCGTAGAACATCGCCGTGTCCATGTGGGCGGCGATCAGTGGCTGGCCGACCATCGACAGGGCCGAGCAGTATGGCGGATGGGTGTGCACGATCGCGGTCACGTTGGGCCGATGACGGTAGATCCATAGATGGAAGCGATTCGACGGGTTGACCATGCCGTCGCCGGCGAGCAGTTGGAGATCGTCGTCGACCAGCACGATATTGCTGGCGCGTGCCTCGTCGAAGCCGAGACCGAAGCTCAGCATCCAGTAGGTGCCGGGGCGGTCGCCGCGTGCGGTGATCTGGCCGGCGAGCCCGGACTCATGGCCCTCGTTGGCGAGAATCCGGCAGGTGAGAGCAATCTTCTGGCGCAGCGACCAGGGCGGCAGATCCAGATGGCGCTCCATCTGCTCGCTGGTGCGCGCGTGGTACTCGGCTTTGTCACGGATGATCACATCGCTCATGTCTCGGTGTCTCCTGTCATTCGGGCTTCACGCCGGCCTGGCGTGCCAGCGCGGCCCATTTCGGGATCTCGGCTGCGACATAGGCGGTCAGCTCCGTCGGGCTGTTGCCGACCACCTCCGCGCCTTGCTCGCGCAGCCGGTCGCCGACGTCCGGTAACCTGAGCGCCGCGACCGTTGCGTCGTGCAGCCGGGCCAGGATCGGAGGCGGGGTGCCGGTGGGTGCAAACAGGGCGTACGAATTGTCCGCGACCATCGAGGGGAAACCGGCCTCTGCGGTGGTCGGGATATCAGGCATTATTGCGCTACGCCGCGGGCTCGTGATCGCTAGCGCGCGCAATGTGCCGGCGCGGACATGGGGCTGCAGCGCCAACATAGTCTCGAAGGCGACCGGGATCTCGCCCGCGATTAGGGCGGTTACGGTCGGGCCGCCACCGCGATAGGGCACGTGCTGCAGCGCCAACCCGGTCAGCTGTTTGAACAGCTCTCCGGTCAGGTGGAACACAGTGCCGGCGCCGGCCGAGCCGTAGTTGGCGATGGCTCGCGGACTGGCCTTGGCGGCCTCGATGAAGCCGCGCATTGTTTCGGCAGGCACGCGCGAGTTCACCGCCATCAGGATTGCAGCAGAAGCGACCATCGTGATCGGCGAGAAATCCCGCTCTGTGTCGTAGGGCAGTTTCGCATAGATGCTCGGATTGATGACGTGACTGGTCGGCACCAGCAGTAGCGTGTAGCCGTCCGGAGACGACTTGGCCGCGAGCCCAGTGCCGAGCGTGCCACCGGCGCCGCTGCGATTGTCGATCACGACTGGCTGGCCCAGGCTCTCGTGCAGCTTCTGGCCGAGCACGCGGCCGACGATGTCGGTACCGCCGCCTGCTGGGAACGGCACGATGAGCCTGATCGGCCGGCTCGGATATGGCTCCGCCGCGACCGCTGCCGCACCCGGGAGCACCGCGGCACCGCTGAGAAGGGTAATGAAGTCCCGACGGCGCATCCGCCACCTCGTAGACCATCGACCCGTCGTAGGGGTCCCCGACCAATCTCTCAGCCGGCGTCTGCGTTGTGTCGCTCCCGATGATGTATTCGAGGCTATGCCGAAGTGAACGAAGGCGCCAATGAAATCTACATAAAACCGTCAGGACGTCGGACGGACAGGAGGGGACCGAGGGGCGCGACGGCCGTCGCGACGTCCGGCCACGAACCGAGGCTCTCCGAAGCTGATCGAGGGACCTGCGCGCGACCAAGCCGGAATCCCGGAGAGCATTTATTCGATTACCTCGTCAGCACGGTCCACCGGAAGTCAGCCGGGACCTTCCGAAGCTTACTATAAATCCAAGTTGTCCCATAAAAGGAAGCGCCGAACCACACAGCATTTAGCGCACTTGCCCACGCGATGAAAGCTAAAGACCTGTCGTCGAGCGAAGGACCCGTCCAAGCACCGAGAAAAAACACTATGATGCTTGCCGCCGCCCCAGCTGCAAGAACGCCGTGTCGTAGGCTGCGCACTCCAGCGGCAGCGCCGAAGCCCATCCAAAGAATGGTGGAAAGCACTATAGAGGTAGGATCGATCTTTGCCAGATGCCAGACCAGGAAGAAAAAGAGGGCAGAAGGTATATATAATAGCCCAGTGCCAATCGCACAGAAAAAGGCGAGGCTGCTAATTTCTCGCCGACGCTTGATGTCGATATTCAATTGCGTCTTAAGCCCATGAATCAGTCTGCTTACGTCTTCGTGAAACGATGCAAGACGCACTTCAATGCCATTCCTGAGAGAAAGTTCTTCGAGTTCCTTGGGCAGTTGGCGTGCATCCGGAATCCTGGCGCCATCCACCAAGATTGGGACCACAGGGATATCGCGTTGAAGCGCCGCTCCAATCTCGACTCGAACGAAATCGTTTGGATTCTCCAGACGATGGTTTCCATGTTCATCACGCGCATCGAGCCAATTTCGTCCAATGACCGCGAGCAACACCTCGCACTTGGCAACTTCATCGTGCAAGACCCTTACAAAATTTGCCCCAAGTGGAATAGCGTCCACGTCCATGAACAGAATGTCGGACCCAAGAGCTTGAACAAGCTGATCTTGGATGCGGCCCGCATAGCCCCCGGAATCCTCACGACGATAGGAAAGGAAAACTTTGGTCATCCTGCGCTCTGACAAATAATCCACCAGGATAAGTCATACAGGGTGGTTGCGGCCGATGCTCCAGTCAATTCCGGTAGCCCCGCATGCGGGCCTGAACTTTCGGATGTCCGTGTGTGGGCAGGAGAGGACGCCGTTGCGCCGCATTCGCTCGCCCTGCTGCGCGCACGCCGCGAGCGGCCACGCAGCCGCCGCGCCGGCGAGCAGCGTGATGAACTCTCGCCGCATCATTCAATCACCTCGTCAGCGCGGGCTAGGAATGTCTCGGGGATGCTCAAGCCGATCCCTCTGGCAGCCTTGAGATTGACAATCAGCTCGAACCTCGTCGGCTGTTCCACCGGCAGATCGGCCGGTTTCGCACCCTTGAAGATTTTGTCGACGAAGATCGCCGCGCGGCGATAGAGGTCGGGACAGCTCACGCCGTATGCGATCAATCCGCCAGCATCGACGAACTCTCGCGAGCCGTAGACCGCTGGCAGCCGGTGCTCGGTCGCTAGGCCTGCGATGAGGCTTCGATTTGCCTGGGTGACCGTTTCGGTCGCGGCGCTAAGCGCGTCTGGTCGCTGACGGCCCGCGGCAACGAAGGCAGCCGCAATGTCCTCGGGTGTCCTCGCATCAAACAGCACAAGCTGCATGCCCAGCGACTGTGCGGCTGTCTCGTAGTTCTTGCGGGTGCGCGCGTAGTTCGGATTATCCGGATTGCTCAGGATTCCGACGCGGGCGAGACCAGGCACGATCTCGGTAAGTAGTGCAAGCCGCTTCGAAGTCAAATCAACCAGTAGGCTGGCCATCCCGGTCACATTTCCGCCTGGCCGCGCAATATGTCCGACCACGGCAAACGGATCGGCGGTCGACGTCATGACGATGGGAATGGTCCCGCTCGCATTCCTGGCCGCCACGGTGGCAGGCGTCCCCCACCCCGCCCGCGCCTGCGCTTTTGCCCGCTGGGCCGCATTGCCGCCCAAACGGGCCTTCGCCGTCAGCCTTCCACGATCCCCGCCAAGTTTCACGCCGCGCCGCTTGGCGGCAGCCAAGGCCGCTTTCGCGCGGGCGGAGATCATGCGGGCCTCACGCGGCTTCCCAGGCGGTCAAGCGGCCCGGCGCTCAACTGAGGTTCGACCCCGGATCGGCTTGATGACCAGGCCGTGCGGCTTGCGATACTCGCTGCGATGGCCGAGTCGATCCTCCTTCGCGAAGCGCTTCTCCTTCGCCTTGGAGGCGAAATGTTCGCTGACCTTGCCCTTCTTCTTGATAATCACGTAGCCGCCTTTGGTCATGCTGAAGGGCTTCTTGAGCAGTCCAAGATGATCGTATTTCGTGCCGGGCGGATGCTTGAACGGTTCGAACCATGACGGGTGCAGGAAATTCGACATCTCGATCCCGTCGACCAGGAAGGTGTCTTCTTCGACCGGGTCGCACATTTCATAGGCGTATTCCGTGCCGTCGGCCGCCTCCGCCCACAAGTTTGCGATCGGGTCGATAACCATCTCGAACAACTCGTGGCATGCGGTGACGCTCACGAGCTGATTGTCCGCGAGCGTGGTCTTGACGAAGATCTTCGAGACCGGCTGCCCGTCCTTGGTCAGGTCGTGATAGCCGAGCGCGCCCGCCGTGTCGGCATCATCGAAATAGACGAACTGCCAATCAGAGGGCTTTGCGACCTTGGCGTTGTAAAGCTTTACCGGGTAGCCCCAGACCGGAAGAAATTGCTCGTCGTAGCATTTCTGCAGTGTCACGGTGAGCCGGTCGAAGGGTACACCGAGGTCGACCGTCGCCTTGTTGATGCAGGCGATGGTGACCGGGCCTCCTTGCCCGGCTTGCGCCGCGTGGATGGTGTTCATGAGTGCCTCCTGTTCAGTTGAGTGACATTCTGCTGCGTCGGGTTACTAAGCCGAATTATTCCGCCGCGATGCTCGCCCAGCACGTGATCGCGCTGCAGACCGAGCTCCACCGGCCGAAGCCCTTGTAAATCTGCGCCGCCACCATCGCTTGTTGCCTGAGCGTCAGGCCGTCGGCCTTGATTTGCGGGTCGGAGACGTTCCGGATGGCGAGCCAGCGCGGCGCGCTTTCCCCCATCTCGGAGGCGACCAATCCGAGGATCGCATCTCCCATTTCGCAAACGTCGCCGAGCCCTTGCAGCTTGTAGTGGTCGTTCGACGTGTCGAAGCCGAAGAAGTCGGTCGTGACAACGGAAGAGCCCAGCCCTTTCACCGGCACGCGGATGATCTTCGGCAGGCGCTGATTTTCCTTCGGGAGCTGCGCCGAATTCGCCTTGAACAGCGATCGTGCGGTGGCGAAGTGCGTCGCTTTCGCCGCCGAGCTGGCGAAATGCGCCTGTGCGAATGGCTCCTTATTGAACTTAGCCGTGCAATCGAAGCGGACGATGGGGCTGACGATCACGTCGCCGACTTCGAATTGCTTGCCGATGCCGCCCGCGGTTCCGGTCGTGATGACCAGCTTGGGTTGCACTTCGAGGACGATCTGGCGCCATACGTCGATGTTCGGCAGTTGCGGACCGTCTTGCGACATATGCGAGTCCGACTTGAAAATCACGACCGATTTGTCGCCGATGGTCGTGGTCCAGTACGCGCCCAGACGCTTTGCCTGCAGCGCCGGGCTACCCTTGCGCATCTTCCTGGAGATCTGCGCGAAGTTGTGCGTGTAGGACTGGTAGTCGTTGCGGGAATCCTTGCCGGGGGTGAGCACGCGGCTTAGCGCGTGACCTTCATCGACGGTCCACGTCACCACCAGCACGTCTGCACGCGGCAGCGGGCTGTTGCTGCTGCGGCCGGGCGCGCGCCCGGTCTTGGGCGCCAGTCCCGTGGGCCATTGAACATCGGTGTAGCGCGACAGGCCGGTCGCCGTACTGAAAGCCAGGAACTGCAGGCCGGCGGGAGACTCGGAATCGAAATCGATGATCTCGCGCTGAAAGTCCTCAGGCGTCGCCGCCTTGGCGGCACGTGGGGAAGCGAAGGTCGTCTCGGGCGGTGGGGTCGCGATTGGATCGAAGCCGAGATTTCTCTCGACCCACTTGCGGTCGACTCTCATGCTGGGCTCCGTTTGCCCGAAGGCACCCGGTCGTCGCCGCCCACAGCCATAGTACTCCGAGAAATGGCACTTTTCAACTATAGATTGATCTGTCAGAGAAACTAAACCATAACGAATTTTTATCAGGACGGCTCTCTCGCAAAAGATGCGTTACCTGATCATCGGTGCGTTCGCAGAAGCAACATGCCGCCATCGTCGCTCTTCATTGCCCACGGCTCTTGCGTATTTGATGCCGAGGACGAGCCCTACCAGACCCAAATATTTCAAACGCGACTCAGAGCCATTTTTGCTATTCGCTCAGTTTGATGTTGGCGTCCTTGGTGGAGCCCGTTATGCACGACTTGTCTCGGCGAAGCGCCATTCGCGGTTCCATCTTGCTGCTTGGAAGCCTTGCCCCGGCATCACGCTCGATGGCTGCGGAAAATGCACCGCTGGCGATCAAGGGCTATGATCCGGTCGCCTATTTTACCGACGGAATGCCGGTGCGCGGTAGGCCGGACATCGAATATGAATGGGACGAGCGCCGCTACCGTTTCTCGCGCGCGGAGCATCGTGAGCTTTTCAAGACCGACCCCGTGCGCTACGCGCCGCAGTTCGCAAATTTTTGTGCCATGTCGCTGGCCAACGGCGAGCTCGTCGAGGCCGACCCCGAAAGCTGGCTGATCAGCGACGGCAAGCTCTATTTCTTCGGCAAACGGGAGGGGCCGGAGCTGTTCCGGCAGAACCTTAGCGACAACATCGCTAAAGCAAACCAGAACCGCCCGCTCATTCGGTCCCGTTAACGGCCCATTCTTGGGGCCAGAGACCCCCTTCGGCGCAAGGGGCCGGTGCAGTTGAACCGATGCACCGCCGCTCAGAGCCTAGGTTTCCGTCGTCCCTACAAATTTCGGCGTTTGCTCCGCCTTTCCTTCGGCTTCTTTCGTTACGGCAATCCACCCACCATGATGACCTCGCCGGCGTCAATCAACGCAAACGCAGGAGCATACCCATGAATACGCGCTTGAACCGGCGAGTCGCCCTCGGTCTGACCGCCCTGGTCATAGCCTACGCATTGGCGACCGCCCCATCCGCAGTCGCGCAGGACGTTCCGCTGGCGATCAAGGGCTATGACCCGGTCGCCTATTTCACCGACGGGCGGCCGACACCCGGCCGGCCGGACATCGAGTATCAATGGGATGAACACACCTATCGCTTCGCGAGTATGGAGCATCGCGAGCTTTTCAAGGCCGAACCCGTGCGCTACGCGCCGCAATTTGGAAACTTCTGCGCCATGGCGCTGGCCGTGGGCCGGATCGTCGTGGCCAATCCAGAGAACTGGCTGATCAGCGAGGGCAAGCTTTATGTATTCGGCAGCCCGGCCCCGGCAGGCCCCGCTTTGTTCCAGAAGGATCTTGCCGGAAACATCACGAAGGCAAATCAGAACCGGCCGATGCTTCCGAAGCTCTAACGGTCGGTCGTCCAAGGCGGAGTCGCATCCAGGCCCGCCTTGCGGATGCCGTCGCGTAGGTGCTCGAGATCCGCGGTACTGAGGAATTTGCTTCCAAACTCCCGCGGATCGAATGTCGGGTCCAGACGGCGAACCTCGGTCACGACACGCGCGGCGTCCTCGGCTTGGTTGCGCTCGGCGTAGGCGGCCGCGAGCACGATCCGGCTGAAATTAGCGGCCGTGGTTCTGCGAAGATTGAGCTTCGCCTCCTCGATCGCCGCGTCATAGCGACCTTTCAGATAGTACGCGAGGCTGAGCGCATTGCGATCAAGCGCATTGAGTTCGGGATCGATGCGCTGGGCCAGCTCCAGGACCTCGATCGCGGCATCCGTCTGTCCCAGCCACATCAGGAGATTGCCGTGGCCGGCGAGACCAAGGGCATCGTTCGGATTGATCGCGATCGCGCGGTCCATCTCCGCTTTGGCCTGCTCGTATCGCTGATGGAAGATATGGACGCGGCCGAGGATGATGCGTGCGCGTACTTCGGAATCGTTGATGCTCAGTGCCTTGTTGGCCAACTCCTCCGCACGGCTTAGGGTGTCGGCTGGCGATTCCGCCCAGCCCATTACCATGGCGATGTGATAGGTTTCTGCGAGCGATGCATAGGCGGCCGCATAGTTCGGATCGAGCGCGATCGCGCGTCTGAGCAGGACGCGAGCCTCCACGAGGTCCGCGCGCGTCGGGCGCTGCAAGGCCGGCCTGGCGCGAAGCACGTATTCGTAGGCTTCAAGACTCTCGGTCGGTTTGGCGAGTACCCGCCGTTGCTCGACTTCCGTCACGCGGATCGCCAAGGCGCCGGCGATCTGAGTGGTGATTTTGTCTTGCAGCGCAAAAAGATCGGCAAGCGCCTCGTCGAAACGGCCCGACCAAAGCACCCGGCCATCCGAATCGACGAGTTGCGCGGTCACCCGCACGCGGTTGGCAGTCCGCAGGACGTTGCTCTCGACCTGATAGCGCACCGCAAGGCTGCGGGCGATCTCCCCGGGACTCGCGGCTCTGCCCTTGTAGGGGGAGACGGCATTCCACGACATCACAGTCAACTCGGAAAACCGGCCGAGCGCGTTGATGATGTCCTGCGTCAACCCGTCAGCGAAATAATCTCGCGCCGCATCACCACCCTGATTCGCGAAGGGGAGAATGGCGATCGCGGGTTTCGCGACCATCTCGGGGTTTTTGGTCGCGGATCGACTGGCGTATCCCGGAGCGTTCAAAGATTTCCAGTCGATTGCAACCCCGGCCCACAGCATTCCCGCGAGCACGACCGCGACACCCAGCGCGGCGAATAACCTGATGCGCGCGCCGGGCGTCGACGAGCGGGTGGCATCGAGCGACGCAGCCGCAACCGATGCGGCCTCGGCCCAAGGCTGGCCGACCGAGCCGACAACCGACACGTCGGATTCAAATCGATAGCCGCGACGCGGAATCGTTCTGATCAGGCGTGCTCCGTCATCCCCGAGCGCGCGCCGCAATTCGCCGATGCTCTGCACCAGCGCATCGTCCGTGACGGCAATATTCGGCCAGACCGCGGCAAAGAGTTCGTCCTTCGAGACAAGGCGGCCGCAATTGTCGACCAGGTAGTGCAGCACCGCGAAGGTCTTTGGCCGCAGCGCAATCTCGTTTCCGTCAAAAAGCAGAGAGCCGCGATCCAAATCCAGGACATAACGATCAAATCGCCGCCGCTTTGCTTGGACCTGCACAGGAGAATTGAAATTGTGTGTGGTCATCGTCCCTGCCGGTTACGTCAATTGAGATGCAAGCGCCGATCCGGAGATCTGCTCGCTTTCACGACAGCAACCCGCAGCCCGAAACTGCACATCGACTGACTGGTCGATATTATCCCTGTTATCGCGGGAAATCCACGAACACGTCCACTCTCGGCATCGTGTCCCAGCTCCGGCCGTCATCCTCAGTCGCTGGCTTTGGTGCGAGCGAATGACCGCTTCGGATCAATAGCGTCGGTTTCGCAATGCCCGATGGGGCCGCTTATCTGCCAACAGTGGCGCTAAACTCGGCCGCCGAAGGCGGCATCAAATGCATGACGTCGGATATACCCAACGTGGGAGCGATCTGACGCAAATATGACGGCTCCGGTGCTCGGCCGGTACCTTCGGCCGCGCCCGGCTAATTCGACTGCTTGACGAGCTCGTCGATCCTCGCCTTGAACACCTCGCCGAGCTTCTCGTCGAAGGTATCGCCGAGGGTACCACCGGCGCGGGCGGAGTTGGGCGCTTGCGTGGCGGCGGTCGCGCTGGAGTCGGTGGGCGGGGCCGGCGGCGCGGCGGGCGGCGTACTGCCTCCGCCCGCGGGGCTTTCCCGGCGCACCGAGGCGTTGGCGCGGCCGCTGCTCTTGCTCGGCGGCGGCTCCTGACGAACGCTGCGGGTGCGCGAGGCCTGCGAGGAGCTGGACTCGGATTTGGCCTGCGACTTTCCGCTCTTGCCGGACGAGCCGGAGCTCGACTTCTCGTCGTCGCGCTTCGCGCGCGTCCCGCCGGAAGGCTTGGCCGGCTCGGCGCCGTCGTCCGTCCCCCGGTCGCGCTTCCAGCGCGTGTTGTCGCTCGGGCTCCTGCCGGATCTGGACTCGAACGAGGGCTGCTGCGACTGCTGAAACATCGGGAGGAAGAAGAATGCCTCCGCGGGGCCGGGACTGCCCACCGTCGCGGCGAGGGTGGCTGCAAAGACGAGCGCGGCACCGTGGATCGAGCGCATGGGCATGTGGAAGCTCCCTTCGGCATTAATAGTTGTCATCGCGTAACACGGGCCGCTGCACGCCTCTGTGACATAGATCACAGTCCTCGGACGCGGTCCGGTGGATCAATTGGGTCGCGCCACCAGCGGCTTGCCGCCGGCATCTCTGATCTCGGCGGCCCATAGCCGCTGGATCGCACCGACGACGTTGTCCGGCATGGGCACATAAAGCATCTCCGTCGCCAGCCTGTCGCCCTTGGCGAAGGCCCAGGTGAAAAACTTGAGCGCCTCCCGGGTCGCCGCCGCGTCCTCGGGCCGCTTGGGCATGAGGATGAAGCTCGCGCTCGCGAATGGCCACGACTCCGCGCCCGGCATGTCGGTGAGGATCACGCCGAAGCCGGGCGTCGCTTCCCAATTCGCATTGGCCGCCGCCGCCATCAGCGAGGCGGGAGTGGGCGCGACCGCACGGCCCTCCCTGTTCACCATCCGGACGAAGACGAGCTTGCCGTGCCTGGCATAGGCGTATTCGGCGTAGCCGATCGCGCCTCTGGTCTGGGCCACGGCGTTGGCGACCCCGTCATTGCCCTTGGCGCCGATACCGCCGCGCCATTCGACCGTGGTATCGGCGCCGACCTTCGTCCGCCAGTCCGTGCTGACCTTGCTGAGATAATGGGTGAGCACGTAGGTGGTCGCGGACGCATCGGACCGATGCACCGCCACGATCGGCTGCGCGGGCAACCGCACATAGGGGTTCAGCCGCTGGATCGCCGGATCGTTCCACGACTTGATTTCGCCGAGGAAGATCTTGGCCAGGATGGCGCCGTCGAGGGCAATGTCGCCCGCCTTCACGCCCTCGATGTTGACGATCGGAACCGCGCCGCCCATCACGGCCGGGAATTGCAGCAGGCCGTCGCGTTCGAGGTCAGCGCTCTGGAGCGGCAGGTCGGACGCGGCGAACGCCACCGTCCGCGCCAGGATCTGCCGGATTCCCGCCCGCGAGCCCACCGACTGATAGTTCAGCCCCACGCCGGACTCCTTCTTGTAGGCCTCGGACCAGAGCGCGTAGATCGGATAGGGGAACATCGCTCCGGCGCCGGTGATGATCGAGGGCGTCCGCGTCACCGTGTTCGGCGGCGTCAGCGCCGCCACCGGCGGGGGCGGCGGCTCGACCGCAGCCGGCGGCGTCACCGCGATGGCGGGAGCGCTCGGGATGAAATAGAACCGGCCGGTAAGCGCGGAGTGTTCCCACGGCACCTGCCGCCGTTGGGTCTCCCGCATCACGTCGTTGCGAACGGCGATCAGGATCGCGCTCAGGTCGTCCTTCGAGGAGCGCAGGTGTTTGATCAGCGCGCCCGCAAACGGGGAGTTTCGGTCGGTCCCATCGAGCGCCACGTTGCCGGGTTGGGTGGAGAAGCTGATGAGGGTGCCGACCCCGGACTCAGCCGGCGCCAGGCCGCGCCCGATATCCACCGAGCGTGTGCCCATGGCCCTTGCGAGGTTGGGCGCGAGCGGGTTGTCGCGACAGGCGTCGAGGAACAGGATGTTGGTCGCCGCCTCGCGCTCCATCGTCCGTTGCACGAGATCAAGCCGCACCATTTCGAAATCGAGCGCCGACGCGTTCCGCAGTTGGGCATCGATCGGGACCAGGTAATTGGTGCCCGATATCTGGAGACCGTGTCCGGCGTAGAAGAACACGCCGACATCAGCGCCGACGAGTGCAGCGGCGAAATCGCGGATTTTTCGCTCGAGCGCGGCCTTGTCGAGATCAATCCCGTCGAGGACCTCAAAGCCGTGCGTCCGCAGGGCGGCGGCCATGTCACCCGCATCGTTGCGGGTGTTGGCGAGCTCGCCCGCGTGCCGGTACGCCGCGTTACCGATCACAAGCGCGACGCGCTTGCCTGCATGGGCCGCTGAGCCGATGCATAGACACAAGAGGACAATGGCGGCCCGCAACATCGTGCTGATCCGTCGTATTCCGTGCCGGCCTCTAATACCGGTCCTCGAGTTCATGGCGGGGTGCGACTCCGCCCTTTGCCACAATGTCGCCCATTTCGGGCCCGGCCGCAATCGTGAAAGGAAGGCGCCTCGCCTTCATAGCTTGCTTCAATCGGGCCTAGTGTCCCGATTCCGAAGTTCGCATCATTGTGCGGCACGCTCGTTTGCGAACTTCGGAATCAAAGGGACACTAGCAAACCTATTGATCTGGTGTGGCTTTGGTTCAGAAGTCCGCATTTCGGACTCGCCGCGAGAGTGATGCGGACTTCTGAACCGCCACACCGGGCCTGGAAATTACTTCTTCTCCGGCATGCCGAGCTCCTTCGCCGACTTGGCGAGGACTGCGCGCTGCTCGTCGATCGACTTGGCGAACTCGGCCGGCCCGCCGGGGTTGGGAATCTGAGCCGTGAGGATCAGCCGGTTCTTGATAATGGCGTCGCTGTCCATCACCGCCTTGATGTCGGCGGCGATGCGCTCACGCAGCGCCATCGGCATGTTGGGCGGGCCGAACAGTCCGACCAGCCCGTCCATGGTCAAGGCCGGAAAGCCGGCCTCGGCAACGGTCGGAATGTCGGGGATCGTCTCCGCGCGGGTGGTGTTGGTCACCGCGAGGATCCGAATCTTGCCTGCTTCGATCTGCGGCCGGGCGATGGCATAGGCGGACTCGTAAATCTGGACGCGGCCGGCGGCGAGGTCATTGGCGGCCTCGACCGGGTTGCGGTACGGCACCTTCTTGACGTCGACACCGATGCTCTTGAGCCAGCTCTCGAACATGATGTCGAGCGCGCCGGTCAAGCCGGCCCAGTTCATTTGGCCGGGCTTGGCGCGCGCCGCCTCGACCACCTCCTTGAGCGATTTGGCCGGCAGGGAAGCCGGCACCGAAATTCCGACCACCGTGTTGGACACCCGCGCGATCGGGGCAAGATCAGCAGGATTGTACGGCATGGTGTCGTGCTGGTAGGGGTGGCCGATGAACGACGAGCTCGGCCCGTACAGCAGGACGTGGTCGTCCTGGGCGCTGACGAAGGCGTTGATGGCGACGATACCGTCGCCGCCGGGCTTGTTCTCGATCACGATCGGCTGACCCCATTTCTCGGCCAGCCTGTCCGCCAGCAGCCGCGCACTGATGTCGGCGCCGCTTCCCGGACCGAGCGTCAGGATGAACTTGACCGGCCGTGTCGGCCAGTTTTGCGCCGTCGCGGGCGCCGTCGCCGCCAGAAACAGGGTGAGCAGCAGCGTCAGGGCGACAAGGCAATGAGACAGTCGCGCACGGTGCATGGGTTGGCTCCCGGATGGCAAAAGACAGGGCTCTATTACAACATCGCAAATAGCGCCCGAACGCCTTTTTGTCGCATCCTTCAGGGCTGCAACCGCCCAGATACCGGTATCCAGACCGGCTCGATCGAAATGACCCAACAGCGACCTGGTTTCGTACCTGGAATGGCGACAGAGGGCCGCACGTCGCCTAGGCTTCGGACCGATGCAGAAGGCGCCTGGCTCGATCATGCGTACCTTCCACGCCATTTCAGGGTTGATCCGGGGAATCCCGGGCTAACGCGCCGCATATGAAAATCACCCGCCGCCGCGTGTTCACTGCTCTCACCGCCGTCGCGGCCGCGGGACTTGGCGCTCTCGGCATTCGCTCCGCGGCGGCGCGCTACTACGACGGCCCGGTATCGGATCACTTCGACGGCTCGCGGTTTTTCGATCCGCACGGCGCGCCGCCCAACAGCACTGCCGACCTGTTGCGCTGGTACACCGGCCGCAGCAAGGCCGAATGGCCGGCATGGGCACCGAGCCCTTATGCCGACCAGCCGCCGGCACGGGTTGCGGGTACCGAGTGGCGTATCTCGTTCGTCGGGCATGCG
>Ga0105243_10002279_pt1 | contig 16094 bp, 26 predicted proteins | sample KBSM34metaG_FD_81525 | JGI IMG/M metagenome (GOLD analysis project Ga0105243, IMG submission 81525) | Miscanthus rhizosphere microbial communities from Kellogg Biological Station, Michigan, USA - KBS M3-4 metaG | ecosystem: Host-associated > Plants > Roots > Rhizosphere > Soil | place... | reverse complement strand
TCGCTGACAGTGGCGATGTGCACCGAGTCATCGAGTATTTCCACGTCGGCGTCGGTTTCGATGTCGGCGGCAGTAACTTCACCGGCCGACTCCTTCGAAATTCTCAACGTCTTTGATTCGTTGCCGTGCAACTTAAAGGGCACTTGCTTCAGATTTAGAATTACGTCAGTCGCATCTTCGACCACGCCCTTGATTGAGGAGAACTCGTGTTCGACTCCTTCAATCTTTACTGCCGTGACGGCAGCGCCTTCGATTGAAGAAAGCAGGGCGCGACGAAGGGAATTACCCACCGTGGTGCCAAAGCCGCGCTCGAAAGGCTGCGCTGAAAAGCGGCCATAACGTTCCGTCAAAGTTTCAGTATCTGCCGCCAAGCGACGCGGCATTTGAAATCCTGTCCAAAGATTATTTTGATCCATAGCCATAGCGTTTCCGGTCCCCAATAAAAAAACACGCAACCAGACGGAAGCGCTCCACACGCTTCCGCCGGTTAAAGTTAATTACTTGCTATAAAGCTCGACGATTAGCTGTTCGTTGATCAGGCGATCGATGTCGTCGCGCACTGGCAGACTGATCACGCGCGCATGCATTTCCCCACCGTCGGCAGCAATCCACGATGGGCGACCTCGGCCAGACGCAGTCTGCCAAGCGCCCTCAACGTGGTTATTTTTCCGGCTCGCCTCTTTAACACTGATCGAGTCGCCCGGCTTCACCTGATATGAGGGAATATCTACCTTGCGGTCGTTCACGAGTATGTGTCCGTGATTTACCAACTGCCTGGCCTGACGACGTGAAGTCGAAAAGCCGGCGCGGTATACCGCATTATCCAAGCGACGCTCAAGCAAGAACAGAAGGTTCTCACCTGTGATGCCCTTCATTCTGGCCGCGCGCTCGAAATAGTTTCGGAATTGTCCTTCAAGGATGAAGTAGATGCGTTTGACCTTCTGCTTCTCGCGCAACTGTTGACCATAGCCAACAAGGGCCTTACCCCGTCGCATCGAGTTGCCGTGCTGTCCAGGCGGTTGAGTACCGCGTTTTTCAATGGGACAGGCGGGCTTGTAACATCTATCACCCTTAAGAAAAAGCTTTGCACCTTCGCGTCGACAAAGGCGACACACTGCATCTCTATACCTAGCCAATCAATTGCCTCCAGTCTGTAATAGACGGAAAAGTTTACAGGTTACGCTTGTGAGCGAGACCCTTCATCCTTTGGGTTAATTATTGCTGATTTCCGATTGCCAATTTCCGATCAGCCCTAATCAATTCCACTTCAAATGGGCAATCGGCAATTGGCAATCGGAAATGCCTTACACTCTTCGCCGTTTTGGTGGGCGACAACCGTTGTGCGGAATCGGGGTAGTATCACGAATCGTTGACACTCGGATTCCAGCATTTGCGATCGCTCGGATCGCTGACTCTCGACCGCCACCTGGTCCCTTTACGCGAACCTCACATTGGTGCATTCCGGCTTCGTGAGCCTTCTTCGCCGCTTCATATGCGGCCTGCTGAGCAGCGAAAGGCGTTCCTTTGCGCGAGCCACGAAAACCACGAGCACCGGCTGATGATTGTGCGATCAGGTTACCCTCGAGGTCCGTAATAGAAATCATCGTGTTGTTGAACGAAGCAGCGATATGGACGATTCCATTCGGCACGTTCTTCTTCTCTTTCTTACGAAAGATTTTCTTTTTACCACCAGCTTTTGCCATAAACTTTACTCTTGTACTCTGTTATCTGTACGTCGTCGTTCGTGCACTATTGGGTTCGTTAATAAAACCCCAAGCACAAAGCTCCAAGTACAAATCGCTACTTCTTGCCAGGCGCCTTCTTCTTCGCAATGGTTGCGCGCCGCGGACCTTTACGAGTCCGGGCATTTGTGTGGGTACGCTGACCACGGACGGGCAATGCACGACGATGGCGGAGGCCTCGATAGCAGCCAATATCCATGAGGCGCTTAATGTCCATCTGGACTCGTTTACGCAGGTCGCCTTCGATTTCTCCCTGGCTTTCAAGGACGCCACGAATTCGGCTCAGCTCGTCTTCGCTCAAATCCTTGATCCGAGTGTCGACGTTTACGCCTGCCTCTTTCAGAACAGTACTTGAACGGGATCGGCCAATTCCATAAATGTAGGTCAGCCCAACCTCAGCTCTTTTGTTTGGCGGAAGATCCACCCCAGCTACACGTGCCATTTCTAATCGCTATCCTTGTCTCTGTTTATGTTTGGGGTTTACGCAAATCACCCGTACCACCCCTTTGCGATGGATGACTTTGCACTTGTCGCACATCTTCTTTACTGACGCACGGACTTTCATTACTCAACCTCGACTCTTCGATTATCTACTTGTAACGATATGTGATTCGACCTCGATTTAGATCGTAGGGCGAAAGTTCTACCAAAACTCGGTCGCCAGGGAGAATGCGTATGAAATGTTTGCGCATCTTCCCTGAGATATGCGCGAGTACCTGGTGCTGGCTTTCTTCCAACTCAACCCGAAACATAGCGTTTGGCAAAGTTTCCAGCACCTTTGCCATGACCTCTATAGCCTCTTCCTTCGCCATAACCTCTCAGATTGAAATTTTGGCGCACCGACAAACTGCGAAGAATACCATGCTGTTCTCTCTTTGCCAAGCTGAGCCTCCACTATCAGTTACAAGCGACAGTCTGCGACACTGAGGGCTTGGCTAAAGGTACTCGAGTCAGGACTTCCGGCCCTTCTTCAGTAATAGCGATGGTGTGTTCCACATGAGCACTGGGCTGTCCATCCATCGTGACAACCGTCCAGCCGTCAGGCAATACCTTGGTGAAATGGGTTCCCTTGTTCACCATCGGCTCGACCGCGAAGACATATCCTGCCTTGATCTTGGGCCCTAACCCCGGTTTGCCATAGTTAGGAATCTGGGGATCTTCATGCATCCGCCGCCCTATTCCGTGACCAACGTAGTCCCTGACTACTGAATACCCATTCGCCTCGGCGTGCTGCTGAACAGCCCAACCAATGTCTCCCAGATGGTTCCCTGCTCGGCACTGTTCGATTGCGAGATCCAGGCATTCCTCGGTGATCTGGATTAACCTCAGTCGCTCATCAGCAACCTTGCCGACGGGAACCGTCGTGGCTGTATCACCCACAAAACCTTCGAGGGTTGCGCCACAGTCAATCGAGAAAATGTCCCCTTCCTTCAGCTTGTAGCCTGAAGGAAAGCCGTGAACCACTTGCTCGTTAACTGACGCGCAGATCGAATAGGGGAACCCGTTATATCCTTTGAATGTTGGCAGCGCGCCAGCATCGCGAATCATCTTTTCCGCGGCCCGATCGATTTCGATCGTCGACACGCCCGGCTCAACCAGCGTCCGCAAATGCGATAACACTTCACCGGCAAGCTTGCCGGACGCTCGCATCTTCTCGATCTCTTTCTTCGACTTCCCGATTATCATTACAACTACTCTAACTCTTAACTATCGCCTCAAGTTCATGATAGATGACTTCGGCGTCGTCGGCACCGTCAACGGTGCGCAACAAATTGGCGCGTCGATAATACTCAACCAGAGGTCGGGTCTGCTCTTCGTAAGTCGCGAGTCGCGCGCTCACGGTTTCTGAATTGTCATCGGCCCGATGAACTAGTTGCGCATTGGGATGATTGTCACAAACATTGTCGAACTTCGGTGGCCTGAAATACAGGTTATAGATTTCATTGCACACCGGGCAATTCCTTCGACCTGTCATGCGTCGCTCAAGCAGGTCGCGCGCAGTATCAATCAGAACAGGAACAATCTGGTTCCCTTGTTTTTGGGCGAGTTCTTCAAGGCTCGCAGCCTGCGCAGGCGTTCTCGGAAACCCGTCGAGTATATATCCGTTTCGACAGTCATCCTCACTTGTTCGCTCCCGCACTAAACGAATTGTCAATTCATCGGGGACCAGGTGTCCCTTCGCCATGATGTCCCGAACTTCTTGGGCCAACGAAGTGTGGGAATCCTTCAGCGCGCGAAAAATATCTCCCGTGGAGATTTGCGGCAAATTCAATCGCTCTTGAAGTAAGCGCGCCTGAGTGCCTTTGCCGGCACCAGGCGCACCCATCAGAACTATTATCTTCGACATAGGCGAGAGATGATTTGAGGTTCTTATTTACGACGGGCAAATGCCAGACACAAAGTCAAACCTAAACCAGGTCAGGCTCTTCGGCCCCGCAATCGGCCACCACTACCAAGGAACCCTTCGTAGTTTCGCATTACAAGTTGGGCCTCGATTTGTGAAACAGTATCCATCGCTACACCTACCAGGATCAGCAATGAAGTACCGCCAAAATAAAACTGATAACCCATCCCGGTTGGGATCCAAGCCAACCCTGGCGTCGTACTAACAAAAGAATCCAGCATCGGACCAATCCAGGGCAGCCTTCCAACCTTAAAACCACTGAGCATGAACTGTGGAATGAAGGCCACCAACGCGAGGTAGATCGCACCCACAGTGGTTAGCCGAGTCAGGATCGAATTCAAGTACTCCGCAGTTGCTCTTCCCGGTCGGATGCCCGGCATAAACCCACCGTGCTTACGCAAATTGTCAGACACTTCTTCTACGTTAAAAACAATCGAGACGTAGAAGAATGTAAAAAACAGAATCAACGAAAGGAAGATCAACTCGTAGTATGGATCACTCGCATGGAAGCTCTGAAAGAATCCGTAAACCTTTGCCCATAACGATTCGGCCTTATTCGGATCTGGTGGAAATGCCGCAAACAAACTCTGGGGCATCGACAATACAGACGACGCGAAAATCACCGGAATTACACCGCCCATATTGATCTTCAGCGGCATTGTGGTCTGTTGACCGCCAACTAACTGACGACCCACGTGTCGCTTTGCATAGCTGACAGGAATCTTCCTGCGTGCCGCTTCCACAAACACGATAAACGCTATGATCCCTATCAGGGCAATCAGCAAACCGAATACACCAAGGACTTCCATCGTGTCGCCGCCGCGCACACGATCAAATACCTGCTGGACGCCACGCGGTAAGCCGATCACGATACCAGCAAAAATCAGTAACGAAATTCCATTGCCGATCCCGCGTTCAGTAATCTGCTCTCCGAGCCACATCACAAACATCGTTCCCGTGGTCAAGGTAAGAACCGTAGTCAAAAGGAAGCCCCACGTCGGAGCGCCTACACCATTAACTTGCAACCAATGAGCAACGAATGATGTTTGAATGCCAGCCAAACCCACGGTCAGATAACGGGTCCACTGATTAATCTTCTGCCGCCCCATCTCGCCTTCTTCCTGCAGTTTCTTTAACTGCGGCGAGACTACCGTCATGAGCTGCAAAATAATCGAGGCCGTGATGTAGGGGGTGACGCCAAGCGCGAAGATCGAAATAGTTCTGAAGTTGCCACCTGAGAACAGGTCAAGAACGCCGAGCAGTGTTCCCGCTACGTCGCGCCAAACCTGGTCGAGTCTTGCCTTATTAATTCCTGGAGCTCCAACGTGTGCCCCAAGCCGGTAAATAGCAAGCAGACCAAGCGTAAAGAAAATGCGCCGGCGGAGATCCGGCACATTGAACATATTCCGAACGGCAGCTAGAAACTTTTCCATGTGAATCCTTCGGGTAACGTTTCCGAACTAACCTGCAATCTCAACCGCAGCACCGCCAGCCTTCTCGATCTTCTCGCGTGCACTCTTCGTGAAGCGATGAGCAGACACGCGCAAGGGCTTCGAAACCTCACCATTGCCCAGCACAACTACATCATGCTTTGCTTTTTTGATGATTCCCCGGCTATGTAGCACCTCGGGATTGATCTCTTCATCCGCATTGAAATGCTTATCCAGTGCGGCAAGACTCACTTCAAGCCACTGCTTCTTGAAGATGTTTGTGAATCCACGCTTCGGCAAGCGACGATGAAGCGGCATCTGACCACCTTCAAAGCCGATCTTACGCGAGTAGCCTGAACGAGACTTTTGTCCCTTCTCACCGCGACCTGCGGTTTTGCCAAGACCCGAACCTGGTCCCCTGCCGACTCGCTTCTTCTTGTGCGTTGAGCCCTTTGCTGGTCGAAGACTGTTAAGACTGATAGCCATATCTACTCCGTTAAGTTTCTTTCTCTTCTAAATCAAGTGCGAGTTAATCGACTATGCGCAGCAAATGCGGAATCTTCGCGACCGCACCGCGCATCGAATCTGTGTCGGGACGTTCGACAACCTGATTTAGTTTTGTGATGCCCAGGCTTCGCACTACAGCCTTGTGCTTCTTTGGCGCCGCAATGAAGCTACGATAGTACTGAATTTTTATCGTGCCCGAAGTCGCCGGTTCACTTTTCTTGCTTCGCTTCTCAGCCATAACACCTCGCTAAAATTACATATCCTCGACTTGCTTGCCGCGCAAGCGCGCCAACTCCATCGGATCTTTCATGCGTAACAGCGCATCGAAAGTCGCCCGCACAACGTTATGTGGATTCGTCGAACCAAGAACCTTTGTTCGCACGTCATGAACGCCAACTGCCTGCATCACGGCTCTAACCGCGCCGCCGGCAATAACGCCAGTACCTTCTGACGCCGGCTTAACCAAAACTCTACCCGCGCCGTATTCACCGATCAGTTGGTGCGGCAAAGTGTTATTGATCAATGGCACGCGAATCAAACTTTTCTTTGCGGCCTCGATTGCTTTTTTTATCGCGAGCGGAACTTCTCGCGCTTTACCGGTTCCGAATCCCACGTGGCCACCTTCGTCACCGACGACGACAAGCGCCGCGAACGAAAGGTTCTTACCACCCTTAACTACTTTGGTGACGCGATTGATTGAGATCACCTGATCCTTCAGATCGAGTCCCTGTGCTGGAATACGTTGCTTGGGTTGTCTCATAACTATTCTTTACTTTTCTTCTTACGCGGCTTCTTCTCTTCGGTTGCTTCCGGTGCAGCGGCCTCAGGTTGTTCTTCCTCAGCGGCAGCCACTTCGTTCTTGTTCAAACCGGCGGCGCGGGCCGCATCGGTTAACGCTTTGATACGACCATGATAGAGATAGCCGCCTCGATCGAAGACTACCTGTTCAATACCTTTTGCCAATGCTCGTTCGGCTATCGCCTGACCGATGCGTCGCGCTGCATCAAGATTTCCGCCAGTATTACCACGCAGTTCCTTTTCGGTACTTGAAGCCGACACCAAGGTCTGCCCCTGACGGTCATCGATCACCTGGGCGTAGATATGATTCAAGCTTCGATAGATTGCGAGCCGAGGCCGGTCGGTACTTCCTTTCACCTTGCGACGAATACGCTGGTGAATGGCGGTTCGCACTACTGCTCTATTCGTGTTTGCCATAGTTCCTCTTAATATTTACTTCCCTGTCTTACCAGGCTTCAACTTGATCGGTACTCCAGCGTAACGAACGCCTTTACCCTTATAAGCATCGGGCTTGCGCAGCTTGTGCATCTCCGCCGCGACCTGACCAAGTTTCTGCTTATCAATACTCGTTAGCGTCAACGTTGTCTGGTACTGCTGAATGCTACCTTTCGTCGTCATTCGCTCGGCTTTGGCTTCGACTTCAGCTGGCAATGGAAACTCGATCGGATGTGAATAGCCGAGGGAGAAAACTATCTTCTTACCCTGCACGTCAGCCTTGTAGCCAACACCAACAACATCCATCTGCTTACTGAACCCTTCTGTGACGCCGACAATTGCATTGTTAGCGAGGGCCCGAGCCAGGCCATGCAGCGCCGCTACGTCGTCAGACGTTCGCTCAGCACGCAGCTCTTCGCCGTCGACTTTGAAACTAATACCTGCCGGGACGGGAGTCTTCAAAGTACCTTTCGGACCTTTGACTTCGAGCTCCTGATCACGAACCGTGACGGTCACGCCCTTTGGCAAAGCAATCGGCTTTTTTCCTATTCGCGACATATGTTTATTTCCGATTTTTGATTTCAGATTGCAGATTGTCTAATGGCGACCAATCTGAAATCTGCAATCTTCAATCTGCAATTAGTAGATTTGGGCCAACAGCTCGCCGCCCATGTTTTCACGACGCGCGGCCTTACCACTCATCAACCCCTTCGACGTTGAGACGATATTGATACCGTAACCGCCGAGCACCTTCGGAATCTCACTCGAGCCGACATAAACGCGGCGGCCGGGCGTCGACACTCTTTGCAGATACGTGATCGACGACGTGCCTCGAGCGTCATAACGCAAGAAGATTCGTATCGTCTTCTTCAAACCTTCGCCCTTGATGACGAAGTTGTTCACATAGCCCTCTTCTTTCAGGATGCGGGCAATTTCTAGCTTGAGCTTTGAAGCCGGAATATCAACACGCGAGTGTTTCGCCGCAATCGCATTGCGGATTCGCGTCAACATATCGGCGATAGGATCAGTCATGTATCACTCCAATTTCAGATTGCTAATTTCAGATTGCAGATTGAAGAAAAACCTGAAATCCGCAATCTACAATCTGCAATATTTTTACCAGCTCGACTTTACGACGCCCGGGATCTGCCCCTGGAGCGCCAACTCGCGAAAACAGATGCGACAGAGGTTGAACTTGCGTAAATAAGCGCGGGGTCGACCGCATCGTTTGCATCGCGTGTAGGCCCGCACTGCAAACTTCGGTTTGCGGTTAGCCTTCGCAATCAGTGATTTCTTTGCCATAGTTCGTTAATCGTCAATCGTTAATGGTGAATCGTGGTTCGCCAATCGTGAAATTCGATTTACCATTTCACGATTAACGATTTACTAGGTCCTAAACGGCATCCCCATGGCCTTCAACAGCGCGCGCGCCTGCTCATCGTTACGTGCCGTTGTGACAATGGAAATATTCATACCTCGCAACTTGTCCACTTTGTTGAAATCGATTTCCGGAAAGATCAACTGTTCACGGATACCAATTGTGTAGTTTCCCCGGCCGTCAAATGCCTTGGCTGACACCCCGCGAAAGTCTCTGACGCGCGGCAGCGCAACCGACATCAACCGATCAAGGAACTCGTACATCCGTTCGCCGCGCAGAGTGACGACACAACCAATCGGCATTCCCTGTCGCAACTTAAACGACGCAATCGATTTCTTTGCTTTCGTGACCACAGGCTTTTGACCGGTGACGGCTCGTAACTCATCCGCAGCCGTATCGAGAATTTTCGCGTTGGCGATTGCCTCACCCATGCCCATATTGAGCACCACTTTTTCAATGCGCGGGACTGCCATGGGATTCTTGATCCCAAACTCTTTGGCAATCTGTGGCGCCACGTCCTTTTGATATCGCTCTTTTAACCTTGCAGCCATTTCAGTTCCTCGCTTGCGGTTCTACTTCTCCAATGAGTGACCGCTTTTAGCGGCGACGCGGGTCTTGGAATCACCCTCACCTTCATACCTGATGCGCGATGGCTTCCCCGATTGTGGGTCAATCAACTGAACATTGGAGATATCGATGAACGCTTCCTTATCGATAATGCCGCCGCCCCGGTTGGCCTGGGGGTTCGCCTTCTGATGGCGCTTGATCATCCCCACACCCTCAACTTTGACCTTGCCCTTCACAGGCGCAACTTCCAACACCCGGCCGCGTCGTCCTTTGTCGCGCCCGGCAATGATCGCAACCTGATCGTTCTTTCTAATTTTCGTGCGCTTTGTACCAGCCATACTCTTAGATAACCTCCGGCGCGAGCGAAACAATCTTCATGAAATTCTTATCGCGCAATTCCCGCGCTACTGGACCAAATACGCGCGTCCCAATGGGTGTTCCATCTTCCTTAATCAAAACTGCGGCATTCTGATCAAACCTTACGTAGGTGCCGTCTGCCCGTCTGACTTCCTTCCGCGTCCGTACAATGACCGCGTCCTGGACCGTACCCTTCTTGATCGTCCCATCAGGCGAAGCCTCTTTGACTGCTACCTTGATACGATCGCCCAGGCTGGCAATCTTTCCAGTTGATCCGCCAATCGGCATGATCATCTCCACGCGACGGGCTCCTGAGTTGTCGGCAACCTCCAAAGAGGTCTGCATCTGAATCACTGTCGTTACCTCCGGTTTTGGCCTTTGGCCTTGAGCTTGGTCCTAATACAAACCAAAGCCCAAATCTTTACTTAGCCGCTTTCTGAACTATCTCAATTACGCGCCATCGCTTGCGCGCCGAAAGCGGGCGCGTCTCTACGATTCGCACCTTATCGCCAACCGTAGCACCCAGCTCGTCATGAGCCATGAACTTCGATGTTTTACGAACATAACGACGATATTTTCTGTGCTTGACCGATCGATCGACACGAACGACCACCGTCTTTGTCATCTTGTCTGAAGCAACAGTGCCGACTTTCTCTGAACGATGCGGTCGACTAACTGCAGCCACGGTCGTTTTAGTTTCATCTGATGCAGGCGTAATGTTTTCTTGATTCTCTGCCATTCTTCTCACACACTTTCGGCCAGCGCTTCAAACGGGACTGGCCTTCTGTTTACTTACCTGTGGACGTTTGTCGGGAGAGCGTTTCCAGACGCGCCAACGATTTCTTTTCCTGACGAATACGTTTCACCGCATCGACCTCGCCAAGGGCCAGCTTGAACTTCAACCGAAACAAAGACTCGCGTAAGCGTGCAGTTTCAGCACGAATTTCGTCAGCGCCCAGTTCCCGGTACTTATCTAATTCCTCACGTCGTTTCATTGCTAGATCGCGCCCCCTTCTTGATCAGCACGAGTCACAAACTTCGTTTTGATCGGAAGTTTCTGAGCGGCAAGACGCATAGCATCTCGCGCTGTCTTCTCGTCGACCCCTTCAATCTCATACAAAATGCGGCCCGGCTTTACGACTGCAACCCAATACTCTGGTGCGCCTTTGCCTTTGCCCATACGAGTTTCAGCCGGCTTCTTGGTCACCGGCTTATCCGGAAACATGCGAATCCAAATTTTGCCGCCGCGCTTGATATGTCGCGTCATCGCGATACGAGCGGCTTCAATTTGACGATCAGTTATCCACGCGGGTTCCAAACACTTCAAACCGTATTCACCGAAGCTGATCTCGCTGCCACGAGTTGCGACGCCGGTCATGCGACCCCGCATCTGCTTTCGGTGCTTAACTTTTTTCGGCATCAACATGATGTTTCACATATTTCAGATTGCCGATTGCAGATTGCAGATTGAAAGAACTTCACGCCCTCGGCGCCAATCTGAAATCTGAAATCTGAGATCTGAAATCTCCTATTGGTTATCTCCCCTGGGCCTTCTTCCATCCGGCGCTCCGCCTTCACGTTCACGCCTGGTGCGTGGACGACGTTCACGTTCGCCTACTCGCGTTTCGTTGATCGGATCCGATCCGGTACCGCGAGCCATCGCCGCCTTGGGATCGAGAATCTCACCACGGTAAATCCAGACCTTGACGCCAATCTGACCAAATGTTGTTCGGGCTTCAGCCAGACCGTAGTCGATATCAGCACGAAGCGTGTGCAGCGGGAGCTGGCCTTGAAGGTGCCACTCGCTGCGTGCGATTTCGGCTCCGTTCAAACGACCACTGACCTTGACCTTGATTCCCTGGGCGCCAAAACGAAGCGACTCCTCGACGGCTTTTCGCATTGCACGACGAAACGCGATGCGCTTCTCGAGCTGTGCGGCAATCTTCTCGGCCTGCAACTGCGCGTTCAACTCAGGCTTATGAATCTCCTGGATTGAAACCAATACTTCTCGACCGGTCTTCGACGACAGGTCACTCTTGAGCTTGTCGATCTCAGCGCCCTTGCGACCGATGATGATCCCGGGTCGCGAAGTGTAGATGATGATCTTGAGACGGTTTGCCGCGCGCTCGATATCAACGTGAGAGACGCCTGCTCCGGCAAAGCGTTGTTTCAGATCACGCTTAAGCCTGAGGTCTTCCAGCAAAAACTCGCCGAACTGCTTCTTCGCAAACCAGTGCGAGTGCCAATCTTTGTTGTAGCCGAGTCGAAAACCGTATGGATGAACTTTTTGACCCACAATCTTCTCCGTTTTGAGATCTCAAATCTGAAATTTGAGATTCGTTATTCTTCCGACTTCTCTGTCTTCTTCTTCGAAGCCTTCTTTGCTGCGGGCTTTTCGGCTGCTTCCGTTGTTACTGCCTTGGGAGCTGCCTTCGGAGCTGCCTTCTTCGCTCGCGGCGCCGCGGCTGCCCCGCCGCGCTTCCGACCTTTGCTTTCAGCGAGCTTCGCCGGTTTAGCCGGCCCTGATGCCACAGGCTTCGCGCCTTTTACTTTCGGTTCCGGCTTAGCATCATTGCTCAGCGAAATCGTGACGTGACAGAAATGTCTTTGCTCACGATAAGCGCGACCTTGCGGTGCAGGTCTAACGCGACGACGATTCTTTGTCGGCCCGCGATCGACAAAAGCAGTTCGCACCCAAAGATCATCCGGATCGATCGAAATGTTTGCCTTCTCCGCTGCCTCGTTCGCATTCGCAATTGCAGAACGCATGCACTTCTCGATACTGGTCGCAGCCCGCTTCTTCGAGAATCGCAAAATCGCTATCGCCTGGTTAACGTCCTTACCGCGGATCATGTCCACGACCAGGCGCGCCTTCTGCGCCGAACCTCTTAAATATTTTGCACTCGCTGTTGCTTCCATCCTGAACCTCGTGAATCGTCAATAGTCTTTCGTGAATCGGTCGTAAGTCGTGTCTAGTTGAATCTCTGTTCGATTCACTATTCACGATTTACGATTCACTATTTCGGTGGTCCTGATACCTTGCTAGTCTTCTCCACCTTTGTTCCGGAGTGGCCCTTAAAGGTCCTGGTCGGCGCAAACTCACCCAACTTGTGGCCCACCATATTCTCCGTGACATAAATCGGGAGGTGACGTTTTCCGTTGTGAACACCGAACGTCAGACCAACCATATCGGGAGTGATCGTTGAACGACGCGACCAGGTCTTGATCACCGGAGGACGCGAGCCAGCACTTCGTGCTTTCTCAACCGCCTTAACAACTCCCTTGTCGATGAATGGTCCTTTTTTAACTGAACGAGCCATATCTCTCCATTTCGGCTTTTGGGTTTCGGATTTCAGATTTCTTAGACTGCGGCAGGTCTTCAATTCCGCAATCCGAAATTCAAAATCCGAAATTCCTACTTGGTTCTTCGATCCTTCAGAATCATCTTCTGCGTGCGCTTGTTACTCCGCGTCTTGTAACCACGCGTCGGTTGTCCCCACGGCGTCACAGGATTACGACCGCCGGAAGTCTTACCTTCACCACCACCGTGTGGGTGATCGACCGGGTTCATCGCAACGCCGCGAACTTTCGGTCGCAAGCCTTTCCAGCGTGAACGGCCGGCTTTACCCAGCGACACGTTTTCGTGCTCGATGTTTCCGACCTGTCCGATAGTTGCTCTGCAAACCAGCGGGACTCGGCGGACCTCACCTGACGGCATACGCAATTGAGCGTAGTTACCTTCTTTAGCCACGAGCTGCGCGAACGTTCCAGCCGAGCGCGCCATCTGCCCACCCTTACCGGGGCGCAATTCGATATTGTGAATCTGCGTGCCCAGCGGAATATTGATCAACGGCAGAGTATTGCCGGGAAGAATATCGGCCTCGGCACCACTCATGATCGTCTTACCAACTTCCAATCCAGTGGGAGCGATGATGTAACGCTTTTCACCGTCCAGATAGGTAACCAACGCGATGTGTGCGGATCGATTTGGATCGTACTCGATCTGCGATATGCGTCCGGCTATGCCATCCTTGTCACGCTTGAAGTCGATAATTCGATAGAAGCGTTTGTGACCGCCGCCACGGCGACGAACAGTGATTCGGCCGTCGTTGTTTCGACCCGAAATTCTTGTCTTCGGCTCAAGTAGCGACTTCTCAGGTATCGCGCCGACGGTTAACTCATCGCGGGTTAGATACGTCTGGTAGCGTCGCGCCGGTGATGTGGGTGTAAGTTTCTTTATGCCCATCTTGTCATTTCCGATTGCCGATTTTCGATTGTCGATTTGCTCGACATCCGAACCCAGCCAACAATCTCAATCAACCACTCAATTCTTACCGTTCACCAACACGCCAATCAGAAGTTCGGCAATTGGCAATCGGCAATACCGTTAGACCGCTTCGCCGTAATCAACCGGCTTCTCACCCTGTTTGAGCGTGACGTACGCCTTCTTCCAGGATGGCTTGCGGCCTTCGTAGCGACCGCGTCGAGCAGTCTTGCCCATGAAGTTAATCGTTCTCACGTGATCAACTTTGACCTGAAAAATCGTCTCGACCGCCGACTTGATCTCAGGCTTGGTGGCATGTCGATCGACTCGAAAGGTCAACAGTTGCTGCTTGTCCTGAGTCTCCTCTTTTGCAACCAGCGCCTTTTCCGTGATCACCGGCGACTTGATGATGTCCCAAACTGTTCTCATCTTTAGGCCGCCTCCTCTTTCTTAGGCTTACGCGCTCGCTTCGGTTTTGCCGGCGCCTCTTCAGCTGGAGCATCCTCAACCGGGGCCACTTCTTCACCGTCTTTACGCGAACCCAACAACCGATCAATCTCCGCAGCCGCGGTTCGCGACAACACCAGATGATCGTGATAAAGAAGGTCGTAGATGTTCAGCCCAAAACTGTTCACCACTTTTGCCCGGCGAACATTGCGAGCCGACAAAATCAGATTCTCGTTCTCAAGTGAATCGACGATTAGGGTCTTTCCATTCAAACCAAGCTTGCCAAGTGACGTGGAAAAATCCTTCGTCTTTGGCTTGTCCATCGTCCAGCCTTCAACCACAAATACATTGCCTTCGCGGACGCGCTCCGAAAGTGCTGAACGCAGAGCGCCCTGACGCATTTTCTTTGGCATGTTGTAAGACCAATCACGTGGCTGCGGGCCATGAACATTACCGCCGCCCTTCCACAATGGTGAACGTAGCGATGCGATTCGAGCTCGGCCAGTGCCCTTCTGCTTCCAAAGCTTACGTCCCGAACCAGAAACGTCTCCGCGAGTCTTGGTCGCCGACGTACCCTGGCGAGCATTCGCCATGAAGTTTCTAACCGCGGCGTGAATCAAGGGCTCATTCAACGGCGCCCCAAACACAGCATCGGACAGCTGGACCTCGCCAACTTCTTCCTTTTTCAGGTTGTGCACCTTAACTGTCGGCATAACTAACTCCTACTTTTTCGAAACCTTGCGCACGATGACGACGCTGCCAAAAGCTCCAGGCACCGCTCCACGAATCATCAGCAAATTGTTTTCAGCATCGACACGCGCAACAGTCAGCCCTTTAATCGTGACGCGCTCATCACCCATGTGTCCCGACGACCGTGTGCCCTTGATAACTCTGGAGGGATACGCGGATGCGCCAATCGAACCTGGCGCACGAACGTTCATCGAACCGTGCGACTCAGGGCCGCGATTGAAGTTGTGACGCTTGATGGTGCCGGCAAAACCTCGACCTTTCGACTTGCCAATCACGTCAACCTTTTCACCATCAGCAAACTGGTCCACCAGGATCTTGTCGCCAACGTTGGTGCTGTCGTCTGAAGCTGAAAGGCGAAACTCCTTCAGAATCCGGGTCGGAGGAATTCCTCCGCCAGTCTTTTCGAAGTGGCCTCGCATCGGCTTGGTGACGTTCTTCAGCTTCAAAGGATTCTCGTCTACTAAACCAAGTTGCACGGCGTCGTACCCATCCGGACCAGCCGCAGACTTCTTCTGCACAACAACACAAGGGCCAGCCTTGATTACAGTCACGGGAGTTACCGTACCGTCTGGTGCGAAGATCTGCGTCATGCCGATCTTTCTTCCGATGATTCCGTTAATCATTTTCGATTTCCGATTGCCAATTGCCGATTGTTAAGTAATTTGCCGCATATCACCCGACGCCAATCGGCAATTGGCAATCGGAAATTGGCAAGCTCTCTACTGTCTACCGAAGGCTTTGATTTCAACGTCCACGCCCGCCGGCAGATCAAGCTTCATCAATGCATCAACCGTCTGCGGGGTCGGGTCAAGAATGTCCATCAGCCGCTTGTGTGTGCGAATCTCAAACTGTTCGCGTGATTTCTTATCGACGTGTGGTGAACGCAGGACGGTCCACTTGTTCTTCACGGTCGGTAACGGAATCGGACCCGCAACACGAGCACCGGTACGTTTTGCCGTTTCGACGATTTCCGTAGTTGACTGATCCAACACGCGGTGATCGTAAGCTTTCAGGC
>Ga0105243_10002276_pt1 | contig 16105 bp, 15 predicted proteins | sample KBSM34metaG_FD_81525 | JGI IMG/M metagenome (GOLD analysis project Ga0105243, IMG submission 81525) | Miscanthus rhizosphere microbial communities from Kellogg Biological Station, Michigan, USA - KBS M3-4 metaG | ecosystem: Host-associated > Plants > Roots > Rhizosphere > Soil | place... | reverse complement strand
TCTGCACACTCCCTCCGGGCGCCTCGCATCTGCCGGCGACGGCGCGGCGGGGTCTGATCAGCCACCTCGAGCAGTACCCGGACGTCTCGCTTGCGACGCCGGCGCAGCGGGCAGCAGCCCGGCGGATCCTCGCCGTCGTCGGCCGCGAGGCTCGGCACTGGACGACGCTCGCGGCGGCAGGACGCGCCGGCTTCGAGACGCGCACCGCGCGTCGGAAGGCGGGCGACGTCACCGCGCATTACCTCCACGCCGAGAAGCTGCGCGAGCGCCGCGGGGGGCCGGTGTTCGACCCGCGCCGGCCCAAGGCACTCATCTTCGCCCGCCAGCCGGGCGAGCCCGCGGTGCTCGTCGGGGTGATGTACAGCGTGCAGCGGGGCGAGAGGGGCCCGTCACCGGGAGGGCCGGTCACGCGCTGGCACTCGCACGTCGTGTGCACCGTCGGGAACAAGCGCGGCCGCAGGCCGGAGGACGACGGGCGGTGCCCTGCTGGCGCGAAGGCATTCCAGGGCAGCGAGATGATGCACGTCTGGTTCACGCACGACCTTCGCAGCGCGTTCGCGGTCGGCGCGCCCGAGCCCGAGCTCTGCCGCGACGGACTGCTGTCCGGCGCCTTCTGCCGCAGCCCGGGGGCGCATCGCGCGATGTGAGGCCGCGGCTACCGTGGCCCGGATGGTGCAGGGATTCGTCGACGTCCACAGCCATGTTGTCCCGTCCGGAGACGACGGCGCAGCGACGGTCGAAGAGGGAATCGAGCTGTGCCGGATCGCCTTCGAGGCAGGGACGCGCATCCTGTTCGCAACGCCGCACGCGCATGCCGCCTGGGATCAGTTTCCCCGGACCGCCGAGCGACGCGACCTCTACGAGCAGGCGTTTCCGCGCGTGCGGGACGCGGTTGCGGCCTGGGGGCTCGACCTGCGCCGCGGGTGGGAGGTGTATCCGTCGCTCGTCGCCGATGGCGAGGACCCGCGCGGGTACGTCCTCGAAGGGACGCGCGCGGTGCTGGTCGAGTTCCCGGGGTGGTGGCTCGACGTCGACGGTGCGGTCGGCCTCGTCGCGGACGCGGCGCGCAACGTCGAGCGGGCAGGGCTCGTGCCCATCCTGGCTCACCCCGAGCGTTGCCCCGCCGTGGTTGCGGATGCAGAATCCGTACGAGCCCTGGCAGAGGCCGGCTGGCCGCTCTGCCTCAACGGGCCGTCCCTGACCGGGGATCACGGGACGTCCGCGGAGCGGACGGCCTGGCGGCTCCTCGAGGACGGCGTCGTGTCGATGGTCGCTTCCGACGCGCACGGCTTTGCGCGACCGCCACGCGTCGACGCGGCGTTCGCGGCCGTCTCGGCAACGATCGGGAGCGATGCCGCGTTGCCGCTCTTCGACGGCAGCGCGATCCCCTGGGGCCGCTGATCAGTCCTCGGGCTTGGGTTTCGCAGCAGGCGGCGTGCGGGTGCCGGCGTCGTCGCCGGGCTCGAGCATGCGGCGCGGGTCGACGTCTCCCATCGCGCCCTTGAGCTCGCGCATCCCCGTTCCGAGCTTCTTCGCGATGTCGGGCATGCCCTTCGCGCCGAAGAGCAGCACGAGCGCGCCGAGCAGGATCACGAGCTCCCACGGACCGACGTCGAAGGGCATGCGCCCAGTGTACGCGCGTACGGGGCTGGACGAACCGCCGGTTCACCCGGACGGGGCATTGCGCGATTCGTCACTTTGCGCCGACGCTGGACGGAGGCCCATGCGGATCCTCAAGCGCAACGGTCGATCGCCGCTGTACGACGAGCAGCTCACGTTCTTCACGCTGGTGGAGGCGCGGGAGTTCCGTCGGCTGGTCGCGTCGGCGTTCTCGAAAGTCGGGCACGACGTGACGATCTACCCGGACCGGGTGGAGAGCCGCGACGGGACGACGTTCGGCCTGCCGAACATCGCCGCGCTCTGCACGGGCGTCGACCGCAGCGAATGGCCCGACCTGGTCGAGCGGCACGTCGAGAGCGTCACGACGCCGGCCCGCACCCTCGGCGACCTGTCACCGGAAGAGCGTGAGGCGGGGCTCTACCTGCGGCTCGTCGACGCAGCCTCGATCGCCGAGCCCGGATACGCACGCCAGGTGGTGCCCGGGCTCCTCGAGGTGCTCGCGGTCGATCTTCCCGAGTCAGTCGTCACGCTGTCCAAGGATGACCTTGGCGGCCTCGGAAGCCTGGCAGAGCTCCTCGAGCGAGGCCGCGCGAACCTCCGTGCGCTGGTCGCCGGAGAGGTGTCGCTCGGTGCCGTGGCCGATTCCCGCGGCGCGTACACCGAGGTCACCGATCGCTCGTTCTTCACGGCGAGCCTCTCGCTCATCCTCTCGGAGGCCGTCGAGCGAATCTCGGGCGAGCGGGATCAAGGACACGGGATCCTCGTGGCCGTCCCCGACCGGCATCAGCTGCTGTACCGCGTGATCGACGGGCCGAACACCTCCTCCGCGCTGCGCGACATGTTCGACGCCGCTCGCTGGGCCTTCCACGAGGCCTCCGGGCCGTTGAGCCCCAACGTCTACTGGGTGCGCAACCGCCGGTGGTCGCAGGTGACGTCGGTCGACGGCGGCAAGCCGAGGGTGTGGCTCCGGGGCGAGTTCGCGGGCGCGATCAAGCGCTCGGCCTGACGACCGTCTCAGGAAAGCGCCCAGTCGACGGCGTCGCGGCCGTCCGCCGCGAGCAGCTCGTTTGCGCGCGAGAAGTGACGGCAGCCGAAGAACCCGCTCGCCGCGCTGTACGGGGACGGGTGGGAGGCCGTGAGCACGTGGTGGCGGCTCGCGTCGACCACGGCGCCTTTCTGCTGCGCGTACCGGCCCCAGAGGAGAAAGACGATCCCCTCACGGCGCGCCGAGAGCTCGGCGATGACGCGGTCGGTGAAGCGCTCCCAACCCCTCGACGCGTGGGAGGCCGGCTTGCCCGGGCAGACCGTCAGCACCGCATTGAGCAGCAGGACGCCACGCTCCGCCCACGGGGTGAGGTCGCCCGTCGTCGGTCGTGGCAACCCGAGGTCGGTCTCCAGCTCGGAGTGGATGTTCTGCAGGGAGGGTGGCGGGCGGACGCCGGCGGGGACGGAGAAGCAGAGGCCCATCGCCTGCCCGGCGCCGTGGTAGGGATCCTGGCCGAGGATCACCACGCGGACGTCGTCGAACGGCGTCAGCGCGAGCGCGTTGAAGACGCGGTCGGCGGGCGGATAGAACCGGCGCCCTGCCGCGACCTCGGCGACGAGGAACTCGCGCAGCTCGGTCATGTAGGGCTGCTCGAGCTCGTCGCCGAGCACCGCGAGCCAGCTCTCGTGCATGCGCGGCTGCATCCGCGCGAGCCTACTGCGCCAGGTCGGCCGCCCTCGCCACGACCTCACGGCACCATGCGGCGTGACGCGACGGGTCGTCGAGGAACTGCGACGGCTTGATGCAGATCGACGTGAACCCGCGCTCGACCTGCGCCGGAATCGTCGCGAGGGCCTCGTCGAGGTCGGCCACGGAGTCGACGTCGGGGAAGCGGCCGCGCGTGCCGCCGACGAGCTCGAATCCGTCGATGTCGCGGCCGGCGTCCGTGAGCGCCCGGCGGAGGCGGTCGACGTCCTCGTCGCTCGGTGAGCCGAGCGGATTCCAGCCGTGGCCGTACCGGACGATGCGGCGCAGGAGCCGCTCGTGGAGCGTGCTCGAGCCGAACCAGAGCCGCACGCCGTCGGGGCGCCACGGCTTCGGCTCGACCCAGACGTCGTCGAAGGGGTAGTGGTTGCCGTCGAAGGAGGAGGGCGACGGCCCCCAGGCCGCCTGCCACGCGGCGAGCTGCTCGTCGAGGAGCGGGCCACGGTCGCCGTAGGGGACGCCGAGCGCGCGGTACTCGGGCTCGTGCCAGCTCACGGTGGGAAGGACGACGAGGCGGCCCTCGGAGAGAAGATCGAGCGTCGCGAGATCCTTCGCGAGGAGCAGTGGATGGCGGAGCGGCGCGATGATCGCGGCCGCCGCGAGCCGCAGCGTCGTGGTGACGGAGGCGATCGCCGAGAGCAGGACCAGGGAGCTGGGCCACGGCATCGCCGGGTCCTGGTTGCCGGGGAGCGCGTAGTCCCGCGGGTTCGGCATGAGGCCTCCCGCATCCGCGCCGCGACCGAGGACGACGTGCTCGCTCACCATCACGGCATCGAAGCCGGCGTCCTCTGCCTCCTGCGCCATGCGGACGAGGGCGCGGAGGTCGCGCGGCGACGTCAGCGTCCAGTTCTCCGAGAGGACGTGGACGAGCCGGACGCCGCTCATCCGTCCGCTTCATCGGCGGCCGCGGGCGACGGGCGACGCGCCCAGTGGCGCCACGCGCTCTCGACGTGCGCACGCATCAGGGCATCCGCGAGCGCGCCGTTGCGTGTCTCGATCGCTGCGAGGAGCGTCTCGTGCTCCGCGACGTCCGCGTCCTGCCAGTCGGGTTGCGAGCGGCGGCTCGCGAGGAGCCGGCGACCGACGTCGGCGATCCAGAGCGAGTCGAAGATGCGCGTCATCGCCTCGTTGTGCGTCGCGGCGACGACCGCCGCGTGGAACGCCCGGCTTGCGTCGTGCGCCGCGGCGGCGGTACGAGCGGATCGCTCGGCGGCGACCGCGCGGCGCAGCGCGTCGAGGTCGTCCTCGTCCCGGCGTTCCGCCGCGAGTCGCGCGATCCCGGGCTCGAGGAGCAGGCGAGCCTCGAGCCGTTCCAGCACGCGTTCGGGCCCGACGTCCGCGACGAAGAAGCCGCGGTTGACCTCGAACACCACGAGGCCGTCTCCCGCCAGGCGGCGCAACGCCTCGCGCACGGAGCCTCGCGAGATCCCGAGCGCGTCGGCGAGCTCGCCCTGGCCGACACGCGTGCCCGACGGTAGCCGTCCGTCCACGATCCGCGCGCGCAGCTCGTCGTACGCGAGCTCGACGACCGAGCGGACGCGGAGCGGGGAGGGCGCCGCGCCGCTCACGTGTCCGCTGCCGACATGGCGCCGCCGGACATGGCCACGTGCCTGGCACGAAAAGGTGTCACGTTCGGACGACTTGACACGTCTGCATCCCGTCCGATCCGGCCAGGGCGCTTTCGGACGTGGCGACGTGCCTGGCACGAGTCGGCCCGAGCGGACGCGAGAACGGACATGTCGAGGGTTGACATTCGATGTTCGAACCTTGTATACCGCGCTGGTCCCCGGCGCAAGGGGCGCCGGCACCGGAGGAGGGAAGAGCTCCATGAGCGAAACCGGCTCGACGGCCCCGAGCGCGACTCTCGGCCAGAAGAATCTCTCGACGATCCATGCGGTTGCCCAGTCGCTCGCGATCGGGCCGATGTTCTCGACCGCGCTGATCCTCGGCCTCGTCTCGAACCCCGCAACCGGGGCAGCGTGGAACGCGACGCTCGCGATCCTGATCGCCGGCCTGGGCGTGCTTGCCATCGGGTACGCGGTCGTTCTCTACGCGCGGCGCTTCGCCGGCGCGGGCGCGGTCTACGAGTACCTGACTCACGGCGCGCATCCGTGGGTGGGCGTCCTGACGGCGGGCATCTTCTTCCTCGGCACGCTCTTCCTCGGCGGCGGCGGAATCTACCTCGGCGTGGGCCTTCTCTCCGAGGGCGCGTGGCAGGCGCACATCTCCGACAACGCCCCGGACTGGTGGATCTTCGGACTGATCGGGCTCGCGATCGTGCTCGTGCTCAACCACCTCGGCGTCCGCGTCGCGGTCCGCGCGATGCTCACCTTCGCGACGCTGTCCTTCATTCCGATGCTGATCCTCGCCATCGTGATCCTCGTGAAGGGCGGCGACAGCGGCATCTCGCTCTCCGTCTTCAACCCGAGCGAGACGTCCTGGTTCGGGGTCACCGGCGGCGGCGTGCTCGGCGGAGTGCTGCTCGGGATCCTCCTCTTCGTCGGCTTCGAGGCCGCCGCGTCGATCGGCGAGGAGTCGAACGACCCGCACCGGTCGATCCCGCGCGCCGTCCTCTTCACGATCGCCGCCTCGGGCGCCTTCTACGTCGTCATGGCGTTCGCGTTCTCGATGGGATACGGCAAGGAGGCCGTCAACGAGGGCGCGTGGGCGGCGTCGCCCGGCGCGGTGAACGAGATGGCGACCCGGTACATCGGCTCCTGGTTCGCGGCGATCCTCGACGTCGTCGTGATCCTCGACGCGATGGCGCTCGCGCTCGCGATCTGCGTCACGATCGGCCGCGGCTATTTCGCGCTCTCGCGCGACGGGCTCCTCCCGAAGGTCTTCTCGAAGACCTCGCGCTACGACACGCCGTGGGTCGCGAACCTGATGGTCGCGGTCGGCGGCATCGGGCTGATGCTCATCTCGTGGCTCGCGAACTACCAGGGCCGCTTCGTCGTGCCCGGCGCTGACGGCAGCCTCGTGCCGATCTTCCCGTCGGACGGATTCGCCACGTTCATCCTCGCGGCGACGATCGGCTCGTTCGCGGTGGAGCTCGTCTACCTCATCCTCGCCGTCGTCGCATTCGGCCTCGTGCGGCATGCCGGCGGCAAGCTGTGGCAGTACGCCGTGCTCCTCGTCGCCGTAGCGACCCCGCTCCTCGGCTACTTCGGCGCGCTCAAGCCCGGGCCGCACGACCGGTCGAACGTCAACTGGGAGGCGTTCTACTGGACGATCGGCGTGATCGCCGTCGCGGTAGTGTGGTTCGTGGTCGTGCTGCTCCTGCGTCCCGCGAATGTCCGCTCGGCGGCCTCTCACGCGGCCGAGCACCGCGGTGTCGCGCCGCTCGACGAGCGCCTCGACTACGAGCCTCTGCCCGAGGGCGACATGCCGCTGTGAGCGACGCCGCCTGGCACGAGGTCGGGCCTGCCGCGGACGCGCCCCCGGGCGCTCTGCAGCAGGTCGAGGTCGAAGGTCGCGCCGTCTGCCTCGGCCGGACGTCATCGGGCTGGGTCGCGTTCGACGACACGTGCACCCACGAGGAGTGCTCGCTCGCTGAGGGCGAGCTGGAGGACGGCGTGATCGTCTGCCCCTGCCACGGGTCGGAGTTCGACGTGCGCACCGGCGACGTCCTCACGCCGCCGGCGCTCGACCCGCTGCCGATCTACGAGGCGCGAGAGGAGGGCGGCGCAGTGCAGATCCGTCTCGCGCCGCCGCCGGTCGCTGCGGAGGCGCTGCACGCGAGGGAGGACCACGTTTCGGAGACCGTCACCCGTGAGGCGACCGTGCCCGGCCCCTCGCTCGACGACCTGGTTGTCGACGACATCGACCTCACCGACCTCGACGTCTGGGAGGAGCGGGTGCCGTACGACTGGTTCGCGCTCCTCCGCCGGGACGCGCCGCTGCACTGGCAGCCGGAGGAGGACGGGCACGGGTTCTGGGCGCTGACGCGCTACGACGATGTCCTCGCGGTGTCGAAGGACTGGCAGACGTTCTCGTCCGAGCTCGGCGGCACGTCGCTGCAGGACCTGAGGCCAGAGGAGCTCGAGGCGCGCCGGTCGATGATCGACACCGATCCGCCGCCGCACACACGCCTGCGCGCTCTCGTCAACAAGGGCTTCACGCCGCGTGTCGTCAACACCTACGAGGAGCGCATCCGCGGGCTCGCACGCGACATCCTCGGGCGCGCGTTCTCCGAGGACGAGTTCGACTGGGTCCACTCGGTCGCCGAGGAGATCCCGATGTGGGTCTTCTCCGACATCATGGGCCTGCCGGTCGAGGATCGGAAGCTGATCATCGAGCTCGGCGACAAGATCCTCGGCAACACCGATCCCGAGGTCGTCGGACCGGAGAACGTGGCCGAAGTCGCGCTCAAGGATCCCAAGCTCCGCAAGCTTCCGTTCTCGAGCCCGTTCTCGCTCGACCTGATCGAGTACGGCCGGCAGCTCGGCGAGCAGCGGCGCCGGGAGCCGCGCGAGGACATCACGACGAAGCTGGTCGAGGCCGAGATCGACGGCTCGAGGCTCTCCGAGCAGGAGTTCGGCGTCATGTTCATCCTGCTCACGACCGCGGGCAACGAGACGACGCGGCACACGATCTCGCTCGGCCTCCACGACCTGCTGACGCATCCCGAGGAGCTGCAGCGGCTGGTCGACGACCCGTCGCTCGCCGCGACCGCCGCGGACGAGCTCCTGCGGCGCGCGCACGCGGTGCACCACTTCCGCCGCACCGCGACCAGGGACGTCGTCATGCACGGCCGCCGCATCAAGGAGGGCGACAAGGTGACGATCTGGTACGCCGGGGCGAACTACGACGACGCGAAGTTCGCCGACCCGTACCGGCTCGACGTGGGACGGACGCCGAACCGCCACCTCACCTTCGGCCTCGGCGGGCCGCACTTCTGCCTCGGCATGCACCTTGCGAAGCTCGAGATCAAGGTCTGGCTCGAGGAGATGATCCCGTACCTTCCGAGGGTGGAGCTCGCAGGCGACCCCGTCCGGCTTCGGTCGTGCTTCTTCAACGGCGTCAAGCGGATGCCCGTGCGGGTGCGCGGGTGAGACCCGACCAGGAGGCGAGCTCGCCATGACGATCGGTCACGACGCGGAAGCGACCGTCGCCTCCCTTCGGGGCCAGGGCGTGAAGGCTGTCCGGCTGCTCTACACCGACCTCCACGGCGTCGCCCGCGGCAAGGACATCCCGATCGGCCACTTCCTCGAGCTGCTCGAGGACGGCGTCGCCTTCTGCTCGGTGATCATGGGCACGGATCTTCGCCACAACCCCGTGGTCGGCGGCGAGGAGGGGTACGTCGACTTCTCGGTCAGACCCGATCCGGAGACGCTGCGCATCGTCCCCTGGCAGCCCGAGGTGGCCTGGTGCCTGGGAGAGGCGTGGACGCTCGACGGATCCGATCACTGGCCCTCGTGCCCGCGGGCGCTCCTGCGGCGGGTCGTGGAGCGCTATGCGAGCCGGGGCCTCGTTCCCGTCGTCGGCCCGGAGCTCGAATGGTTCCTCTGCAAGCGCGACGCCGCCGCCCCGAACGGGCTCGGCCGCTACGTCGACGAGCTCTCCCGCGTCTACACCGTCGGGGCGATCTCCGACCCCCTGCAGATCAACCTGAGGACGCTCCTGTGGGCCGACGAGCTCGGTCTCAAGGCGTTCGCGGGAACCACGAGTTCATGAACTCGCAGTACGAGATCAACCTCAAGCACTCGGCCGCGCTCGATGCGGCGGACCGCGCGTTCATGCTCAAGGCGGCGGTGAAGGAGGTCGCCGCCACGGAGGGTCTCCTCGCGACGTTCATGGGGCGGCCCTTCACGGACCAGGGCGGCTCGGGGTTCCATGTCCACCTGTCCATCGCTGACGCCGAGGGCGGCAACGCGTTCGCCGCCGCCGACGCCGAGCTGAGCGGACTCGGGATGCACTTCATCGGCGGCGTCATGGCGCACGCGCAGGGCCTGCAAGCGCTTCTCGGCCCGACGGTCAACGCGTACAAGCGGATCCTTCCCGACAGCCTCGCGCCGACTCACGCGAACTGGGGGCACGACAACCGCACGGCCTTCTGCAGGGTCCCGAACGAGCGCGGGTCGCGGGCGCGGGTCGAGATCCGCACGGGCGACGGATCGGCGTGCCCGCACCTCATCGTCGCCGCGCTCCTGCTGGCGGGGATCGACGGGATCGAGCGCGAGCTCGAGCCGCCGGAGCCGGTCGTCGGCGACGCCTACCGGATGGACGACGCGCACGCGGGGACGAAGCTGCCCGGAGACCTCGGCTCGGCGCTCGACGCGCTCGAGGCGGACACCTGGCTCGTCGAGGAGCTCGGCCAGGAGCTCGTGGCGACGTTCACCGCGATGAAGCGCTTCGAGGTCGAGCGCTTCGCCGCCGCCGTTGGGACGTTCGATCCCGAGGTTGTGACGGCGTGGGAGGTGGAGGAGTATGCGGCCCATCTCTGAGCTCGTGGTCTCGGAGCGGCGCGTCCGGGTCGAGGTCGAGGGGGTGCCGCGGTGGGGCCGGCGCGCGGGTGACACGATTACTCTCGACGACGGCTCCGAGCTCGCGGAGGCCGATGCCCTCTACCTCGCGCCGGCCGAGCCGACGAAGATCCTCGCCGTCCACCTCACGTATCGCTCGCGCGTGGAGGAGTACGCCGCGCGTACGCCGCCCGAGCCGTCCTACTTCGTCAAGCCGCCCACGACGCTGAACGGCCACCGCAGGCCGGTCCGGATGGCCAAGGACGCGAGGTTCCTCAACTACGAGGGCGAGCTGGCCGTCGTCGTTGGGCGGCGAATGAAGGGCGTGCCGATCGACGACGTCCTGTCCTACGTCGCGGGCTATGCGTGCGCGAACGACGTCGGGATGCACGACTTCCGCCACGCGGACCGCGGGGCGATGCTCCGCGTGAAGGGGCAGGACGGCTTCCTCCCGCTCGGGCCCGAGCTCGTCCCCGCCTCCGACTTCGACCCGACCGACTTCACGATCCGCACGTACCTGAACGGCGACATGGTGCAGGACGCGACCGCCGGCGACCTGCTGTTCGGCGTCGCCTACCAGCTCGCCGACCTCTGCCGGGTGATCACGCTGGAGCCAGGCGACGTGATCCTCACCGGCACGCCGGCCAACTCCCGCCCGATGCGGCCGGGCGACGTCGTCGAGGTGGAGATCACGGGACTCGGCCGGCTGACCAACACCATCGCGGAGTGGGACGTCGACCTCGCCGGTCCGGGCGAGCAGTTGCAGGTCTCGGCGCAGACCCTCCACGTCGCGCTCGCGATCCCGGAGGACGAGGCCGAGCGGATGGTGTCCGCGGAAGGACCTGCGCCGGCGTGATTCGCCTCGGCCGGATCGACCACGTCGGGCTTCGCGTGGCGGATCTCGACGAGGCGGCCGCCCGGTGGTGCATCCAGCTCGGGCTGATGGAGCGGGCGCGCGACGAGCAACGCGCGTTCCTCGCCTGCGACGACGAGCCCTACTGCCTCGAGCTCGCGGCCGGGGAGGAGCCGGGGCACGACCACACGGCCTTCGAGCTGCACACGACGTGCCCGCCCGACGACGCGCAGGCGCACCTCGACGGGCTCGGCGTGCCTCACGAGGAGCGGGAGGGCTCGATCTGGCTCGCCGACCCGGACGGGCGCGCGATCCAGCTGCTCCCGAACCGGCCGCCCGAGGCGGAGATCGGCCGCTGGCCGCAGCACGCCCGTCGCTCCGCGACGGTCCACCTCGGCGGCCCCCGGCGGCTCGGGCACGTCAACTGCCTCACCGGAGACATCCGCGCGAATGCGAGCTTCTATCTCGACGTGCTCGGAATGCGCCTGTCCGACTGGCTCGGCACGGCGGGCGTCTGGTTCCACATCGACTCGGAGCACCACGTGATGGCGCTCGTCGACGTCGGTTACGCGCACTTCCATCACCTCGCGTTCGACGTCGTGGACATCGGGAAGATGCGTGACCTCCTCGACCACCTCGCGCGGCACGGCCGGTGGGTGTCGTGGGGGCCGGCACGCCACGGGATCGCCGGCAACATCGCGACGTACGTACGGATCACGGAGGAGCCGTGCCACGTCGAGCTCTACTGCGACATGGAGCGGCTCGCCGACGACCACGTGCCGCGCACGTACCCGGACGACCGCTACTCGTCGAACACCTGGGGCCCGCTCCCCCCGCGGTCGTACTTCCGCTTCGACGCGGCCGCGATCGAGTCGGAGAGCGAGAGCTGGGAGACGCGCGGCCGCCCGCTGCCGCCCGAGGAGGTCGAGGCGTGACGATGCGCCAAGCAAGAGGGGCGAGGCTGAAGCCACGCCCCGGGGAGCGCGAGGGGCGTGGCTTCAGCCTCGCCCCCCTTCGACTCGTGCGGATGCGATGGGCCTGAAGGGCTACACCGTCCCGCGAACGCCCGAGGGACGCTCCTCGCTGGTCCCGTACCCTCCGTGGCACTACGTCGGCGCGTTCCTCGTGATCGACTACTGGGCGGACCCCGAGAGGGCGGTCTCGTTCCTTCCCGACGGGATCGAGCCGCACCCCGATCCCGGCCGCTGCGCGTTCGTGGCTGCCGACTGGCAGTCCTGCTCGGAGGGCGGCGACGAGCTCGTCGACCCGTCGCGGTCGCAGTACAAGGAGGTGTTCGTCGTCTGTAGCGGCCTGCTCGACGGCGAGGAGGTCACCGTCTGCTCGTACATCTGGGTCGACCGCGACTTCGCGCTGACGCGCGGCTGGATCCAGGGGTTTCCGAAGAAGCTCGGCTCGATCTGGATCACGCGCAGCTTCGGCCTCGGCGGGCCGGCCGACCCGGGGATGGAGCCGGGCGCGCGCTTCGGCGTGACCTGCGCCGCGTACGAGCGGCGCGTCGCGCAGGCGACGGTCGCGCTCGAGCACCTCTCGGAGGGCGGCCCGTTTCACAACGCGCCGCCGATCGTGAACGTGCGTCATTTCCCGCGGCTCGCCGCCGGGCAGCACGACGCGCCCGCGGTGCACGAGCTCGTCCGCGCCGTCTCGCGCGACCGGTCGGTGTCCGACGTGTGGGAGGGCGGCGCGACGCTCGAGCTCTTCGGCGCCGCGCACGAGGAGATCGACACCCTCGCGCCGGTCCGGATCGGCCGCGGCTACCGCTTCACGTTCGCCTACACCGTCGACGACCTCGAGACCGTCCGTGAGCTGCCGGCGTGAAGGTCGCGCTCGTCACGGGCGGCGGGACGGGAATCGGGGCGGCGATCGCGCGGCGCCTTTCGGCAGACGGGTATTCGGTGGCCGTCACGGGACGTCGTCCAGGGCCGATCGAGGACGTCGCGGCCGAGATCGGGGGCCTCGCGGTGGCCGCGGACACCGGTGTCGAGACGGACGCAGAGCGCGCGGTGCAGGAGACCGTCGAGCGCTTCGGCGGACTCGACGCACTCGTCTGCAACGCGGGGATCGGCGGGGAGGGGTCGCTGCGCAAGCTCGACCCGGCCACGTGGGACGAGGTCATCCGGACGAACCTCACCGGCGCCTTCCTCATGTGCCGCGCGGCGATCGACCACCTCGCCGAGCGGCACGGCTCGGTCGTGACCATCTCTTCGGCGGCCGGTCTCCGCGCGAGTCCCGAGTCGCTCGCGTACTGCTCGTCGAAGGCCGGTCTGCAGATGCTGACCCAGTGCCTGGCGGTCGACCATGGCCCCGAGGGCGTGCGCGTGAACTGCGTGGCCCCGGGCTGGGTGCGGACACCAATGGCCGACGAGGAGATGGGAGCACTCGGGGAGCGGCTCGGGATCGGCCGCGACGGGGCGTACGACGCCTGCACCGCCGACATCCCGCTCCGGCGGGCGGCATCTGCCGAGGAGGTCGCCGCCACCGTCGCCTGGCTCGTCTCCGACGACGCCTCGTACGTCAACGGCGCGATTGTCCCAGTCGATGGTGGCCATACGCCGGTCGACGTGGCGACGGTCACCTTCGGGAGAGTGTCCGCATGACTCGCGTCGAGGTCGCCGGCGTCGAGGTATCGACCGAGCACTTCATCGGCGGCGAGCGCGCCGGCAGCGACACGACGTTCACGGACATCAGCCCCATCGACGCGGAGCCGGTCGCAGAGGTCGCCCGCGGCGGCGAGCGGGAAGCCGATCTCGCGGTCGCCGCGGCGCAGGAAGCCTTCCCCGCCTGGGGCGCGCTCGGGACGGCCGGCCGCGCCGAGGTCATGCACCGTCTCGCCGACCTGATCGACGCGAACGTCGAGCGCCTGGCGGCCGTCGAGTGCGCCGACATGGCGATGCTCCTCCGCTCGCTGCGGGCCCGCGTGATCTCCCGCGGGGCGCGCAACTTCCGCGCCTACGCCGACCTCGCCGTCGCGTACGAGGAGCGTGTGTGGGAGTCGAACGGGACGCGGAACCGGGTCGTGCGCAGGCCGAGCGGCCCCGCGGTCGTGATCACGCCCTGGAACGCGCCCTTCATGCTCTCGACGTGGAAGACGGCGCCGGCGCTCGCGGCGGGCTGCACCGTGATCCTCAAGCCCGCGGAGTGGTCCCCACTCTCCTGCTCGCTGCTCTGCGATCTCGTGGCCGAGGCCGGCTTCCCGCCCGGCGTGTTCAACGTCGTCCAGGGGATCGGGGAGGAGATCGGCGCGGCGCTGACCCGTCACGAGGGCGTCCGCCGGATCTCGTTCACGGGGTCGCCCGAGACCGCGGTGCACATCGGCACGGCGGCGGCGCGGAACATCGTCCCGTTCACCGGCGAGCTCGGAGGCAAAGGCCCGTTGCTGGTCTTCGCCGACGCAGACCTGGAGGGCGCGGCGCGCAAGGCGGCGGGCCAGTACGACGACGCCGGCCAGGTCTGCCTCGCCGGGACGCGCCTCCTCGTCGAGCGCTCCGTCGAGGACGCGTTCCTGGAGCTCTTCCACCGCTTCACCGACGAGCACGTGCTCGGGGACCCGCGCGACGACGCGACGACGGTGTCCCCGCTGATCCATGCCGACCATCTCGAGCGCGTCGAGGGGTTCGTCGAGCGTGCGCGCGCGAACGGCGACGAGATCGTCCGCGGCGGCCGGCGTCGCGAGGACGTCGGCCCGCTCTTCTACGACCCGACGCTCGTGATCCCGCGCTCCAACGACTCGGAGATCGTGCAGCGCGAGGTGTTCGGCCCCGTGCTCACGTTCCAGACGTTCGCCGACGAGCAGGAGGCGGTCGCGCTCGCGAACTCGACGCGGTACGGGCTCTCGGGCATCGTTTACACCGGCTCGGAGGAGCGCGCCGAGCGGGTCGGTCGCAGGGTGCGCGCGGGCACCGTGTGGGTCAACACGTTCCTCGTGCGCGACCTCACGGCGCCGTTCGGCGGCGTCGGCATCTCGGGCATCGGGCGCGAGGGCGGCGACTACGCGCTCGACTTCTACTCCGACCTGAAGACCCTGCAGATTCTGGACGGGACGACGGCGTGAGCGCCGTCGAGGCGTACGCGTCGTCCGTCACGGTCGAGGACCTCGATCGCGACCCGTACCCGGTCTACGCGCGGTTGCGCGCCGAGGCGCCGGTCTGCCTCGTGCCCGCGGTCGGGCTCTGGTTCGTGACCCGCTGGGAGGACGTCGAGTCGGCGGCGACACGACCCGACCTGTTCTGCGCGCGCGTCGATCCCTCGCCGCTCGAGCGGACGATGGGCGGCGAGAGCATTCTTCTCCTCGACGGCGAGCCGCAGAAGCGGCTGCGAGCGATGCTCGATCCGTCGCTGCGGCCTCGCGTCGTCGAGGCGTCAACACCCGACCTGATCGAGCCGCTCGCCGAGGAGCTGCTCGACGGGCTCGAGGGTCGCGGCGAGGCGGAGCTGATGAGTGAGTACTTCGAGCCGATCTCCGTCCTCGGGCTCGGCCGCATGCTGGGGCTCGGGCACCTCGACGGCGACACGCTGCGCCGCTGGTTCCACGGGCTCGCCGAGGGTGCGATCAACTTCGAGGACGATCCGGCGAAGTGGAAGGTCGCCGACGCCACTGCGGCCGAGATCGACGTCGAGCTCGCGCCGGTCTTCGAGCGCCTGTTCGCCGACCCGGACGGATCGACCATCGCGACGATGCTGCACCTCGCCGACGGCACGCTCGAGGAGCGCGTCGCGACGATTCTCCCGACGCTCAAGGTGATTCTCCTCGGCGGGATGCAGGAGCCCGGCCACGCCGCCGGGACGACGCTCGTCGGGCTGCTCGAGTCGCGGCAGGTCGGCGCCGTCCTCGACGACCTGGCGCTCGTGCGCGACGCCGTCGAGGAGGGGTTGCGCTGGATCTCGCCGATCGGCACGCAGACGCGGCGCGCGCTCGTGGAGACGGAGCTCGGCGGGACGACCGTGCCCGCGGGCGCGAACCTCGGCCTCCTCGTCTCCTCGGCGAACCGCGACGCGGACGTGTGGGGGCCGACCGCCGACGAGTTCAACCTCTTCCGGCCGAAGCGAACCCACGCCGCGTTCGGCTTCGGGACGCACTACTGCTCGGGCCACCACTTCTCCCGCGTGCAGATGCGAATCGCGCTCACGCGGCTGCTCGAGCGGCTGCCCGGGCTACGGCTCGATCCCGACCGGCCGCCCCTCTTCACCGGGTGGGAGTTCCGCGCGCCGCGGCACCTGCACGTCCTCTGGGACGCATGACCTGGGTCGACGCGGCGGACGCGTCGCTGCCGGACGAGAGCGTCCTGGCGTTCGAGGCCGCCGGGACGGCGATCGCCCTGGCAAGGGTGGACGGCGCGTGGCATGCCGTCGAGACCTGGTGCACGCACGCGGAGTGCCCGCTCTCGGACGGCTGGGTCGAGG
>Ga0105243_10002274_pt1 | contig 16117 bp, 16 predicted proteins | sample KBSM34metaG_FD_81525 | JGI IMG/M metagenome (GOLD analysis project Ga0105243, IMG submission 81525) | Miscanthus rhizosphere microbial communities from Kellogg Biological Station, Michigan, USA - KBS M3-4 metaG | ecosystem: Host-associated > Plants > Roots > Rhizosphere > Soil | place... | reverse complement strand
GTCGAGCACCGCGATGTCCAGCACCGGCAACGGGGTCGGCGGCAGCATCGGCGCCGTGTCGGCGCCATTGGCGGCGGGCGTGGGAGCGACGGACGGCGGCGTCGGCGATGCCGCGCTTTCCGTGGCCTCCGCCTCCGCCGGCAGCGCGGCATCCACCGGCGCGGCATTGGCGGCGCGGTGCGGCAGCCAGCGTTGCAGGCATTCCGCCAGCAGTTCGCGGTTGACCGGCTTGGACAGGTAGTCGTCCATGCCGGCCTCCAGGCAGCGCTGGCGGTCGCCGGCCATGGCATTGGCGGTCATCGCCACGATCGGCAACCGCGGCCGTCCCGCGGCCGCTTCGGCCTGGCGCCACTGGCGGGCGGCGGCGTAGCCGTCCAGGACCGGCATCTGGCAGTCCATCAGCACCAGGTCGTAGGGCTGCGCGTCCAGTCGCGCCAGCGCGGCAGCGCCGTCTGTGGCGCTGTCGCTGCGGTAGCCGAGGACGTCGAGCAGCTTCTGCGCGACCAGCAGGTTGACCGGGTTGTCCTCCACCAGCAGCAGGCGGTAATCGGCGGGCAGCGAGGCCGGGCCGGCCGCGATGTCCAGGCCGGGTTCGGTGGCGATGGCCGGGGTTGGCGTTGGTTCGGCGGCGTGCGTGGGGTAGAGCGCGGCATCGGACGGGGCCAGGCCCACGGCGCCAGCGGGGGCCGCCGCAGGCACCAGCGCCAGCATTCCGCGTAAGTCCAGATCCGCCGCCTGCCGCGACAGCAGCGCGCCGTGCGCGCGGATCTCATCGGGAATCTCCACTTCCCCGTACAGCCAGATCAGGCGCACGCCATGCGGCGCCGGCAGGCGCCCGACCGCGCGCTGCAGGGCGCGTGCGCTCTGGCGCAGGCCGTCGAGGTCGCCGATCACCAGGTCGTAGGGCGGGAGCGCGGCGCTGCCGGCGCGCAGCCGCTCCAGCGCTTCCTGGGTCGAGTCGACCTTGCTCAGCTGCACGCCCCAGTTCGGCAGCAGCCCTTTCAGGCGCTGGTACAGGCGCAGGTCGGCGCCGACCAGCAGCGCACGCAGCCGTGGCAGGCCGCCCTGGAGCTGCGGCAGGTCTCCGATCACCTTCAGCAGCGGGATCTCGAACCAGAACGTGGCGCCCTGGTCGCTGCCCGATTCCACGCCGATGCGCCCGCCCATCAGGTCGACGATGCGTTTGCAGATCGCCAGCCCCAGGCCGGTGCCGCCGTACAGGCGGGTGGTGGAGGCATCGGCCTGGGTGAAGGAGCGGAACAGCCGTTCCTGTTGCTCGGCGCTGATGCCGATGCCGGTGTCGCGCACCTCCAGGCGCAGCAGGTGCTGCGCCGGGGTCTCGCCGAGGCGGCGCACGCGCAACTCCACGCTGCCGCGCGCGGTGAACTTGATCGCGTTGCCGATCAGATTGCTCAGCACCTGCCGCAGCCGCACCGGGTCGCCGCGCACCGGCAGGCGCACCGCCGGATCCAGTTGCAGGCTCACGCGCAGGCCCTTGGCCTCGGCCGAGCGCTGCATCAGCTGCAGCACGCCGTCGAGCAGTTCGCGCAGGTTGAAGCTGGTGATCTCCAGCTCCAGCCGGTTCGCTTCCAGCTTGGAGTAGTCGAGGATGTCGTCGACGATGCGCAGCAGTTGCAGCGAGGAGTCGTTGGCGGCGCGCAGCATCTCGCGCTGCTCGGTGCCGAGCTGGCCGCGCGCGATCAGTTCCAGCATCGGAATGATGCCGTTGAGCGGTGTGCGGATCTCGTGGCTCATGGTGGCCAGGAATTCGCCCTTGGCCATCGCCGCGGCCTCGGCGGCCTGCTTGGCCTGCACCAGCTCCCGTTCCAGGCGTTCGCGCAGGTGCACGTCGCGCTACAGCGCGTCGCGTTCGGATTCGGCCAATGCGGCGCGCGCCAGCGCCGCATCCAGCGCGCCGGCCTGCTGCTGCGCGCGCCAGCCGGCCACCACCGCCAGCAGCGCGGCGCTGCCGATGCACAGCGGGGCCAGCAGATGCCACGGCGGCGGCGGGGCCAGCAGCGGCACCGCCAGCAGCGAGCCGGCGACCGCGCTCGCCGCGCTCGACGCGGCCAGCCACGGCAGGGGCCGGCGCCGGCGTGCGGGCATCGCTACAGCACCGCGTTCTGGAAATCGAAGTTCAGTTCGTCGCCGACCGACTGCACCAGGTTGCCCTGGATGAAATCGACCCCGCCCATCCACATCGCCGCGGCCGCCTGCGCTTCCTCGATCTGCTGGCCGATGATCAGCAGCCCGGCGCGGTGCGCCAGGTCGATCGCGGCGCGCAACTGGTCGCGCAGTTCGGCATCGGCATGCGCGTTGGCGAAGCGCGCGGACAGGCGCAGGTAGCCCAGCGGCAACTGGTTGAGCAGCGCTTCGGCCTCGGCGCCGGGTTCGAACTGGCTGAGGCAGAACTGCACGCCCAGCGGCATCAGCCGGGCGCAGAACTGCTGCAGCGTCACCGTGTGGATCAGCGCATCGTCCAGGCGCAGGTCGATCACCAGCGAGGTGCCGGTGACGCCGCGGCGACCGATCGCCTCGACCAGCCAGTCGGCGAAGGCGCCGCGCGCCAGCGTGCGCGAGGACTGCGACACGAACAGGCGCAGCGGCGGCGTGGCGTGCTGGTACAGGTGCAGCAGGCCGAGCGCGTGGTCCAGCACCTGCTGGTCGAGGTCGGCGATGCGCCCGCCGGCCTCGGCCGCGGGCAACACCTGCCCGGCCGACAGCAGCGTGCCGTCGCGCTGGCGCAGGCGCAGCAGGACCTGGTACTGCGCGGTATCGCCGCCGGCCACGGCGACGATCGGCTGGTAGGCCGGCTCCAGCTGGCCTTCGAACATGGCGATGCGGCCGAGGTCCTCGTCCTCGCGCGGCGGCGCGTACGCGGCCACGCCCTGCGGATGCAGGCGCGCCTGCAGCGCGGTGCGTTCGACCGCTTCCAGTGCGCTGCCGGCGTCCTCGAACCCTTGCGCCAGGTCGGCATAGCCGATCGCGCAGCGCAGGTGCACGGCTTCGTCGTCGCGCAGCGGGAACGCATGGCTGGCCAGGGCTTCGCGCAATGCTTGCGCGCGCTGCCGCAGCGCGTCCAGGTCGTTGTCCTGGGCCAGCAGCAGGAAGCTGTTGTCGTTGAGCCGGGCCAGCGGCTGCGGTGCGGTGACGCTGGCCAGGCGGCGCCCGGCCTGGGTCATCAGGCGTTCGAACGCGGCGTAGCCGTAGCGTTCGCGCAGGCCCAGCGCGCTGGCGATCTCGATGAAGAACAGGCCGCCGCCGGCGCGCGCGCGCAGCGACTCGCCGAGCAACTGCAGCACGTGGGTGCGGGTCGGCAGGCCGGTCTCGGGATTGTTCAGCGGCACGCCGTCGCTGGCGCTCTGCTGCGCCTGCTGGCGCGCGCGGCGGATGCGGTTGGAGACCGCGGCGATCAGGTGCCGCGGCCGGATCGGCTTGGTCAGGAAATCGTCGGCGCCGCTGTCCAGCACTTCGTATTGCAGCTCCGGATCCGGGTCGCCGGTCAGGAACACGATCGGCAGCAACTGGTGCTGCGGCTGCTGGCGGATCAGCGCGGTCAGGCGCATGCCGTCCAGGCCCGGCATGTGCAGGTCCATCAGGATCAGGTCGGGGCGGTAGTCGGCGATCGCCTGCTGCACGCCTTCGGCCCGCATCTCCACCTGCGCCTGCATGCCGGCGCCATGCAGCACGCTCTGCGCGAACAAGGCCTGCGAACGGTCGTCCTCGACGATCAGGATGCGGTACGGCGCGTCCAGCGGCGGCGGCGGCGCGGCCGCGTCGCTTGCCGCGCTCGGCGCGGCCGCGGCGGTCTGCTCGCCGGGGGCGGCGGCGGAGGCGGTGCCGTCTTCCGCGCGCGGCGCCATGTCGAGGTCGGGCGCCGGCGCTTGCGCGTCCGGCACCGCGTCGGCGGCCCAGCGCCGCCAGTAGTGCGGTGGCGGGGTCTCGGCACGGACGTTGCGCGAACGCGGATCGTCGCGGCTGGAAAGTGGTGCGGTGTCTCTTGCGGCCATCGCGTCTTTATCCTGGTGCGCGCGCAATTATGCGATGAAGTTCACGAAGACAGGGAGCCTTCTCGGCTCGTCCTGGCGACGGCGACGGCGGCGTCCGCGGGCGCCGCCAGCAGGCGGCGGACGCCGCGCCACAGCGTGCGCCACACCCACCACACCAGCAGCGCACCCAGCACGCTCGCCCCAAGCAATACGGCCAGCGCCAGCCACGGATGCACCAGGGCCAGCGCGAGCGTGGCCAGGACCACCGAATCCTCGGTCAGCGAGGCGATCCAGTTGCTGGCCGGTTCCGGCGACGTGTTCAGCAAGGCGCGCGAGCCGGCCTTCAGCACATGACTGGTGAGCGCGACGCCGGCACCGGTGGCGAGCGCGCCGGCGCCCAGCTGGCCGTCCTGGGACAGCGTGGCCGCGGCCAGGAACGCGCCGGCAGGGATCCGGGTCAGGGTCTGCAGCAGGTCCCAGACCGAATCCACGCCGGGAATCTTGTCGGCGAAGAACTCGGCCAGCGCCAGTGCGCCGGAGGTGCCGAGCACCCACCACGACTCGGTGGCCTGCAGCGCCGGCGGCAAGTCCAGCCAGCCTAGCAGGCCGGCCACGCCGATCCCGAACACGGTCAGGTAGACGCGGATGCCGGCCAGCCAGGCCAGCAGGATGCCGATTACGAAGAGGTGGGCGTCGGTCATGGCGAGGCGCTCCTGCAGATGCGCGGGTGGCGGCCACTATCGGCCAAGCGTGCAGCGAAGGCCAGCGCACGGGCCGCGCGTGCCGGCAACGGCAAGCTACGGCGCGTGGCTTACACTAGCCGGCCGGCCGACCCCCCGCGAGGATCGACGCCGCTGCCGCCTCGGTGGCGCGGCTTTGACGATGAACCGACCCGTGCCCCGTTTCCAGATCGTGCCCAACGGCGCCGCGCCCGCGCGCGGACGTGGCCTGTGGCTGCTGATCGCCATCGTCTGGCTGCTGTCGCTGGCAGGAACCTGGCTGCTGGCCAGCCGCCAGGCTGCGCCCGAGCTGGGCGAGGTGAGGACGCAGCTGCGCCAGGCCGACGCCAAGCTGCAGGCGCAGCAGCGGCAGATCGACACGCTCAATCAGCGCCAGGCCACCCTGGCCCGCTCCGACCAGATCAGCCGCGCCGCCAACAACGAAGTGCAGAGTTCGCTGGCCGAGCGCGACGAGGAGATCGCCGGGCTGCGGGCCGACGTGGCCTTCTACGAGCGCCTGGTCGGCGCCACCAGCCAGCGCAAGGGCCTGACCGTGCATTCGGCCGAGTTCTCGGCCGAGGCCGGCGGCACCTGGCACTACAACGTGGTGCTGACCCAGAACCTCAACCGCGGCGCGATCAGCCAGGGGCAGATGCGCCTGGCGGTGGAAGGCGTGCGCGGCGGCAAGCTGGCCAGCGTGGGCTGGGACGAACTGCACCAGAAGAGCGGCGTGCCCGGGCAGGACTATTCGTTCCGCTATTTCCAGCAGTTGGACGGCAGCGTGATCCTGCCCAAGGATTTCACCCCGCAACGGGTGCGAGTATCGCTGTCCGGCGGAGGGGCGCCGGTCACCCAGAGTTTCGATTGGACACTGGCCGGCAACGGCAAAGGGGAGTAGGCAGCTTATGTTCGGAAGCAACAAGAACGGCCGCAGCAGCGGCCAGACCGTGGTGGATACCCTGATCGGCGCGCAGGTGGTGATCCGGGGCGACCTGGTGTTCAGCGGCGGCCTGTACGTGGAAGGGCGCATCCTCGGCAAGGTGCTGGCCGAGGACGGCGCGCCGGCGACGCTGACCCTGTCCGAGCACGGCAGCATCGAGGGCGAGGTGCGCGCCCCGATCGTGATCATCAACGGCCAGCTGACCGGCGACGTGCATGCCGCCGAGCGCGTGGAACTGGCGCCGAAGGCGCGGGTGCAGGGCAACGTGCACTACCAGGTGGTGGAGATGAACGCCGGTGCGCAGCTGACCGGACGGCTGATCCATGCCGGCAGCATGGCCGCGCTGGCGCCGCCGGAGCGGGCGCACGAAGAACCGCAGGCCGAGCTGGCGCAGCGCGCGCTGACCGCGGCGGATGCTTGATTCGGCTCCCGGCCGCCCCCATCCTGCAGCCATGAGCACTCTCGTTTCCCTGCCCAGCGCCGCGCCCGCCCCCGACTACCAGTCGCTGGAGCGGCCGCTGAACTTCACCCAGGCCGCCGCGGCCAAGGTGCGCGAGCTGATCCGCGAGGAAGGCAACGACGCGCTGGCGCTGCGCGTGTACATCCAGGGTGGCGGCTGTTCCGGGTTCCAGTACGGCTTCGAGTTCGACGAGAACCGCGCCGAGGACGACCTGTCGGTGCGCACCGACGAGGTCACCCTGCTGGTCGACCCGCTGAGCCTGCAATACCTGATGGGCGCGGAAGTGGATTACAGCGAAGGCCTGCACGGCGCGCAGTTCGTGATCCGCAACCCCAACGCCAAGACCACCTGCGGCTGCGGCAGCAGCTTCGGCGTGTAGACACGCTGCGGCTTGCGGGATGCGCGGTTTGCCTGCACCCTGCGCCGCATGCCCGAACTGACGCCTGTTTCCTTCGCGTTCGCCGACGCGGTCATCGACCGCGCCGACGCGCTGCGCAACGATCCCGAAGCCCTGCGCCGCGCCTGGCCCAGCGCGCGCCTGCTGCTGCTCGATGCCGACGGCAACGCCTACGCCGATGCGCATGGCCAGCCGCTGGCGCTGACCGGCGCCGCGCTGGGCGACGTGGTCGAGCAGGCGATCTTTCTCGGCCTGCGCGATGGCGATGCCTGGTTCGCGGTGGGCGCGGGCCTGCGCGACGCCGACATCGACCCGCCGCAGCGCATGGACCTGCGCCGCGCCGCGGCCGAGTGGCCTGCGTTCGCGTCCGGCCTGTTCGCCTATGCCCGCGGCATGCTGCACTGGCAATCGCGCACCCGCTTCTGCGGCGTCTGCGGCGGCGCCATCGGGTTCCGTCGCGGCGGCTTCCTCGGCGTCTGCGCGCAATGCGCCAGCGAACACTATCCGCGCGTGGACCCGGCGGTGATCGTCGCGGTCAGCGACGGCGCGCGGCTGCTGCTGGGGCGCCAGGCGAGCTGGCCGGCGCGGCGCTATTCGGTGATCGCCGGCTTCGTCGAGCCGGGCGAGTCGCTGGAGCAGACCGTGGCGCGCGAAGTGGCCGAGGAGACCCAGGTGCGGGTCCGGCCCGGCAGTTGCCGCTACTACGGCGCGCAGCCATGGCCGTTCCCCGGTGCGCTGATGCTCGGCTTCAGCGCGCTGGCCGAGCCCGACCAGCCGCAGGTGGATGGGGAGCTGGAAGACGCCCGCTGGTTCGAACGCGACGAGATCGGGGCCGCCCTGCAGCGCGCCGCGGCACAGGGCGACAGCGCCGACGATGGCCACGGCCTGCGCCTGCCGCCGGGCATCTCCATCGCACGCGCGCTGGTCGTGGACTGGTATCGCCGCGGCGGCACGCACGCGTAGGCCGCCCGGCGTCCGCTGCACACGCTTCAGAACGGTCCCGGAGGACCTGCATGTTCACTACCCTCGTCGCTGTGATCGTCGCCCTGGTGCTGGGCCATGTCGCGCCCGGCATGGTGGCCTCGCTGCGCCGTTTCGATGCCTATGGCGACTGGCTGTCGTGGCTGGATGCGCATGCCGGCGAAGGCAGCGGCTGGCGCGGCCGCTACGGCATCGCGCTGGCGCTGCTGCCGGCCTTGCTGCTGGTCGGCCTGCTGCAGTGGCTGCTCGCCGCGCCGCACCTGGGCCTGCTGGCGCTGCTGTTCGGGGTGCTGGTGCTGGCCTTCAGCTGGGGGCCGCGCGACCTGGATACCGATGTGGAAGCGGTGATCGAGGCCGACGACGTCGCCGCGCGGCGCGTGGCGGTCGCGCACCTGCACGCCGATGGCGGGCCGCCGCGCGAGGATCCGGCCGGGCTGGTGGAGGCGGTGGCGGTCAGCGCATTGCGGCGCTGGTTCGCGGTGCTGTTCTGGTTCCTGCTGCTGGGGCCGTTCGGCGCGCTCGGCTATCGCCTGTTGGCGCTGGCCGCGGTTGGCCCGTACGCGCCGCGGCTGCCGTTGGCCACCGCGCTCGGCGCACGCACCGTGCTGGCCGCGATGGAGTGGCCGGTGGCGCAGCTGATGACCTTCTCGCTGGCGCTGGTCGGCAATTTCGAGACCGTGTTCGGCGCCTGGCGTGCGGCCGGCGGCAATCGCTGGCAGCTGGACAGCGGCTTCCTCGGCCCGGTGGCCTGCGCCAGCGTGCGCGGCGAACTCGACGAGGAGGCGCACGACTACAGCGATGCCGGCATGGTGGTGCCAGTGCTGCGGCGCCTGCCTGAATTGCGCGATGCGATGAGCCAGATCTGGCGGGTATTGCTGCTGTGGCTGGTGGTGCTGGCGTTGCTGGTGATCGCCGGCTGGGTCAGCTGACTAACCCGGCGCGAGCAGGGTGAACGGAAACCACGGCAGGTTGCGCGCGATCCAGTAGCCGGGCAGCGCCAGCAGCCAGAAGTTCGGCCGCGACAGCAGCGTGGCCACCGGCGCGAACCATGCCGCGCGCCAGCCCGCCTTCCACGCGATCAGGCCCGGCAGCACGGCCAGGCCCAGCATCGCCCCGGGATTCATCGCGAAGGCGCCGAGCGGATCCAGGTGCACCAGGGCGTGCAGCGCGCGGGTCATGCCGCAGCCGGGACAGTAGTAGCCGGTGAGCGCATGGAACAGGCACGGCGCGAACGGATTGTCCGCGGCGCTGGGGTCGAACCGGTACAACAGCGCGCCGCCGGCCGCCGCGAGGGCGGTGGCGGCGCCGAGACACGCCCGTTGTTGCCAGGCGCGCATGCCGATCAGCTCATGTGCTGCATCTGGTTCACGTATTCCATGTAGCTCTGCATGCCGCCGGTCGCGACCATGCCGATGTTGATCAACAGGCCGATGATGGCCAGCGCGGTGGTCACCCAGCACCAGGTCTTGGCGCTGTTGGAGGCGCGCCGCGCGCCGTCCAGGTCGCCCTGGTTGAGCAGCCCGTTGACCTTGCTGGAGAACACGATGGCGACGATGCCCGGAATGATCGACGGACAGCACAGGCAGAACCCGAGCACCGTGGCGATGATCGCCCAGGCCAGATGATTGGGAATCGCGCCGGGGGCGGGCGGCGGCGTGACGGGGCTGACGGTGCTCATGTGTGGATCTCCTTGAGGGGCTATGCGCTGGGCATGGGGCCAAGTCTAGACGAGGTGGTCGCCGCGGCTCCATCTTTCGGCGCCGCGCGATGCGCTCAGTGCGGCGCCAGCAGGGTGAACGGGTACCACGGCAGATTGCGCAGCACCGCGTAGCCGAGCAGCAGCCACAGCCACAGGCGCGGATCGGCGAGGATCTTCAGCAGCGGCGCCAGCAGGCGCATGCGCAGCCCGGCGGCATTGAGCGCCATGATCGCCAGCAGCGGCAGCGCCACCACCAGCAGCGGATTGGTCGCCATGGCATGGGCGATATCCAGGTGCACCAGTGCATGCAGGCAGCGGGTGCTGCCGCAGCCTGGGCAATACAGGCCGGTGAGCGCGTAGAACGGGCACGCAGGCAACGGATTGCCCGGCACATTGGGATCGACCCGGCGCAGCACCAGCGTCGCGACCACGGCGGCGCCGCTCAGTGCGGCCAGCGGCAGCCAGCGGGGCAGGGGGAGTGCGCGCAGGAACATCGGCAACGGAATCGTCGGTAACGGAATCGTGGAGCGATCGAACAAGGCCGCCGCGGCGCGCGGCAACGGCGGCCCGGATCGTCGATCAGTACGTGGTCGACGACTGCTGCATCATGCCCAGGCCACCCAGGGCGAAGATGAAGATCAGGTACAGCACGACCAGCACCACCCAGGCGATGACCGAGTAGATCGCCCACTTCTTGGCCTTGTCGGCCGATTCGCGGGCGCCGGCGACGTCGCCGGCGGCGAGCTTGGTGTTGACCTGGGCGGCGAACACGATCGAAACGATGCCCAGCGGCAGGCAGCAGAACAGCGTGCTCAGGATCGCCCAGACCAGATTGTTGGACACTTGCGGTGCGGTGGTATTCATCCGTGTTACTCCGGTTGCGTGGTGGAACGAAGAAAAAACGAGAAAGCGGGCGGACTCACTGCCCCAGCGCGCTGCTGAGGATCGCGATGCCGCCGAACAGCAGGAACCACAGCGCGAGCAGGATCGGCGCGGCCAGCGCCGACCACATCGCCCACAGGCCGGCCTTGCGCGAGGCGTCGCGTGCGCCGGCCACATCGCCGGCGGCGCGCTTGCCGTCCACCTGCGAGGCATAGACGATCGACACCACGCCCAGCGGCAGGCAGCAGAACAGCGTGGACAGGATCGCCCACACCAGATTGTTGGGGACGTAGATGCCCGCGCCGTTGGGCGGTGGTGGCGGCAATACCTGACTCAACTGATCGACCCCTGCAATGGACGCCGCTGCAGTACGCAGGCGTCTCCCCGGCGCCTAATCTACCCGAAGCGGCGTTTCCAGGCACCTTGCAGGTTCATGCGGCATCCCCGCGCAGCTGCCGCACCTGCGCTTCCAGCAGCTCCGCGCTGACCTCGGCGGCCGCCACCGGCGCGCCCGCGATCACCTCCACGTGCGCGCGGAAGCGCCGCGGCACGCGCATGCGCCGCAGCCGCGAATCGCGCTTGCTCCACATGCTGGTCCACATGTTGCGCAGCGCCATCGGCACGACCGGCACCGCGCGGCGCTCGACGATCTTCTCCACGCCGGACTTGAACTTGGCGATCTCCCCGTCCTTGGTCAGCGCGCCCTCGGGGAAGATGCACACCAGTTCGCCCTCGGCCAGCGCCGCGTCGATCTCGTCGAACGCGCGCTGCATCAGCGCCGGGTCCTCGCGCGCGCCGGCGATCGGGATCGCCTTGGCGGTGCGGAAGATCCAGCGCATCACCGGGATGTTGAAGATGCGGTAGTACATGACGAAACGCACCGGGCGCGGGATCGACGCGGCCAGCACCAGCGCGTCCATGTAGCTGACGTGGTTGCACACGATCAACGCCGCGCCCTCGTCGGGCACGTGCCGCTCGATGCCGTGCAGGCGCAGCCGGTACAGCGCGCGCACCATCACCCAGCTGAGGAAACGCATCAGGAATTCGGGGACGATGCTGAAGATCCAGATCGCCACCACCGCGTTGGCGATGGCCAGCGCCAGGAACACCTGCGGGATGCTCAGCCCGGGCATCGGCACACGCATGCCGAACAGCGTGAGCTGTTTCATCTGCAGCGCGATGCCGACCATCGCGGCGATGACGATGAACATCGAATTCTGGATGTTGAGCCCGGCGATGACCCGCGACAGTTCCGCCTTGGGCGTGCGGCTCTGGATCAGCGCGAACAGCGGCACCACGAACAGGCCGGTGCACAGGCCGATGCCGACCAGGTCGAGCATGATCCGCCAGCTGCCGGCCTGGTGCACGAACTGGCCGATGCCCAGCCCGGCCTGCAGCGCGCCGCCGGGGCGGGCGAAATACAGGTCGAGCATGAACGCGCTGATGCCGAACGCGCCCAGCGGCACCAGGCCGATCTCCACGGTGCGTCCGGACAGCTTCTCGCACAGCAGCGAGCCGGTGCCGGTGCCGATCGAGAACAGCGCCAGGGCGAAGATGTACAGGTCCTGCGCGCCGCCGAGATTGAGTTCGGCGTAGGTCGGCAACTGCGCGGTCAGCACGGTGCCGATGAACCAGAACCAGGACACGCCGAGCACCGCGTTGCGCACCGCCAGCTGGCGCCGGGTCAGGCGCATGATCGCCAGCGACTCGGGCAGCGGATTCCAGTTGATCTTCAGGTCCGGCGCGCCGGCATCGACCTTGGGAATGAGGCGCGCGACCAGGTTGCCGGTGACCGCCAGCGCGATCACCGCGGTGGCCGCGGCGACCGGGCCGTGGCTGCCGGCGATCTGGAAGATCAGTCCGCCCAGGATCATGCCGCACAGGATCGAGATCGAGGTGCCCATCTCGACCAGGCCGTTGCCGCCGGTCAGTTCCTCCGGCTTCAGCACCGAAGGCAGGATCGAATATTTCACCGGGCCGAACAGGGTGGACTGCAGGCCGGTGCAGAACAGCGCGACCAGCAGCACCGCCATGTTCTCGGTCAGGAAGCCGACCGCGGCCAGCGACATGATCGCGATCTCCATCGTGGTGGTGATCACCACCAGCCGCGATTTCTCCAGCTTCTCGGCGATCTGCCCGGCCAATGCGGAGAACAGGAAGTACGGCAGGATGAACAGCGCTGGCGCCAGATTGGTGTACAGCGTGCGCTGCTCGGGGGTGACGCCCAGATAGAACAGCAAGCCGATGATCGCCTGCCGGTAGACGTTGTCGTTGAACGCGCCCAACCCCTGGACCACGAAGAACGGCAGGAAGCGGCGCTGTTTCAGCAGGGCGAACTGGCTATGGCCGGACATGCAGGCTCCTTTGCGAACGCGCGCAGCCTAGCAGGTTCGTTGCGCGGCGGATGCGGCGCCGTGGGGCGCGGCGTGCCGCGATGCGGGCTGTGTCGGCGGTGGCGTCTGCGGGGGGAAGCGCGTGCTGGCTTTTTGCAGGCGGCGTCATGGTGGCGTGCTCCGTTCGTCGCGGCTGAAGCCGCGCCTACAGGGGGCTGCGGTGCGAGGCGATCCGGTTAGCCGGTTGCGACGGCGCCTGCCTGCTGCCGCAGCAGCGCGATCAGCGCGCGTGCGGCCGGGGTCGGGTCCGCGCGCCAGGTGGCGTAGGTCAGGAAGCGGAAGCGCTCGCGCAGCGCGATCACCGCCACGCCGTGCATCGCCGCGGCCATGGTCTGCGGCACGATCGCCAGGCCCAGGTCCTCGACCACCAGTTGCCGTTGCAGATCGGCATGGGTGACCTCGTACTGCAGGCGCTGGCGCAGGCCGGCCTCGGCAAAGGCGCGGTCGATGATGCCGCGCACGCCGGCGCCGGCGATCAGCCCGGCCATCGGCGCGTCCTCCAGTTCGTGCAGGGACACCTCGGCGCGCGCGGCGAAGCGGTTGCCGGGCGCGGCGATCAGCGCCAGCGGTTCCTCGTGCAGCAGCAGGCGCTGCTCGGGCAGGACGATATGCGGGCCGACCCCGACCAGGGCCACGTCCAGCCTGCCTTCGCCCAACTCGAGCAGCAGCGCATCGCTCATGCCGGTGCGCAGGTGCACGTCCACCGCGCTATGCGCGGCGCGGAAGCGGCGCAGCAGGGCCGGTACCTGCACCGTGGTCAGCGAGGAGATCTGGCCGATGTGCAGGCGCCCGCGCACGGTGCCGAGCGCCTGCGCCATCTCCTCGTGCAGGCGTTCGGCCGCGCGCAGGGTTTCGCGGGCGTTGTGCAGGAATACCTCGCCGGCGGCGGTCAGCCGCACCTGCCGCGCACCGCGCTCGAACAGGCGCGCGCCCAGCGCTTCCTCGATCTTGGCGATCTGGTGGCTCAGCGCCGACTGCACCGTGTGACAGCGCCGCGCGGCGGCGGTGAAGCTGCCCTCCTCGGCCACGGCGACGGCGAACTCGAGTTGGCGCAGGGTCAGCATAGCATCTGTAAAAGAGATGGTTCGGGTGAAAACAATACATTGGAAAGATCGATGGCGCTTGCCCAGACTGGCGCCATTCCTTCCGCACCCTTGGATTCGGCTCATGGACACGACCCCGCACCCCCCATTGCATCGCGGCCTGGTGCTGCTGATGGCCGCCGCCACCGGCCTGGCGGTGGCCAGCAACTACTACGCGCAGCCGCTGCTGGAAGTGCTGGCGCAGACCTTCGCGATCGACGTGCGCAGCGCCGGCGCGGTGGTCACCACCGCGCAGCTGGCCTACGCCGCCGGTCTGCTGTTGCTGGTGCCGCTGGGCGACCGCTTCGAGCGCCGCAGCCTGATCGTGGGGCTGTACGCGCTCAGTGCGGTTGGCTTGCTGATCAGCGCCGCCTCGACCAGCTTCGCGCTGCTGCTGCTCGGCACCCTGGTCACCGGACTCAGTTCGGTGGCCGCGCAGATCCTGGTGCCGTTCGCCGCCACCCTGGCCGCGCCGCACGAACGCGGGCGCGTGGTCGGCACGGTGATGAGCGGCCTGCTGCTGGGCATCCTGCTGGCGCGCACCGTGTCCGGGCTGCTGGCCGGCGCCGGCGGCTGGCATGTCGTGTACTGGGTGGCTGCGGCGCTGATCCTGCTGGTGGCGGCGCTGCTGTGGCGCGCGCTGCCGCGGCATCCGGGCAATCCGCAGCTGTCCTATCCGCACCTGATCGGTTCGGTGCTGGCGCTGCTGCGCGACGAACCGGTGCTGCGTTCGCGCGCGATCCTGGGCGGGCTGATCTTCGCCGGTTTCAGCATGTTCTGGACCACGCTGGCGTTCCTGCTGTCCGGCCCCAGCTACGGCTACGGCACCGCGACGATCGGCCTGTTCGGCCTGATCGGCGCCGCCGGCGCGTTCGCCGCCAACCTGTCGGGCAAGCTCGCCGACCGCGGCGCCGGGCACTGGGTGGGCTGGGGCGGGCTGGCCATGCTGCTGCTGTCGTGGCTGCTGCTGGCCGCCGCGCCGCATTCGCTGTGGCTGCTGATCGCCGGGGTGCTGCTGCTGGACGTGGCGGTGCAGGGCGTGCACATCGGCAACCAGCACGTGATCTACCAGCTGGATCCGAAGGCGCGCAACCGCATCACCTCGGCCTACGTCACCTGCTATTTCATCGGCGGCGCGATTGGTTCCAGCCTCGGCACCGCCGCCTACGCCTACGCCGGCTGGCGCGGGGTGGTGGTCGGCGGCGCGGCGCTGGCGGTGGCGGCGCTGCTGTGGATGGGCGTCAGCGTGCGGCCGGCACGGCCGCCGGCGGCGCTGGCGCCGCTGCCGGAGCGGTGACCGCATGCGCGGCGGCGCGCAGCTTGGGCAGCAGGCGCAGGGTCAGCGCCAACTGGTTGCGCACCAGCCGCCGCTTGGCCTCGTCGATCCCGTCCTCGTGCTCCAGCGCATCGGCCATGCCCACCTCGGCCGATTCGTCGGCCGGCGGTAGCGCCTGGCGCTGCGCCAGCGCGTCGGCGATCGCGCCCAGGGTGTCCTGCAGGTAACCGCCGGCGCGGTCGATGGCCGGATCGGCCTCGCCGGCCAGCGCGGCGCGGTGCGCGCCCAGCGCCGACAGGTAGCCGAGCAAGGTGTTGGACAGCGCCAGGAAGCGGAAGCCCGCATCCAGGTTGCGGCGGTAGCGGCCGGGTTCGCGCAGCATGTTGGACAGCGCCACCGACAGCGCGGCGTCGGCGTTGTGCATGTCGCGCCGGACGATGCGGTAGGGCAGGTCGTCGCGCATGCCGCTGCGGTACTGTTCCAGCACCTGCGCCAGGTAGCGCGCGCAGCTGGCCAGCACCGTGGCCATCACCTGGTTGAGGCGACGGCCCTGCCAGTCGGGCAGGATCAGGAACGAGGCCGCCGCGGCGATCGCGCAGCCGATCAGCGTATCCACCAGGCGCGGCCAGATCAGCACGAAGCCGTCGCCGAGCAGGTTGAAGCAGAACAGCGCCATCACCGTGATCGCGGCGGTGGCCAGCATGTAGCGGTCGGTGCGGGTGACGAAGAACAGCAGCGCGCCGAACAGCGCGAACAGCAGTTGCAGTTCGGTGCCGGGGAACAGCTGCATCAGCGCCCAGGTGGCGATCAGGCCGATCAGCGTGCCGGCGATGCGCTGCGCCAGGCGCAGCCGGGTGGCGCCGTAGTTGGGCCGGCACACGAAGGCGGTAGTGAGCAGGATCCAGTAGCCGTTGCTGGCGTGGATGGACTGCATGATGGCGTAGCCGACCACCAGCGCGATCGCCATGCGCAGCCCGTGCCGGAACAGCACCGAGCCCGGGGTGAGCTGCTGGCCGACGCGCACCAGCATCTCGCGCAGCGTGTGCGGCGAGGAGTCGCGCAGGCGGGTGTCGAGGGTGTCGCTGGTGGTGTCGGACTGCGCGGCTTCGGACAGCCGCCGCTCGATGCTCTGCAGGTTGGTGACCAGCAATTCCAGCGAGCCGAGCAGCCGCGCCTGGCGCGGGTCGGCCTGCGCGTGCAGGAAGTCCAGCGACTGGCGCAGGTCGGTGGTGGCCTGCTGGGTCTGCTCGCCGTATTCGAACGGCTGGCGCATCCGGATCGCCTCGCCCAGCGCGGCGC
>Ga0105243_10002266_pt1 | contig 16166 bp, 12 predicted proteins | sample KBSM34metaG_FD_81525 | JGI IMG/M metagenome (GOLD analysis project Ga0105243, IMG submission 81525) | Miscanthus rhizosphere microbial communities from Kellogg Biological Station, Michigan, USA - KBS M3-4 metaG | ecosystem: Host-associated > Plants > Roots > Rhizosphere > Soil | place... | reverse complement strand
ATGGAGTCAAGCGCTATCTCTATACTTCCAGCGCGTGCATCTATCCCGGCTACAAACAAAAGGAAACCGACGTCACGCCTTTGCGCGAGGAAGATGCGTATCCGGCTGATGCCGAGGACGGATACGGCTGGGAAAAACTCTACATGGAGAGAGTTTGCCGTCACTACACCGAAGACTTCGGACTCGACACGCGCGTCGTGAGGTTTCACAACATCTTCGGTCCACTTGGCACGTATGATGGCGGACGTGAGAAGTCGCCCGCGGCGATCTGTCGCAAAGTCGCGCTTGCTGAAGACGGCGACGAGATCGAGGTGTGGGGCGACGGCGAACAAACGCGCTCGTATTGCTACATCGACGACTGTGTCGAAGGGATCTATCGTCTGATGGAAAGCGATCATCGCGAGCCGATCAACCTGGGCCAGGATCGCATGATCTCGGTCAACGAGCTGGTGGATATTGTTTCGAACATCGCCGGGAAGAAGATTCGCAAGCGCTACGATCTAACCAAGCCGCAAGGCGTTAGAGGTCGCAACAGCGACAACACACGTTTGCGCGAAGTGTTGAAGTGGGAGCCGTCGATCTCTCTCGAAGATGGTTTGACGATCACCTATCACTGGATTGCCGGTGAGCTCGAAAAGCAGAGAGCCCCGGAGAATGCCCTGGTAACCAGCTAACTCCGGTGGGCTCGAGAAATATAGGTCCTACAGGTCCAATAGGACCTATTAAATCTCCATGAAGGTCAGTGTCGTCGTTCCGGTGCGAGATGAGGAGGATTCGATCCGCGGGCTGCTCGACAGCTTGCTCACCCAAACGCGCCCGCCCGACGAAATACTGATCACCGACGGTGGCTCGACCGACGCCACTCCGCAAATCATCGAAGAGTACATTCGCAAGGGAGCGCCGGTGCGACTCATTCGCGCGGGGGCAGCACTGCCCGGACGCGGCCGCAATCTCGGCGCCGCTCAGGCCACTAATGAATGGCTAGGTTTTACTGACGCGGGTATTCGTCTCGAAAACAACTGGCTTGAGGCGCTCGTCGCGAAAGCCGAAGCAGACGACAGCGTCGATGTTGTTTACGGCTCGTGCCAGCCAGTGACCGATACGTTCTTCAAGCAGTGCGCAGCCATCGCTTACGTGCCTCCGCCCACACCGCGTGATGGAGTCATCACTCGACCGCGCTTTATCGCTTCGACGTTGGTGCGTCGCGAAGCGTGGCAGGCCGTAAAGGGTTTCCCCGAGGAGTTGCGCTCGGCTGAAGATCTGATCTTCATGGATCGAGTTGAGAACGCGGGTTACCACTTTGTGTTCGAGCCACATGCGCTAGTGCATTGGGATCTCAGACCAACACTCTGGTCGACGTTCAAAAGATTCGTCGTTTACTCGCGCAATAACATCCGCGCGGGACTGTTTCGGCAGTGGCAGGCGACAGTTCTGTTCAAGTATTACGGAGTTCTCGCAATCCTGCTCGCGGCGGTGTTGATCTTCAAACCGTCGCTGGTGTGGTTTCCGATTGCGGCCTGGCTCCTCCTGTTAGCGGCGCGCGCAGCGGTGGCCATCAGGCGAAATCGATTTTGTTATCCTGCCTCAGTTGTTCAGAACGTGGTGCGCGGGGCAATGGTGATGTCTGTGATAGCGGTGCTGGATGCGGCTGCGATTCTCGGCAGCATTCAGTGGTTATTGCTGGATTGTTTTCGCTGGAGTAGAAAGACTCCGGTGGAGGCTGGCAATGGCGCTTGAGGGCCGTCGCGTCTTATTCATCTCCTACAACGGAATGTTAGATCCGCTTGGCCAGAGCCAGGTGCTTCCTTACTTGCGCGAGCTGGCGCGCAAAGGAGTTCGATTTACCCTCCTGAGTTTCGAGCGGGCCAAAGCATTCGAGCCGCAGGGCATTTTGGAATGCGAACAACTGCGGGAGAAACTCAAAAGCCACGACATCGAATGGCACTGGCTCCGTTATCATCAACGACCGTCAATACCCGCGACGATGTTCGACGTGATGGCAGGTTATCGCAAAGCCGCCGCCCTCGTGCGACGTAATCGCATCGAGATGGTTCACGCGCGCGGCCACATCCCCGCCACTATTGCACTTGCGCTGAAACGCCGTCTCGGAACGAAGATGATCTTTGATTTGCGCGGCTTGATGGCGGAGGAGTATGTCGACGCCAAACACTGGCGCGAGGGTGGTGTTCCTTATCGTCTCACTAAAGCCGCAGAGCGCCGCATTCTTGCCGCCACTGATGGTATCGTGACGCTGACTGAGCGTATCTGGCCGATCATTAAAGAGTGGGAAGGACTGCGTGGCCGCGATATCCAGCATGAAGTGATCCCGTGTTGCGTCGATCTTTCACTGTTTGAGTTTAGGGCTGAAGATCGAGCTCGGCGACGTGCTGAGCTGGGTCTTAATGATCGACTCACGATGGTTTACAGCGGTTCGCTTGATGGTTGGTATTTGACTGAGGAGATGGCCGACTTTTTTGCGAGCTATCTCAAGCACGACGGGCAGGCGCATCTGCTTTGGCTAACCACCGGAAGTCACGAGCGAGTCAGAGAGTTGATGGCGGCCCGGAACATCGCGAAGGATAATTTCAGTGTGCTCGCAGTTGCGTCCGCGGACGTTCCTTCGTACCTTGCTGCCTCAGACATCGGATTGGCGTTCATCAAGCGCTGCGTTTCGAAGATTGCGTCGTCGCCGACGAAAAATGGTGAGTATCTTGCTTGTGGGTTGCCGCTGGTTATAAATGCCGGTGTCGGTGATTCGGATGCGCTGATAAACAATTGGAAAGCGGGCGTGTTGATTGAGGAGTTTACGGGCGAAGCGTTTTCGGAAGCAGAAACGAAAGTCCATGCGGTAGTGCAGGACACGGAAGCGAGAAGACACGCGAGATCTGTGGCGGAAGAGGTTTTTGATTTGAAGATTGCCCGGGAACGTTACGCGGCGCTTTACGAGAGGGTATTGGGGCAGGATTTACGATATTAAGCAGGATTGACAAGATCATACCAGCCCACTAATTATCTGAAATCATATGCAGGTTCTCGCCATTGTGCCCGGGCTCTACGACAAAACGCCTAGCCAGCGCTATCGCGTTGAACAGTGGGAACCTCTCTTGCGAGAACGAGGCGTCGAAATCACTTACGCGCCGTTTGAAGACGAAGAACTGCACTCACTCCTCTACAAACCGGGTTTCCTGGGCAAGAAGTTACAACTGGTGACGCGCGCTCTGAATCGACGCTTGTCTTTGATCAGAAAAGTAACGAATTACGATCTCGTCTACATTCTGCGTGAAGCTGCGTTGCTCGGGCCGCCGGTGTTTGAAAAGCTGATTCATCAACGGCGCGTGCCAATCGTTTTTGATTTTGACGATGCGATCTTCGTCTCGTACCGCAGTCCTTCAAACGGTTATTTGAGCTATCTGAAATTCGCGTCGAAGACAAAAACGATCTGCAGGATCGCGTCGCACGTCATGGTTGGTAATCCGTACCTCGCGGAGTATGCGCGCCAGGTCAACGATCGTGTGACGGTGATTCCCACGACGATCGACACGGAAAAATATCGCGTGCCACCACGCACGGAAAAGAGTGGTCCACCGGTAATTGGTTGGACCGGCAGTCACAGCACGGTCCAGCATCTCGACACGTTGCGCGGCGCTTTGAAGAAACTCGCGGAGCGTGAATCGTTTCGTTTGCGCGTCATTGGAACTCCGACCTACGACTGCCCGCCAGTTGACGTTGAAGCGGTGCACTGGCGCTCTGAGACAGAGGTCGAGGACGTGGCTGCAATAGATATTGGCGTCATGCCGCTGCCTGAGGATCGCTGGAGCATAGGAAAGTGTGGTCTGAAGGCGCTACAGTTTATGGCCCTCGGAATTCCGACGGTCTGCTCGCCGGTCGGCGTTAATACGGACATCATTCAGGACAATCAAAACGGCTTCATCGCCAGCACGGAAGACGAGTGGGTGGACAAACTCAGCCGTCTATTGCGTTCGCACGAGCTGCGCCAGCGGCTGGGCCATGCGGGCCGTGTTACTGTAGAGGAGAAATACTCAGCCAAAACCCAAACGCCCCGAGTCTATGAGATCTTTAAGTCAGTTTTGCGTGATGCTAAAGAGCCGCTTGACGCAGTAGTGCGACCCACGGCCACGGAGAATCGCGGCTAACAAAATCGAGGGGAACCAGGAGTCAATTGTTGGAAAAAGCGAATGTGCTTGTTACCGGTGGCGCTGGTTTTATCGGTTCTCACCTCGTGGATGCGCTTGTGGATCGAGGGCATCGTGTGCGTGTGCTCGACGGGCTTGTGCCGCAGGTACACGGCGAGAACACCGTTCCTGCATATTTGAATTCAGCCGCTGAATTCATCCAGGGTGATGTTTGCGATCGAGAGCTGGTCGATAAAGCGCTCGAAGGCATCGATGTAGTTTTCCACGAAGCTGCCGAAGTCGGCGTCGGCCAGTCGATGTACGAGATCGAGCGCTACGTTCGCGCCAACGATCTCGGCACGGCGGTTGTGCTCGAAGCGATTCTCGCGCGCCGGCCGCAGATCAAGAAGCTCGTCGTTGCGTCGTCGATGTCGATCTATGGCGAAGGTGCGTACACGTGTGAAAGGTGTGGGCTCGTCGCGCCTCAACTGCGTCCGGTGGAGCAACTACTCGATCGGCAGTGGGAAGTGTTGTGTCCGAAATGTGCTAAACAACTTTCGCCGGCTCCGACTTCCGAAGAGAAGCCTCTCTTTCCGACTTCCGTTTACGCTGTGACAAAACAGGACCAGGAACAGTTTTGTCTCGCCGTGGGCCGTTCATATGGAATACCCGCGGTTGCGTTGCGCTACTTCAATGTCTACGGCACGAGGCAGGCACTCTCGAATCCGTACACGGGCGTTTGCGCGATCTTCTCGGCGCGTCTGCTCAACAACAACCGCCCAATGGTGTTTGAAGACGGCGAACAAACACGAGACTTCGTACACGTCAGCGACATCGTGCGCGCCAATCTTCTGGTGCTGGAGACGAACGCCGCGGACTACCAGGCGATCAATGTCGGAACTGGTGTGGCGACGCCGATCCGCGCGGTTAGTCGATTACTGGCTGACGGTTTGGGAGTTGAATTGGAGCCGGAGATTGTGGGCAAGTATCGCGAGGGAGACATTCGACATTGCGTCGCTGACATTTCGAAAGCGAAGTCGTTACTCGGCTACGAACCGCAGATTTCTCTCGAGCGTGGAATTCCCGAACTGCTCTCCTGGGTGCGTGAACAAGCCGCGAAGGACAAGGTCGAGAGTGCCACCGCGGAGCTCGAGAGCCGGCAGTTGGTTCGGTGACAGGATTGACAGGATTTTCAAGATGCACAGGATTATCTTGTAAATCCTGATAATCCTGTCTATAAAAATATGCATAAACCAAGCAAGTCGCGTCTACTTGTGCTGGCGGTATGCGCGGTTTTGCCTTCGTTCCTCAAACGACCCCTCTATCGTCTCTTCTTCGGCTACAAGATCGGCAAACGAGTCCGCATCGGTGTCAGCATTATCGATGCGCGTGAGTGCAATATTGACGACGACGTGCGGATGGGCCATTTCAACGTCGTCACGCGCGTGCAGAAACTCACGATCAAGGATCACGTGCGTATCGGCCACCTGAATATCATTCGCGGCGGAGATGAAGTCAGCCTCGGACGATACTGCGAGATCATTCGCATGAACGAAATCAATTCCATTCCCGAGCCCGAAGTCGTCAACCAGATTGATCCAGTCTTTCTTCTTGGCGACGGCAGCATCGTCACTACCGGACATAAAATAGACTTCACGGATCGAGTTGAAATTGGGCGTCGAGTAATACTCGGCGGCCGAAACTCTTCACTCTGGACCCACAATCGCCAACGAACCCTTCCGATAACGATCGGCTCGCTCGTCTACATCGGTTCCGAGATTCGCATGGCGCCCGGCAGCGCGATTCCCTCCAGATCGATCGTCGGCATCGGCTCGGTGATTACCGCTGCATTGACAGAAGAGGGTAAACTGATTGCCGGTGTCCCGGCCAAGACGATCAAGGAATTGAGCCAGGAAGATCAGTTTCTGATCGAGCGAAAGACGCGTCCCGACCTGCCGGACGACGTTTGAAGTAGTTGCGTTATGAATATCCTGATTATTGCTTCAATAATGGCTATCTTTGGCGGCGTCGTTTTTATGAGGCCTGAGGAGGGACCCGGAGCCCTCGCAGTGTGCGTGATCGCCGCCGTGCCGACGGTCATTGTTCTGGCTCGTGCCCCTGAACATCGCACCTTTCTCATGCGTCTTTTCCTGATCGCGCTAATTGTCAGGATTGTGCTCTCCATGGTCATCTTTGTCGGCCATATGGAAGAGTTCTTTGGAGGCGACGCCAACACTTACGACATCTTCGGTCAATCACTCGTGCAATCCTGGCATGGCGATGTGTATCACGCCGGTAAGTACCTAAGCTTTACGCAATCGGGCGCGAGCGCCTGGGGAATGCTTTATATGGTAGCGGCTGTGTACGAGGTTATTGGCCGGAACATACTGGCGATTCAGTTGCTCAACGCTGCTATCGGAGCGACGACGGCTGTGGTGGTTTACCACGTCGCCCAAACCCTATTCAGCAACGCGCGGGTATCAAAATTGGCGGCAATCCTGGTTGCGTTTTTCCCGTCGCTCATTCTCTGGTCGTCCCAGGCGCTGAAAGACAGTGTGATCATTCTGGCACTCGCGCTTTCGATTCTTGCGACACTGCGACTGATGGAAAAGATCACCTTCAGCTATGTACTGGTTTTGATCGGGGCGCTGCTGGCGCTGTTCAGTTTCCGTTTCTACATCTTCTACATGATGTGTGCCGCAGTTGCCGGTAGTTTTTTCCTGGGAGCGAAAGCGTTTAGCGCGCAGGGATTTCTGCAACGGTTTGTAGCGGTGGGGTGCATCGGGCTCGCGTTCACCTGGTTCGGTGTGTTGCAGGGTGCGAGCTTACAGTTTGAGCGATACGCCAACATGAAGACGGTGCAAACGAGCCGTGAGGACCAGGCTTTGGCGGGATCCGGCTTTCTTAAGGACGTTGACGTGCAAACTACTGAAGGCGCGTTGACGGTGATTCCGATCGGGTTGCTCTATCTGATGTTCGCGCCGTTTCCATGGGACTTCGCGACGTTAAGGCAAACTATCACGTTACCGGAGATGATTGTGTGGTGGATGGTCTTTCCTCTGCTGGTGCTTGGACTGTGGTATTCGATCAAGCATCGTCTGCGGCAGGTGTCGCCGATCATTATCTTCACCACGATGCTGACCCTTGCGTATTCGCTGTTTCAGGGAAACGTCGGCACTGCTTACCGGCAGCGATCACAGTTGCTGGTGTTCTATTTCATCTTCGTCGCGGTGGGCGCGATCATTCTCAAAGAGAGAGCGGAAGATCGACGGCGACAGCAGCAACTCGCGAAACAGGAACTCAAAGAACTCCAGGCCGCCCGCGTCCTTGCTCGCCGCAAGGCTGCAACGGGATAGTTAGACAGGATTAACCGGATTTACAAGATTCTTATCTCGCTAATCATGAAAATCTTGTTAATCCTGTCCACGACTACCTCAGAAACCCACGCTCGCTGAGATACTTCACAATCAATGCTTTTGGACAGCATTCGGCAGGTTGGCTAATATAAGCCGCTTATGTGTGGAATCGTTGGAATCGTTCGAAACGACGGGAAACCGGTTGATGAACAGCTACTGGCGCGGATGAACGACGCCATTCGTCACCGCGGTCCCGACGAGGATGGCTTCTACATCAACGGCTCGGTTGGTCTAGGCATGCGCCGCCTCGCCATCATCGATCTCAAGAGCGGCCAGCAACCAATTCACAACCAGGATCGAACCTCGTGGATCGTCTTCAACGGTGAGATCTACAACTATCTAGAACTGCGCGAGAAGTTGGAAAAACTCGGCCACACCTTCTACACGAACAGCGACACGGAAGCTATTGTTCACGCTTACGACGAGTTTGGCGTCGACTGTCCGAAACACCTGCGCGGGATGTTTGCCTTCGCGATCTGGAACACCAGCAAACAGGAACTGTTCCTCGCGCGCGATCGCATGGGGAAGAAGCCGCTGCTCTATGCGGACGTGAATGGCCAGCTTGTCTTCGGTTCCGAGTTCAGTGCTTTGCTTCTTCATCCGGATGTCAGTCGCGACATCAATCCGGAAGCGCTTGATTACTATCTCGCGTTCATGTGCATTCCGGCGCCGTTGACGGCCTATCGCGCGATTCGAAAACTGGAACCCGCGCACTGGCTGCGCTGGCGCAACGGCAACATCGAGACCGGTTGTTACTGGCAACCTGACTTCACCAAAAAGATCAACATCAGCGAGGAAGAAGCAGGTGAGCGCACGATCGAGATCCTGCGCGACGCGGTGAAGGTTCGTTTGATGTCGGAAGTGCCGCTCGGTGCTTTTCTTTCCGGCGGTATCGATTCGAGCGCCGTGGTTGCGCTCATGAGCCAGGAGTCGAGTGAGCGCGTCAAGACTTTCTCGATCGGGTTTGATGAACAGGATTTTAGCGAGCTGCATCACGCACGCCGCGTTGCCGAGCACGTGGGCGCCGACCACCACGAATTCATTGTTCGACCTGATGCAGTGGAAGTGCTGCCGATGCTTGTCGATCACTACGGCGAGCCTTACGCTGATTCTTCCGCAGTCCCGACGTACTACGTTGCGAAAGAAACACGCAAGCACGTTACAGTCGCGCTGAATGGCGATGGCGGCGATGAGTCGTTTGCCGGTTACGAGCGATACATCGCGATGGGTTTGACTGAGAAGTACCGCAGAGTTCCATCGTTTTTTCGGGAGTCGTTGTTTCGTCAGGCCGTCAACATGATTCCCACCGACGCGACGAAGAAGAGCAAGATCAAATCAGCCCAGCGACTGCTCGCGGTGGTGGACCGTCCCAAAGCCCGTCGCTACATGCACTGGGTGAGCACGTTCAACGACGAGTTGAAGGAACCGCTCTACACCGATTCGTTCCGACAGCAAACGCAGGGCGCCAATGCGACTGGACTCCTCGAGACCTGGTTCAAGCGCGCCAACGGTATCGGCGTCGTCGACACGATGTTGTTGACGGATCAAATGACATACTTGCCGAACGATTTGCTGGTTAAAGTTGATATTGCGACGATGGCTGTGTCGTTGGAGGCGCGATCGCCTTTTCTTGACCATCACGTTATTGAGTTTGCGGCCAGCCTCCCGCAGAATCTGAAGTTGCGACGATTGACGGGCAAGTATCTTTTGAAAAAAATATTGCGCAAGCTGTTGCCTACAGAAAATCTCACGCGACGTAAGATGGGTTTTGGAGTTCCAATCGGCCACTGGTTTCGTGGCAAAATGCAGCCGTTTCTGCGCGAGGTTATTCTGTCGGAAAAGGCGCTGGGACGCGGTCTTTTCAGACCCGAAGCCGTTAAGCAATTGGTCGATCTGCACGTTCGCGGCGAACGTGATTACTCGCATCAGCTCTGGACGCTCTTGATGCTCGAGTTGTGGTTCAATCGCTTTATTGATTAGGGGCAGGTGGACAGGATTTACAAGATGTTTCAGGATGTACAGGATTTATCTCGTTCATCCTGAGACATCTTGTTAATTCTGTCCACATTTCTCTCTGAGATGCAGGCCGAAGAAAAAGCTGAACAGTTTGCCGGGCAACGGATCCTCGCGATGGATCCGCGCACCGAGAAGACACGGCGGGCGTGTGCGGCTTGCGGGTCCAGTGATGCACAGCCACTCGGAATCAAGAACGAGCTCGACATTCTTTCGTGCCGCAAATGCGCGACGGTTTACACTCCTTACTCACCGTGGTATTCGAGTGAATACTATTACGTGAGTTATTACCCTGAAGCGAGTCTTTCGCCGCCGCCATTTGTTCAGACGCGGCTGGAGGAAATCATCGCCGAGTTTGCGCCGCACCGGCAGACCAATCGTTTACTCGATATCGGTTGTGGCGCCGGCAACCTAATGCTGGCCGCACGCAAGCATGGTTGGAACGCGCACGGTCTCGACGTTTCGGCAAACGCAGTCAACCATGTGCGTTCGCTCGGTTTTGAAGTGTTTCAGGGTGAGCTTCAGCAGGCAAACTTGCCGTCCGAACACTTCGACGTGATCACTGCGGCTGAGATACTCGAGCACTTGAGTGAACCACGTGTGCTCGTGGAAGAAGTCGCGCGCTTGCTTCGTCCCGGCGGTTTGTTTTGGACCACCACTCCACATGCGCGTGGACTCTCGGCTCGTGTGCTCAGGTTAAAGTGGCGCTGCATTTGGCCGCCCGAGCACCTGCAGCTATTCTCGGCGAACGGCCTGAAGAGTTTGCTGCGCGGTGTTGGTTTTCGAGAGATACGCGTCCGCACAACGGGCTGCAATCCCATCGAAATCATCCACGCGATGGGTCATAGGAAAGACGCCCCCAAAACTGCGGACCAGCATTTTGATCGCGTAACGACCGCCTACGAGTTGAACGAATCTTTGATGAAAAGCCGTCCACGACGAGTCTTAAAAGATCTCGCTAATGGCGCACTCAACATCACACGGCTAGGCGACACATTAAAGATTTACGCTATCAAGTAAATTGGTGCTTTGTGCTTTGTACTTGGTATTCCAAGACACAAAGAACAAAGTACAAAACTCAGGAGGGACAATTTGAAAGGTGTAGTGTTAGCGGGTGGCCTCGGGACGAGACTGCGTCCTCTGACCTCCGTCACAAACAAACATCTGTTGCCGGTTTTCAACCAGCCGATGATCTATTACCCGATTCAGACACTCGTGAATGCGGGTATCACCGACATCACGGTAGTTACTGGCGGTAGTTCTGCAGGCGACTTCCTGCGCCTGCTCGGCAACGGCAAAGCATTCGGACTCAAACATCTCAACTACGCCTATCAGGAAGGCGAAGGCGGAATCGCTGATGCACTTTCACTCGTGGAACACTTCGCGGCCGATGGTCCAGTTTGTGTAGTGCTGGGCGACAACATCATCGAGCGAAATATACGTGCCGCAGTCGAAGCTTATCGACAGCAGGGTAGCGGCGCGAAGATCATTCTGAAGAAAGTGCCGGACCCGCAACGCTTCGGTGTGCCGCGTCTCGATGGCAAACGAGTCATTCGCATCGACGAGAAGCCGGCGGAACCACAGTCAGACTACGCGGTGATTGGCGTTTACATGTACGACGAAACAGTCTACGACATCATTCGATCGCTGAAGCCGTCCGGTCGGGACGAACTCGAAATCACCGACGTCAACAATGCTTATATCGATCGCGATGCGATGACGTGGGACGAGCTGGATGGCTGGTGGACTGACGCGGGCACGTTTGAAAGCTTGTTGCGCGCGTCGAACCTGGTCGCGGAAACAGGGGCGAACAAGATGCACTTCGAACGGGAAGAGGTAGCTGCAAATGCCCGACAGCTTTAAAGACGGTCAGATCAACGGCGTCGTAGTTCGCAAGCTGGCAAGAAATCTCGATTCGCGTGGCTGGTTAACGGAGATCTTTCGCAGCGATGAACTGGACGAAGAGTTTTTTCCGGCGATGAGTTACGTCTCTTCGACGAATCCCGGAGTCACTCGTGGACCTCACGAACACTGGGATCAGGCCGACCTCTTCTGCTTCATCGGTCCCTCTAATTTCAAGCTGCGGTTGTGGGACAATCGCAAAGACTCAGAGACGTTTCTGTGTCGAAGCACACTCGTCGTCGGCCAGGACAATCCCGCGACGGTGTTGATTCCGGCGGGCGTAGTTCATGCGTATCAGAACGTCGGCGACGTTGATGGGATCGTGATCAATTGTCCCAACAGGCTCTATCGTGGTGCGGGACGAAAAGAGGAAGTTGACGAGATCCGTCACGAGAACGACGGCGACACTGAATACCGGATGGATGACTAAGGAACTATCTTGTTAATCCTGGAACATCCTGTAATCCTGTCTAATTGTTTCACAGGATTAATAAGATGACACAGGATTTACAAGATCTAACATGTCGAACGAGCACACAAAGGTAATACGCATTATCGCTCGCTTGAACGTGGGTGGACCGGCAAAGCATGTTGTCTGGCTAACCTCGGGATTGAAGGATGCTGGCTTCGAAACCCTGCTCGTAACCGGCAAGGTTCCCGAAGGTGAAGAAGACATGGGCTATTTCGCGGCTGAGATGGGGGTCATACCGCGTTACTTCTCCGAGATGAGCCGCGAAATTTCTTTGAACGACGCCGTCACTGTGTGGAAACTGTTTCGCCTTTTTCTTCGCGAACGGCCCGACATCGTACACACGCACACGGCCAAGGCCGGGACAGTCGGACGCACGGCGGGTTTCTTGTATCGATGGCTGACGCCGGGTGTGTTCATAGGCAAGCCACGGCAGTGCAAGTTTGTACACACGTATCACGGTCACGTCTTCCACAGTTATTACGGTCGTGGTCGAACGCGACTATTTATCGCGGTCGAAAGACTCCTCGCGAAACTTGTTACGGATCGTTTGATCGTTGTCAGCAAACAGCAGAGCATCGAGATCGGTGAGAAGTTTCGCGTCGGCCGCAGCGGGCAGATCAGAGTAATTCCGCTGGGACTGGATCTCGGTCTTTTCGCCGATCATGCGTCGCGTCGCTCAAAGTTTCGACACGAGCTTTGCATTCCTGACCACACAATCCTGATCGGCATTGTCGGTCGCTTGACAGAGATCAAGAACCACCACATGTTCTTAAGAGTCGTGGCGCGATTGAAAGAGATCGATCCGGCGTGTTGGAGGCAAGGCGCGGTGCGGTTCATCGTTATCGGAGACGGCGCACTGCGTGATGCTCTCGAATATCAGACTGAATGTCTGGGCCTGGAAAAGGACGTGATCTTCGTCGGCAGCAGAAAGGATCCCGAGTACTTCTATCCCGCGCTCGACGTGGTAGCACTCACGTCGCACAACGAAGGCACGCCGCTGACGCTGATCGAAGCGATGGCTAACGCACGACCAGTCGTAGCGACGAGTGTTGGTGGAGTCGTCGATCTTTTGGGCGACGTGGTTGAGGATGGACCTTACCAGGTTTGTCGTCGCGGAATTGCGGTCGACGCCGGCGACGAAGAGGCTTTTGTTTCGGCACTGAGCCGCATCATTCGCGACAGATCGTTGTGCCAGGAGTTAGGCGAACGAGGTCTGGAGTTTGTAGAAGTAAACTATTCCAAGGAACGTCTATTCGAAGACATCAAACATCTATACGACGAGTTGAGCCACAAAGAAGCACCAAAAGCACAAATGCTTACTGCAACTCGTTTGTGATTCCGCAGGAGGAAATTTTTGAGAGTACTTATCACAGGTGGCGCTGGTTTCATCGGATCTCATTTGAGTGATGCCTATATCCAACGTGGCGATGAGGTTTATGTCATAGATGATCTGTCCACGGGCACGATCCAAAACATTCAGCACCTCAAGGGTCATCCGCGTTTTCACTACACGATCGATAGTGTTCACAATCATCCAGTAACTGCCGAACTGATCGATCAGTGTGACGTGATCTTTCATCTGGCCGCAGCCGTCGGCGTCAAGCTCATCGTTGAAAGTCCCGTGCGCACGATCGAAACCAACGTGCGCGGTACCGAAGTCGTTTTGTCGATAGCCAACAAGAAAAAGAAAAAGGTGCTGATTGCGTCGACCTCAGAGGTTTACGGTCTGAGCACCGACGTGCCGTTTCGCGAAGACGGTAATCTGGTGATGGGCGCCACGACCAAAGGTCGCTGGAGTTACGCCTGTTCGAAAGCGATTGACGAGTTTCTCGCTCTTGCTTACTGGCGTGAGAAAAAACTGCCGACGATCGTCGTGCGGCTCTTCAATACTGTTGGTCCGCGTCAGACGGGTCAATACGGCATGGTGATTCCGACGTTTGTGAAGCAGGCGCTCGCAGGCCGGCCGATTACGGTTTACGGCGACGGCAAGCAGAGCCGTTGTTTTGGTTACGTCGGCGACGTTGTCGGAGCGCTCGTGAAGTTGATGGAACACCCCGAGGCCGTCGGTCAGGTCTTCAACATCGGCTCCAACGTCGAGATCTCAATTCTCGAGCTCGCGGAACGCGTCAAACAGATCACGAAGTCCGATTCCGAAATCGTCTTTGTGCCTTATGACCAGGCTTACGAAGAAGGATTCGAAGACATGCCGCGCCGCGTTCCTGACATTTCGAAGGTGAGCAAGTTTGTCGGCTTCAGCCCCGAAATGAGTCTTGACGGGATCCTCGAAAGAGTCGTCGATTACCAGATCGGTCGCCGTCGTGCTGCCGCGGAATAGTTAACGCAGATTTCACAGATTGCTCAGATTGGCTGTTCTGAGTAATCTGTGAAATCTGTGGATGCATACCATGCCCTTTAGCCCGCGTACGCTGCTGGCGGTTGCCGCATCATTTTGTTTAGCACTCATATTGACGCCGCTGGTGCGTGCGCTCGCCCGTCGCTTTGGCTTCGTAGCCAAACCCAAAACCGATCGCTGGCACAAAAAACCGACCGCGATGTTGGGCGGCGCCGCGATCTGGCTTTCAGTCGTCATTGTTTACCTCTCGTTCTCACTCAAGATCACGTACTCAAGAGAGATCCTGCTGGCCAGCACCCTCCTGTTTTTTGTCGGTCTTGTTGATGACCTGATACACATTAAGCCTTATCAGAAACTGATCGGGCAGATTCTCGGCAGCGCATTTGTTGTTTACTACGGTTTGTCGCTGCCATGGACCGGCTCTGCCATCATCAACATGGCGCTCTCCATTTTCTGGTTAATCGGCATCACCAACGCTATCAACCTGCTCGACAACATGGACGGGCTCGCGTCGGGCATCGCCGTCATCGCCGCCGGATTTCTGGCGTTGAGCTTTCTCAATACCGGTCAATATACAGAGGCTTTGATCTCGCTGGTCTTCGCCGGCTCGCTGCTTGGTTTTCTTGTTTACAACTCGAATCCTGCTTCGATATTCATGGGCGATTGCGGATCGATGTTTGTCGGTTTCTTCCTCGCGAGCTCGGCGCTGATCAATGTGAGTGGTGGGCGAACGAGAAGTCTACTGCCGGTGCTGGCAGTGCCGATCCTCGTCCTGTTCATTCCGATCTTCGATACGACGTTCGTCACGGTGTTGCGCAAGCTCTCGGGACGCGCGGCTTCACAGGGTGGTCGTGACCACACATCGCATCGACTCGTCGCGCTCGGAATGTCTGAGCGACACGCCGTTTTGATGCTCTATGGATTTGCGGCGCTCTCAGGGTTGCTCGCGATCCTGGTGCAGCGAGCGCGCCTGGATGTGAGTCTTGCAGCAATCGCGGGTTTCACGATCGTGCTCACGCTCGTCGGCGTTTATCTCGCGGGCGTCAAGGTTTACGACGAGACTGACGAGCTGATGGCGCTCAAGGAGAAGCCACTCTACGCGTTTCTCGTCGATGTTTCGTACAAGCGCCGCATCTTCGAAGTGCTGCTCGACGTGGTGCTGATCATTCTGTCGTACTGGGCGTCATACGCCATCCGCTTTCCGCCCGACAGCACCGCGTGGAAACTGTTTATCCGCACGTTGCCGGTTCTCGTGTTCGTCAAGATGTCGGTGTTTCTGGCGATGGGAGTTTACCGGGGACTCTGGCGCTACACGAGCATGAGCGATCTGATCGTGTTTGCGAAGGCGGTCGTGCTGAGCTCTGTCGCCAGTTTAATGCTGATACTGTTTGCGTTTCGATTTGAGGGTTACTCGCGCACGATCTTCGTGATCGACGCGGTGCTGATGTTTTCGTTTCTGGCCGGTAGTCGCATGGCGTTCAAGTTGTTCAGACAGATACTGCCGGCGGTCAGTGCCAATGGTGGTCGTCGCGTTTTGATTTACGGTGCGGGTGATGGTGGCGAATTGTTGTTACGAGAGCTGAGAAACAATCGCGAGCTGCAACTATCGCCTGTTGGATTTCTGGATGACGATCCGGCGAAGAGCGGGAAAGTAATTCATGGGCTGCGCGTGTTTGGCGGTAATGGCGATCTCAGTACTGTCTGCTCGCAGCACGAAATCCAGGAGGTTGTGATCTCGAGTTTGAAGATGACTGACGAACGTGTTCAGGAAGTGTTACGCATCTGCTCGGAAAAGCAGATCGTCGTGAAGCGAATGCGGATCACGATGGAGGAGTTGTCGTCCGGGGACCACTATTATTCACGCTTAGCAGCGAAGT
>Ga0105243_10002264_pt1 | contig 16173 bp, 10 predicted proteins | sample KBSM34metaG_FD_81525 | JGI IMG/M metagenome (GOLD analysis project Ga0105243, IMG submission 81525) | Miscanthus rhizosphere microbial communities from Kellogg Biological Station, Michigan, USA - KBS M3-4 metaG | ecosystem: Host-associated > Plants > Roots > Rhizosphere > Soil | place... | reverse complement strand
CAAGGGCGGCGTCGGCCTGTTCTATTACGCGGGGCACGGCATCCAGTCGAAGGGCGTCAACTACCTCGTCCCGGTCGACGCCGACATCCGCAGCGAAGACGAACTCTCGACCCGCGCCTACAACGCCAACGAAGTGCTGGAAAAAATGGATTCGGCGAAGAACCGGATCAATGTCGTGATCCTGGACGCCTGCCGCGACAACCCGTTCGCGCGCAGCTTCCGCTCCGGCGGCCGCGGCCTGGCCGGCATGGACCAGACGCCGAGCGGTACGCTGGTGGCCTATGCCACCTCGCCCGGCTCCACGGCGTCGGACGGCTCGGGCGCCAACGGCCTGTACACCGAACAGCTGCTGCAGGAGATGGCGGAACCCGGCATCAAGCTGGAGGAAGTGTTCAAGCGCGTTCGTGTCTCCGTCAAGGACCGTTCCGAAGGCAAGCAGCTGCCGTGGGAAATGTCGTCGGTGACGGGCGATTTCTACTTCAACCCGACGGCGGAACAGGCAACGCAAATGGCAACCGCCGCCGCGGCCTATAGCGCGCAGCAGGGCGGCGCCGCGCCGGTGGTGGCTGCCGCCACGGCCAGCCGCTCCCCGCTGATGCCGGTGCTGGTGTCGCGCAAGCTGATCGAGCAATTCCAGCTGAACGCGAGCGCGCCGCTGGCCGGCGAGACCCGCGTGGCCGCGTTCTCGCCGAACGGTGCGTACTTCATGCTCGCCAACGACCGCAACCTGCGCCTGTGGCACGCGGACACGGGCCTGGCCGCAGCGAGCCAGCCGCCCCTCACCGACCCGGTGGCAGCGGCGCTGGGCGAGAGCCTGGCCGGCATCAGTCCGGAAGGTGCCGCGGCGGTACACGACCTGGACCATGCGGAACAGCGCATCCTGCTCGACAAGCTGCCGAAAGGCACCCAACGGGTGATCCTGTCGCCGGACGGGAGCCGGGTGCTCGTCCAGAATCGCAGCAAGGACCTGTTCCTGTACAAGCGCGATACCCAGCAACAACTGGCCGAGCTCGATTCCGTCAGCGGCGCGCTGCAGTACGCGTTTTCGCCGGACGGCAAGCGCCTGGTCACCTGGGGCAAGGAAGATTCCGCGATGAAGCTGTGGGATACGGAGACGGGCAAGAAGATCGAGCGCCTGAGCGCACACTGGGATCCGCCGTCGCTGCTGCACTTCAGCCATGACGGCAAGACGTTCGTCACCGTCGCGGCCAAGGACAAGGCGATCGTCTGGCGTACCAGCGACGGCGAAGTCCTGCGCAAGCTCGAACTGGGCAAGGACGGCCCGATGGCCAAGGAAGCGGAGGTCCTGAACGACGGCCGCCACCTGCTGGCGTATGCCTCGCCCAATGCTTCGCTGCTGAGCGCGACGCTCGAACTGGCCCTGTGGGACATCAAGGAAGGCACGCGCCTGACCACGTTGCTGCCGGCCAGCGCCACGCTGAAGTCGTATCGCGTCGCCTACGGCCGCAATCGGTTGTTCGTGAACAGCAACGACGACCTGTACGTGTATGACCTCGCCACCTTGCAGCGCACCCACCTGCTGACGGGGATGGAATTCGTCGACCTGTCGGCCGACGAGCGCCGCTTCCTGGTCCGCAACGGCGACGAGATCCGCGTGATGGACGTCGACAGCATGACCGTGGTCGCGCGCCTGAGCAAGCAGGTGAGCGCCTTTGCCGCGAGCAAGGGCAAGCTGTTCGCCACCAGCACGGCCGACGGCCTGCTGACGCTGTGGAACTTCGACACCATGGAGCAGATCGGCCAGCTCAAGGGCCATCTCGACACCGTGCAAAAAGTGATCTTCTCGGACGATGGCCGCCACCTGGCGAGCTTCGGCGCCGACAACACGATCAAACTGTGGGCGCTGCCCGACGTGAAGGACCGCCAGCACCTCGCCAAGGACCAGCTGGAGTCGACCGCCGAATACGTCAAGCGCATGGCCAGCTGGAATTCGCCGTACACGGCCCTGGTGACGCTGGATGGCTATAACGCCGACAGCGCCTTGTTCAAGGTGCATCTCGGCGACCTCAGCGCCGAGATCCCCGTCGACCGCGAAGCGGCCAAGAAACTGGTCGGACAGCGCCAGGCCATGCTGTCGGCGCGTCTCAAGTTCTTCGACAGCGAACAATTGATCATCGCAGACGCCAAGCTGAACAGCGTATCGGATACCGTCCAGTGATGCCCCGCATTCTTCTCTCGTTCGCACTGGCCGTGCCGCTGGTGTTGGCCGCCGTTCCGGCGCCCGCGCAGACGGCGGCGCCCACGGCCCGGCAGATGATCGACGCGCTGCGCGGTGCGCCGCGCAGCATGCGCAACCTGGGCGTCGAGGCCGAGCCGGAGACGCCGCCGGGACCGGATGGCATCGACCCGTCGAATATCCCGATGCCGCCGCTGGCCCATCCGGGCGCCGCGGCCGCCACCATTGTCAGCGCTGCCAGCGCTGCTAGCGCTCCTTCCGCTCCTTCCGCCCCGGCATCCCGGCCGGCGGGCGCGGGCATGATCGACCTGGCGCTGCAATTCGAATTCGACTCGGACCGTCTCAGCCCGCAGGACCGCGCGACGCTGAACGAACTGGCGATCGCCATGCGCTCGCCCGAACTGGCCGGGCGCCGCTTCCTGATCGAGGGCCATACGGACAACCAAGGTAGTCCCGCCTACAACCTGCGCCTGTCGCGCCAGCGCGCGCAGGCGGTGCGCGCGCTGCTGGTCGTCCAGCGCGTGGCGCCGGACCGCCTGTTCGCCGAAGGGAAGGGGGCGGCGGAGCCGATCGATCCGGCCCGTCCGGACGCACCGGAAAACCGCCGCGTGCGCATCATCAGCCAGGTGCAATGATGCGCGCCCTGCTGCCTTTGGGCCTGTGCGTTGCGCTGCTGGGCGGCCCGGCGGCATGCGCGCAGGCCGCCACCGGCGCGGCCCAGGCGGCTCAAGCGGCCCAGGCGGCACAACCGCGCATGTCGCGTCATGCGCTCATCATCGCCGTCGGCGAATATCTCGACCCGACGATCCCCACGCTCAGGGGCGTCGGCTACGACATCGAATCCGCCACCCGGATGGCCTTGGCCATGCAGGTACCGGAGGAAAACATCCGCGTGCTGCGCGACGCGGAAGCGACGGCCGCCAACATCGAGCGCGAGATCGCCGCGCTGGAAAAACGGACGCAACCGGGCGACCGCGTGTTCTTCTACTTCTCCGGCCACGGCAGCCGCTGGTACGACGCCAGCGCAACGGGCAACGGCTGCGTGGAAGCACTGCTGCCCAGCGACGCCACGCCGCTCACGAACGGCCGCCTCGCATCGCTATTGAAACCGATCGCCGACAAGAGCGACAAGCTGTTCGTGTTCTACGACGCCTGCCACTCGGGCGGCATCGCCGGCCAGCCGCTGGCGCAGGCGCGCAGCATGTCCGTCGCCGGCGGCACGCTGACGCCCAAGTTCAGCCCGGCCGGCGCGGCGGACCAGTGCGCCCGTCCCGTCAACATCAAGACCCGCGCATTCACGGTGGAAGCCGTACGCCAGGGCGGCCAGGCGGAGAACATCGTGCAGATCTCGTCCTCGCGCCCGGACGAAGTCTCGTTCGACGACGATAACGGCGGCGGCATCGCGACCCAGGCCTGGCGCGACTGCATGCTGGGCGATTCGAGCGACCTGGATCACTCCGGCCAGGTCTCGGTGGCCGAACTGGCCGCGTGCGCACAACAGCGCGTCAACGCCCGCTTTGCCAACAGCACCCAATACAATGCCCAGCACATCACCCTGGGTGGCAACCAGCAGTTCGTTCCCGGCTGGTTCGCGGGCACTGCCGATGCGTCTGCGGGCGGCGATCCGGGCGGCGCGTTGAAAGATATCCTGGCCCAGCGCGACCCGCGCCGTCAGGTCACGGTCAAGCTGGGCGCGGACCGGCTCGCGATCGGCAAGGACAAGCTCGACCTGACCGTCACCTCGTCGCACGCGGGGCATCTGTATCTGATCCTGCTCGGCTCGGACAACCGCAGCTTTTATCTGCTGTTCCCGAACGAGCGCGACCACGCCAACACGATCCAGGCCGGCGAAACGCTGCGCCTGCCGCGTACCGGCTGGCGCATCACGGCGCAGGGTCCGGCCGGCGTCGACCGCCTGCTCGCCGTCGTTGCGGAATCGCCGCGCAATCTGGCGCTGCTGGGCAACGAGCGGGCCGGCCCGTTCCTGCAATCGCTCACGGATGCCAACGGCCGCGCGCGGCTCAGCTGGATCATGGGTACGGCGACGTGTGATGCGGCGACATGTTCGGATGCGTATGGCGCAGCGCTCGTCGGCATCACGGAACAATGATCGATTTTCTAACGATAGGCTGATCCCATGTCCATTACCCGCTTCCACGCCGGCCTGTGCGCCGCTCTCGCGCTGACCCTGACGCCTGCATGGGCCCAGGACAAGCCTAAAGACAAACCTCCGGCCCAGGTCACGTTCCTCGATTCGCGCCTGTTCGACAGCAGCCTGTCGAAGGAACTGGACGGTAACGCCGACACGGTCGAAGTGACCGTCAATGGCAAGATCAGCCTGAACAAGATCCCCGAGCGCATGGATCAGTGGCTCAGCACTGTCGGCGAGAACGGTGAGCTGACCTTGAAGCAGGCCGAACCCCAGCTCAAGCCGAAATTCATCGGCGTCATCGCGCCGATCGTGTTTGCGATGATCAAGCAGATGAATCTGGACCGGACGCTGGAGCCGGCCAAGAGGTATAACGCGACCATTCAGTACGTGATCGATCGGAATGGGGAGTCGTCGATCGAGAAGATTGTGTTCACCAGGAAGAAAACGCTTCCGGCTGTAGAACTCAAACAGCAATCCGATAATTAGGAATCGCCCGTTGCCTCTGCCGTCTCAAAAGTAAGGCGTGGAAGTTGACAGCCAGCGGCCGCAGCTGGCCTGTATCAGCCAACTGCAACCATCCAGAGACGTCTACAGGCGAGCAATCCCACGTCGGCGCCGTAGCGCGGCCAGGCCGATCATGCCAAGGCCAAACAGCGCGATGCTGCCAGGTTCCGGGACCTCGGTGAGAAAGCCCTGGATTTCCCCGGCTGGGAACGCGGTCGTATGGATGTTCAGGTAGGCCCGGTCGGATGCGAGGCCAGCCAGGAATGCCAGGCGCGCGCTGTCCACGCTGCCGCCATTGTTGGTGACGAAACCGGCGTTGTAGGTACTCAGGCTCAGCAGGTCGAAGGTCTCGGTATAACTCCCCGAAGTCACGCCAAGCGGGAAGGCAGGAAAGGTGGGGAGCGCGGTGGCGACGCCGGCCTTGCCCGCGAACGGGTCCAGTGTGCAGCAATGGATGTGCGATGCCGTCGTTGGCGCGGTCAAGCCGGAAAAAGTCGCGTTGACGGTCATCGTGTTGGTATCGTCATCGATGAGCACCGTCGTAAAACCGGTGGCAGGGGAGTTGTTCGCCGGATCTTCGTTGGCGCCGCTGAGGGTTGCCGCGTATCGAATCGTGGTCGCGTGCGCGGCCCCGATGCACAAACAAAACAGGGAAGTAGACAGGCCGATCGCAAGACGGTTCATGGCGACTCCTTTCGTAAGGTGTGTCCTAACCGTCAAGCATAAAACGTACCGGTAGGCCTGCAAGAGGCATGCACACTGCTTGGATGTTGAACGCGGCGCCCAGCTGTAAAGTCGGTCGACATGGAAAAGATACCAAGAGTGTTAAAGTCGTTCTTCCCTGCATCGCAAGCCGGTCATTGTATGACGTCCAGGGTGACGTTCGGGGCTTCCCCGAAGATCTCGGGCGCGTACATTGCTTCGACGCGGGTTGCCGGAAACTGGAAGGTGCCGGCATTGTTCAGGCGCATCGTGTAGCTGAGGTCCCATTCGCCGGCCCCGACTCGTGCGTAGAAGGCACGGTAACTGTCGCTGCCGCGCTCGACGTAGCTCGGCCGCGCCATCCACGGTGTCCTTCCATGCAGGTCCGCCTGCTGGGCCGCGATGCTTTCACCGCCCAGGCCCTTGCCCAGGATGGTCGCGCCGGAGGGAATCGGGTCGTCGATGGCGAGCCAGCCATTGTCACCGTGCGACACGATGTGCAACGTCACCCGCATGATGTCGCCTTCGGACCAGCGACCCGGCACGCGCTGTGCGACCGGGGCGACCGTCTTGCTGATGGCCAGGCCGTGCGCGATCGCTTGCTCGGCCCTCGTGGCGGCCTTGACCTGCACCGTCGCCCACGGCGCGCCCGTTCCCTTGTGGTCGAGCGCCAGCGTGGCACCACTGCCGTTCCGGGGCCAGGCCAGCAGCACCCGCGCCGGATCGGGCCAGGTGAACTCCACGCGCCGCGTTGCCAGCGCCGCCGTCGACGTTCCCGTCACCGGCGTGCCGTCGGCCGCCTGCGCGAAGCGACGCAGGGCGACCACGGCCCAGGCGTTGGCCACGGTGGTGTTCCAGTGGCCGTTCACCTGTACATCGACGAGCGCCTGGACGATGCGCGGCAGGTCGTCCTGCCAGCGCGCGTCCGCCTGCGCCCATTGCTGCACGAGCAGGGCGGTGCGGGCAGCGACCACGTCGCGGGTCCACATCATCCACCAGCGTTGCTGCGATTCGTCGCCGCGCCAGCGCAGGCGCGTACCCTGCAGGTCGTAGCGGTTGCGCAGGCTGGCGGCGGCGCTGTCCAGCCGGTCGCGGCGCAGCGGTCCGTCGGGGGTGGCCAGCACATAACGCACCCAGTCCAGCAGGGCGATGGTGGGCAGGGCGCCGAGGTTCTCGGGCACGACCGGCTGGGCCGTGCCCAGGTTCGCGCCCAGGGCGGCCTGCAGCGCCAGGCGCCGGTCCAGTTCGTTTTGCTCATGCAGCGACGGGGTGGCGTCGGGATGGGCCAGGGCGTTGCGCAGGCCCGTCAACATGCGCTCGCGCTCGTTGGCGGGGAGCGGCCAGCCGGTGGCCGCCGACATGTCGAACAGGTAGGCGGTCAGGGTGTCGCTGCCTGGCGTGTCCGGGAAATACTCGACCAGGCCGTTTGCGTCCAGATGGTGCGGCAGCTTGTCCATCGCGGCGTTCCACGCCCCGACGTCGCCGCTGACGACGGCCATCGACACCATCTGCTCCATGCAGCGATAGGGATAGGCCGCCATCCACGCCTGCGCCCCCGCCACCGCGCCGGCGCCGAGGCTGCCGGACCACTGCACGGCCACGATGCCCAGGCCCGGCAGCGCCTGCTTCGGCAGCGCGATGGGAAGGTTGCGTGCGCGGTCGACCTGCACCAGCATGCTGTCGTGCACGGTGACGGGCATACCTTTCACGCGCTGGGTGACGAGCAGCGCGTCGCGCTCGCCGGCCTGGTCGGCCTGGTCGGCCTGGGCGGAGATCCGCCAGTCGATGCGGTCGGCGTCCGTGGGCACGCGGATGCGCCAGGAAACCGCCTGGCTCTGGTGCGCCGGCAGCGTGACGGTGCGCTGGAGCCCCAGTGACGCGCCGGCCGATCCTTCCGCACGGACGCGGACCGTCATGGCGCGGTCGCTGTCGTTGCGCAGCGTGATCTTCTGATCCAGTTCGTCGCCGCCGCGCACGACGGGCGGCAGGCCGGATAGCAACTGCAGCTCTTTCCTGGTCTGGACGGTCGCCTTGCCGATGCCGTACGAGTCGGCACCAATCATGGCCAGCGCGACGATGCGCCAGCGCGTCAGCGAATCCGGCAGCGGGATGGCGACGTGCGCGCGCCCGTCCTGGTCCAGCTGCACGTCGGCCTTCCACATGGCCAGGCTGGCGAAATCGGCGCGCGGCGCGCCCGGGCCGGGCAGCCTCCCCGCCTCATCGGCCACGATCTCGTCCTCGTCGGGGGGAGGGGCGCTCCTGTTCCTGTCCATCGTGACGCCCGGCGTCACGCTCATCGCGCGCTGTCCGGTGACCACGAGCTCCAGCCCCGCCAGGTTTTTGTCCGGCAATGCCGTTTCAGCGTCGGGTTGGTACCGCGCCGACGCGTCTTTCCATCGCAGCAGCGACTCGAGCGCCGGCCACTGGCGCGCGATCGGGCCGAACTGGATGGACCGTGGCCAGGTCAGGGCGCTGCGCGCGCCGCCCATCGGGATGTAGCGGCCGTGCCAGAAGGTGTCCATCAGCGCCCAGGTGTCGTTTCGCTTGAGCAGGTTCAGCGCGTCGTCCACCGCGACCAAGGTTACCCTGGCGCCGGCCGCCCGGGCACCGGCACGGCTTACGCGCACCTCGGCCTGCACCGTCTCGCCGGGCCGCGCGGTCGCATGGTCCAGCGTCACCTCGACGTCCAGCTGATGGCTGGCGCGTGCGAAATGCAGATCGAGCATGTCTTCGTGCTCCATCTGGGCCGTCGGCTCGACCTCGTCCAGGGCGCCGACCGCCGCGGGCACGAACTGCGCGACCAGGTTTACCCCGGGCGCGAAACCGGGTTCGCTCGGGATCGTGATCTCTTCGTCCGGCGCGGTCACGGACAGCACGTGGCTGGCCAGCACGCCTTCGCGTTCCACCGTGAGCAGCGCGGTCGCCGGCAGGAACGGCGGTTTCAGGCGCAGCTTCACGGGTTGGCCGGCCTCGGGTTCGCGCTCGTCCGCCAGCGCGATCGCCGACGCCGCGCGACCCCACCGGAAAAGGCGGGAGGTCACAACGGCCGTGGCGCTCGACGCTTCCGGCGCGGTGGCCCGGAACAGCCAATTGTCGGCCGTTCTGCCCGTCCAGGGGACGGCGCATTGTCCCTTGCCATGCTGGTCGGTGCGCACCGTACAGACGGGAACGCGCTCACCCGGTTCTTCGCTCCAGTACCCACGCCGGCTGATGTCGGAAACGTACTGCGCCCGCGCGGCATCCACCGTCACGTCCTGGCCGGACACGGGACGGTTGGCGGCGTCCACCACGATCACCGAGAAGTCGACGCTGTCCGTGACCGTGCCGCGCCGCACCGCCACCCCGACCTTGCGCGCGCGGGGCCACACTGCCACGTTCACGGTCTGCACGTTGGTCTCGCCGTTCGGGTCGGCGAACTCCATCTCGGCGTGCAGCGTGAGCGGCGCGTCCGCCAACGGGACGTCGACCCTGGCGTGGTAACGGCCGGCCTGGTCGAGCGCGGCCCGGCGTTCGGCGAAGGACGGCGGATCGATGGGCGCCCGGGAGTCGTCGGCAAACCCGTAGCCGGGCACCGGGTTGTCCGCGGCGGCCGTGTACCTGCCTCGGACCAGGACAGGCTGGTTCGCCGCCGAACCGCCTGCCAGGAACGCGACGCTGCCCGCCAGGTCGACGACGGGCGCCTTGCCCTCGCCGCTGGCTCGCGCGTCCAGGCGCGCCTCGAACACGGGCAGGCGGAACGCTTCCACCTGAAATTCGCCGTGGCGAAGTGCCACGCCGTCCTCGCCCAGGATGGTGTAGTCGTAGGTGCCCAACCGGGCGTTTCGCGGTACCTGCCACTGGTTCAGCGCGCTGCCGCGCGCGTCGAAGGCCAGCGCGGCCTCGTACACGGTGGCGCCGCTTGCGTCGACGATCCTGAGCTTGCCGGTCTGCGCGGGCGGGATCGCGTACCCGGTCGCGCCGGGCAGGCGCGTCACGGCCTGCAGCGACAGCGTCTCGCCGGGGCTCAGCAGGGTCCGGTCGAGGATGGCATGGACGATCTGGCGCGGCGTGTCCGTGTGCGGCAGGCCTGGGCCGTGCAGGACCGCGATGTCGTCGCCATGGCGGGCGACGAACCACAGGCCATCGCTGGCGTCGAGGCACGTGGCGGGCACCAGCGGGCCGTCGATCCGCAAGCGACCCTGCGCGTCGGTGCGGCCGGAGACCAGGCGCTCGCCACGGCAATCGTGGACGTCGACGAGGGTGTCCGCCTGCGGAGCGCCGCTGTCGATGGCGGTCACCCAGACGAGCGATGCGTAGCGGTCGGACAGGCGCGCGTGGATGCGCAGATTGGTGAGCTGGACCAAGGCCAGGCGCGCGCTGTCCCACTCCGGCGGTGCCTTGAAGCCTGGGTAGCGCGCTCCGAGCGACCTGGCGTCGGCCGCCAGGCGGGTGCGGTAGCGCGGGCTGTCGACTTCGACCAGCCAGGTGCCGTAGCCGGACAGCTTCATTGGGGCCAATTCCAGTGCTTGGCCCGACGGGGCGACTTCCTGGTCGACGTGCGTGCTGGTATCCCGTGCGCCGATCTTGTCGAGCAGGGCGGCCGAACGCCCGAATGCCGGGTCGCGCGGCCCGTCGGCGGCGGTCTTGAGCCCGCCCAGCGCCGCGCTGCGGTGCAGGGCCAGCAGGATGGCATTGCGGTCGCGGGCGCCGTCCAGGTGCCATGCCCGCACCGCTACACGGGGCTCGGTATTGCGCAGGGCGAGTGCCCATCGGGCTTGCTGCCCGGGCTTCCACGGCACCGTCCCCTGCTGCTGCGCCATGCCGGCGTAGGCGGGCAAATGGCTCACCAGAAGCGGCGCCGCCTTCGGCGTCACGGTGCGCATGGTACGGCCGGTCACGTCGGTCATCGGCTTGCCGAAGACGGGTGTCAGCAGTTCGCCTTCGGCCATCGGGGCGTCGGTCTGGAACCAGGTCACGTCGAGCGCGTGGCCGGGCGCCGGCTTCATGAGGTAGCGCCGGCCCGCGCCGTCCGCCAGGACGAGGTCGCCCTCTGCCGGCAGCATCATTTTTCTGAAAAAAAGAGGAATACCGGACCACGCGGATCGCATCCCGGCGTGCCGGCCATCGTGGCGCAGTGCACATCCACCGTCAGCGGCGGGCGCACGCGCAGGTCAAAGGCATGCTCGAGCGGACCGGCCACGCCGTCACGGGAGCGGATGTCCTTGCCCCACACCCATGTGACGTTGGCGTCGTTCGGCCACGCGTGGCTGCCGCAGCGGGCGACCAGCCGGTCAGGGTGGTTCTCCGCGCGCGGATTGGCGTTCCGATAGCGGTCCATGACGTCCTGCGCCTGCGCGCCGGCCAAAATACTGACCGGTTGCGCCACGCCATTCACGCTGCACGCCAAGTGGGAAAGCGACGCCGGGTCGACGGGAGCTGAGGGGACGAACAGGGCCACGGGCTCTTCCAGTACCCGGTTCAGCATGTACGGGGAACGGAAGAGCTGGATGTCTGCCTGCGGACCACCGGTATCGAAGCGCCATGGCGCGGGCATCGCGACGGGTTGGCCCTTCAGGTCGGAGACGGGGAGCGGTTGCACGGTACAGGCCACGCCATCCGGCAACGCCCGCGGGAATTCGCCCACCCAGTTGCGCGTGTCGATCCAGTGACCGACGGCCTTGAGGCCCGGGGCGCTGCAGGTTACGGTGGCGGGATCGCGGGCGCGGTCGTCGCCCAGGGCGGTGATGTCGTCGCTGAACCGCATCCGGACCTGGCGCGCGTCGCGCGTGGTCGCGGCCGGTCCGACATCGACGACGGTGGTGGCGGCCGGTGCCGGCACGCTGGTCAGTATTGCGATCGGCAGGACGGCGTGCGCGAGCGAGCGCGCGAGGGGAGGGCGAAAACTGGGCATCGGGCTCTGGTATATTGTTGTATTAACAACATAATGTTATTATGCGGCCGTGCGGCCGTGTCCGGTGGATACGGGCGACTTTTCCGGGCACCTGTGACGTCTGCGTAAAAAAAGCCCGCTCGAGGCGGGCTGGTGAGGCACAGTATGTATTTCATCTATTCTTTCAACGGCTCAGGATTGCTTCGGTGACGACGTCGTTCTTGACATCGATCGTGCGAACAACCAAACCGCCTTGCTTATCAGTGATCCCGGCTTGCCTTAGATAGTGATTGTCCGAAATCGTTTCCCAGCTGACGTTGCCTAGAACGTAGTACTGACCCGGCGGTACGCCAGTAAATTCGAACCGGCCGTCGCCATCAGTCGTCTTCGTGCGGTCATACTGCATATACCTTGCGTCCCATTGTGCCGTTGCAAACTTGCCACCCATAAGGACTTCGTTGTACCACTGGCGCCGAAACGCGGTGACGGGAATAAGGACCACCTCGTTACCGGCGCCTTTTTTAACGTCGCCCCCGACAGTTTTTGCGAACACTTGGCCCCGAACAATGCCCGTGCCAGTCTTTGGCAGCGCATCATATTCAGCTTGGTCGAACGCTAGTGGAGTAAAGGTCGGCGGACGTGGTATGGCACAACCGGTCAGTACGAGGCTGGCAAGGATGGCTGCAGTATAGGTTTTCACAAAACTCTCTCAGTTGCGGCATCTAAGCGTGCCGTTTCGCTCAGGAATGATACGCTGCTAATTTGGCAAAAGACTCACCAATTATCACGGCGCGTTCCTGGGCTATAAAATATCCTTGTCGTTAACAGTCAGCTGCTTGATCTCGCCGGACGTGAGATCGCCTGCACAACTGGCTGACATCTTCAGAGGAACGCCAAATCCGTTTTTAAAGTGAAAAGATCCGGTTGGCCACGCGAAATAGAACTCGCCTTGAGAACCGTGGTTTTCAGTGTGGGGAGGTGTTTCCGCATCGCCGTACTGAGCAGTAGCAAGTATTCTCTGCTGGCAGTCCGCCAAGGCCTGCGAGACTTTACGGGCATGAATTTGTTGTTCGGACGGCACGATTGCGCGATACAGGATTAGTCCCAACAAGATAACAATCAAGCCTAGTGCAGCGAAGGTCAGTGTCGTACCTGGCGTCATCGCGAACGGGCCAGTGGTTGCTGCCGAGCTTTGCGGGCTGGGTGACGGTTGCGGTAGGGGTGTATGGCACCGCGAGCATGACTGAGGGTTGCTCATTGCAATGTGAGCTTTGCAGCCGGGGCATTGAACAGCCATGGTCCAGTTTTAAATGACTGCATCCACGCGTGCCGTTTCGCTCAGGAATGATACGCTGTCAATCCGACAAAAGACTCGCCAATTATCACTTGGAAATGTGCTGGTAAGCAGTGCCTATGCAGCGCAGTTGCATATCGCAGGCCATCACTTTTCATTGCTGGTTCCCAACCGACCAAAATACTTCCGCAAACAGACCGCATATGCAGCGAAAAGAGCGCATAGTGTAGGGCCGATATCCAATCTTCCGTGTGTCTTCCTTCCAGACAGCATTTGCTGCTCTGCCATGCCCACCCGGCATTTCACGCAATGCCCTTGTGGAGCGCCCGTTTTCTCATTTCTATGAAGGTGCCCCATGCATCCATTCCCTCAATCCGTTATTCCCGCCGTCTACTCGCATCTCAATGCCCAGGTCGCATTCCTCAACGAGCTTCCGCTGGCCGTCTCGCGCTCCTTTCAACAGGCCTGCTGGCTGAATATACAGCTGGGCCAGACCCTGATCGAGGAAGCCTTCCTGGTCGGCCTCTCCATGGTGCCCACCAAGCGTGTGACGGCAACGCTATCGGTCGCCGCGTCGCGCACCCAACCCACTGCCGAAAAGCCACGTGCTGACCAGCAGTGTCTCTCCCAACCGACCGCCGACGCCCAGGTCGACCTGGGCGATACGGTTTCAGCAAGATTGTTGGAACTGTTTATGGCTGGAAGAACAAATTCATATGGGTCAATTTAATGGATTTGCCGCCCAGAAAGCAAAAAACCCAACCATGAAGGCTGGGCTAAATGCTTGATTCTTTGGTGCCGGCTGCAGGACTCGAACCCGCCACCTGATGATTACAAATCAACTGCTCTACCTGATGAGCTAAGCCGGCAATGTGGCCAGAATTATACCCTCATTTGATGCGGGTCAACGTCGGACGCCCGCCTTTTTTCGGCGGTTCGTCGTTGTCGTCGGGCACATGCGACACCTCGGACGCAGTCTTGCCCGGAACGGCAGCAAGGCCTGGGGCCGAGGAGGCTGCAGGCTCAGGTGCCGGCAGGTCGGCGGCCGACGTCGTGACGTCGAAGGCCATGCCCTGGCCGTTTTCGTTGGCGTAGATGGCCAGCACGTTGTGCACCGGGATGTACAGTTCGCGCGAGACGCCGTTGAAGCGCGCACGGAAGGTGATGGCATCGTTGTCCATCTTCAGCCCGGAGGTCGCGCCGTAGCTGATGTTCAGGATGATCTCGCCCTTTTTCACGTATTCCATCGGAACCGTGGTGGCGGCGTCGACCTTGACGGCCAGGTAAGGCGTGTAGCCGCTGTCCGTGCACCATTCGTAGATGGCGCGCAGCAGGTACGGCTTGGTGGAAATGTCTGGCATGTTGTGATCGAAATGGAACGAGATGTTACACGCCAGTGTACTTCGATTCGCCCGTGGCGGCGTAAACTGGCGTGTAACCGTGTCCGGCCGGATACGGCCAGGCGGCGCTTAGCGGCGCATCACCTTCTCGGACGGGGTCAGGGCTTCGATGTAGGCCGGACGCGAGAAGATGCGCTCGGCATACTTCATCAGCGGTGCGGCCGTCTTCGACAGTTCGATGCCGTAGTGGTCCAGACGCCACAGCAGCGGGGCGATGGCCACGTCCAGCATCGAGAATTCGTCACCCAGCATGTACTTGTTCTTCAGGAACAGCGGAGCCAGCGTGGTCAGGCGGTCGCGGATTTCCGCGCGCGCCTTGTCGTGGCTCTTGTCGCCCACCTTGTTGCGCTCGTTTTCGAGCGTGTTGACGTGGACGAACAGTTCCTTTTCGAAGTTGAACAGCATCAGGCGGGCGCGGGCGCGCATCAGCGGGTCGGCCGGCATCAGCTGCGGGTGCGGGAAACGCTCGTCGATGTATTCGTTGATGATGTTCGATTCGTACAGAATCAGTTCGCGCTCGACCAGGATCGGCACCTGGCCGTACGGATTCATCGTCGAGATGTCCTCGGGCTTGTTGAACAGGTCCACGTCGCGCACTTCGAAGTCCATGCCCTTTTCGAACAGGACCAGGCGGCAGCGCTGGGAGAACGGGCACGTGGTGCCGGAGTAGAGAACCATCATGGTTTATAGTTCCTTCAAGAAACAAAGGGGTGAAGCGCCAGGCGGCTCACCCCGAATAGACATTGCCCGCATTATAACCGGGCAATCAAATCACTTTACGTCTTTCCAATAAGAAGCGTTCAACGACCAGGCCAGGAACGCGAAAAGAGCGAGGAAAATCACGACGATCGCGCCCAGGCGCTTGCGAAAGTCGCGCGCCGGTTCGGCCATCCAGTCCATGTAGGCAACCAGGTCGGCCACCTGCGAATCGAATTCCTGCTGGCTCAGCGCGCCCGGCGTCACCTGCTCGAAGCCGGCGAAGCGGTGCACGGTCTTGCCGGGTTCATGCGGGTCCGGTTCCTCGACCATCTTCGCCGTGCGTACGCCCTGCAATTGCCACAGCACGTGCGGCATGGCGACGTTCGGCACGACCATGTTGTTCCAGCCGGTCGGGCGGGTGTCGTCCTTGTAGAAAGTACGCAGGTAGGTGTAGATGTAGTCGGGGCCGGAGCCGGCGCCCGAGGCGCGCGCGCGCGTGATCACCGACAGGTCCGGCGGCACGGCGCCGAACCAGGCTTTCGCATCCGCGGGACGCATCGCGATCGTCATCATGTCGCCCACCTTCTCGCCCGAGAACAGCAGGTTGTTCTTGATCTGGTCTTCGCTCAGGCCCAGGTCACGCAGGCGATTGTAGCGCATCGCCGATGCGGAATGGCAGTTCAGGCAGTAGTTGACGAACAGCTTGGCGCCGTTTTGCAGCGAGGCGATATCGGTGCGTTCCGGTGCGCGGTCGAGCGCAAACGATCCTTCGTTCGCGAACGCGAATCCCGGCAGCAGGGCCAGGACCGCGAGCAGTTTTTTGGCAAACATCATGGTTGTCCTTTGGCTTGAATTCCGGAATCAATGCGGGGTGAACGTAACGCGCTTGGGTACCGGCTTGAACCGGCCCATCGCGCTCCACCAGGGCATCAGGAGGAAGAAGCTAAAGTACAGCAGGGTGCAGGCCTGGGCGACCAGTGTGTAGGCCGGCGTCGGCAACTGGGTGCCCAGGTAGCCGAGCGTCAGGAATGTCGCGAAGAACACGGCGTACACGTATTTGTGCCAGTTCGGACGATAACGGATCGATTTCACCGGCGAGTGGTCGAGCCACGGCAGCAGGGCCAGGATCACGACGGACGAACCAAACAGCACGACGCCCCAGAACTTCGCTTCCAGGAACAGCATGCCGATCTCGGCCACGATGGTGATGACGGTGATCGCGACCTTGGCCTTGTACGACAGGCGCGAACGCAGCCAGATGAACACGACGTAGGCGACCAGGCCGAGCATCACGACCCAGATGAAGTCGGACGTCGTCGCGCGCAGCACCGAGTAGAACGGCGTGAAGTACCAGGT
>Ga0105243_10002263_pt1 | contig 16181 bp, 35 predicted proteins | sample KBSM34metaG_FD_81525 | JGI IMG/M metagenome (GOLD analysis project Ga0105243, IMG submission 81525) | Miscanthus rhizosphere microbial communities from Kellogg Biological Station, Michigan, USA - KBS M3-4 metaG | ecosystem: Host-associated > Plants > Roots > Rhizosphere > Soil | place... | reverse complement strand
TCGCGCTGCCAACTTAGCCGCGATCATCTCGACGAGGCGGCGGTCCACTTCCGCAGCGGGATAGCGGCGGAGCCAGTCGAGCGTCGTGGTGTAGGCGCTGAGCGCCCCGTCCGCCCGGGCCTCCGCCAACTGTCGGCTCCAACGCAACGCCGGAGACTCCTTCTTGCCTCGTTGTGCCAGCCGGTCCGCGTACTCGTTGGCTTCCCTCCCGATGCTCACGGCGTGCTCCGCACGTAGGCTTTCCGCGTGAGGTCGTAGCGCATCGCGCCGGGATGGGTTCGTCTGAAGGCTTGTAAATCGTGCGACGCCTGCGGGGTTGAGATGCCGAACTTCCGCCGCAGGTGCTCGCGATTGATGAACCCGTACACGCGGAGCATGTCCGCAATCCAGTCGAGCCGGTGCTCCTGAAACCACCGCGGGCTGGGCGTGGGGCACGCCTTGCTCACGGGAGCACCCACACTTGGCGGATGGCGATCCCCGGCACCGCGCCGAAGATCGTGCGGCCCGACCCGCAGCACTCAAGATACTGCGGCTTCCACGGCCCGTAGGAGCGCGTACGCCGATTCGCGCGCGCCGCTTGGCGCACGGTGTAGTGCGTGGTCTCCTCGATTTGCCGCGCCGCATAATACTCGACCCGCGCCACGCGGTAATAGACGCGGCGCCCCTCGAGCAAGGCGGCGTCCCAGCAGTCCTCGCCGTCCTCGCACCAAGCGTGCGCGTAGACCGTGCCGGCCGCGTCGTGCGCGCGCGCCAAGCCGTGCACGAGCCGCAGCGTCTTGCCGTGGGCGAGCGCGGGATCGCCTTTGACGCGCGCGGCGAGATACTCGATCGCGTCGTCGAAGCAACGGCCAGTCGGCAACAGTTCAGGCATCGACGCCGCTCACAGCATCACCCGCGTGGTGCCGCCGTCCGTGGTCTCGACCTCGAGGAACAGGCACGATTCGCGGCCAACCATCCGCGCCTTGCCGCCGGTCGCCACCGCGTCGCGGACCTTCTCGAGCGACTCCGGGGACCGCCATTGCAACGCCGCGGCAATCGCCTGCTTCAGGTCGGGCTGGACTTGGGCCTCGACCATCGTCGCGATCTCCGCCGCCAGCGCGCTCTTGAGTTCCTTGACCTCGCCGTCGGGCGCCTTCTTCAGAATGACTTCGCCCCACGATTCGAACCATGCCCACACGAAAAACGGGATCGACGGGTCCGCCTTCAGCGCGGCGACGAGCTGCGCGTAGAAGTCTCGGATCTGTGCGACGGGCGCCGTCAGGAGCGGATTCAAGTGGTCTTCCATCTCGAATTCGCATTGGTCGAGCGGCGCCTTGTCGTGGGCCGTCGCCAGGCCGCGAATGATCGGCACCCACCGTTGCACCATCTCGGGCACGTTCATCGGCGTTCGCTTTCTCCGCGAGGGCATCTCGCAGGCATACATCAACAGCGCGCGCAAATCATGGAGCGACCGGCAGCCGCCGCGCGCGATCCCCGACCGATACCAGAGCATGATGTTCTTGGCGCCTTCGACCACGTCCCACAGACTCAGGACGTAGTCGCGCACCGACTGCTCGACGGCCGGCAACGTTTGCATCGTCTCGTCGACGTCGGCGGTGAGGCAGACGAACGTCGTCATCGCCGCCGCCCACGCCGCCGCTCGGCCAACCAGACCCCGCACGAGACGCCGACCACGACGCCCAACAGGGCCGCGCAGGCGATCATCACCAGCGCCATCATGACCGCACCGTATTGTTCCCGAGGACGATGGGGCACCCCGCGCGGTGCCTGATGACCGCTTCGGCGACTCGCTTCGTCGCGAGGTCAACCGCAGAGGTCGCCGACACGCCGCAACCCTTACAGGTTCGGGTCAAGGTGTCGTCGGCGTTGTAGACCGCGATCCCCCAGCCGATGTCCTCCGGGATGCCGACTCGGAAGAGCCCGATGTGATCGAGTCGTGTCATGGTCATTGCTGGCGCGGGTCGCCCCTCGGCACCACGAGGACTTCGGTGTCGGGGCCGATGAGCGTCTTCAGCGTGCGCGCCAACTCTTGATCCGTCGCCGCGTAGAACAACGCAATCAGGCCGATGTCGGTGCCGGGCGCGATCTTCAGGGCCGCCGGGTCGAAGGCAATCGGCTGGCCCGCTTTCAAGCGCGCCACGTTGCCGTCGCTGATCCCCATCACGATGACCGTGCGGCCGTCTGGCCCGACCGCCTTGGCTTTCACCATGGTTCAGGCCGTGAGAATCGGCAGCGGGGTGATGCCCGCGCACTGGAGACAGACCTTGGGCGCCGTCACCTGGCGCGCGGGGTTGAACGCGATGTCCGCCTGACAGCGGGAGCAGACGGCGAACGCCGCGCCCGCCGGGATCGGCGCGGGCGCATAGTCGCCCACCCGCCGGCAGATCCAGACCGTCGGCTCGCCCACGACCTCCGTGGTCGGCACCAGCGGCCCGTCGGGCGTCAGGCGCCCATAGAAGCGTCCGCCGTGCACGTCCTGGGTGCGTCGTTTCGTCATGAGCCAGCCTGTCGTTCGAAGACGGCGATGATCGTTTCGTTTAAGTCCGGCGCGTGCAGGTTGTCGCCCGCCCGGACGATCACGCGATGGAGTTGAAACGAATGCAGGCGATACCCGCGCGCCAGATTCGTGGCAATCACGCGCTCGAACAATTCACATAACAAGAGCGGCGAGCCGCCGGCCCGGCCGTCGATCCAATTCTTGGAGACCTCGGCGACGATGAACCGATCAGGCATTCGTCGTGGGCCACCATCAGAGGAGAATCCCATCGCCTCACCCCGCGTGGCCGGTTGCGGCGACGGCTTCCTGGGCGAGCGTCGGCTGGGTTTCGGCGGGCCGGTCATCGGTCCTCGTGGAAGACGTGGCAGCGCCCGCAGTACTTCTCGGCGACATCGGTCGGGTGAAACGAACTCAGCCCACACCGCAGGCAAGTAATCGACGTCAGGCGATGCCCCTCGCCGACGTGCTCGGTGTGCGTGATCGCGTAGCCGGTCACCACGGGGTGGCCGAGCAGATGCACCAGCCAATCCGCGAGGCGCTCGCTCCGGGTGGCGCGCACGGTCGGGGTCGGCACGCGCGGCGGCGACGGGTCCTCCACGTGGTCCGCCATCTTACGCCCCGCCCTGCTGTTCCGCCGGGTCGTCGACGACGAGGTCGCCGCCCGCCAGCATCCGGGTCAGCGCGACGATGGTCACCCCGATGCACGCCTTGGCACGCGCCGGGTCGGTGAGCGCCAAGGTCTGCAACGCGTTCACCAGCGCGAGCCACGGCTCGGTCGGCGGCCGGGGCCGCAGATCCGCCTTCTCATGGCGACGCTGGAACGCCGCGTTAAGCAGTTTTGTGTTGCGGTCGACGACGATCCGCGCGGCGCCGGGGTGCCGCACGGCTAGGTCGCTGAGCCGTTTGTTCAACTGGCTCACGTCGCGCAAGAGACTCCGCGAGCAGCCCGGCGAGGCGCTGTTGGAAGTCTTTGTCGTCGAAGAGCTGAGCCGCGAGGAGTTCGAGATCGGCGGCGGCGGCGGCGGGCGTTTTCTCATCGATCGAATCTGCCGAGGCGACGGCGGGCGTGGAACGAGTCGCAGTGCGCTCATGGAGCCTCCGGTGCGTCGAGCGGGCCGGTGCCTCCACGGCCGACTCGAGAGACGACGACGGTCGCGGTGGTGACGACGACGGCGACGACGACGGCTGCACCTCTGCGAACACTTCGGCCTCTGCGAAGAATTGCGCGGCCCCTTTCCCGATCCCGTTCAGCGCCTTGAGAAAGGTGTCCATGGACGGCCCGAGCTTGTCATTGGCCAGCAACTTCGAAATGGCGGTCTGCGGCAAGCCCCCCCGCCGCGCGATGGCGGCCTGGGACCACCCCTTCGCCTTGGCGGCGTCGAACAGGCGGGCGTAGTGCTCCCTCGCGTGGAGCCAGAGCATAGGCATGTCTTTATCACTCACGATGGAAGGTTAGCAAGGCGTAAATCCATTCCGGTGCACGAGAATATCTCTACTCGGCTAGCCTTCCATTGTCTGTTCGGTATCTTACGCTTTTTGCCGGGTTCCGCAAGCCCTTTCCCAGCATGAGCCGCCGGATTGATACCTCGACTGTTCCCCTAACCGTCGCCGTCACAATATCTTACGCCAATATCCTTGGGGTGCTAGACGCTGACAATCCAGATCGCCTAAAAGACTGAGCAAATTTGTGTAGTCTTGACAGGGTATTCACGGAAGGGGATTATCGGCGTCCAGACGGCGACGCGATAGGGCGCCCCGCCCCGACGGGAAGGACACCCGCAGCTCATGGCAGTCAAGGCGATCTACCTCCGGACGGCGCGCGAGCGCAAACACCTCACCCAGGTCGAGCTCGCGGCGCTCTCCCACGTCGCGCAGAACACCATCAGCAAGCTGGAACTCCGCGCGAGCCATCGGCCCCTGATGGACACCGCGCTCGCCCTGGCGGCGGCGCTCAACGTCGACCCCCAGGATTTGCGGTTTGGCCCGGACCCGGCGAAACGCCGCGCCCGGCAACGGCGGCGGCTCGTGACCCGGCAGGTGGCCTGACAATGGCCGCCGCCACCGACTGCTATCCGTCGGTCGCCAGCGCGGCGGCGGCCGACGACGACCGCGCCCTGACGCCGAAGGAATTCGCCGAGAAGCTCCAGATGGCCCTCTCGACGTTCTACCGGTATCAGGCGCAGGGCAAGTTCGCGCAATTCGAATTGGTGCCCCGCTTCGGCGACCGCCGCTACTCGCGCAAAGCTGTCCAAGCCTATCTTGATCGCGACACGCCGTTCCGCACGCCACGCCGGGTGGCCGGATGATTCCCTTCGCGTGGCTGGCGATCGGCGGCCTCGTCCTGATCCTGCTCGCCGTGGCGGCGGTCGTGATCGGCGTGCTCCTGTCCGGCGCGAACCTCGGGCCGTTCGACCCCACCGACGCCGCACACGACGACGACCACTAACCCTGTTGTGAAGGAGTCCTTATGACGGTTGCGGCTCTGCAAGTGATCGATCGCGGCGCGTTGCCGGCCATTCAGGCCCGGATGCAGACCATCGTCGAGGTCATGGCCAACGTCCTCGAAGACGGCAAGGACTACGGCAAGATTCCCGGCACCGACAAGCCCACCCTCTACAAGCCCGGCGCCGAGAAGCTGATGCTCACCTTCCAGCTCGCGGCGATGGACCCGATCACCGACATCCTCTCGTCGAGCGATGAGGTCCACTACCGGATGCGCGTGCCGATCGAAAGCGCCGACGGCCGCGTCGTCGCGGTCGGTGTCGGCGAGGCCTCCAGCAATGAAGAAAAGTACCGCTGGCGCCGCCCGGTCTGCGACGAGGAATTCTTCGAAACCCCCGAAGCGATGCGCCGCGAGAAGTGGATGCGCGGCCGGGACGGCGGGAAAAATTTCAAGGTCAAGCAGATCCGCACCTCCCCCGCCGACGTCGCCAACACCATCCTGAAGATGGCGCACAAGCGCGCCTTCATTCACGGGACGTTGCTGGCCACCGCGGCGAGCGGCGTCTTCAACCAGGACCTCGAGGACTTCACCCGCGAGCTGCAAGAGTCGATCATCGACGCCGACGGCCAGTCGGCCGCGCCGGCAAAGACGGTGCAGCGCGCGTCGAGTAGCGGCGCGGCACGCTCCGCCGCGCCGACCGCTGATCCCGGCCTGCTCGTGACGGACGCCCGGAAGGTGAAAGGCACGCGGGTGTTCGGCAAGGAAAAAAACAACTTCGCCGTGACGCTCGAAGGCGACAGCAACGAGTACACGACCAAGAACCAGGCCTCGGCACAGGAGCTCGAGAAGTTCGTCGGCACCGACCATCTCGTGCGCATTAGTTACAAGTCCAACGAGTGGCAAGGCAAGACGTACCTCAACATCGAGAACTTCGTCCTCGCCGATCCGGTCGGCCGCGAGCGCGATGCCGCCATCGCGAACGCGATGCCGATGCCTGGCGGTGAGGCCCCGTCCGCCCGAGACATCTTCGGCAACAAGTAGGGCACGATGGTCGCCGCCTTCGAGATCGTGCCGGGCTATCGCCAGCCCGTGGTCCGCTTCGGCGCCGACCAAGCGGCGGCCGCCGCCCACTTCTGGGCGACGTGCTGCTTGGCGCGCGGCGCGAGCTTTCGCGTGATCGAGGACACCGGCGAAGAATTCGGCACGAAGCGGCCCGGCGACATTCACGGCTTGGGCGGGCTCTTCACCGAGCGGTGCGCCGAATGCGGGCGCGAATTCCGTACGCGACGCGTCGGCGCCGCGTGGTGCCCCGGCTGCGAACTGATGCAGGAGCGATGGTGATGGCGCCGCCGCCGACCAAGCCGCTCTGCGAGGTGCGCGTCTATTCCCGGCGGCACCGCTACGCCGGGACGCTCGATGTGCTCGGACATTGGGACGGATCGCCGGTGCTGCTCGACTACAAGACGGGATCGCCGCGGGACGTGGCGTGTGATCTCCAAACGGCGGGCTATATGGGCGCGTTGCTCGAGATGACGGCGAACGGGGACGCGCCCGAGGCGCTCACCTTCGAGCCACTGACGCATACCTACCGCTTGAACGGCACCATCCTGCCGTCGGTGACGCAGATCCTGCAACGCGCCGGACTCATTGATTTTTCGAGCGTCCCGGGCGCAATCCTCCAGGCGGCCAAGGACCGTGGCTCGGCGGTGCATCAAGCTCTCCATTACTACAACGAAGGAGACTTGGACTCGGCGTTCACCACCGACTTTCCCCAATACGCGGGCTATCTGTCGGCGTGGGTGCGCTTCCTCGACGAGAGCGGCTTCGAATTCGCGACCGCGATGGATCTCGCCGCGATCACCCACATCAAGCGGTTCGCGATCCAATTGCGGAAAGACGGCACATATCGCCCTGAGCCGTACGAGAAGGCGTCGGATTTTGCGGAGTTTCTCGCGTTGCGGCAAGCCCAAGCTATCGTCGAACGGCGACGCGGCGCGTGGGTCGAGTTGGCGGAGAGCGCATGACGCGGGAGGGCGCGTGAAACCAGACGAAGCCGAAGAGTACACGCAGGCGCTCGGACAGGTCGTGGCCGGCGGCTGGCGGCAGATCGCATTGGGCCAGCGGCTCGGCGTACCGCAGGCACTCAAGTTGTCCGTCGATGCATGGGTCAAGCAACGACTCGGCGGGTACATCAAGTACTCGGTCGAGGAACGGAAACAGGCGGTGGCTGAGTTGACTGCCGAGGGTTATTCGGAGCGCCAAATAAAAGCGAGCGTCGGCATCGACCGCGAAACAGTGCGAAAGGCTCAAGGGAAGCCTGGTAGGAAATCTACCAAGGCGCAATCGAAAACCCCCGCCAAGCAAGAGACGCTTGGTAGGAAACCTACCACCGATGACGAGGACGACCCACTCGACGTGATCGCCGGAATCGCCGTCTCTGAGGAGGCTCGGGTTGCCGCTGATCGTGAGAACGATCGGCAGGAATTGCAACGACAGCGCGCTAAGACTCGAGAGGAACGGGTGGCGCCGCCGTTGCCGACCGGGATCTACCGGCTGATCTATGCGGACCCGCCGTGGCGCTACGAACACGTCAAGACTGAATCGCGAGCCGTCGAGAACCAGTATCCGACGATGGAGCTCGCCGACATCTGCGCGATGCAAATACCAGCCGCCGAGGACGCCGTCCTGTTCCTCTGGGCCACCAGTCCGAAGCTCACCGAGGCCTTGAAGGTGATGACGGCATGGGGTTTTGAGTATCGCACGTGCGCGGTCTGGGACAAGGAACAGATCGGCATGGGTTACTACTTCCGCCAACAGCATGAGTTGCTGCTCGTCGGCGCGCGCGGTAATGCCCCGGTCCCAGAAGCCTCGACACGCCTGCCGTCTGTCTTTCGCTCGAAGAGATCGGAACACAGCGAGAAGCCGACCTTCGTCTACGGCTACTTGGAGTCGATGTATCCGGCATTCACCGACGCTGATCGCGCTGAGTTATTCAGCCGCGACAGACGGCCCGGTTGGACGTCGTGGAGTAATGAGCCGGTGGGGGCCGTGTGAGTAACGGCAACGTGCACGACTTCGCCGAGCGCCTCGCGTTCTCCCATGCGGCCGGTGCAGAAGAGGCGGCATGGGTTCGTTTTTATCAAGATGTGTGGCCAACGGCAACCGTGATCGTGCGCATCGATGCGAAGTCGAAGTATCAGGAAATAGGGATCGACCGGCACGTCTACCTACCTGGCGGCAAGATACTCGCCATCGATGAGAAGGTTCGCGATCCGATCAAGGCCGTGGACCGAGACGGCGACCCGTACGACGACATCTTGATTGAGGAATTCAGTGTGTGGCTCGGCGAGCGGCACCCAAAAAACAAGGTTGGCTGGACCCTTGATCCTCACAAGCAGTGCGACTACATCGCGTACGCGATCCCTCGACTGAATCGGTGCTACCTCATGGCGTTCGAATTACTTCGGCTCGCGGCGGCCGCGCGGCTGGACGAGTGGAAGCGCCTGCGGGATAGGAAAGGGCGGCGTTGTTATCCACTTGACGCGCTTAATCGTGGGTATCAGACACGAAACTGCGCAGTTAGTTGGGAGCGCCTGACCGCCGCGATCAGTGAACAAAGCGTGCGCTCATACGGGTCTGGCAATCTTGCGCTGCCGGTCCCAATCATCCAAACCAAGCAGGCAGTATTCGAGTGGTCGGGAGACGACGAGTAAACATGACCCCCACCCACACCGCCGCCACCAAGATGATCGCCCCCGACGACGTGGCGGCGATGGCCGCCGAAGCCGAGCGCGACGCGGTGTCGTTCGTCGCCTTGAACAAGGTGGATGTCGTGGACCTGGTGTCGCTCGAGCGCGCCGTGCGCATCCGGGCGGCGATCGGCGAGAAGACGCAGGGGATCGCGGCCAAACTCGCCGAGCCGAAACAGTGGGCCCACCGCCTGCATAAATGGTTTTGCGGGTTGGAAGCCAGCGCCTGCCGCCCGCTCACCGACCTGGACAACTACGAGCGGAAGCAGATCCAAGACTTCAAGGCGCAGCAGGACCGCGAGCGCGCCGAACGCGAACGCCGCGAGAGCGAGGCGCTGCAACGCGAGCAGGAGGCGCGCGCCGCGCAGACGGCCGCGGCCTACGAGCACGCCGGCGAAACGCAGATGGCCGCCGCCGTCCTCGAGGAAGCGATTGCGGCCCCGGCGCCGATCGTCGTGCTGCCGGACGAGACCAAGTCGATCGAGGGGTTGCAGTTCACGCGGCGCTGGCTCTGGCGGTACAGCGGCGGGCCGAAGGTGGTCAAGGACACGCCGCCCGAGATAGTGGCGCGCACGATGGAACTCATCCCGCGCGCCTATCTCTGCGTCGACGAGAAGAAGGTCGGCGCGCTCGTGCGAAATTCGAAGGGTACATTAAAAATTCCCGGCGTTGATGTCTATTACGTCGACGACCCGGTCCGATAAGTGAGGCGCATGGACGACCACGAGATCATGACGTTGGTGCAGGCGATTCAATTGGCCATCACCAACCAGACCGCCGTAATGGACTCGCTGATCAATATCTGCGAGCTCCAGGTCCGGCGCGTCGATGCGCTCGAAGCGTTGATCCACCAACGCCTCGCCGAGTCGCGCACGCCAGCGAGAGGGGTGCATTGATGTGGCGGCATGTGCGCGTCCGCGTGGTCGCCGTGGAGGTCCGGCCAAATCTCGGCTCGTCGCGCAACCTCTTCCCCTACATTGCGACGGCGAAGCTGGCCTGTGGGCACTCGCGCCTGATTGGGGCCGAGCCCAAGGGCGAGCGGTATCGGCCGACGGCGATGGCCTGTCCGCGGTGCAGCGGCGCGCGCGAGGTAGGTCGATGATTCAGGTCTACATCGCCGCGCCGTACTCGACACGCGACTTGGCGATCAGCGTCATGCAGGCGCTCGAGGCGCAAGGCTTCGCGGTGACCTCGCAGTGGCTCACCGGCGCGGTCGAGGCGGAGTCCGATGCCGGGGCGCGGATGGACCTGGCCGATGTCGCCCGCGCCGATGTGCTGCTCGCGCTCAACGCGGCCGACTGGATCGAGCGCGGCACCGGGGGCGGCGGGCGGCATGTGGAGTTCGGCTACGCGCTCGCGCTCGGCATCCCAGTGGTGCTGCTCGGGCCCCGGTCGAATGTCTTTCATCACTTGGCCGAAGTGCATGTGGTCGGCGCTGGCGACTTGGCGAAGACGTTGCGCGCGGCAGCGGCGGACCGTGGCGGCGGCGCTGGGCGGGATCGGGTGCTGGGAACCGTCGCGCCCCGAGCGGCGGAATCTGATGCCCGCCCACCCGCCGTCCGGGACGAGGAGGTCCCATGATGCCGGACCCGAGCGACCACGTGGCGACGGCGCAACGCGGGCGCGATGACCGACCCCGTTCGTCTCAATCCCGGGACGTGGTGAGCGCCGTCGCCCCGTCCGACCATCCGGCGTGGAACAGCTTCGAGCGCGGGTTCTCGACGCGCACGGTCGGCGCGATGCGGTTCTGTCCGTGTGGGCGGATCTTCTACAACCCCAACGGCGGCTGGGATTGGGACGAGGGCGAACTCGAGGCGTTGGCGGCGAATGCGGAGGCGACGGCGGTCGAGTGGGCCTGTGGGGAAGTGCGCATCGATGGCGCCGAGTACGCGCTCGACTGCACGTGCTGGCACGCGCGCGGCCGGCAGATTCTCGGGTGGCTGCTCAATCACGACGAGGAAATCGCCGCGTTCCTCACACTCGAGAAAAAGCGCAAGCAGGGTGAGGCGGCGCGGAGTCCAGTGGTTGAGGACGCGCCATGAGCCGCCGCCCCAGCGCGATGAGCTCGTGCGCGCTCTGCCCCTGGAAGGCGCAGATGACCGCCGACACCGTCGACGAGATCGTGGCGTTTTTGCACATCCGCCTGCTCGAACACTTACTCGACCGGCACCCTGACCACCATGCGACCGGTCCCTTGCCGGTCGTGATTCGCACCGCAGAGGAGGAACCCGCATGACCGCCGTCGTCCTCGATCCGTTGACCGGCGATCCGATCCGTGTGCCCCGCGCGCTGCCGCGGTGGCTGAACTTCAACCGGGGCGTCCTGCGCGCCTGTTGTTTGGTGATGGGCCACGACGACGTGCCGCAGTACGGCGACGCCCGGTTGTATCTCGCCTGCACCAATTGCGGGCGCGAGACGCCGGGCTGGGCGACCGAGCCGCGCCGGCAACCCATCGTCGCGCGCGCCACCAAACTTCGCTGAACCAAGGGACCGTTCCATGTGGGCCAAACTCGACGACGCCTTGATCGACCATCACAAAATCGCGGACGCCGGGGCGCAGTTGGGAAAAAACGGGCAGGGTTTGGCCTTGGCGATCTATGTGGTTGGGTTGATGTATGGGGCGAAACATCTGACGGACGGCTACCTGTCACAAGCCGTGGTGGCGAACTTTCGGCACGTCGCCGAGCCCCTTCGCGTCGCTGACGCGCTCACGAAGGTGAAGCTCTGGGAGAAGGTGCCGGGGGGATTCAAGATCCACGACTACCACGAGTACAACCCCGGATCGACGGCGGTGAAAGAGCACCGCGCCAACGACCGCCAACGGAAAGCCGACGAGCGGGCGGCGAAGAAGAACGGGGGGCGAGCGTGACGGCACGGCGTTTGCCGGGCCGCGTGTCCGCAAAATGTCCGGCGGGACACATTCGGGACACTTGTTTCGCTGTCCGCGATCTGTCCGCGTGGATTCCTGACGCCTCGCGCGCGCGCGCGACGCGACGCGCGATCCCGTCCGTACCCCGTCCTGTACCCGTACCTCCGAAAGAAAGATCCGGCGCGGCTTTCATGCGGGTTGAAACACTAGTGCAGGACGCGAAGACGCGTCCGCCGCGTTTTCCTGAGCAAAAATGATGAAAGGCCAACACCGGACACGGCGAGGCGGCGGGGTGATGGCCGCGGTGCTCCACGAATTGTTGAAGGAGCGCGGCGACTGGACGACCTACGCGGACCTGGCGGAGGACCTGAAGCGCCGCTGCGCGCGGGTGAAGATTCCCTACCACGCCGGGTTGGTGAGCCAAGCCATCGAGCAGGTCGAGGGGAGCACGCACCGGCGCCTGATCCAGCCTCCGGACGGAGCAGGTATAGATACCGCTCCGCCGGAGGAGCCGCCGCCGCCGTCGCGCGAGGAGGCCGTGCGGCGGTTACAGCAGCTCCGCGTGGCGCTCCCGCCCTCGATGCCCGCCGTGCCGCCGGTGCGCGAGGTGACGCCCGCCGAGCCTCCAGCGCCGCCAGCGAGACGCCGACCGGCGCCGCGCCTTCGAGTTCGTGCAGCAGGAGATCCTCGAGACGGCGCAGCGGTGCGACGCGTTGGAACAGGCCGTCGCCGAGGATGAGGCGTGATGACGTTTCAGCGCGGCCGGTTCACCGTGAGTCTCTACGCCGATTGGTCGTATTGGACGTGGCTGCCTCACGCGCATAGCCGCCCGTGTTGTTACTTCTGGTTTGAGTGGGGCCCGTTTGAAATCGGGGTGTGCCGGTGACCTGGATTCGCGCGCGGGTGACGGAACGCTGTGGGCGCTGCGGCGAGGCGATTGCGGTGGGGGCTCCGCTGCGGGAGTTCCGCCTCCCGCAGGTGGCCGGGCGGCACGGCGTCAAGGTGCGCTGTGCGGCGTGCGCCGGCGAACCGGTGCCGGCGGACTTGCCGACGGCGCGCGAATTCTTTCGAGAGGCGGTGGCGTTGGCGGCGGGGATGCCGCGGCCGGTGCAACCGCTCGGTGGCCTTCCGCTCGACTGGAAGGCGCGGCAAGCTGGCGACCGGGAACCGGGGTCAGACGATGAGTGAGCCACGCTGATGCCGACTGAGCATTCCCTCACGTTGGAATTTCGCCGCGTGCTGAGCGAGCCCGAATGGCGGCACATCATCACGCTCGCCAAGGCGCTGCCCTACGTGCGGCAACTCCGCGTCGACAGCACCGGCGAGGACGTGGTGCCGACGGCGGCGTGTCTCGACTGCGGCTTGGCCTACGACGACTTCCCGCTGGATCTGCTGCTGCCGCGATCACAGTGGCTGGAGATTCATCCCGGGGACGGCGGGGTGTTGTGCGCGGGCTGCGTGGTCGCGCGCGCGGCCAAGGTGCCGGGGGCGACGGCGGTGCACGCGGTGATCGAGATCGCGCCGAGGGGCGTGTTGTGACGTCGCGCGGATCGGCGGCGCGGGTCGGCGACATGGCGCGGGGGTTCGCGGCCGTGCGACGTGTGGTGGTCGAGCGCCGACCGCCCGGGCCGTTGCAGCCGGGCTACTTGGACTCGCTCGAGCGGTGTGCGGCGGCCAACACGTGTCCGTGGTGTCAGCGCGCACTGGCGGCGACACAGCCGCGCCCGCGCCTGGTGTTGAACGCGCGGGTCGCGGCATTTATCGATTGGCGAGAGGCGTCATGACGCACACCCCTGGTCCGTGGCGGCCCGTCGGCGACGCGATGAAGGTGTTCGCCGGGAACATGACCATCTGCGATATTCGCGGCTGGGGCCACCTGACCGGCGTCGGCGGCTTGGGCTTATCCGACGAGGATGCCCGAGACGTGCAACACGCCAACACGCGCCTGATCGTGGCGGCGCCGGATCTGCTCGCCACGCTGAAAGCCGTCTGGTTGCTCTTGCCGTCGGTCGCCAACCATGACGTGGAACAGCGACTCCGCGAGCTGATTGAAGCCGCGATCGAGAAGGCGGAGGGCACCCGTGGCTGACGACACACCGGCTGACAACACCCATCACTTGGCGACCGAGGACAAGGCGCTCTTGCGCGCCGCGACCACCGGCGAGGGGGCGGTGCCGGTGACGCCGGACCTGTTGGCGGACATCGGGGCCAGCCTCGACGCGCGGTACGCGGACATCGACGCTCGGTATCCCGCGCTGGTCGAGGCCTGCCCGTACGAGACGCGTCTCGCCGTGGCGGCGTGGGTCTTCCAAGCCATCGTCGATCACGCGACGGAAGGCGGGACGTTCCGGTATCTGATTTACCACCGCTTGGGGTTTGGGCCGGATGCCTACGTGCCGCTCTATCAGGCCGGCGGCATGACCATCAGCAACGAGTTTGATTTATCCGGCACGAAGGGCGACGCGTGATGAAGGCCGTGCTCCCGCTGTGGGTCGTCATGACCGCCGCGTTCGCCATCGGGACGACCGGGGCGCTGACGGCGCAGGCGTGCGCGACGGCCGCGCCCGCGCCGGCGGAAGCTCCCCCGGTGCGCTTCACGTACACGGATTACTCGGCGATCGGCGACCACACCGCCGCGTATCTCGTGCGTGACCGCCAGACGCCGGGCCAGTGCCTCTTGGTGGTGATGTCGGCGCAATTTCGGATGGAAGCGGTGGCGATGACCTCGCAGCCGTGGCCGTGTGGGGCGCCATGATGCAGACTCTGCCGCCGCGAAAATATCGGCTGTTCGATGGGACGCTCGGCACGCAGTGGGAGGCGCTGCAGGAAGTGCTCCGCACTCAAGAGGCGCATCTGCGGCAACTCGAGGAGCGGATCGAGATCCTGAAGATCCAGATGCAGACGGCGGAAGGACGGCCCGAGTGATGACGGGGAGGCGTGACCGGCGATGAAGCCAGTTATTCAGCAGACACTCTTCGACCAGCGACCATATGTCGGCTCGAAGGTCACCGCCGAGCAGCACCGCGCTTGGCGAGATCGGAATCGTGAGCATGTTCGCGCGATGGACCGCGCCCGCTCGAAGCGGCGGACGCGGACTTACATGAAGCAGTGGCGGAAAAAGCACCGCGACAAACTCATTGCAAGTGAACGCCGCAAGCGGTTGAAGAAGTACGGACTCACAATCGCCGACTACGACCGGATGGTGATCGCGCAGGGTGGTTGCTGCAAAATCTGCCGTCGACCGCCGCGCAATCGCAAGACTGTAACGGGCCGCAAGTACTTTCAATTGGACGTCGACCACTGCCACAAGACGAAAAGGGTTCGCGGGTTGCTCTGCTACAACTGCAACGCGATCCTTGGCCATGCAAAGGACAACCTCGACGTCCTACGAGCGGCAATTGCCTACTTGGAGGCGGCCGCGTGATTGTGAAGTTCAGAGTTTTCGGCGAAGCCATTCCCCAGGGCAGCATGAAGGCGTTCATGCGCAAAGGGGCGCGCTTCCCCGTCGTGACGAGCGACAACACGCGCCTGAAGCCGTGGCGCCAACTCGTCGCCGATGGCGCGAGCCGCGCGGTCGCGCAGTTGCCGCCGGACGAGCGCCGCTTGCTCCTCGAGGGCGTGCGCGTGACGGTCGCGTTCTACCTGCCGCGGCCCAAGTCGTTGCCGAAGCGCGTGACGGCGCACACGAAAGCGCCCGATGCTGACAAATTGTGCCGCGGAATTTTCGACGCGCTCACGGCGGTGGTGTTTCGGGACGACAGCCAGGTCTGCGAGCTCGTCGCGGCGAAGTACTACGCGCCGATCGGACAACCCGCGTGGGCGGACATCACCGTCGAGACGACGGCGGGCGTGCAAGGCATCACCGTGCCGCCGGTGCCGCTGCCGTTGTTTGCGGAGGGACCGGCATGACGCACGTGATCGCGTTCGTGACATGGAACGCGCCGATCGGCGCGGCGATCGTGCTCGCGAGCGGTGTGACCGCGACGTGGCGCGAGTTAGTTGTGGTCGGCGCGCTCATCGTCGCGGCGAACGTGCTCGGCTTCGCCGAGGGACGGTACAAAGGCCGATGATGAAGCCCAGGCCCAACCGCACCCCGGACGGCGCGCTCGCGTGCGCGTACGGCACCCCGTGGCTCGATCACTTCGCGCCGCCGATCGGCACCGGCCGCGGCTGCGCGCATTGTCCCGGCGATGCCCGCCGGACTGAAAGGCGCACCATGTTTACTGAAGACACGCCGATGCGGCTCAAGAAGGTGACTTTTACGACCGAGGTCGTCGACGAGGAAACGCGCCGCGTCGTGGTCTGCACGTTCGGGATCGCGCCGTTCACCGCCGCCCATGCGACGGAACTCAACATCAAGTCGCTCGTCTTCGATGCGCAAGGCCAACCGAAGCAGGCGATCGAGTCCGTCGTGCTGCGCGTATCGGTGCCGCTCCAGCAATTGACGTTCGCGATGGCGCCGGACCAGGAGGAGCGCCGCGTCGTGCTGCGCACCGTCGAGATCGATCCGCAGGTGCGGGTGAAGATCAAGCAAGACCGCGACCCGGCGGAAGTCGAGGCGACGCTGAAAGTGAACTTCGTCTACCCCACCGCCGACGAGCTGCTCTACATCGCCAACGGCGT
>Ga0105243_10002262_pt1 | contig 16188 bp, 8 predicted proteins | sample KBSM34metaG_FD_81525 | JGI IMG/M metagenome (GOLD analysis project Ga0105243, IMG submission 81525) | Miscanthus rhizosphere microbial communities from Kellogg Biological Station, Michigan, USA - KBS M3-4 metaG | ecosystem: Host-associated > Plants > Roots > Rhizosphere > Soil | place: Michigan... | reverse complement strand
TACTTGCTCACCGCTTCGCGCAGCACGGTGCCGAACAGCGTGGTCATGCCGCGTTCGATGCGGCTGCGTTCTTCCGGATCGATCGACTGCTTGAACTTGACCCGGTCGCCCCAGTTTTCCCAGCCGGTCTGCACTTCGTTGTTGCCGCACCAGATCACGATGCTGGGGTGGTCGCCCAGGCGCTTGACCTGCGCTTCGGCCTCGGCGCGGGTGTTCTCGCGGAACGCCACGTCGTAGGGCGGGATCGCGCCGCCGAACATGAAGTCCTGCCAGATCATGATGCCGAGGCGATCGGCGTCCTCGTAGAAGCTGTCAGGCTGGTAGTGGCCGCCGCCCCACATGCGCAGCATGTTCATGTTGGCGTCGCGCGCCGATTGCAGGATGCCGCGCATGCGCGCGGCATCGACCCGGCTGGGGAAGCTGTCGAACGGGATCAGGTTGGCGCCCTTGGCGAACACCGGAATGCCGTTGACCACGATCGCGAAGCCCTTGCCCCACTTGTCGGTGTCGCGGCGCAGCTCGACGCTGCGCAGGCCGGTGACGCGCTGGGTGGCGTAGCTGTCGCCGGCGGCGTCGCGGATGCGCGCCTTGAACGTGTACAGGTCCTGCTTGCCGTAGCCGCTGGGGAACCAGCGCTGCGGCTTGGCGATGCGCACCGGCACGGTGAGCGTGTTGCTGCCCGGATCGAGTACCGCCTTCTGGCTCAGCTGCGCCACGCGCTGGCCGTCGGGGCCGAGCACGTCCAGCTCCAGCTGCACCTCGCCGCTGCGGCCGGCCTGCACCTCCAGTTGCGCGAGCAGTTGCGCGGCGTCGGCATCGACGCGTTGCTGGGCGATGTGCAGGCCTTCCACGCGCAGCGCGTCCCAGGCTTCCACGCGCACGTCCTGCCAGATGCCGGCGGTGACGATGCGCGGACCCCAGTCCCAGCCGAAGGTGTACGGCGCCTTGCGCACGTAGGTGGAGCTGTGCCGCGCGACGGGTTCGTCGCCGAAGGCCGAGTCGTAGGCGCCGGGCAGCGCGTACGGCTGCTTGGCCAGCCATGGCTGGATCTTCTTGATCGGCGAGAACAGCCGCACTTCCAGCACGTTGTCGCCGCGCTTGAGCAGCGGCTTGGCGTCGACCCGCCACTGCCGGAACATGTTGTCGGCGGCGAGCAGCTTCTTGCCGTTGAGGTAGACCTCGGCGTAGGTGTCCAGGCCGTCGAACACCAGTTCCACGTGCTCGCGCGCGAGCAGCGCGGCGTCGGCCTTGAAGCGGGTCTGGTACTGCCAGTCGCTCAACCCGGCCCACTGGATCTTGGCTTCGTTGTCGCGATAGAACGGATCGGGCACCACCCCGGCCGCGATCAGGTCGGTCTGCACCGTGCCCGGCACCTGCGCCGGCAGCCACTGCGCGGCCTTCGGAAACTCCTTGGCATGCGCCTCGCCCGGCGCCAGCCGCACCTGCCAGCCCTGTTGCAGCGACAGCGTCGCCGGCACCGCCGCCTGGGCCAACATCGGCAGGCCCATGGCCAGCAGCAGCCCGAGCCGGGCGGGGAAGCGCGCGCGCGGCGCGGAACGGGGACGGCGGTGCGGCTGGGTCATGCGTGGGTCTCCAGGGTCAACGCGCGGCGGCGGGGGGCGCCTGCGCGGTGGTTTCGATCAGGTGGACGGCGCCGATGGCGTAGTACGGGCCGTTGATGCGGGCGGTCGAACGCAGGCACAGGTCGTGCGTTCCGGTTTGCTTGGGCAACGGCGCTTCGAGCGAGAACTGCTCGCCAAGGGCCTTGCCGCCTGGCAGCGGGATCCGCGCCAGCAGCTTGCCCTTGCAGTCGCCCAGGCGCACTTCCAGTTCGCCGTGCGCGGTCTTGGCCGGGTATTGCTTGACCTTGGCCTGCTCGTGCGCCAGCCCGTAGTTGCGTGCCAGCCGCGCCGCATCGATGCGGATGCTGGCGATGCCGTCCAGGCGCGCGTCGGCGTAGCGCCAGCAGCTGCCGAACAGGTCGATGTTGAACACCGGCGTGTCCTTGCCCGGCATGTCCGGCAGCAGCGGCACGCGCAGGCCCAGGCTGCCGTCGGCGCAGGACCCCAGGCCCTGGGTGTCGCGGCTGAGCAGGCCGGGGCGGTCGAGGATGCGGGTACGCGGTGCGGCCAGCACGCTGCCGTCGTCGGCGAAGGTGGCCGCGCGCACGGTGACCGGCAGGGTCACCTCGAACGGCTTGGCGTAGCGCGGCGAATCCGCCTTGGGCTCGCTGCCGTCGGTGGTGTAGCGGAAGCTGCCGAACTTGGCCTGGTTGCCGAGCACGATGCTGGCCTTGCCGCTGTCCAGCGCGGCGTTGTCGCCGCCCTGGATGGCGATGTCCGGCGCGAACGCGCCGTCGCCATAGTCGATGCCGAGCGCACGGTAGCGGTTGAGCTGCGCCGGCAGGCGCTGCAGGAAACCGTCCCAGCCGCGCACCGCCATCGGCGACCACGCCGCCTCGGCCAGCGCGCCCAGGCGCGGGAACAGCGCGTGGTCGATATGCCAGGCCGAGGGAATGTATTCGGCCCACAGCGCGGCCTGCGCGCCGAGCACGTGCTTGGCTTCCTCGGCGCTGAGCGCGGCCGGGACCGGATCGAACTCGTAGACCTTCTGCAGCGGCAGCACCGCCAGCCGGCCGTTGGGCTCGTCGCTGCGTGCGCTCTGCAGGTTGTCCAGGTACAGCCAGCCGGCCGGCACCAGCACCACGTCGTGGCCCTGCTTGGCCGCGGTCACCGCGCCGTCGACGCCGCGCCAGGACATCACTGACGCGCTGGCCGGCAGGCCGCCTTCCAGGATCTCGTCCCAGCCGATCAGGCGCCGGTCGTGCTTGGTCAGGTAGTCGGACAGCTGCTGGTTGAACCAGCCCTGCATCGCGTGCGCGTCCTTGACCCCGAGCTTGCGCATCTGCGCGCGTACCGCCGGCGACCGCTCCCACTGGTCCTTGACCGCTTCGTCGCCGCCGATGTGGATGTACTGCGAGGGGAACAGCTGCAGCACTTCGTCGAGCACGCCCTGGATGAAGGTCATGCTCTTTTCGTCGGTGTCGAACAGGTAGGGATTGACGCCCCAGTCCACCGACACCTTCGGCCGCTGCTTGGTCACGCCGACCAGTTCGGGATACGCCGCCACCGCCGCCTGCGCATGCCCGGGCATGTCCAGTTCCGGCACGATGGTGATGTGCCGCGCGGCGGCGTAGGCGACCAGGTCGCGGATCTGGTCCTGGGTGTAGAAGCCGCCGTAACGGTCGGGCACGCCCTGCGTGCCTGCGCCAGGCGGGGTACGCCAGGCGCCGATCTCGGTGAGCTTGGGATAGCGCTTGATCTCGATGCGCCAGCCCTGGTCGTCGGTCAGGTGCAGGTGCAGCACGTTGAGCTTGTGCTCGGCCATCGCATCGATGACGTGCTTGACCGTGTCCGGGCCGTGGAAGTGGCGGGCCACGTCGAGCAGCAGGCCGCGCCAGCCGAAGCGCGGCCAGTCACGGATCTTGACCTCGGGCACGTCCACTTCGCCCTTGCCGGCATCGGGGGTGAGCAGCTGCCAGGCGCTCATCGCGCCGTAGAACAGGCCGCGCTCGTCGCGCGCCTGGATCAGCATGGTGCTGCCGTCCACGTCCAGCCCGTAGCCTTCCGGCGCTTCCACCGGGGCGTTGGGGTTCATCTGCAGGCGGATGGCGCCGTTGGCCGGAATGGTCTCGGCGCGCACCTCCAGCGACAGGCCGCGGGTCTTTTCCAGCAGCGTGGCCAGTTGCCGGGCCACGCGCATGGCCGCCTCGTCGTCGGTCGGGACCGACAGCGTGCTGCCGGTGCCGATGGTCAGCGTGGCGCTGCCGCGCTTGACCTGCGCCGGCGCCGGAATCAGCGGCAACGGCGCGGTGCTGACCGGCTTCGGCGCAGCCGGTGCGGGCGCTGCGGCGGGCTTGGCCGTGTCCGCCGCGGCGGGGGCCTGGCGGTCGCAGCCGCTCAGCACGGCGGTGAGGGCGAACAGGGCAAGCCCCAGCCACGTGGTGCGGGACGTCGCCGCGACGCCCGCCGGGGCGGTCGTCGGGCGGTGTGGCGTGCGCTGGCGTGCACCTGCTGCAATCATTCGGTCTACCTCGTGCTGTGCGGACGCCTATCGTAGTGGATCGGCGCGTAACGGATCAGCGCGATGCGGTCGGCAGCTCGTCCCACACCTTCGGATCCTCGGCGCCCAGCACCCAGCAGCTGAAGCCTTCCAGGCCGTATTCCTTCACCAGGTCGTAGCGCGCGCGGAAGCTGCGCGCATCCGGGCGGAACACCCACTCGCGCATGTCGTCGCGGTAGAAATAGAACCACGACTCCTGCTCCTGCGCATCCCACTGCACGGTGGCGTTCTGCTCGATCGCCAGCGGGAAGGACTCGTCGGCGTCGATGTAGGTCGCCGAGATGTTCGATGCTTCGGTGCCGTCTTCCTTCACCGGGTTGCCGGTGTACCAGCGGTAGCCGTAGGTGGCGATGCCCAGCGACAGCTTCTCCTTCGGCACCTGGGTCAGCGCGTAGTCGAGGTGCTTCTTCATCCACACCATGCCGTCGACCGGACCGGGCGTGGTCCAGCGGGTGTGCTGGTCGTAGGTCATCAGGCTGACCAGGTCCACCGCCTGGCCCAGCGCCTTCAGGTCGTAGGCACCGCGCCAGTACTCCCACATCCACTTGGAGAACTGCCCGCCCTCGGCGTAGCCCGGCGCGTTCGGCACCACCGCCACCGACATCTTGAAGCCGGCCTTGTGCAGCGCGTCGGCGGTCTGCTTGACCATCAGCGTGTAGGCGTCGCGGTCGGTCCAGGCGATGTTCTCGAAATCGAACTGGAAGCCGTAGTAGCCGTTCTTTTTGCCGTGGATCAGCAGCGAAGCGATCATGCGCTTCTTCGCGTCCTCGTCGTGCATCAGCTTGTGGAAGCCGTCGCGGCCGGTGGTCATCGACAGGATCGGCATCACCCGCAGCTGCTTGCGCTTGGCGATGTCGTAGATGTACGCGTTGGGGGTGCCGTTGACCAAGCCGTTCTGGTCCACGCCGTACCAGGTCGGCACCAGCACGTCGATCTTGTCGACGTTGGCCAGGAACGAGTTGGTCGATTTCTGCGTGCTCATCAGATAGAACAGCGCGGTCGGGTTCTTGGCCATGGCCGGGGTACAGACCATGGCCAGGGCAAGCAGCAGCCCTGCGAATCGCTTCATCATCGGGGGAATATCCGTCAGCGGGTGGAGGTGGGGGAGGGCAGGTCGATGCGGAACACGTAGGCGTGTTCGCCGGCGGGCTTGGCCGGCAGGGTCAGGTGCAGGCCGTCGGCGCGCTGTTCGAACGGCACCTTCTTGCCGGTGGCCAGCAGGGTCACGCCGCGCACGCCGTCGGCGGGCGTGAGCGAGCGGATCACCGCCTTGCCGCCGGCCGGCCAGCCCAGCTCGATCGCGTACAGCGCGCCGTGGCCGGTGGTGAAGCGGAAATCCTCGGCGGTGTAGGGCTTGGTCTTGGTGTCCTGGAAGGTGCCGCCGACCACTTCGGTCGGGCCCTCGCCGTAGGTGCGCCACGGCTGGCTGTCGTAGATCGCCTCGCCGTTGGTCTTCAGCCACTTGCCGATCGACAGCAGGATCTCGCGCTCGGTGTCCGGGATCGAGCCGTCGGCGCGCGGGCCGATGTTGAGCATCAGGTTGCCGTTCTTGCTGACCACGTCCACCAGCATGTGCACGATGAAGGTCGGGGTCTTGTAGGTATCGTTCTCCACGTAGCCCCACGAGGCGTTGCTGACCGAGGTGTCGGTCTGCCAGTGGGTCGGATGGATGCCGGTGAGCTGGCCGCGCTCGATGTCCAGCGTGCCGGCGCCTTCCGGGAACGCGCCGAGCTTGTAGTTCACCACCACCCCGTCGCCGTGCGCGGCGCCGTGGTTGTAGTAGTACGACAGCATGGTCGGCAGGGTGCTGCGGAAGGTGGGGTGCGCGATCCACCAGTCGAAGTAGATCAGCTCCGGGTCGTAGCGGTCGATCAGCTCGGTGGTGCGCGCCAGCCAGTCGTCCAGCCACGCCTGCGACACCGGCGTCCAGTCGTTGGCGACGTCGGCGTCGTCCTTGCCGCGCAGGCGGATCTGCGCCGGGCCGTACAGGCCGGCGTAGCGCGGGTCGTTGACGTCCGACTCGAACGTGCGGCCGCCGTCGAAGAACCAGTTGTGCTCGGCGCGGTGCGAGGACAGGCCGAAGTGCATGCCCTGCGCGCGGATCGCCTTGGACAGCTCGCCGATCACGTCGCGCCTGGGGCCCATCTTGGTCGCGGTCCAGTCCGACAGCTGCGAGTCGTACATCGCGAAGCCGTCGTGGTGTTCGGCCACCGGCACCACGTAGCGCGCGCCAGCCTCGCGGAACAGCTTGGCCCAGCCCTGCGGGTCGAACTTGGGCGCGGTGAACAGCGGGATCAGGTCCTTGTAGCCGAAGGTGGACTGCGGGCCGTACTTCTCGCGGTGGTGCGCGTAGTCCTGGCTGTCCTTGGCGTCGGGTTGGTACATATTGCGCGAGTACCACTCGTTGCCGAAGGCCGGCACCGAGAACACGCCCCAGTGGATGAAGATGCCGAACTTGGCGTTGTCGTACCAGGCGGGCGAACGGTAGTGCTTCAGCGAGGTCCAGTCCGGGCGGAACGGCCCCTTGCGCGCGCCGGCGCCGGCCTCGCGTACCAGCCGCGCGCGTTCGGGCGCGTACTTGGCGGTGGCCTGCAGCCACTGCTGGTCGATCTGTTCGGGACTGAGGGTGGTGGCGGTGGGCGCGGTCGGCGACGGCGCATCCGCGGCGTCGGCGGACACGGCCGCCAACGCGAGAATGAGGGAGAAGCTGCTTGCCAGAGTCTTGCGTACAGCTCCGGCGTGGCGGGATCGGTCCGCGCGCAGGCGGGTCTCGGACGTCATGGAACTGCACTCCTCTGTCGAAAACGCGATGCCGGCGCAAACAAACCGCCGGGCAAAAAAAGGGCGCGCCACCGTGGAGGGTCGGTGGCGCGCCAGTCCTACATCAGAACTTGAAGTTCAGCTGCGCCTGGTAGCCGCGGCCGTTCTTGTACATGCCGATCGGCGCGTACTTGACCTCGTTGTACCAGTAGTACGTGGAGTCGAGCAGGTTGGTGGCGCTGACGCTGACGCTCATCCAGTCGTTGATCTCGTACGAGGCGGTCAGGTCGAGCTGCTTGTACTCGTCGGTGAACACGTTCGAGTCCAGGCGGCCGATCTGGGTGAAGTACTTGGAGCGGTAGCTGTAGTTCACCCGCACCATCCACGGACCGTTTTCCCAGTACGGGATCACGTTGTAGGTGTTGCGCGACAGGTACGGCAGGTTCAGGCCGTCCTCGGAGCTGGACTCGGCGTAGGTGTAGTTCGCCTGCAGGCCGAAGCCGTAGCCGAACGCCTGCTGGTAGTTCAGCGACGCGCCCTTGACCTTGGCGCCGGTGGCGTTGACCGGACGGGTCACGCTGTACGGCTGGTTGACGATGCCGTTGGTCGGGTCGCTGAGGATCTCGGTGGTCGTGGTGCTGACGATGTAGGAGCTGATGTCGCGGTAGAACACCTCGGCCGACAGCATGCTGGACGGGGCGAAGTACCATTCGGCGGCCAGATCGTAGTTGGTCGACTCGTACGGCTTCAGGTCCGGGTTGCCGCCGCTGGCGGTCAGGTCGCCGCTGGTGCTGTTGAGCGAGAACGAACCGGCCAGGTCGCTGTAGCGCGGGCGTGCCATCACCTTGGCCGCGGAGAAGCGCAGCACCTTGGTGTCGTCCAGGTCATAGGCGATGTTGAAGCTGGGCAGCGGCTTCTTGTACTCGTTGCTGACCTGCTCGAAGGTGTAGGTCGTGCCGCCATCGTTGGTCTGGTAGTACTGCGACTTGTCCTTGGTATCGGCATAGCGCAGGCCGACGTTGCCGCGGAACTTGCCGGCTTCGAAGTTCATCTGCGCGTACAGGTCGCTGGTGATTTCCTTGACGTCGTAGATCTGGCCGTACTTGGGCGTCAGCGCGGCCTGCGGCAGCGACTTCAGGTACTTGAGCACCGAGTTGAGGTTGGCGGTCGGCCAGTTGACCAGGTCGCCGCTGGCGCCCAGGCCGTCGTACAGGCCGCTCGGCGTGGTGCCCGGGCTGAAATCGGTCAGCAGCACGTCCTGGTTGGCGAAGATCGCGTTGCCGCGCGAGTTCTGGCCGTTGTCGTGGTTGATGTACTTGTAGCCCACCAGCACCTTGTTGAACGGGCCCCACTGCAGATCGCGGGCCGCATCGAACTGGAAGTACTTTTCCTTGTCCTGGGTGGTGGTGTACTCGACGCCGCCGGCCTGCTGGCCGGACGCCAGGCCCCAGTTGGACGCGCTGTTGTTGTCGTAGGTGACGCCGGTGTGGCTGCCGTCGTAGTTGAAGTTGTAGCCGCCGTCCTGCAGCAGGAACTTCATCAGGTACTCGGGGTTCTTGCCGCCGGTGGCCTTGGTGGTGCCGGCCTGGGTGGTGAACACCCAGTTGTCGCCGTACCAGTCGTGGCGCAGGTTCACGCTCTGCGTGGTGACCGTGCTTTCGCGATAGTTGGTGTCGAGCTGGGCATAGGGCTGGCCGGCGGCGCCGTCGGTGACGGTGCCGGAGGTGATGTAGCCGTTCTCGACGTTGGCGCTGGTGACCTTCTGCAGGTCGTTGTTGCACGCCGGACAGACGTAGCGCGACTCGCTGAAGTTGTTGTACTTGCCCTTGATGTAGATGCCGGTCAGGTTGAACTCGTTCTGCTCGTTCGGCTTCCACTGCAGCGCGCCCTGCAGGCCGTTGCGCTCGCGGGTCTGCTGGAAGTAGGCGCTGTTGATGCCGGCCGGCACCTTGGCGGTAGCAACGTTACCACCGTCGCCCGTGACATTGGCGGTGGCGGGGATGTTGGCGCCGGTGGTGTAGCCGAAGAACTCGATGCCGGCGCGCGAGATGTCCTGCTTGTCGTGGGTGGCGGAGATCAATGCGCCGAAGGTCTCGTCGTCGTTCTTCCAGCTCCACAGCGCCGAGCCGCGCGGGTTGCCTTCTTCCGAGCGGTCGTTGTAGTTGTAGCCGACCGAGCCGCGGATGGTGTTCTTCGGCAGGTCCAGCGGCTTGCGGGTGTGCACGATCACGGTGCCGCCGATCGAGCCTTCGTCGATGCGCGCTTCCGGGGTCTTGTAGACCTCCATCAGGCCGATGATTTCCGGCGACAGCAGGGTGTAGTTGAAGGTGCGGCCGCTGGTGTCGGACGGGTTGCCGCCCCAGTCGCCCGAGGCGATGGTCTGGCCGTTGAGCAGCACGCGGTTCAGCGCCGGGTCGGTGCCGTTGATGCTGACCTTCTCGCCTTCGCCGAACTGGCGGTCCACGCTGATGCCCGGCAGGTGCGCCAGCGACTCGGCGGCATTGGTGTCCGGGAACTTGCCGATGTCCTCGGCGCTGATCGCGTCGACGATGGAGTTGGCCGAGCGCTTGACCGCCTGGCTCTTCTCCAGCGAGGCGCGGTAGCCGGTGACGGTGATGGTGTCCAGCTCCTGGACGTTCTTCGATTCTGCGCTGGAAGCGGGTGCTTCCTGCGCCATAGCATTACCGGACAGGTACAGCGCGGCCATGATGCTGATGGCTAACGTGGTGGTGCGGCTATTCATTGGCTAAACCTCTGGGTTAGTACATGGGCATGAGGTGCCAACCGATGTTCCGGTGTGCTGGCCGCTGCCCGGCCTGTTGATTGCGCGACACCTTGCGGTGGCTGCGCGTATCGCGTCTCGGTGCGCGTCGTCCGGTCGTTGACGCGGAAGTAGCCGGCCGGCGGCACCGAGGGCGCCGGTCCTTCCTTGTTTCCTGTTGAGTGACAACCAAATCCAGCAAAGCCGTGCAAGTTGCAGTTGCCTGATGCGCGGACGGGACTGTCCCGTTCCGTGCACGGCGTTGGAGCCGTTCGCCTTCCGTTGCGGGCCGCGGCCAGGAAACCTCCTGAGCGCGGCCTGCCAGGCACTGGATCGCGAGGTGGCGCTGCCCGGTGTCCCTGAACGTGGCGTGTCTTGAAGATGTAAAACTTGTATGCGACCGAGTCTGTAATAGCGTTGACAGCGTTGTCAACACTTACTTCACGGGATTTTGACAATTCTCGGCACGGATGCGACGACAGGTGCCGAAGATGAACCTGCTTAGTTTCCGGGTCGCTGCGTAGGTGCTTGTCCGGCAAAGGAAATCCACGCTGGGAAGGTGGTCCGGCGGCGCATTGGTGGCGGCATGTCCGCTGGGCTGCGACGCGCGACAGCAAGACCTGCATCCCAGAATTTGTGCATTGCGGCGAATTTCCGCCCGCCGTTCGCACCGGCTTTCGGGCTCTCCATCGGCAATGTCGGTGTCCTGTCGGAATAAGGCGACGAATCGGCCGCGATGGCTTATCGTGGAAGCAGTGACGGTAGAGCGACATTTGGGTGAATTTCATCTTGACAACGTTGTCAAGGTGGTCTGAAACTCGATCGATCAACAGGCCCATCGGCTGCGCCCTGTGGGGCGCAACGGGAGAATACGTGTCCGCAAGCAGTTCACCAGTGGCAGCGGCCGGGCCGCGCGCCGAGCCTTTCATCGCCGCCGACGTCGGCGGTACCCATGTACGTATCGGCCTGGTGTCGCGCGGCGACGCCACCGACAGCGTGCAGACGGTCAAGGTGCTGGACTATCGCAAGTACCGCTGTGCCGACTATCCGGGCCTGACCGAGATCATCGGCGAGTTCCTGTCCGGGGTGCCGGGTCCGGCGCCGACCCGTGGCGTGATCGCCAGCGCCGGCTATGCGCTGGAAGACGGCAGGGTGATCACCACCAATCTGCCGTGGAGCCTGTCGCCGCCGGAGATCCGCGAGCGCCTGGGCATGCAGGCGCTGCACCTGGTCAACGATTTCGAAGCGGTGGCCTATGCCGCCTCGTCGATGGATGCCAGCGAAGTGTTGCATGTGACCGGCCCGCGCAAGGCGCAGCGCGGACCGGCGCTGGTGATCGGCCCGGGCACCGGGCTCGGCGCGGCGGTGTGGATTCCGACCAATGGCGGCGCAGTCGTGCTGGCCACCGAAGCCGGACACGCGGCCTTGCCGATCGGCAGCGAACTGGAAATGGCGATCGCACAGCGGCTGCTGCGCACGCGCAGCTATGTGCCGGTGGAACACCTGCTGTCCGGCCCCGGTCTGCTCAATCTCTATAAGGTGTTGTGCGAACTGCACGATGCCGTGCCGGTGCATGCCTCGCCCAGCGAGGTCACCGCCGCGGCGCTGGGCGGCAACGATGCGCTGGCGCACGAAGCGCTGTCGGCGTTCTGCGGCCTGCTCGGCAGCGTGGTCGGCGACATGGCGCTGCTGTACGGCATCCAGAGCGGCATCTACCTGGCCGGCGGCTTCCTGCCGCAGATCGGCGCGTTCCTGGCCGCCAGCGCCTTCGTCGAGCGCTATTTGAACAAGGGCGCGATGCGCCCGGCGCTGGAGCAGATCCCGGTGAAGCTGGTGGAGCACGGCCAGCTCGGGGTGATCGGCGCGGCGAACTGGTTCCTGCAGCAGCAGCGCTAGCGCCTCCTCGCCGCGCTTGTCGACCGACTGCGGGAGTGTCGCTGGGTGGCCCCAAACCACCCAGTGCCGCTCCCGCATCGTTTTTGTGCCGTCGTCGCGTGGGTTGACCGACTTTGCGATCGCAGTGCGGCGACCGCCTGCGCGGCCGCCGCGCCGCCGCGGCTACAGCGTGAAGTGCACGCTGAGCATGTAGCCGCGCCCGTTCTTGTACAGATAGTAGGGCTGGCTCTCCTGGCCGACGTAGCTGTAGTAGGTCTCGTCCAGCAGGTTGGTCCCTTCCAGCTGCAGCTTGACCTTGTCGGTGATGGCGTAGGACACCGACGCATCGAGCTGGGTGAAGTCGTCGGTCATCTGGTTCGCGCCCAGGCGCCCGATCTGGGTGAAGTAGGCCGAGCGCCAGCCCAGGGTCAGCCGCGCCTCCCATGGCCCTTTCTCGAAGTAGGGGCTGAGGTTGTAGCTGTTCTTGGAGTTGTAGGGCAGGTTGTAGTCGCCCTGGGTGTCGGCCTTGGAGTAGGTGTAGTTCGCCGCCAGGCCGAAGCCGCCGCCCAGTTCCTGCTGGTAGCTCAGCGACACGCCCTTGACCTTGGCCGCGCCGGAATTCTGCGGCAGCGTCACCTCGTAGATGTCCTCGCGGTCGTAGGTGTTGTTGTGCAGCGGCTGCTGCACCAGGGTCTGCAGGATGTAGTTGGAGATGTCGCGGTAGAACAGTTCGCCGGCGAGCACGCTGTTGGGCGCGAAATACCATTCCAGCGACGCGCCGTAATTGGTGGAGCGGTACGGGTCCAGCGCCGGATTGCCGCTGCTGGCGGTGAGCTTGTTGTCGTCGGCATTGACGTAGGGCGTGAGGTCGGCATAGCGCGGCCGCGCGATCACCTTGGCCGCGGCCACGCGCAGGATCAACGCATCGGACAGGTCGTAGGCGAAGTTCAGCGACGGCAGCCATTCGCCGTAGGACTTGTTGTAGCGCACCGGCGCATAGGCGCTGCCGTCGTACTGGTAGCCGCCGATCGCGTCGCGGGTGTTGACGTAGCGCACGCCGATGTTGCCGCGGTAGTTGTAGCCGGAAAAATCCGCCTGCAGGTACGCCGCGCGGTTGCGCTCGACCACGTCGAAGCTGCTGCCGTAGCTGGGGGCGAGCGTGTCGCTGCCGGGCAGGCCGCCGACGTAGTCCACCAGCGCTCCAGGGCTTTGCCGCGGCCAGTGGCGCATGTCGTCGCTGACCGACAGGCCGTCCAGATAGCCGCCGGGCGTGCCGCCGCCATAGACCGCGGCCAGCGTGGTGTCCGGATCGGCGGGGAAGCTGTCGTAGTACATGTCCTGCGCGGTGCTGTGGCGCGTGGCCTTGAGCCCGGCGCGCAGCTTGGTGATCGGCCCCCAGGCCACGTCGTGGTCGAAGTCCAGCTGCGCGTAGCGCTCCTTGTCCAGGTTCGGATAGCGGTTGACGGTGGCGCCCAGCACCGACATCGATTCCAGCGCCGACGGCGGCACGGCGTAGTCCACGCCGACGGTGCGGTGGTCGATGGCGTAGTCGTAGGCGCCGTTGCCGCGGAAGGTGAGGCCGTAGATGCGATCGGCGCCGCCGGCCGAGCGGGTCGCGCCGACCTGGCCGGAAACGTTCCAGCCATCGCCGTGCCAGTCGCCGCGCAGGGTGTTGCTGCTGGTCTTGACCGTGGTCTTGCGCACGTAGGAATCGAGGATGGTTTCGGCGTTGTCGCCATAGGCTCCCGAGGTGGCGACGCCGTCAGTCACGTCCAGCGCGGTGGCGTTGGCCGGCACGAAGTTGGCGTAGCGGCTCTGGTTGACGTTGTCGAAGGTCTCTTCGACATACAGGCCGGTGTAGGTCAGTTCGAAGGCATCGTTCGGCTTCCACTGCAGCGAGCCGGTGACGCCGTCGCGCTTGCGGGTCTGGGTGAACAGCGCGCTGTTGATCGCGGTGGGGTAGACCCCTTGCTTGCCGGCGGCGACCGCGTCGGGAAAGCCGGCGCCCTGGATGTCGCTGTAGCCGAAGATCTCCACGCCGTCGCGGCGCAGCGAGCGCTCCGAATGCATCACCGAGCCGAGCACGCCGAGCGTGCCGGCGTCGTTCTTCCAGTTGTACAGCAGCGAGGCGTTGGGCTTGCCGTCCTCGGAGCGGTCGTTGTAGCCGTAGCTGACGCTGCCGGTCAGCAGGTTCCTGTCCAGTTCCAGCGGCTTGCGCGTGTGCAGGATCACGGTGCCGCCCAGGCTGCCTTCGTCGATGCTGGCCTGAGGGCTCTTGTAGACCTCGGCGCTGCCGATCACTTCCGGCGCCAGCAGCGAATAGTTGAACGAGCGGCTGTCCGGATTGTTCGGATCGCCGCCCCAACTGGTGGAGGCGATGCTCTGGCCGTTGAGCAGGACCCGATTCAGGGCCGGATCGGTGCCCAGGATCGAGACCTTCTCGCCTTCGCCGAACTGGCGATCGACGCTGACCCCGGGCAGGTGCGACAGCGATTCGGCGACATTGGCCGCGGGAAACTTGCCGACGTCCTCGGCCGAAATCGCATCGACGATCGCATCGGCGTTGCGTTTGATGTTGAGCGATTTCTGCAGGCTGGCGCGATAGCCGGTGACCTTGACCGCATCCAGTTCCTGGACCGCCGCGGGCGTGGCCTGGCCGCTGGCGGACGCGCCGGCGTCGGCCGCCGGCGCTGCCGCGTCGTCGCGCTGCGGCGTGGGAACTTGCTGGGCGAAGGCGCTGGCCGGTGCGGCCAGCGCGGCGGCGATGGCGAAGGCCAGGGGAGCGAGGCGGGTGTGGTTCAAGCGGGCGGTCTCCGAAAGGTGCGCAGGACGCGAAAAGCCTGCCGGTGTGGCGGCAGGCAAGTGACGCCATCGGCCCGGATGCGGCGCGATGGGCGAATGGAAAAGAAGGGCGGAGCGTGCATGCCGCCGCGCGGCGGAGACGGCACGTCGGCATCGGTGCTGCGCTGCGTGACGGCGCGCGCGCCGCACGTGGGCGCGGCAGCGGCGGATGGCGCACGCGGCTGCGCGTGCGTGGGTTGTGCGGACGGGCAGCCACGCGCTGGCGGGCCGTGTCGTTCGTTGCGCCGGTTCAAACCGGAAGCACCCCGCGCGATGGCTCAGGAGCGCCGACTGTGTCGCGCTTGTCCTTCGTTGTCAACGCGCATCGCGGTTAAAGAATCGCTAAGAAAAGCGCTGTTTTGCAGGGGAAATCCGCGATTCGTGCGACGTCGGCAGAGCCGTCGCGGCGCGTCTGCGGTCAACGATGTCTACGCGATTGCGTGCGCCGGTTCACAGGTCGCCGCCGCGCGCCTGCAATGCGGCGATCGCGGCCAGGCCGGCGGTTTCGGTGCGCAGGATGCGCGGTCCCAGGCGCAGGCCGGCGAAGCCGGCGGCGTGCAGCGCGGCACGATCGCGCGGCGACCAGCCGCCTTCCGGGCCGATCGCGATCGTCGCCGCGTTGCCGGCGATGTCCAGGGTGCGCAACCGGTGTTCGCCTAGCGGATCGAGGGTGAGCTTCAGCTGCGTGCCGGCCACGGCAGCGGCGGCATCGGCCAGCGCCAGCGGCGCGGCCAGGGCGGGAACGCGCGCGCGGCCGGACTGTTCGCAGGCCGAGACGACGACGCTGCGCCAGTGCGCCACGCGCTTTTCCGTACGCGCCGCATCCAGCTTCACCTCGGTGCGTTCGGCCCACACCGGCACGATCGCGGCCACGCCCAGTTCGGTCGCCTTCTGCAGGATCAGGTCCATCTTCTCGCCGCGCGCCACGCCCTGCAGCAGGGTGATCGCCAGCGGCGATTCGTTGTCCGCCGGCTGCGCCGCGCCGATCCGCGCGCTGGCGCCGCGCTTGCCGACCTGCAGCAGTTCGGCGTCGTAGTCGCAGCCGTCGCCGTTGAACAGCACGCAGCGGTCGCCCTCGCGCAGCCGCAGCACGCGCAGCAGATGCCCGGCGACGTCCTCGGGCAACACCACGTCGTCGCCGGCGCGCAGCGGCAGCTCGACATGGCAGCGGGTCAGGCGCATGCCACGGCCTCGTCGATCGCGGCCAGGGTGGTCTCGGCGAGCAGCGCCAGCTGGTTGTCGTCCACGCAGTACGGCGGCATCCAGTACAGCACGTCGCCCAGCGGGCGCAGCACCACGCCGCGCTGCAGGGCGGCGCGGTACGCGCACAGGCCGACCCGTGCGCCGGCGGCGAACGGGGTGCGCTTGTCGCCGTTGCGGGTCAGTTCGAACGCGACCACCATCCCGGCCTGGCGCACGTCGGCCACGTGCGGATGGTCGTTGAACGGCGCCGACAGCGCGCGCATGGTTTCGGCGGTGCTGCGGTTGCGCGCGATCACGTCGTCCTGCTGGAAGATCCGCAGACAGGCCAGCGCGGCGGCGCAGGCCAGCGGATTGCCGGTATAGCTGTGCGAGTGCAGGAAGGCGCGCTCGCGGCTGTCGTCGAGGAAGGCGTCATATAAGTGTTGCGTGGCCAGCACCGCCGACAGCGGCAGGAAGCCGCCGGTCAGGCCCTTGGACAGGCACAGCAGGTCCGGCATGACCCCGGCCTGCTCGCAGGCGAACAGGGTGCCGGTGCGGCCGAAGCCGGTGGCGATCTCGTCGGCGATCAGGAATGCGCCGTTGGCGTCGCACAGCTCGCGCGCGCGGCGCAGGTAGGCCGGGTCGTG
>Ga0105243_10002251_pt1 | contig 16218 bp, 13 predicted proteins | sample KBSM34metaG_FD_81525 | JGI IMG/M metagenome (GOLD analysis project Ga0105243, IMG submission 81525) | Miscanthus rhizosphere microbial communities from Kellogg Biological Station, Michigan, USA - KBS M3-4 metaG | ecosystem: Host-associated > Plants > Roots > Rhizosphere > Soil | place... | reverse complement strand
TTCGGTGCGGTGGTGATCAATTACACCCGCGAACGCGAGCGGCGGGTGACATTCCTGATTCCCGTGGACTGGGTGAACGACATCCAAGAGGTCGAAAGAACCATTGTCGCTTCATTGGCGGCCAACAAATTGGTGTTGACCGAGCCCGAGCCGAGCGCGGTGGTGGCTGAGCTCAAGGATTATGCGGTGATGATGCGGGCCCGCGCCCATGTGCGCAGCGCCGATTACTGGCGGGCGCTGTGGGCGCTTCAGAAGGAAGTAAAGCTTGCCTTGGACGCGGCGAAAATCCTGCCGGCAGTGCCGCGGCAAGCCCCGATCGCGCGAAACGAGCCGCTGACACCGGGCAACAAGCCGCAAGCCGAACCGAAACAAGATCGACCGGCGGGAAAGGACGCGGCTTAGTTCCCTTGGCGCGGATCGACGCGGCCGGCTTCCAGATCGGCGATGCTTTGCCCATTCAGCACTGTCTTGCCTGACGCATGCCAGGCATCGATCACCAGGTTGCGCAGCATGGCGGCCGCTTCGGCCAGGCGGGCCACCGCAAAAGCCTTGCCCTGCGGGCTGCCGGAGTCGAAGGCGCCTGTTTTTTCCAACCGGTAGAGCGCAGCCACATGGGACCGGGAGTCGGAAAGATAGGCCTGCGCCCTCTCTTGAATACTGCATTGGCAATCGCGATAAGGCCGCAACGCCGAAGCGACCGCCTTCTCGCCGATATGGGCGCCCACGAATGCCGCTTCGAATTTGGCATGCAGGCCGGGTCCGGTGACGAACTCTTCCGGATTGGCGCCCTCGCCCCAGCCATTGTAATGGACGCTGGCATGCATGGGCTGGGCGGCATCGCCGACAAAATGCGACCACACCCCCAAATCCCGTAAAATCAGGATCTTACGTAGGGTCTGCGAACGAGAATGAGAATCCTTCTCAGCCGCGGTCATCTTGAATTTGCCGGCAAATTTCTGCGCCGCTAAGTCCCTCCGCAGCAACGCGAAATCCTTCACCAGCTGCTGCCAGCCAGCCATGATGTTGTAGGGCAGAAATCCCGCCTTGTACTCGTCAGAACCCACCGCCCGCAGGGCTGTGTCGTAATCGCGCCGGGTCGCAGGCAATGCGGCGAGTTTGGGTCCGCCCAGAATGCTGCCGTCATCGGACACGTCGACAAAATGTCCCGGATCGCTGTCGGCATCGTGGGGTTGTCCGGCATTGCGGGAAATATCCGGCTCCTGGCCCAACATGCCGATTTGCAGCGCGGCCTGATTTGTCCGCAGGAAGGCGGGAATTTCCTTTGGCAAATTACGAGCCGCCAGTTCGCCGATCATGCGATGGCCGGTCGCGCCCCAGGCCAGCGCGGGCGCAGACGATGCAGCGAGTATCCACACCGTGCTCACCAATATCTTCATCCTGTTCTCCTGCATGCGACTGCGTGCTATGAGCTGCGCATGAATAAGATCCGTCACATCATCGCAGGAAAACCTGTCGCCGGCACCAACCATACGCCGGTCTTCAACCCTGCGACGGGAGAGCAGACGGCGGAGGTTGCGTCTGGAGGAGCGGACGAGATCGCGGCGGCGGTGGCCGCGGCCAAAGCCGCTTTTCCCGGTTGGGCTGCAACCACCCCCAACCGGCGCGCCAAGGTGATGTACGAAATGCGCCGGTTGTTGGAGGCGCGAAAGGACCAACTCGCCGACCTTATCAGCGCCGAGCATGGCAAGATTCACAGCGACGCGCTTGGGGAAGTGGCCCGCGGGCAAGAGGTGGTGGAATTCGCCTGCGGCATTCCCCATCTGCTGAAGGGCGCCTTCAGCAAGAATGTCTCCACCGGAGTCGATTGCTATGACGAGCGCCAGCCGTTGGGGGTGGCGGCGGGGATCACCCCATTCAACTTTCCGGCCATGGTGCCGCTATGGATGATGCCCATGGCGCTGGCCTGCGGAAATGCCTTCATCTTGAAGCCCTCGGAGCGCGATCCGTCCGCCGCCAACCTGTTGCACGAGCTGTGGCGCGAGGCGGGATTGCCGGAAGGCGTGTTGAATGTCGTGCATGGCGGCAAGGCGGCGGTGGATGCGATTCTGGATCATCCCGACATCGCCGCGGTGAGCTTTGTCGGCTCCACCCCGATTGCGGAGTATGTCTATTCGCGCGGCTGCGCTGCCGGAAAGCGGGTGCAGGCGCTAGGGGGCGCCAAGAACCATCTGGTGGTGATGCCGGACGCCGATCTCGACCAGGCCGCCGATGCCTTGATGGGCGCGGGCTATGGCTCGGCCGGCGAGCGTTGCATGGCGGTGTCGGTGGCAGTGCCGGTGGGCGAAAAAACCGCGGACGCGTTGGTGGCGAAATTGAAACCCCGGGTGCAGGGCTTGAAGATCGGTCCCGCCACCGACCCGGCCGCGGAAATGGGCCCCTTGGTGACGCGCGTCCATTGCGACAAGGTCTCTTCGTACATCGACTCCGGTGTGGCCGAAGGCGCCGAACTGGTGGTGGACGGCCGCGGCTTGAACCTTCAAGGCTATGAGAAGGGGTTCTGGCTGGGCGGCACCTTGCTGGATCGCGTCACCCCGGCCATGCGGGTCTATCGCGACGAAATTTTCGGTCCGGTGCTGTCGGTGGCGCGCGCCAAGACCTATGAAGACGCGGTCGGATTGATCAACGCCAATCCCTTCGCCAATGGCACCGCGCTCTTCACCCGTGACGGCGATGCGGCGCGCGATTTCACCGACCGCATCCAGGTGGGCATGGTGGGGATCAATGTTCCGATTCCGGTGCCGGTGGGCTATCACAGCTTCGGCGGCTGGAAATCCTCCATCTTCGGCGCGCATGGCGTTTATGGGCCCGAAGGCGTACACTTTTATACGCGGCTGAAGACGGTGACCTCGCGCTGGCCGGCGGGCATTCGCAGCGGCGCGCAGTTCCACTTCACCGAGCGGTGAGAACCGGTTCGTAGGAGAGACGTTTTCGTTCTATGCGATCGGTGTTGGCCCTGACCCTTGTGCTCGCTGCCGCGCCGGCCTTGGCGCAGCCGACGACGGTCTGCGGCTATGGCCAGACCTGTCCGCAAAATACGCCGCAAGTGCCTTTCCCGGTGATCAACCCGGTCCAGGGCCTGAGCAATGTCCTGACCCTGCCCTTGCGCAGCAACCAGCCGCCCTCGCCGCCAAGCTGGGGCCAAGCCCCCATCGCCACCCCACCGCCGGTCCTGCCGCCAGGTATCAATCGCTAAGGCAGATGCGCCGCAGAGCCGCGGATGGATGGCTTTGTAAGGCCCGCTACCTGGGCTAGTTTCCGGCCGCTTTCAGAAAACGTGCCGGGACCTCAGATGCTCACCAGACGCTTGTTGCTTTCCTCGACCGCGGCCGGGCTGGCCTTGGCCGCTTCCCCCTTGCGAGCTCAATCCGCGGCAGCGGACACGGACTGGCCGAGCTATGGCGGCAATCTTGCCTATTGGCGCTACCAGCCGCTGGACCAGATCAACGCCGCGAATTTCAACCAGCTGCAAGTGGCCTGGCAGTTCAAGACCGACAATCTGGGGCCACGGCCGGAATTTGTCCTGCAGTGCACGCCCTTGGTGATCAAGGGCCGGCTGTTCGCCACCGCCGGTTCGCGCCGCAACGTTGTCTGCCTGGATGCGGCCACCGGCGAGCAGCTCTGGCTGCACCGCACATTGGAGGAAGGGCCGCGCGCCAGAAACGCACCGCGCCAATTGTCGGGCCGCGGCGTGGGCTATTGGAGCGATAGCGACCAGGAACGCATTTTGTTTGTCACCATCGGTTATCAGCTGGTGTCGCTGGATGCCAAGACCGGCCTGCCCGATCCCAATTTCGGCAAGAATGGCGTGGTCGACTTGAAGCTCGAAGACGACCAGGAATTGGATCTCGACACCGCCGATATCGGCCTGCATTCGGCGCCCACCATCGCCAAGAATGTGGTGATCATCGGCGCCGCCCACACCGCCGGCAACGCCCCCAAGATCAAGAGCAATGCCAAAGGCTATGTCCGCGGCTTTGACGTCAAGACCGGCAAGCGGCTTTGGATCTTCCATAACATCCCCATGAAAGGCGAATTCGGCTACGACACCTGGCTGAAGCCCGGCAGCGCGGAAGCCGCCGGCAATGCCGGCGATTGGGCGCAGATTTCGGCCGACGAGGAATTGGGCCTGGCCTATCTGGGGATCGAGCTGCCCACCGGCGATCAGATGGGTTTCTATCATCCCGGCAACAGCCTGTTCAGCGAAAGCATCGTGGCGGTGGACATCCTCACCGGCAAGCGCAAGTGGCACTACCAGATGATCCATCACGGTCTGTGGGATTACGACGTCTGCTGCGCCGCCATCCTTTGTGATATCCCGCACAACGGCAAAATCGTCAAAGCGCTGGCCCAGCCCACCAAGCAAAGCTTTCTTTATGTGCTGAACCGCGAGACCGGCGAACCGATTTGGCCGATCGTGGAAAGAAAAGTCCCCAAGGGCGATGTGCCGGGCGAATGGTATTCCCCCACGCAACCCTTTCCCACCAAGCCGCCGGCCTTCGACCGGCAGGGGACCAGTGTCGACGACCTCATCGATTGGACGCCGGAATTGCGCCAAAAGGCGCTGGCCGTGGCCAGCCATTACAGGCTGGGCCCGCTTTACACCGCGCCGATCATGGAAAAGAAAGAGGGGCCGTTCGGCATCATCAATTTGCCGGGCTATATCGGCGGCATCAATTGGCCGGGCGGCTCCTACGATCCGGAAAGTCACACGGTCTACACCTATTCCCAGACCAATCCGCTGACCATCGGCGGACTTATTCCCAATCCCGATCACAGCCGCGGCGAATTCGATTATGTCCATACCAACATGCCCTCGCCGCCCGGGATGCGCATCGGCGATCTGACGGTTGACGGCCTGCCGATCATCAAGCCGCCTTACGGCCGCATCACCGCCACCAATCTGGAGACCGGCACCCAGACCTGGCAGGTGGCGCATGGCGAAACGCCCGATGCGATCCGCAATCATCCCTTGCTCAAGGGCCTCAACATTCCGCGCACCGGCATGATCGGCAAGATCGGTCCTCTCACCACCAAGTCGCTGGTGGTTTGCGGCGATCCCATGACCTATACCGACGAAACCGGACGCAAGGGTGCAAGGCTGCGGGCTTACGACAAAAAAACCGGTGAGGAGAAAGGCGCGGTATTTCTTCCCGCCGAACAATCCGGCTCGCCCATGACTTATACGGTCAAGGGCAAGCAGTTCATCGTGCTGGCGATCGGCGGACGCGGATTTTCGTCCGAGTTCATCGCCTTCAGCCTGCCGTCCAGCACGCCCGTAGCCGAGTTAAGGCGTGGCGCGGCAAGAGCGGATTGACGAGTCATTCTTCGCCAGCGTCAGCCGCGCCGTGCCGCCTCGATTGCAGCGACATCGATCTTTTTCATGCCCATCATGGCATCGAACGCCCGCTTGGCTTCGTCTCCCCCGATCGCCAAGGCCTCGGTCAGCACGCGCGGCGTGATTTGCCAGGAGATGCCCCACTTGTCCTTGCACCAACCGCACTCGCTCTCCTGCCCGCCATTGCCGACGATGGCGTTCCAGTAGCGGTCCGTCTCCTGCTGGTCGTCGGTGGCGATCTGGAACGAAAAGGCTTCATTGTGTTTGAAGGCGGGACCCCCGTTCAGGCCGATACACGGAATGCCGGCGACTATGAATTCGACGGTAAGCACGTCGCCTTTCTTGCCGGACGGGAAGTCGCTGGGCGCGCGGAAGACAGCGCCGACGGTGCTATCGGGAAAGGTCGCGGCGTAGAACTGTGCGGCAGCCTCGGCGTCCTTATCGTACCAGAGGCAAATCGTGTTCTTTGCGATGGCGTGTCCGTTCGTTTTCATGGCACGTCCTTTCATTTTGCGGATTCATCCCTGCAACGCCCGGAGAGGGGTGCCGTTCCTCGCCTCGATTGAGTTCCTTGCCGCAGCAGCTCCTAATTCGCCGGAACCAGTTTGAGAAGTTGCCCCGTCGCTGGCGTCGTTTCCGTAATCGACGTGCCGCCGGAGTCGGTCATCACATACAGCGCGCCGTCGCTGCCCATGCGAACGTCACGGATACGCTGTTTCATGTCGGTCAACAGGGCTTCTTCTTCCACGACTTTGCCGTTGACCAGCTTGATGCGATCCAAGTTGCGGCCGTTGAGCATGCCGACAAAAACGCTCCCGGCCCAGGCTTTGGAATTGCCTTTGTAGAAGGCCAGGCCGCCCGGCGCGGTGGATGGCGACCAGAAATAGACGGGCTGCTCCATGCCTGTCTTGGCCACCTCGCCGTCGCCGATCGGCTTGCCGGGATAATCGATGCCGTGGCTGATGATCGGCCAGCCGTAATTTGCGCCCTTCTTGATCAGGTTGAGTTCGTCGCCGCCGCGCGGCCCATGCTCGACTTCGTAGAGCTGGCCGTCGGGTGCGAAGGCCAAGCCTTCCGGGCTGCGGAATCCGATGGCCCAGATCTCGGGCAGCGCACCTTTCTGGCCGATGAAGGGATTGCCCGGCGCGGGAGCGCCATCCTTGGTGATGCGAAGCACTTTGCCGAGATGGGTGTCGAGATATTGCGCAACCGGCCAAGGACGGCCGCCGGCATTGTCGCGATCGCCGGTGGTGACATAGAGATAGCCGTCGGCGCCGATGGCGATACGGCCGCCCGTTTTGGTGCCCGCGGCCAAGGTCTGGTCGTTGGGCGCGAAGGGCAAGGTCTTGAGCAGGACCTTCACATCGCGGATGGCCAGCGCATTCTCATCCAGCACGGCGCGCGCGACGGCGGTGTTGTAGACGATCTTGTCCAGGTATTCGAAGTAGGTGAAGTAGATCGTACGGTTGCGGGCGAAGTCGGGATCCAGCACCACATCCAACAAGCCGGTCATGGGCGTGGCGACATGCAAGCCGTCCAAGCCTTTTAAAGGCTCGGAGGGACCGCCTTTGCCGACAATACGGAAGGCGCCGGGCAAGCGTTCGGTCACCAAAACATTGCCGCTGGGCAGCAGCGCGCTGGCCCAGCTGGCGTGCAGCTTGTCGGTCATAACCGTGACGGTGAAATCGGTGGCATGATGGTAGGGCGCGCGCGTCTGTTGCGGAAACTGGCGCGTGTCCGCCTTCTTTTCCGGAGTGCGGGCGTCGATCGGCTGGCCCTCGATCGAGCCATAGGTGGGCGTGCGCGGCAGGCCGCCGGCATTGTAATCGGGTGCGGGCCCTGGCGGGCGGGGCTGGGTGGGCGCCGGGGTCTGCGCCCATGCGGGAAACACAGCGATCGTGAGAAGAAGAGCCAGACGCTTCATGAATTCCCCCTGAAATTTCGCAATTGTTTGCAGCATTAAAGCGCCGCCATCCAGCCCCGGCAAGGGTAGCGCGAACCCCATTATCCGTGCGATGTTTCAAGCCGTGGGATCGGACGGAGTGACGCGATGAGATATTCAGCCTGCACGGCTTTGCTCGCAGCCGCGATGCTGACCGCATGCATGGGGCCTGAAGGCAATCCCAACCGCCAGCCTTATGCCAATGAGCCTGCCGGCGCCATGACCGTGAAGCCCGAATCCGTGGGCAGGGTCAGTTATGACCCTTATGCTCCGCCGGCGCCGTTTGCCGACATGCAGGCCGGCCAGGCAGCGATCAATCCGCCGCCGCCTTTGCCGGCGCCGGCGCCGAACCCGCCCTTGCGGCCGCGCTGACGGCCCCCAGTATCTCGAGCGATTTCATGTGCGCGGCGTGGTCGAAAATCTGTGCCGTGGCGATGATTTCGTCCGGTTGGTAGCGCGCAACGAATTCGGCAAGCCCTTTGGCGATGGTGTCGCGCGATCCCACCAGGGAATGACGCAGCGAATTCCTGACCAAAGCGAGGCGCTGCGGATCCGCCTTGGTTTCGTAATCCGGAATGGGCGGTGGCAAGGGCGCGGTTGTGGCCTGCAAGGCGCTGGTGAAAAGCAGACGAGCTTCCTCGTCGCTCTCCGCCGCCACAACCGAAAGCGACAACATCACCTGCGGCTTTTGCAGCATGGGCGAAGGCATAAACCGGGCGCGATAGGCGGCGAGCGCCACGTCCAACTGGTCCGGCGCGAAATGCGAGGCGAAAGCGAAAGGCAGGCCCAAGCCGGCGGCGAGTTGCGCCCCGCCCAGGCTGGAGCCCAATAGCCAAACCGGCACGGCCGCCCCCTCGCCCGGAATGGCTCGAACCTTCTGCCCGGGCGCCGACGGCCGCAGGAAAAACAGCAGTTCCTGAATATCGCGGGGAAATTCGGCCTGGTCGTTCGGCATGCGCCGCAAGGCCTGCAAGGTGGCGGCGTCACAGGGGATGCCGCGGCCCAGCCCCAAATCGATGCGGCCAGGAAAGAGCGCGGCCAAGGTGCCGAACTGCTCTGCCACCATCAAGGGCGCATGATTGGGCAGCATGATGCCGCCCGCGCCCACCCGTATTCTGCTGGTGCCCGCCGCGACATGCGCCATCACCACCGCCGTCGCGGCGCCGCCCACGCTTGGCGTGTTGTGATGCTCGACCAGCCAGTAACGGTGGAAGCCCAGGCGTTCGGCCAGCCGCGCCAATTCCAGCGTTTGGGCAAAAGTCTGGGCGATGCTGCCGCCCTGTTTGATGGGCGTGAGGTCGAGGATGGAAAGCGGAATCATGCTTTACCCTAGCGGAACCTTCCCCGGCCAGATAGGCCGGGCGGCCTTACCGGCGCGCGCAGGGATAGGCTTCGTGCAGCGCGTCTCCAACCAATTGGGCGGCGTTGGTGCTCATCCCTTCAGGGTTGGCACGGGCAAATTTTTGGAAGGCCTCGACGGCCAGTTTCACCGTCATCTGTGTGGGACAGAAGCTGGCCAGCGATGACGGCGGCAATGGGCCGCCGGGTTCAGAAAGCGGCGCCAGCGTGTCGGCAACCCCGGCCACATATCCGATGCAATAGGGATTCTCTGTCTTGCACAGGTCCAGCAGGCGCTTGCCGGTCATGAAGGCACGGCTACCGACGGCGGGTTTTGGGACTGGAAGAACGGCTTGGCCTAGCAGCAAGGGAATGACGGTAAGGGCGACCAGAGGATGAACAATCTTGCGCATGGAATTCTCTCCTTCGCGCGCCAGCGTCCCAGTATTGGCCAAGCGCGGAACTTTAACCAGGGAAGTGCGCGGACGCGTGCCAAAACCGGACAGGCAGACCTGGCACATTTGATGCAAAATGCCTTCAAGAGAGGTGAAATACCATGCGTGAGATAGAAGAGACGTCCGAACGCGATTTGCCGCCCGAAATCCTGCGCCGACTGCAGGTGGAAGAGCTTTGGGCCAGGCGCCTTGTGCTGGCGGATTTGATGAATGCGGAACGGCTGCGGCTCTACAATCGGCGCCGCGCCGAAATGTGGCCTACCGTCACGCCCGCCGTGAATGTGGTTTGGAAAGAACAGCAGGCCAAGCCCATGGCCAGCATTGTTCCGATCAAGCAGTCATTGATGCCGACCGGCTAAGCCGGCCTTGGGGCGAAGCAAAACGCCGGCAGCTTGCGCTGCCGGCGTTTTTATTTGCAGTGCTTGCGCCGCTTAGTTGGCGCGCACCAGTTGACGGCGCCGCCGCACCATCAAGAGCGAACCCAGGCCGGCAAGGAGCATGAACACAGTGCCCGGTTCAGGGGCGGTTGTCGTGTTCGAGGCAACATTGCAGGTGGGATTGCAAGAGCCAGGGCCGGATACGTCGGCGGTGAAAAAGTAGCCATCCGAGTTGGCCGTAAAGTCGGACAGGACCAATCCGCCGCTCTTCATGACATCGAATACAAGCTTCGAATCGTTACCGCCGCTGCCGCCGATGTTGTAATCGATCGCATACATCATGCAGCCCGCATCGTTGTAGCTGCAACTCCCGGGCGTAAATGGGGTCGCCTTGTATCGCTGATAGTTGGGCCCGGGCGGACTATGGTCGCTCGGGTCGAAGTTCTGCACGGTGAAATTGCCGGCATTGGCAGAGGTAACACTCACCGACGACAGGGTGGGATTTCCGGCAATGTTCCAGGTAACCGCATAACCGGCGCCGGTACCGGCAAACTTCTCGGCGGATGAGGCCGTCGTCAGATCCACCGTAACCGTGACGTAGTAGGGATCGAGGACAGTACCGGAGCCATTCTGGTGCAGGTTGATGGAGCCGAAGTTGCCGGTCGTGGTGCAGGGATCGCTCACGCAATTCAGCTTGTAGGTAATGTCAGCCGAAGCCGGCACCGCAGCCGCGGTAAGGCCCAGAAAAGACAGCAAAATCAGCCAAAAATGGCGCATATCGAAACACCCGCAAGTACCCACTCGGAAGTTAGCAATAGCCATGCCAGGCAACTAACGCTTTGCTGGAAATGGGTTAATGGCCCGCGGGGCGCAACAAGCGTGGCGGAGCTTGGAAGTTACCTCTCCAAATCAAGGAGGACTGAAAGCCTATCGGCCCAGTTGCGTCTGCCCCGCCAGCTTGAGCTTGCTGGCCAAGAGGTTTTTGGCGGCATCCAGGTTGCTGAAGCCGCCCCGCTTCACCAGGTCCTGCAGGAGGGCCTGAGACCGTTCGCCTTGGCCATTGGCCTCCAACGCCACCGCCAGGCGATACGAGATTTCCGGATTGTCCGGAATCATTTCGTGCGCCTTCTGCAAGGAAGCCACCGCGGCCTTAAAATCCGAGCGGTTCATCTGCATGGTGCCCAAAGTGTCCATATTGTTCGGCGAGGAGGGATCGGCCTTGACCGCCCGCTGCGCCAGGGAGAGCGCGCGCTTGGAATCCTCCTTGACCACCAGCCAAGACAGATTGTTCAAGGCGATCGCGTCTGCCGGATCGTCAAGCACAAGCTTCTCATAGGCCGTGCGAGCCTTCTCCGCCTCGCCGAAATTCAAAAGAAGAATCGCGAACTGTTTTTTGATCAGCTTGTTTTCGGGATGGGCGGCGCTGTAGTCGCTCAAGCTTTTCAGCGCCACGTCCTTGTCCAAGGTGCGCAGCTCCTCGCCGCCGCCCCCCTCAATGACCTGGTGGATGTACTTCCCGGCGGTTTTGGAGTCGCGCTTCATCAAGGCGATGCGGGCAAACAGGCTGCCCACCCGCGGGTCCTTGGAGTCTCGGACCATTGTCAGGGTATTGAGGGCATATTCCGGACTTTTCTGGCGAAGCCGCAAATCGGCCAGCGCCAGTCTCGCCTCGATCTGCCAAGGGAAGCGGAGCACCACCACGTTGAGGATGGACGCGGCGCTGTCCTGGTAGCCGGCGGCCAGCGCCATGGTGGCAACGTTGAAAGCGACGCCGGGATCGGATTGGAGATATTCCTTGGGCAGGCTGTGGGCGAAGTCCCAGGCCCCCTTGGGATCGCCGCGACGCGCCATGTAGACTGCCTTGAAATAGCGGCCGATCGGCATATTGGGCATTTCGGCCATCACCCGATCGATATCGGGACCTGCTTTGTCGGTGCGGCCGCTGGACAAAAGCACCTTGATACGCGTGAGCCGTGCCGTGAGGCTTCGCGGATAGTCCAACACCAAAGTATCGGACATGACCTGTGCCTTGTCGTTCTGACGCCTCTGCATCGCCAGGTCGATCTTCAAGACCTGGGCGTCGACATCCTTGGGCTTGAGCTTCAGCGCTTCGTCCACGCGGGCGTCGGCGCCGGCAAAATCGCCTTGCAGCAGGGCAATGCGCCCCGCCGTCATCACGCCGTCATAGTCGTTCAAGATCGCCAAGGACCGCTTCATCGCCGCCGAGGCGCCGGCGCTGTCGCCCATCACTTGCAGCGCCGCCGCGCGGGCGCGAAGCACCATGCCGGAGCTGAAACTTTGGCTGTCGGCGGGCGGGTCGGGATACAGATCCAGCACGATCTGGTTCTGGCCCATGGACAACATGGAATCCAGCATCGGGCCCAGCACGGCTTCGGGGGCGCCGCCCATCTTCCTGGCGCGGCGCAAGCGGTCCAACGCGTTCTGATAATCGCCGGTCATGTTCAGGACCATGCCCAGCCGCGCCTGGATATTGGGATTGTTGGGCTCAAGGCTTGCGGCAAGGTTCAGTTGGCGGACCGCGTCTTGGAGCTTGCCGGCCTGTATCAGTTTTTGCGCTTCATTCAGGAGATCGAGCGATTTCTGGTTGGAGGTCGCTTCGCGGTTCCGGAACGGATTGGGATCGACGGCGGCAAGACTCTCCCTTGGCGGCAAGGCCAGTGCGAAGAGCAGGAGGAGAGCGCGAAGAAATGTCCGTAACATAATGCCGACCCCAAACGGCGAAGGCCCCCGATCTTCCACGGCGCGGGGACCCTTTCTAATAAGGCACTCCGGAACCGGTTGTAACCCAACCGTCTTGACCGTTGGTTGACGACCGGCGGCTGCCGGTCAAGCCGTTGATTTGTCGAGATAACCGGGGAGCGGGCCGCCGCAGCTGGCGAGATCTCGACCGCCATCTAGAGGGGCAGCATGCTCCGGCGCCGCTGCAACCGCATCAACCCGGCGAGCGCGATCAAGCCTGCGCCGGCAATGGCCAGGCTATGGGGCTCGGAGACGGGAGCCGCGTTGGCGGCGACATAAAAAGCGGTGCTGTTTCCGGTCTGAAGAATTTTCGCCGCGAAGGTGAAACCAGGGAGGCCGCCGACGGTGGTGGCGACAAAATCCGTCAAGACCAATCCACCGGATTTGGTGACGTCAAATATCAGACTCGTGTCCGTGCCGGCACCGTTGTTATGCGCGACGGCATAGTCAAAGCAGGATACCGCGTTGCCGCCGTTGCAGTTGTTGGGGTTGTTGCCGAAGGGATTTGCCAGATAATCGCTGGGATTGCCGCTATTTTGCACGGCAAAATTGCCGGAATTGGATCCTTGAAGAGAGATCGTCAGACCGGGACTGCCGCTAATGTTCCACAGAATGGCGTAGCCGGAGGACAAATCCGCGAACTTTTCATTGGCGGCCAAGTTTACTGTCACCGTGACATGGCCGTTGGCTCCTTGCTGTATGTCCACCGTTCCGTAATTGTTGGTGGCATTATTGCCGGTGCACGGGTTCACGCTGCAATTGAGGGTATAGGTCAAACTTGCGGAGGCCGGTGCGGCCTGCAGGGCCAGCCCGAGAATGGCGGCAAAGGTCAACCACAGAAACTTCATTACTCGCCGCCATCCGCTTGCCCTGACGCAAGGTTGTAGCCCGGTCAGCCTTGACCAATGGTTGACGCCGGGAAGGATGGAGCAAGCCGTTGGTTCTATGGAAATAATGGCGTCGGAAGCGCTTGCGCAAGGAAAAACCGGCGCCGCTTTCGCGGCGCCGGTTTGATGGATCAACCACTATCCTCAGAGATTGCCCCTCAGACCGAGGGTGAAGTAGCGGCCCATGTCGCTGTAACCAAAGCCGGGACCGGTAGAACCGGACACGGGGTAGAACAGACCGGGATTGGAGGAATTGGTCGGAAAGAGCGGCGCACGGGTGTTGCCGATATTCTGGACCGTGAAATACAGCGACGAAGACCCACCCAACATGTCGAAGTGACGGCTGATGGTGACGTCCATCGCGTCATAGCTGGTAACACGCGGCACCGCATAGACCTGATTGAGCAAACCTGTGGCCTTCTTCCAGCCGCTCAGCCATTGGTTCTGGATATCGAGGCCCCAGTCGCCAACCTGGTAGCTGATGAAGCTGGTCATGCGGGTCTTGGGCTGGGCCGTCCAGGAATAGGGTGTGCCCGGAAGATTCTGCGTCTCCAGAACCGGCTGATAGGTCATCAGATGCCGCAACGTCAGCGTTCCCGGTAGGGCGCTCCACACATCCTCCAAGTCGAAACCATAGTCCACCTCAAGGTTCCAGCCTTCCATCTGAATGTTGGCGCTGTTGAGAGGCGAGCTGAGTATCTGGGTCGGGAAATTCGCCGTAGCGGCATAGCCGGCGCCGCCCGGCGCGACCGGCCGGGTGGCGAGCAGGCAGTAGGGCGAGCCATAGCTCGGCGCGCTGGCGATGCAGAGATTCTGCACCGTTACGTTCTGGTAGCTGATGTTGGTGATCGCATTGGTCATGTGCGTCACGTAATAGTCCAGTGAGGTGGTGAAGCCGGGAATGAACTCCGGCGTCAGCACAATACCCAGCGTAGAGGTGTGGGCGACTTCCGGCGTCAGGCCGGAATTGCCCCGGGTGACCAGCTGGGTGCCGCTGTTGATGCCGGTCAACAGGTCGTTGAAGCCGGTCGAGGTGATCGAGGTCGGCGCGAACAGGTCGTTCAGGTTGGGCGCGCGGAGATCGTACGACATGGTGCCGCGGAGGCGGAGCGTATCGTTGATCCTGTCGTTGATGCCGATCTTCCAGGTCTCGGCCGTGCCGGAAATGGAATAGCTGGTGTAACGGCCGGCGATGTCGGCGCTCAACTCCTCGGCCAACGGAAAGTCCTTGAGAAGCGGCACGTTCAGCTCAAGCGCGGTCTCCCACACATTGTCCTGGACGCTGACAGGCGCATTGGTGTTCTGGGTGTAGAGCGAGGGCGCCGCGCCGCCATTCTGGGTGCACAGGCGCAAGCCGGTGCAATTGACGAAGTCGGTCGGATCCGCGTTGCTCTGCAGGTCATAAGTCCGCCAGCGCATTTCCGCCGACAGCGCGCCGGTGATTTCGCCGGCCGGCAGGCCGAAGCCAAGACCACCGGAGATGCTGCCGCCGATATCGTCCAGCTCCTGTGTCAGGATCCAGAAGGTGGGGTTCTTCAGATAATTCCAGGCGGCCTGGCTGATGCCCTGGCTGGGGTTGAACAGATTAATCGGTACGCAACCCGGATAAAGAGAGGCGAAGGCAGCCTGGGTGGTGACCCAGCACTGGATAGTGCCGCCCACATCGACGCCATTCACCTTCAGGCCGGCCGGCGCAACCACCGCGTCCTGTGCCGCCAGATAGCGGGCATTGTTGGTGTTGGTGGGGTCGAACACCTCCACCCGGCTTTCTTGATGGCCGTAATACAGCTCCCAGTTCAAGCTGCTCAGCTTGCCGGTCAGGCCCGTGGTGATGCTCAAATTCCGGTCGAGGCCCTTGGTGATATAGATGGCGCCCTGTGACTGGGCATTTTGGCCGTTGACGGTCTGCGGGACATAAGAAGGATCCGTGAAGACGGGCGTATTTGGCGCAACCGTAGGCCCGGTCACGAGCGGCTGACCCTTACTAGGGTTCGTGGAGAAGGGAACCGGCGCCCTGGCGAAATTGCCGGCGGCGGTGGCCGCCGCGGTCAGCCGGGTTTGCGCGTCGGGTGAGAGAAAGGGATTGTTGGTGAAGAAGGTGTTGGGCCGGCTGCTGGAGGCGCTGACCACCAGCGGCGCCCAGGTGGAATAGTCGGCCGATTCAGCCCAGCTGCCCTGGACATAGAAATTCATGTCCGGCGTGATGTCATAGCTGAAGCGGTTGAAGAACTCGCCCTGGCGCTGGCGCGACCACAAGGTGGCGATGTTGTCTTGGAAGCCGCCATCGCCGCCGGACTCCAGGCCGGCTGTGCCGGTGGGAATGCCATGCATCATGGGAATAAGTTGGCCGTTGCCGGTGAAGGTGTAATTGTTCAGGCTGCAGCCCGTGCCGCAGGTGATGGTGCCCGTAAGGCCCTGATTGAAAAGATGGCCATAGGGTACGGCCACGAATGGATTTGCCGCCGAGCCGTTGCCGGCCTGCACCCAGGTATTGTGGTTGTAGCCATAGGGACGCTGCTGCATCTGAAGGCCGTCCTGCTGAAACAGGCGTAGCGCCATCTCATAATGGCCCTGGCCGCCAAACAGCTCGGTACCCCAGGCCAACCCGATTCTCTCTTCCGCGGCATCGCCATATTTCGAGATGCCGGCATTGATGTCGTATTTGAAGCCGTCGTACTTCTTGTCGAGGATGAAGTTGACCACACCGGCCACGGCATCGGAGCCATAGACGGCCGACGCGCCGCCGGTGACCACATCCACCCGGCTCATCAGCATCTGGGGCAGCGCGTCCACGTTCACCGTGCCGTCGCGGTTGGACGGAGCAACGCGCTGGCCGTCCAGCAGGATCAGGGTACGGACAGCACCCAGATTGCGCAGGCTCAGCGTGTTGCCGGAATTGTTGTTCTGGCCGTTGTTCTGGCTGCGGGGGCTGGCGCCACCGATGAAGTCAGGCAGCTTGCCAAGCGCGTCCGGTATGTTGGTGGGGGTGGTCGCCTGGAGCTGATCGGCGCTCACCGTGGTGATGGGCGTGGGCGACAGGGTGATGTCGGAGATGATGCGCGAACCGGTGACGGTGACCGATTCCGTATTCTGCGCCGTCTGC
>Ga0105243_10002250_pt1 | contig 16221 bp, 14 predicted proteins | sample KBSM34metaG_FD_81525 | JGI IMG/M metagenome (GOLD analysis project Ga0105243, IMG submission 81525) | Miscanthus rhizosphere microbial communities from Kellogg Biological Station, Michigan, USA - KBS M3-4 metaG | ecosystem: Host-associated > Plants > Roots > Rhizosphere > Soil | place... | reverse complement strand
TTGAAGATAATAATGGGCACGGCACTCATGTGTCTGGTACCATTGCCGCTGCGCTCAATAATGAAGGGGTAGTAGGAGTGGCACCCAAAGCAAAAATTCTAAGCTTAAAAGTACTTACCGGTGAAGGATCGGGAAATTACGAATGGATTATTGACGCTATTAACTACGCCGTCGAATGGCGCGGTCCTAACAATGAGCGAGCACGAGTTATTTCCATGTCACTGGGGGGACCACAAGACGTTCCAGAACTGCACGAAGCTGTTCAGAATGCTGTGAATAAAGATGTTTCTGTCGTTGTTGCAGCTGGAAACGAAGGTGACGACCGCGAAGAAACCTTTGAATATTCATATCCAGGAAGTTACAACGAAGTCATTCAAGTAGGAGCAGTGGACAACAGCTTAAGCTTGGCTCCTTTTACCAACGTCAATGAAGAAGTAGATTTAGTGGCACCGGGAGTTAACATCATCTCTACTTTTTTAGAAGGTAAATATGCGACTCTTTCAGGAACTTCAATGGCAACTCCCCACGTAGCAGGAGCTTTAGCTCTATTAATTAACTTATGTGAGAAGGAATTTGGCCGCTCTTTAATCGAAGCCGAAATCTATGCTCAACTTGTAAGAAGGACGCTTCCTCTTGGATATCGAAAAAGCTCTGAAGGAAACGGGTTTCTCATGCTCGATTTGGTAGAGAAAATACATGATATTATTAACGTAGCCCGTATCAACCCTAGTAAGTAATAAATAAGAAAAACGAAAAATCTTCTTGGTTCTCGTTAAATTGAAATAAAGACATGCGAACGCATGTCTTTATTCATATCTTAATGCTTCGATTGGATCTAGCTTCGCCGCTTTGTTTGCAGGAAGCATGCCGAATACAATGCCAATCGTCATGGAAAACAACACTCCTCCAAGTACTACTTGCCACGAAATTAATGACGGCCAGCCAGCAAATAACGAAACAAGAGCTGCCCCGCCCGCGCCGAGGCCAATTCCAAGCAAACCACCAATTAACGTGAGGGTAATGGATTCAATCAAAAACTGAGTTAGAATTTGTCTTTTAGATGCTCCCAACGCTTTACGAATACCAATTTCTCTTGTACGTTCCGTTACAGAAACCAGCATAATATTCATAACGCCAATCCCGCCAACAAGCAGGGAAATGCCTGCAATCGATCCAATAATCGTTGTCATAATCCGCGTTACATTTCCAATGCTATCTGCTATTTCTTCTAAGTTCTGCACTTGGTAAGCATCTTCCGCATCATGCAAATTATTTAACAAATCCGTTGCGTCATTGCCTACTTTTTTTAGTTGATCAGAGCTTTTTGCTTGAACACTAAGGTTTGTGTAATCGAGCTTACCGAAGCTTGATTTATACGTATTATTCGGAATATAAATGGTTGGTATTTCAAATGCTAAAAAGCCCGTTGCCTTTTTTGTGACACCAATAATTTTGATAGGCTGTCCTTGAACCCATACTACTTGCCCAAGAGCTTCTTTTTTATCAAATAGGTCTTTTTTCATATCGCTTGTGATAACACCTACTCGATTACCTGATAAAAAGTCAGAGCTGTCTAACATTCTTCCTTTTGAAACTTCCAGCTGATTAACTTCAATATATCCTTCGTTAATAGCATTAACAGTCGTATCAGATTCCTTGTCTCTATATCTTATCCCCATTCCCATTGAGCTAGAAGCCACCACATTCTTCACTCCGGGAATAGTCGAAAGAGCTTTAATATCATCCTCTGTAAAGATGGGCTCACCCGTCATTGAAAGGTCATCAGCTTGCATCTCGTCTTCAGGAGGCTGATAGTATACATCAACTGTATTGCTTGCTCCTGTTATTTCCGACTTAATCATTTGTTCTCCGCCTTGACCAATGGCTACAACGATAATAACAGCCGCTACGCCAATGATAATACCAAGCATCGTCAAAATAGAGCGCATTTTATGAGCAAGAACCGAAGAGAGAGCCATACGAATATTTTCTATTAAACTCATAAGCTATCGTTCTCCTTATCGCTATGACTTAGCACTTTACCGTCACGAACGATAACTGTACGCGATGTGTATTCTGCCACTTCAGGTTCATGGGTAATGACTACCACTGTTGTGCCATCTGCATTAAGTTTAGAAAATTGTTCCATAATATCAGCACTTGTTTTTGTATCTAGAGCTCCTGTCGGTTCATCCGCTAAAATAAGCGTCGGATTATTAACAATAGAACGAGCAATAGCAACACGCTGCTTTTGCCCTCCTGATAGCTCACTCGGTAAATGTTTCATCCTCTCACTCAGCCCTACTTTTTCAAGCGCAGCTTCTGCTCTGGCTCGTCTTTCCTTACGCGTTACACCGGCGTATACCATTGGAAGCTCTACGTTTTCTACCGCTGTTAAACGCGGCAACAGCTGAAATTGCTGAAAAACAAAACCGATATGAATATTCCTTACTTTTGCAAGCTGCTCATCACTATAAGTAGAGATTTCTTGTTCATTTAATAAATAGGACCCTGAAGACGCACGGTCTAAACATCCGATAATGTTCATTAGCGTTGATTTACCTGAGCCAGAAGGTCCCATAATCGCAACAAATTCACCGTCATAAATCTTCAAATTAATATCTTTTAAAATTGGCACTTCCTCTTTGCCAAGATGATAACTTTTATGAATATTCACAAGCTCAATCATTGAACAGTCACTTCCGCACCGTCAGTTAAGTTCTTTGTAGGATTTGTAATGACTTTGTCTTTAGAAGATACGCCGCTTTTGATTTCAATAAATTTATTTGTTGTTTCTCCAATCTTTACTTCCTTACGAACCGCCTTTTTATCTTTCACTACATATACATATTTTTCTCCGTCTTCATTTACAACTGCTTTTATCGGCAAAGATGAAGCTTTTTTACTGCTTGTTTCAATTTCAAGCAGCAGCTTAAATCCCGGCTTAATCATCGTGATATCCTGGTCATCTACTTTTACTTCAATTGGATATTGATTAGCCGCATCATTGCCCGCTTCTGCTGATGCCTGCTGCTGAGGTAGATAGTCAATTTGTTTGACGCTCCCTGCCCATTCTTTATCAGGCAGCACATCTGATGTAATTTTAACAGCTTGACCGGTTTTAATTTTTAATGCATCATACTCAGACAGCACGCCAGTAGCTAAGTATTCATCGGTATTACCAATATGTATAAGCGGTTTTTGAACGTCACTTGTGTTATTAACCGCTTCTTTATCTACTTCTAGCACCGTCCCATTAATATCACTCGCTACGTCTAAATTACGTTCTTTTTTAGCAATTGATTTGGCTTCTAGTTTGTTTCGTTCTAAATCAATTTTAGCCGTTTCTAAATCGAGATTGAGCTGCGTACGCTCTGTATCGATTTGATCTCTCGCTTCTTGCTTACTCATTTCTTTTTCCAATTCTTTTTGTTTTTTATTTAAATTAGAAAGCTGTTTACTTACTGAGTCAATTTGCAGCTGACTGGATTTTTTTTCTAGATTGTTTTGTTCTTGCTCTAAATCAAGCGCATCGCTCTCGTATGTTACAAGAGAGGTGCCCTGCTGTACACGAGAGCCTTCTGTTACGTGAAATCGTTCAACCTCGCCTTTTTCAGCATCAAAATAGACATATTGTTCATCAGCAAGCTTTAACGTACCCGGACCCATAACAGTATTTCTTAACTTTTTTGCCTTTATATTTGCTACGTGAACATTGACTGCTTTCCCACTTACACTTTGTGCACGATATACGTTAATCCCAATAACCGCAACAATAACAACTGCTACAGCTGTAATAATTATTCCTTTTTTCATTTACAACCCTGCTCCTTTAAGCGCTTCTGAAGCAGCTCCTCCAACTCCTGAAATAGCGGCTCCTAAGATGAATAAAATAATCACTGTAATAATAGAAGCAGCTTTTGATACATTTGCCACTTTTTGTAGTCCTACTGCTGTCAGAATAAGTCCCCAGATAGAAAAGATTTCAATGGAAGTAAATACTCCTCCCATAGCACCTTTAGCACCAACCATTCCATTTAACGAAGTCACATTAGCTGAAGTATGGGCTAGTGCAGCTACTCCCGTATTAATTAGCTGACCGATTGCTGTGATGAACGTAACAAACAAATTCAAACTAAACATTTGGCGGTAAGTTGTTTTTCCAGTCCCTAACTTTGCAATTAAAAACAGAATCAAACTTGTGAATGCCAGTGTAGCAACTACTGCAATAACTCCTCCAATCGCTCCGCCAATCATACTAAATGTTGAATTCACTTCAATGCCAGCTTCTTTTTGCTGTTGCAGCGCTTCTTGTCCCTGAGGGGTATAGACGGCTAGAATCGTTGTTGCAGCTGTTAAGATGAGGATAAGAAAAAGAGGTCCCCAGATGACCGGGCTGCTTTTCATTTTCTCAAACTGTACAACCGGACTCGTAATAAAACCAAAAATAGAAGGCTTTCCTTTCTCTTGGACTTCCGAAGATACATTGACTTCTGTGCTCATAATCAAACTCCTTTTATTTTGTTTCGTTATTAGCTCTTAAGACCCGTCTTTTACTATTTTTTAAAGTCTTCTAGCAAAATCGGCTCTCTCTAAGAAACTCTCAAACACCTAATATTCTAACATAATTATACAAATAAATTTACATTTTTCTTACATTTTATATTTTTTATGGTATTTTTAGAAATTAAAGAGATGTCTTAATGCTGAATTACAGTATTAATTTTATTTATATTTTCTAAATATTCTAATTATAATTTGACATCGTTCAATATAATTCGTATATTATGATTAAAGTTTATTATTCCTATGTTTTTTGTAAGTTTTATATTTAAGGAGGAGTTTCAATGTCTGCTAAGAAACCATTTCGTCCTGAAACACAAGCCATCCATTCTGGCCAACAGCTTGACCCGGCTACTTTTTCGCGTGCGGTACCTATTTATCAAACAAGCTCATTTGGTTTTAAAGATACGGAGCACGCTGCATCTTTATTTAATTTAAGTGAACAAGGCTACATCTACACTCGAATTGTAAACCCTACTACGGACGTTTTTGAACAGCGAATTGCTGAGTTAGAAGGCGGGGTAGGTGCTCTAGGAGTAGCTTCGGGTCAGTCAGCTACTACCTTTTCCATTTTGAATATCGCTTCCGCAGGAGATGAAATTGTATCAGCAAGCAGTTTATATGGGGGAACATACAACCTCTTTTCGTCTACGCTTCCTAAACTGGGCATTACCGTCAAATTTGTAAACGCCGATAATCCAGAAAATTTTAGAAGTGCAATCACTTCCAAAACAAAGGCAATTTATGCTGAATCCGTTGGAAACCCGCAGGGAAATGTGCTAGACATCGAAGCAGTTGCAGACATTGCCCATGAACATGGAATTCCTCTTATTATTGATAATACGGTTCCAAGCCCTTACCTTCTTCGTCCCATCGATTTCGGAGCAGATATTGTCGTTCATTCTGCTACTAAGTTTCTTGGAGGGCATGGAACAGCAATTGGGGGTGTTATCGTAGACAGTGGAAAATTTGATTGGGAAGCGAGCGGGAAATTTCCAGACTTAACAACTCCAGATCCAAGTTACCATGGCCTCGTATACACGGAAGCTGCCGGTGAAGCTGCTTATATTACAAAAGCGCGCGTTCAGCTTTTACGAGATATTGGAGCTGCTTTATCACCTTTTAATTCCTTTTTACTCCTTCAAGGGGTAGAAACACTCCATCTGCGATTAGAGCGTCACAGCGAAAACGCATTAAAGGTAGCGAAATTTTTAGAGCAGCATGAATTAGTAGAATGGGTAAATTATGCGGGGCTTCCTTCCCACCCTTCCTATTCTTTGGCACAAAAATACTTGCCTAAAGGGCAAGGAGCAATTTTAACCTTTGGTGTAAGAGGAGGAAAAAACGCTGCGGCTAAGTTAATTGATTCGGTTCAGTTATTTTCTCATTTAGCCAATATCGGCGACTCTAAATCACTCATTATTCACCCGGCAAGCACCACTCATCAACAGCTATCTAAAGACGAACAAAAAGCTTCGGGTGTGACGCCAGAACTCATTCGTTTATCGGTTGGAACAGAAGCAATCGACGACCTTCTTGAAGATTTAGATTATGCCTTAAAAGCCAGCCAAAAAGTGAATACAACTGTTTAAAAGCTGTGATTTTTCACAGCTTTTTTTATATCATCCAATAACTTTTTATACTTTCGCTTATGCTACAATAAACAAAACGAATGAAAAAGGAGTTACTATGAACACGTTCAATTCAATACCTGCTATCACATTTACAGACGTTCATAAAACATTTAAGGATAAAGAACATAGTGTTTTAAAAGGCATATCGGGTACAGTGATGCAAGGCTCGCTCGTCATGATGGTAGGACCATCAGGATCCGGAAAAAGCACCCTTCTTTCCATGTGCAATTTACTTTCCGCACCTGATGAAGGAAGCATTGAAGTATATGGAAAAGACATTAGCAAATGGAATATTTCTGATTTACGAAAAAAAGTGGGCATTGCTTTTCAATCAGCTCCTGTTATTGATGGAACAGTGCGTGATAATATGATGCTTGTTCAAAAACTGCATGGCAAGCAGGATATTATGCCTGAAGAACTCTGTGCCTTAACCGGTCTTTCCCCTGACTTGTTAGAGCAGGATGCAAGAGATTTATCCGGTGGTCAAAGACAAAGGTTATCATTAGCCCGCACGCTGTCGAACGGATCTGACCTTTTACTTTTAGACGAAATCACTTCCGCTTTGGATGCCACTTCTGCTCATGAAATTGAACAGCTTATTTCTCATTTACATAAAGAGCAGAATAAAACGATTATTTGGGTTACCCATAATTTAGATCAAGCGAAACGTTTAGGAGAGGAAGTCTGGCTTTTAATGAACGGAGTGATTGTAGAAAAAGCGAAGACGGAGACCTTTTTTCATGCTCCTGTAAAAGCTGAAACAAAACAATTTATTGAAGGAGCCTTTCTATGAGTTCACTTTCACTGATTTTTACAATCATTTTTGTTTTTATTGCTCTTTTTTTATCAAAATCTTTTCGGATAGGACTCGAAAAAGATATTATCATTGCCAGTATTCGAGCAGCCGTTCAGCTGTTAGTGATAGGATATGTTTTATCTTTTATTCTTGACGCGAATCACCCTGCTTTTATGATTCTCATTTTATTCGTTATGCTGACGGTCGCTTCCCAAAATGTTGTAAAGAAAAAAAAGCAGGGATTTAAAGCTTTCTTTCGTGTATTTGTCACTCTTTTTATTGTAGAAATCCTGACCCAAAGCGTTATGCTCGGACTACATATTATCCCTGCTACTCCGCGATATATCATTCCTGTCAGTGGTATGATTATTGGAAATTCGATGATTTTGGCCAATTTATTTTTAAATCGGTTAGATGCTGAAGTAAATAGAAGACGAGACGAAATTCAATTGATTCTGGCGCTTGGCGGCACTCCTCAACAAGCTATTCATAGTATTTTAAATGCCGCAATCAAAGCTAGCATGATTCCTACTGTAGAAAGTCAAAAAACAATTGGACTCGTTCAGCTTCCGGGTATGATGACAGGCCAGATTATTGGAGGGGCAGATCCGATACAAGCTGTCAAATTCCAGCTGCTTATCGTTTTTACTATTCTAGCGTCTGCTACGCTTTCCTGCGTCATCTTAAGCCGATTAACATACCCTACCCTTTTTAATAGCTATCAGCAGCTTATCCGTGAGCATACATAAAAAAAGAAAGGAGACTCCTTTCTTCTTTTTTTATTGAGCAGCTTTTTTTAATCTTGATCCTATGTCACTTCCAAAGGTTACTCCTAAATCGCCGAGCCATCTTCTATACGCAATACTCAGTCGGTCCGGATTCAAATGAAGCTCTGCTTGTAAGTCAAGCGGCAGCTCTTCTGGTTTTTGACTTTCCACAATACTGGTATCTTGTTCAATAATAAGCTGCTGAAAATCGCGGAAATATTGATCAGGTGCATCAAACGAATAGTTTCTAGAAACCAGCGCAAACACCGTGGACTTCCTTTCCTCTTCAGGTAAAACCGCAAACAGCATTGAAAAGATTTCACCCGTTTCGTAGTTCACTTTTTTCAACCTTGCAACGGTAGGACGAAGAATTTCAAAGGTATAATAAATAGTCGCAAAGTTACCCGTACCATCTGCATCTGCGTACACAGCGATTTCATCAGAAACGTATCGGTTATCTTTCCAATGCACCTTATAATCAGGAATTTCAGCGTAGTCAGAGTGTCCAAGGCTTCCTTCGTGAACAAAAGCCAAATGGCTTACATCTAGGAAGTTTTCTACGACACGAGGAGCTGCTGCCTGCAGAGTATGAGGGTTGGCGCAAACCGTTTTGAATCCGGAGTTAAGATGTTCATCATAAAAGGGAAGAGGATTATCACCTGCCTCGCTGTTCATCTTCACCCATATAATCCCGTACTTTTCAACGCAGGCATATACCTGTGCTTTTGCTTTTGAAGGAATAGCTCTTCCCGGCGGCTGTTGAGGAATTTTCACACAAGCCCCGGCATCATCGTATTTCCATCCGTGATAAGGGCATACAATGCAATCATCTACCACTTTTCCAAGAGATAACGCTGCACCGCGGTGGATGCACAAATCTTTAAATGCTTTAATGGCATTAGTTGTGCGAAAAAGCACAACTCGCTCTTCTAAAATCGTTACTTGCAAGGGCTGATCTGTTAAATCATGTGAATAAGCTGCAGGCAGCCATTCCTTAGCCAATACTAAATCTTTAATCATCTGCATCGCCTCCGTACAATAAGTAAATTTATTTCTTGTTTATAAAAAAAACCGCAGAAATAGAAGGAGTGCTTCTAATTCCGCAGCTTTTTCGTTCCGTAAAACAGACTATAAGCGCGCGAAGATTCTACATGATTGCAGATAGAGCGACCTTAGCACTTCATCTACAATGACAATACGTATTCATCGCTATTTTTTTAATCTTAAAATCTAACCCTTATATATTGAATAAAGAGCGGCCAGCCGATAAAAGCTTTTCTGTCCACTGATTTCTCTTAGTTTTACTTTATCAATTTCCCACTGAAAAATCTCTTGCTTTGTAAGCATCTCTAACATAATTTTTTCGGTTAAACGAATAAAAGCTGCGGTTTTTAAAACCGCAGCTTGCTTTATTATGAGCTCATATAACTGGCTGTATATTTTTTCGTCTGCTTTTGTATTTCTTGATTTAAATGTTTGAAAAATGAGAGGGTTTCTTCATAATCCGTCGCTTTTTCATGAAACTTCAATGTAAGACTTTCTTCAAACAACGTTTCTCCTTGATGACCAACCGCTTTCAGCTGAACATCTGTAACAATACCTTGCGAAATCGAACATAATAAATAATTAAAGCAATGAACCGGAACGATATGCATCAGATGAAAATCGTCGATAGTTCTATCACTTTTTGTTTTCTTAAATTCCACAGTGAGTTCTTCTGGATGAATAAGCACATTTATATGCTGTTTGGACAAACAAGTAGGATTCATTTTTTGTGTATACTCACAAAATTCCAGTCCAATAAATATAGAATTCTCGGAGTCAGCTTCAATGAAGATTTGCGAATTTTTTACCATTGTCCTCGTCCTCCATATTCAATCTAGTTATCCCGTCACCCGCACCCATTTGTAGAATATTTCCATCCCTTCTCTATTCTATCATTGATTTTTCTCAATGCCTATTTCGCAAGCGGAAGTTCTCTTTAAAAGAGAGGGAACTGACAGGCAGTTCTTTATGTGAGAAGAATAAACAAAAGACACCTCTTTTATTTTGTTGAGGTGTCTTTTAGTATCATCAGCCTGTGTTACGTAACCCTGCTGCAATGCCATTAATCGTTAATAACGCTTCTTTTAAAAGTTCTTCATTTAACGTTCCAGCCTCATCTTCACGCAGCTTGGAAATGACCTTAACTTGTAAGAACGTTAGAGGGTCCACATACGGATTTCGTAATTTAATAGATTCTTTAATCGTTGGAAGATGATCCATTAATTCTTTTTGACCTGTGATTTGAAGAATCATTTCTTTTGTGAGATTATACTCTTTTTTAATGGCGGTAAAAATCCGCTCTGAAATAACCGGATCTTGTACCATTTCCGTGTATTCTTTTGCTGCCATTAAATCTGCTTTTGTTAAGGCCATTTGCAGATTATCGACGGTCGAGCGGAAGAATGGCCATTCTTTATACATTTGCTGAAGAAGCTGTATATCTCCGGATTTCTCTACTAAATGCTGTAAGCCTGTACCTGCAGCGTACCAGGCTGGAAGCAGCTGTCTGCTTTGCGTCCATGCGAATACCCACGGAATTGCTCGCAAGTCTTCAAAGCGATCACTTCCTTTTCGACTCATTGGACGTGACCCAATATTTAAAGCCCCCAGCTCAGGAAGAGGTGTAGCTTGTTTAAAGTACGTTAAAAAGTCTGGATCTTTGAAAACAAGCTCTTGATACTTACGTAAAGAAGCAGTTGAAATCTCGTCCATTGTTTCTTCCCATTCATGTGTACGAATATCACATTGTTCAGCTTCTTGAGAAACATTTGCTGCCGCTGTAAGAAGAGCTGAAACCGCTTGTTCAAGGCTTCGGTAAGCAATGTCATATAAAGAGTATCTAGAAGAAAGAACTTCTCCTTGCTCTGTAATTTTGACGCCGTCTCCTAGCGTCTCAACAGGCTGAGATAAAATGCTTCGGTTTAACGGCCCACCTCCTCGGCCTAGTGAGCCGCCTCGGCCATGGAAAAACTTCAGACGAACTTGATACTTCCTCGCCATATCGTGAATTTCCTGCTGCGCTTTATAGAGCTTCCAATTAGCAGTAAGCGTTCCTCCGTCTTTACTTCCATCTGAGTAGCCAAGCATAATTTCCTGCAAATCCTGCTGTTTCCTTAAGTGCTCTCGATAAAAATCTAATTGAAATAGCTGTTCCATGATTTTAGGACCTGCTGTGAGATCATCAATCGTTTCAAGCAGCGGAGCTATATTTAACTTACTTTCAATGCGGCCATCTGCATGAAGGCGATAAATACCCGCTTCTTTGGCGAGTACCATGACTTCTAATAAATCACTTGCAGACTGCGTCATACTGATTAAGTAGACTTCAATAGATCTTTCTCCAAATTCTTTATGTGCTCGATGTATCATATTAAATACTTCAATTACTTGCTGCGTTTCTTTAGAGTAATTCTCTACAAATGATATCACAGGTCTTGGGTCTTGAAGAACTTTCCCTAGCAGCTCAACTTTTTTCTCTTCCGTTAACGCTGAATAATCTTCAGCTAAAGAAACAGCATGGAAAATTTCTTTGATTGCCGCTTCATGTTCCCCGCTGTGATTACGGATATCAAGCGTTGCTAAATGAAAACCAAACAGCTCAACTTGGCGAATTAATTTACATAAGCTTTTTAACTGATAATCCTGAGGCTGGTGCTTTTGCAAGCTATCTTTGATTAGAAATAAATCATGTAGAAGTTCTTCCGACCTTTGATAGCCTGCTTCCGATTCTCCAACTAAATTTAATTTATGAAGCATAATCGTAAGCTTGCAGCGATATACTTCGTGTTTGATTCTCCATCGCTTTTTCTCAGGCAGCAGCGATATTTCTTGATTAATAGAATCAAGAAGATTATCTGAAACTGCGACTCTTTTTGTAGACTGACTTAACCTTTGTCTCAATTGAGTAAGCGACTCTTTATATTTACGAATAGCTAACTTCCTTTGTTTGACAAGCGTTTGCCACGTTACTTTAGGAGTTACGTTTGGATTTCCATCTCGGTCTCCGCCAATCCATGAACCAAATCGAAGAATATTAGGCACCTTCCAATTTTCTTCAGGGTAATTCTCCTGCAATGAATTTTCTAACTCCTGATGAAGTTGAGGAAGCACTTCAAATAACGTTTCATCAAAATAATATAATCCATTGGATACTTCATCCATCACAGTCGGCTTGCGATCTCGCAGTTCATTTGTTTGCCATAAAATTAATACTTCGCTAAACAGTCTTTCTTCAATTTCCGTACGTTCACGTTTTGTTAACGTTGGATTATCCAAGTTTTTCAGAAGCTCAGCCATTCGTTTATGAATATCAAGGACACTTCGTCTAGTGGCTTCTGTTGGATGAGCAGTGATGATGAGCTCTAGAGATAGAGTTTGAAGCAAGTTAGCAATTACGTCTGGCGCCACGCCATTATTTTTAAGCGAAACAACGGCACTTTCCAATGAGCCTGGCTGCATAATAGAATCTTCTTGCTGCTGATATTCCCGTCTGCGACGAATTCGATGATTTTGCTCTGCAATATTAACTAAATGAAAATAAACTGCAAACGCCCGAATAACCTGCTCGCGCATCGGCTGTTCAAGAGTAACGATTTCATTTTTTATTTCTTTATAGATAACTTCATCTTTGTTTTCTCTAAGTGATTTTGCTACTTCGCGTATTTTTTCTACTTTGCTGAGCAGTTCTTCTCCACCTTGGTGAACCAGAACTTTCCCTAACAATTGACCGAGAAACTTTACATCACGGCGCAGGGCAGTGCTGCTGTTTTGTCTTTCTGCTGCTTCTACTGTTACCATTAGACACGACACCTTTCTTCATAAATATTGTACTTTTTAAACTTTTTAGAAAATTATATTAAATTCATATTACCATGAACGAAAATAAATTTCATATAATTTTATTTCCTCCTCTCGTTCAGGAGAGGAGATTCATCAAATATAAAAGAGAGGTTAAGACATAACTAAATGAATCCAATCTAAAGACGAACAAATGGGATACATAAGCCGAACCGCTTGTGACGCCGCAGTTGATTTCTGTGCAAGACTTTGCTTTCCGCAGGTGGTCGCTGAGCCTCCTCGTCGCTTCCGCTTTTCCCCCCGGGAGTCTTCGTCTTGCCCTCCAATCAACTGCTAGAAGAAACGAAACAGATGAAACCTACGTTCACCATAACAAAAAAAAACGAACCGCTAATCAAACATTTTGATTAATAGTTCGTTTTTCATTTGAGCTAAAATACTTTTGTCTCGGCCTCTCTTTTATGCTACCAAGGTTGTCCTAAATCCAATACCGAGGCTAGTTCATTGCTTTTTTTACGCACTTGTTTACGCGTGGCAGCGCGATCTGCCCCCGTTTGAAACAGGTATTTTTCTTCTTCTGTTTCTGGAATAAGCTCCGGTACTGCACGGGGCTTTCCATCATCATCCATTGCCACAAAAGTTAAAAATGATGTGGCTGCAATTTGACGCTCCCCGGTTTTTAAATTTTCTTTAATCACTTTCACAAACACTTCCATGGATGAACGACCTGTCCATGATACGTATGACTCCAAACATACAGAATCCTGAGGCGTAATAGGGTGCAGAAAATGAATAGAGTCTGCTGAAGCTGTTACACACTCTGTACGACTGTGACGATAAGCTGAAATGGACGCAATCATATCAATATCACTCATTAACTTTCCGCCAAATAACGTATTGTGATTATTAATATCATTAGGAAAAATGCGGCTCGTTCGAACGGCCTTTGTATCTTTACAATAATTTGCTTTCATTAGTAAGAACCTCCATTGATGCCTATCATAATAAGAATAAAAGAATGAATGAACCTATACTAGCATATTTTGATAAATTTAGCTTTACAAAAAACTCGTTGATTTATTTACAGAAAACAAAAAAGAGAAGAAAAATTCTTCTCTTTTTTGTCTATCGAATATAGCTTGATCCAAACGTTTTACCTAAAGAATCACTGTATAGGTCACTTGACTTTACAGTCCATTTCCCATCTTCTTTCACCATAAAAATTCGTAGGGGACGACTTCCTTCTTTCGTTTCTAATTCATTTACAATATCTTTGAATTTAGAAGCCGCAAACTCTTCAGAGTGTTGTGTATCGTAATCTTTCGTTTCATCTGTGTATGCTCGCTTAAGCTGCGATACGTATGAATATAAGTCTGATAAATCAAGAGTAGTGTACTCCACTTCTACTACCGCTTTATTATTTGCATTCGCAATCACATTTGTTTTCACACTTGCTTTTTCTTTTAAAACATCTTTATACATGTTAAAAAAATCTTTTTTTGCTTTGTCGGTTAAACTGTTAGAAAACGCACCTTTTAATTCCTCATTAAACGCTTTTTTCTGTTCTTCTATGACAGCTGTTTTATCTGCTGTTACATATTTATCATAGTCTACGTTTTCTTTGTTTAAGTAAAGGACTTCTGTGTAAGCTTGCAGAGCTTTTTCTGGCTCTTGCAGCTTATTATAGCTTTTCGCGTACTTTTTCGTATCCAGTGTTAATGTCACTTCGTCAATTTCTTCATCATAATCAGATGATTTTGGCTGAAGCCCAATTTTGTACTTTTTATCTTTTTTGACTTCAAAGACAAACGTTAAATTTTTTTGCTTTCCAGCGCCAATCTTGTCAGATGCACTGCTTTCTAGTCCAAGCTCACGACTGTTCACTCCCGTTTTTGGAGACAGCTGTTCATCTCCTTCGTATAAATACACACCGTCATAATCCGATAAAGATATACTGTTTTTGGATACATTTTTCACTTTTAAATCAACTTTCAACAGCCCTTTTTCTTCACTTGTAGCTCCTTCATCACTATCTACTAAATATAAGATGCGCTGTCAATGGATGCTTCAATCGCCTTATTTTTAGCCGAAGTTGATCCTCCCGTTTCCTTAGAACTGTTGCAAGCCGCTAATACTAGCATAAGTACAAAAGCCAAAGCCAAAACATTCATTTTTTTCACAGCTGCCTAATCCCCTTTATTTTGTTTTTTTAGAACTTTATCCCAAATAAAGGTTCCCTCTGTATAAATACTTAAACCTTAAAATCTATATTTTTTACAATATTTTGATAAAAAATAAGTCTAAATTCTCTACTCACCTAAATAAAAAAACACGAGCACAGGCTCGTGTTTTTTTATTTAGATTTAAAATTTTCTTGATTGATTTGTTCAGCTTCTTTCATATATCGGTTAGATTTGCCGCTTTTAATTCCCCAGTAATAAAAAGCTAATGATACGCAAGCAATCACTAGCATATCCCATCCGAAAGGCAAAATATTTTTTCCTCCGAATTTTTCGCTTCCTATGTAGGAAATAAAAATCATGCACGCTAAATAGATAAGCATCCAAGCCCCGGTTAAAAATTCTTTTTTAAAGCCCACCCATTTATTTTTCGCTTGGTAATAAAAATAAACAGGCAGGCCAATTGCCATAATAAAGATCACTTCACCTGTAAGTGGCCACCTTGCCCAGTAAAGCGTCAAGGAAGCAAAAACGAAGCCGCATGGCGCAATAACTGATGCCCCTTTTAAATAAAATGGACGGTAAAAGTGTGAAGCCGTTTTTCTTAATGTTATAAGCGCTACAGGACCCATAATATAAGAGATAAGCGTCGCTACTGAGATCACTTCTGCTAAGACACCCCATCCTCTAAATAAAAAGAGAAACAAGAAGCAAGCTGCTAAATTTAGCCACATAGCTGGGCGCGGGACATTGTAAAGTGGATGAAGAGTACCAAATATCTTTGGCAAGTATCCATTTTGCTGCATCCCGTATAACATTCTAGAAGTAGTTGCCGTATATGTAGCACCTGTGCCGGAAGGAGAAACAAATGCGTCTGCGTATAACACAATTGTTAGCCAGTTAATTCCAAGCGCAATCGCTAAATCAGCAAAAGGAGAGTTAAAATTCAAATGATTCCATCCATCAGCAATTGATGACGGACTTACTGCTCCGATAAAGACAATTTGCAATATAATGTATACAATTCCTGCAATAAAGATTGAACCAATTACAGCTATCGGAATCGATTTATTAGGTGATTTTGCTTCTCCTGCCATATTTACAGGACTTTGAAACCCATTAAATGCAAACACAATACCTGATGTTGCCACTGCCGTTAAAACACTGGCCCATCCGTAAGGTGCTACCCCATGCTCACTTGAAAAGTTTCCACTATGAAAACCAGCAAAAAATAAAGCCCCTGCCGTTAAACCAGGAATAATTAATTTAACAATCGTAATAAATGAGTTTGCTTTAGCAAAGAGATTTACCGTCCAATAGTTCACAAAAAAGTAAACGAATAATAACAAAGACGCAACTGCCAAGCCCTTGGACGTTAAAATGCCATTGTCTACTAATTCATGAGTCCAGCGAGCCCATTTCCACGGCCAAGTACTCAT
>Ga0105243_10002247_pt1 | contig 16230 bp, 29 predicted proteins | sample KBSM34metaG_FD_81525 | JGI IMG/M metagenome (GOLD analysis project Ga0105243, IMG submission 81525) | Miscanthus rhizosphere microbial communities from Kellogg Biological Station, Michigan, USA - KBS M3-4 metaG | ecosystem: Host-associated > Plants > Roots > Rhizosphere > Soil | place... | reverse complement strand
GTCGAGGAGCGCGGCGAGGTCCGCGTTGTCGATCTGCTTCTCGTTGAACTCGATCTGGTCGTCGGCGCTCGCGGACGTACGAGCGCGGTCCGAGATCGACGAGCCGTTCCCTGCTGTCATGCTGCCCTCCGGGTAGTGGTCTCGGCGGCGTACCGGCGGCCGAGGTAGACGTGAGCGGCATCCTCGCCCATGAGACGGACGGCGAACTCGACCGCCGCCGCCGGGAGCGCGGCGAGCGGGATCGGCCGCTTGCGGCTGTGCTGATCGTAGTGGCAGGACAGGCAGAGACCCATGCCGTTCGCGACGTCGTACTGGTCGCCGCGACGTCGCCGGACCTCCGCCTTGTAGACGACGTGGTGAAGCTGGAACGGGCCGCGGCGGGTGCCGCAGGACTCGCAGCGCCGGACCCGGGCGGCCGCGGCGCGCCAGGCCGCCTGCCCGGGCGCGGCCGCCTTCGCCTTCGCCCGAGCGCGGGAGCGCGCCGCCGAGGACGGCCGGAGGCTCATATCAGCTGTCTCCCGTTTCGGACGTCCGCTCGTACCCGCGAACCCCGCGGAGCGCGGGAGGCAGCTGCCACAGCTCGCCACGCACCCTTCTCACGTCGGGACTTCCTCGACTTCGATCCGCTCGCCCTCCCGGATCGGCGGCCCGGCGTCGACCTCGACCCGCTGGCGGTACCCTGCGAGCGTCCAGCGACGACGCCCGGCAGGCACGTTCCCCACCCCATGCACGACCTCGTACGGTGGTGGCCCGTTGCCAGTGAAATACGCCAGCGCGCGGTCGACGATGCGCGTAGCGTCGCTGCCGTCCAGAGAGGTGTTCGTGAGTTCGATTCTCAGCCGCGTCAAGACCGCGACTGCCTCGCCCTGCGGGGAACGCCTGACGGCATCGAGAGCGGCGATGGCGATGTCAGCGTCTTGGCGATAGTGCGAACGCTGAAGGCTCGACAGTTCTTCCCAGGTTCCGATGCCAGTCGGCACCAAAGCCCGCGCGACCGCCTCTCGTTCGGCCTCGTGGTTCCGGGCCTCAGACATGGGACCTCAGCCGCTTAGGCCAGTACGTGACGATCAGGATGCACCCGCCGCCCTTGACGTAGTAGTGCGCGTTGCCGGGCGGCTTACATGTGCAACGGCTGACGATGGCCTCGTGGTTCCGGGCCTCCCCACCCTCAGCGGTCACGGAGCACCGCCTCCATCCGCGCATCGAACGGAGACTCCGGCGCGTCCTTCGGCTCGTACAACGCGAACCGGCGGCCGTTCCCCGTCGAGTTCGCGACCCAGCCGACCTCCCGGCGGCCCTTCCCATGGTCAATCTCGATCGGGCCGTTCGCCTCGACCCAGCCCTTCACGAGCGGCAGCCTGTCCTTCCGGACCGTCCCCGCGACCATCCACTCCCGGGCCAGCAGCTTCGCCTCGTCCAGCGTCGCCGGGATCCCCTCCCAGTCCTTGATCGGACACTGACGCGGCGACGGACAGATCCCGCAGTGAACCCCCGCCGTCGGGATCCACCGGTCGCTCTTCGAGCCCCCGGCGATCGCGAGGTCGATCTGAGCGACGATCGCCCCGAGGATGTCGAGGATCCGCTCCAGCTCCCAGCGGTGGACCGTCGCCTCCCGGTACTCCCCGAACATGATGTACGCCTCCCGGAGCGTCACCCGGTCGACCGCCGGGAGGTTCGCGAGGACCAACGCCCCGTAGATAATCTGCTGCGCGTACCCCTGATCGGACAGGCGCTGATCCTTCTCGATCGCCCCGTTGTCCTCGTAGCCGCCGCCCGCCTTCTCGACCTCCCGCGACGGCGACGCCCAGCCGGACTTCCAGTCCGGGATGATGATCCCGTTCGGCGGGTCCGCGACGAGGACGTCCGGGGTTCCCTTGATCGTCCGCTCGTACGTGCCGCCCCGGCCGTCCGGGACCTTGAGCTTCATGTACAGCGGCTCCTCGATCGCGAGGATCCGCGCCGCGGCGAACTCGCCGCCCTCGCACCAGCGGGTCACGAGGACCCGGAGCCAGCGCAGCTCCCGCATCGGGAGGTGAACGACGTCGTCGTCCGGGACGTCCGTCTGAGCGAGGACCTGCAAGAGCAGCTCCAGTCCCATCTCGACCGGGTAGCTCGTCCAGCCCTCCGCCCGCATCTGCGTGAGCGCCTGCGCGACCCAGCGATGGAAGAGCGCGCCCCGCGCGGCCATGTTCCCGCGCTGCATCCGCGGCGACAGGAGGTCGAGCAGGAGCGAGTACGAACAGTTGTCGAACCGGGCGATGCTGCTCTGCCGGAGCATGTCCGGCATGACGAGATCGCTCATTCGCCCATCCCGATCGTGTCGCCGATCCGGTCCTCGATCCGGTCGAGCCGCGCCTCCACGGCCGCGAGCCTGTCCTCCTGCGCGACCAGCGCGTCGTACAGGAGACGGATCGTCTTCGCCGCCGCGAGCAGCGCTGCCGCGTGACCGGCGACGTCGTACGGCGCGACCCCGACGCCGTGCGCCTGGTCGATCCTGTCGCCCGCCTCCCGGAGCGCGCTCACGCCGCCGCCTTCCGGGCCGCGTACGTGTTCGACCGCGCCCGATGCGCGCGCAGGACGACGAGCAGCGCCGCCTGCTGCCGCGACGACAACCCGGCGACCGTCTTCGACGGGCTGATCCCGTACCGGCGGAGCCAGTTGTTGATCTTGACCGGCCCGACGCCCGGCGTCGACCGGAGGATGTCCGTCACCCTCATCGTCGCGATCAGCGGGTCGCCGGAGAGGAGGACCTCGTCCGGGTCCCGGCGGGCCGCCCAGAGGTCCGCCTTCAGCTGCTTCCGATGCGACCGGACGCGGTTCGCGTGAGCGAGCGCGTCCCGCCTCTGAGCGAGCGACCGGTCCGGGGCGGGGCTCATGACGGCTCCTCCTGCCCGTTCTCCGCCGCGAGGTGCTCGTCGAGCCGTGCCTGCGGGTCGTCCTCGACCGGCTCCGCCGTAACCTCCTCCTCCGGCTCCGGGACCGGCTCCTCCTCGACCGCGGTCGTCGGCTCGGCGTTCCCCTCCTGCGCCTGCTGCAACTTCTCGCCCTCGAACCGGTCCAGCTCCGCCTTCGCCCGGCCGAGCCACTCGTTCACGACACCCGGCGCGCGCTTCCCGACCGCCAGCTCGATCGCCCCGCGGTTCGACAGCCCGCGATGGTCGAGCGCCTCCGCCCGAGCGATGATCGCCTCGACCTTGGGACCCAGGTCGATCCCGGTCCCCTCGTCGCCGCCGTCCCCGACCGCGGCCGTGATCGACTTCCGCTCCGGGATCTCCCCGTCGACGTAGACGGGCATCCCGCCGAAGACCTCCGGCACGAACCACTTCGCCGCGTTCGACATGGCCCGGGCGAGCAGCATGTTCCGCGGGCTCGTGTTCCACGCCGCGCGCTTGTCCTCCTTGACCAGGTTCGCCGCCCGCGCGTCCTCCATCGTGAACCGCGAGATCCCGCGCCGCTCGCCGCCGACGAGGATCTCGACGAACGCGCCGACGATCTTCCGGAGGTCCGTAACCTCCTCCTCGTCGTGGTAGACCGCGACGACGAACGGGCGGCCCTCGACGATCTGCGCCTTCTCCTGCTCCGTCGGCTCGCGGCCGTCGAGGTCGAGGACGGTGTCCTCCTTGAGCCACCCGGCCCGGTAGTCGTAGCCCTCCCGAGCCCGGATGAACTGGCCGATCTGGGCGTAGTGCATCTGGATGCCGCCCTCGACAATGTGGATCCCCTGCATGCTCTGCGCCGGGGATAGCCCGAGGTCCCGCCCGACGACCATCTTCGCGAACGCCTGCTCCGCGTTCTTGAGCTTCCACGCGCCGCTCATGTACAGCGACTCCGCGATCCGGTACGTCCGCCGCATCTCGTCGTCGGAGAGCAGCTCGATCGCGCGAGCCTCCTCCCGAGTCGCGACGGCGGTTCCCGTCTCCTGCTCCGTCATGGACCCTCCTAGGTTGGTTCGGGTCCCGCGAGTATACGCCTGCGGGCTCTTCCCTGGAACGACGACGAGCCCGCCGCGCTGGGAGAACGCGACGGGCTCGGATCGTGGCGAGAGCGAGAGCGACGCCTAGGGCTACGCCCTACCCGAACGTGACCGGCGACGGCTGGCGCTCCCCGCGGCAGGATACCCGCGGTCGAGGCGGGCGAGCAGCGCCGCGAGGTCGAACGCCGCTACCGCCTCCTGCGCGGTCATCGGCCGCCGCGGGATCTCGAACCGGGAGAGGTCGAGCGCGGCGACGTCGACGACCGGCGTCCCGCGCTCGGCGCGACGGCGGGCGGTCTCCTCGGCGGACAGGAACGGGGCGGGACGATCAGCGGACATGGCCCGTAGATCGGCCGCGCCCCCGGTTCCTGTAGCCGCGGCGGACGGACGTCCTAGCGGCGGCGGAGCGCCTCGACCGTCGAGGCGACGACGTTCCCGGCCGCGCCGACGGCGAGCATCGCGACGTTCAGCGCCCAGCGCGGCCAGCTGCCGCCCGCCGGACGGATCATCGCCGGACCCCTAGCCGTGCCTCGACGGCCGACAGGAGCGCCGCCTCGTCCGTCCACTTCGCGCGGAGATGCTCGTACACCTCGCGCGGCAGGAGCCCGACCGGAACGATCGAGCAGTCCTCCGGCTGGCAGTTCTCCAGTACGTACGAGCCGAACGACCGCCGGAGGTCTTCGAGACGGACGTCGCCGCCCGCCGCCGCAAGGACGTCCTCGACGTCCTCGCGGTCCTGCTCGTCGTTGATCAGCAGCGAGACGTTTAGCTCGATCCCGGAGGCGACGACGATGCCGAGCAGACGGCCGACGACGCGCTCGTTCGCGCCGCCTGCCCGGGTGATCGAGACGTTGACGAGGTCGCCGACGACGAACGGGTTCGAGACGCTCATCGCCAGAGCCTCCCCCAGAACCCGGCGCGGCCGAGCGCCCGCCCGACCGCCTTGTTCTTCGCCCGGCGGGCGATCCGCTTCGGGTTCCCGGACGCGACCGTCGAGACGTCGTTCGCGATCCGGGCCGCCCGGTACAGGTTCCTCGCGAGCCCCATCAGAGCACCGCCTTCTCGTACCCGGCTTCGGCGAGCTGCTCGCGGAGCGCGACGTCGTACCGCGCCCCGTAGATCATGCGGCTCATCGGGTCGCGGAGGTACCGGCCGAACGACATCGAGCCGCCCGGCCGCATCCCGCTCTCGCGGAGCGCCGCCTCGTTCCGCTCGACGTACAGCCGCCACGCGAAGTAGTGGCGGGACAGCGTCTTCGCCACCCCGTAGGCGACGGAGAGCGCGACGATCGCGAGCGTAGTCACGACGCCACCGGCCCGAGACGCGGCAGCTCGCCGCGGGTCGCCCAGCCGTCGAGGATCCCCGCGACTGCGCACGCGAACCGCAGGAGGTCCGCCGTCGCGAGCGCGTCGCGAGCGCCGGACGACGAGGACGACGAGGACGACCACGAGACGCGCGTCGGCTTGACGTCCGTCCCGTTCCACTCCAGCTCCGGCCGCTCGATCGTGACGCGCGCCGACCGGACGCCGTCGCCGTCGAGCCGCAGCTCCGTGTAATGGCCGCCGACCGGGACGACGACGACCGCCGCCCCCGGCTCGTACGAGAGGCGGATCTCCTCGCCGTACCCCTCGATCGCCGCCGCGACCTCGTGGGCGGCGGCGACGGCGTTCATGCTCAGGCTCTTCATGGTTCGATCTCCTGTCGGTTTCGTAGGGGGTTAGCGCGCGTCCGGCGAGAGCCGGAGCGCGCCGAGGGTGTGCAGGACGGCGCGGCGGACGTCGACCTCGTCCTCGCGGCCGTCGAACGTCGGCAGGACGAGGTTGAGGTACGTCTCGCGGATCGAGTCCGCGTCCTCCGGCGAGTACGTCGCGGCGTCCGCGTCGGCGGCGTTCAGACGGCGCAGCTTCGCGCCCGCGCTCTCGGTCCCGCGGGTCTGCATGACGCCGAGGTTGAAGGTGAAGTAGCGCCAGTCCTTCGAGGCGGCGAGGCGGCGGATCTCGGCGATCTGGGCGGTAGTGCTCTGCATGGGACTCTCCTAGTCTCTGGCGTCCGGGCCGTTCCCGTTCGCTCTGTCCCTCACTATAACGGCATGGCGGGAGATTCCTAGAGCCCCCGTGTTCGATGTCGGACACACGTCCACCGGAACGCGCCGCCGCGGCCGCGCCGCTACCCTGCCGCGCTTCCCTGCGCCCCCCCAACGAGGAGGTCCCCTCTCATGCGCAGAATCATCGGGGCCGCGGTGCTCGCCGCGGCCCTCTCTCCTGCCGCGCCCGCCGCGGCCGCCGGAACCGCCGCGACGTCCTACTGCCTCCACGGCCGCATGGCGGACGGCACCTACACGCGCCTGGGCTCGGCGGCCATGAACGGCGTCCGGCTCGGCGCGCGGATCCGGCTCACCGGCCGGTCCTTCTACGGACAGCGGACGTTCACGATCCGCGACCGGATCGGCTACGGCACCCGCCTCGACCTCTGGCACTCCTCCTGCTCCGCGTCGCGGGCATGGGGACGCCGCTGGGTGTCGTTCGTGTTCCTGCCGTAGAACGAGCGAGCGCCCGGCTGGGGGTAGCCGGGCGCTCTGCTCGTGGAGCGGGAGAGAAGAGACGCCGGAGCCCCGCCCGCAACCGCCGCGTGGACGATCACGAAGCCCCGGCGCGAACCGAATCCTACGCCTTCGGCGGACCGACCGGCGTCGTCGTCTCGACCGCGGTCGCCGCGCCCGGCCCGTTCAGCAGGAGCGCGGCCGCCTGCAACATCCGGCCGAGGACCGTCGCCGTCGCGAGGACCGTCGAACAGGCGATCAGGACCTTGGATGTCCCGGCCCCCGTATCCGGCAGGAACGGCACCAGGGCCGCCGACGCCGCGAGCAGCGCGCTCCCGGCGATCCCGAGCTTGGTCGCGAGCCCCGCAGGGATCGCAGGAATGATCGTCTTCATGGGCGTCTCCTAGAGGTAGCGGCGGACCTGCATGATGTCCGAGCGGTAGTTCCAGCGGAGATGGTACGGCCCCGCCTCCGACCCGTGGCTGTAGACGAGGTCGTGATCCGCCGAGTCGACCATCGCGACATGGTGCCCCGGGAACCCGGTCCCGTAGATGACCGCGTCACCGCCGCGGCGATCCGCGAACGGGACCTGGCGGCCATGGGACAGGAGCGTCCCCGTGTACCCGGCCGTCCAGCGCGCGCCGTTGACGAGGTCCGGGGCGTTCATCCCGGCGACGGACGTGATGCCGTTCCAGAACGCCCACGTGTACATGGAGGAGCAGTCCTCCTGCGTCGGGTAGCGGCCGTCCGCGTACCTGAGCTTCGCGCGGATCCCGCCGAACCGGGCCGCGCTCTGCGTGTAGTGGACGTTCCCGGCGTGCTCGAACGCGAGCCGGAACGCGGCGACCATGATCTTCACGGCGCGGTCCCGGTCCTTGTCCGACAGGTCGTACGGGCCGCCCCGCGCGGTCGCCGCCTTCTCCTCCTGCGCGCGCCGGTCCTTCAGCAGCTTGTCCATGCGCGCCTCGGCGGAGGCGAGCATCTCGTCCGTCCTCTTCTCCGGGTAGACGATGATCGTCTGCTCGCGGACGAGCAGCCCGCTCTTCGACTCGACCCAGTCGTCCGGCGCGCCGAGGAAGTGCGAGGCGGTCTTCGCCGCATCGTGGAGCTGCTTCCGGTAGCGGCCGTCGTCGTCGCCGACCGGCCGGTCGATGTTCCGGGCGTCGAGCCGTTCGAGGACGTTCCGCCGCAGGACCTTGACGTCGTCGCCGCGCTGAGGGTCGCTGTCGTAGTCCGACAGGATCCTGTGCGGGAACGCCTTGTCCGAGTAGCTACGCGGCATCGTCGGCGACCTCCACGCTCTCGTCGAACGCGTCCGGGTCCGGGGCGGCGACCTTGTCCGGGACGCCCTCGACCGCGAGGTGGACGGCGTCGTCCTCGTCGGGCGGCATATCGGGCGGAAGTGCGTGCTGGTCGCTCATCAGAGCCTCCTGTGGTTCGGGTCGGCGGAGTGTACGAGCCGCCTCCGACGTCGTTACCGCTGCCGCGGCGACGTGAACGCGATCACGCAGTAGATCAGCGCGAGGACGCTCGCCACGAAGATCCGCGGCGTCCGGTACCAGACGATCGGCTCCCCGATCGAGTCAGCGATCGCGACGCTCGCCCCCACGAAGTTGATCACCAGGACTATGACGACGAGCACCGCGGCGTTCGTCCGGGTCCGGAGGTAGATCGCCCAGGGGAACAGGAGCCCGGCGAGGAGCGTCAGCGCGATCGTCAGGTAACGGAACTCGTCGGCGCTCACGGGAGCCCGATCAGCGCGGGCGGGAAGACCGGGTTGCCGTTGTCGTCGCACGGAGCCTTGATCCGGTCGCAGAGCGGGACGCTCTCGTTCTGTCGCCCGCCGTTCCCCTTCGGCTCGGCCGCGTGGCCCTCCGGCCCTACCACGCGACCCGACTTAGGGTCCACGCAGTTCACCGTCACGACCGGCGTACAGACGCGCACCGGTACCCCCGGGACCGTCACGGTCGGAGGCTGAACCGGCGGGATCGTCGGGACCGTCGGAGTCGTCGGAACTACCGGCGGCGGCGTAGTCGACGACGACGATGGCGGCGGCCGAGATGGAACAGGAACGGAAGGCGCAGGAACGGAAGGGGAAGGCGCAGGACTCCGCGGCGGAAGCGACGGCCGCCGAGCGGGCGGATTCCTTGATGGGGACGGCGATCGCGGCGGTGTCGTGTCGGAGCCGCCCGGGCTCCCGCCGCTTCCCGTTCCGTTCCCGGCGCTTCCGTTCCCGTTCCCGCCGGTTCCGGAAGCTGTCGTGTCAGGCTGCGGCGTGATCAGATTCGGGACGTCCTCCGGCCGTAGCTTCGCGCGCCGGACGGCCCCGCGGAACGCGTCCCGACAGGACGGCGTCGACAGACAGACCTCAAGCGCATGGGCGGCCCCGGCCGCGAGATCCTCGTCCGTCGGGGCGAGCGCCCGCGCGAGGTCCTTCGCCTGCTGCGCGTCCTGCCGGTTCGCCCGGATCTGCTCCTGCTGGATCCGGTCGAGGTCGCGCGCCCGGTCCGTCAGCTTCGCCCCGAAGAACAGCGTCGCCGCGAGGCTCGTCGAGCAGAGGACCCCGACGACGACGGAGGCGAGGAGGAGATGCCAGGTCTTCCACTGGAACGGCTGCTGCAGCTTCGCCTTCATGTCTCACTTCCCGCCGAGCGACGCGAGCTGGCCCTTGAACGCCAGGTACGCCGCGACGATAGTCCCGATCACCGGCAGAGACGCGACGATGATCGGGATCGCCAGCTCCATCCCCCGCTGGAGCCGGGAAGTCGGCTTCTGACCGTCCGTCGCCCCGGTCTTCGCCTTGATATCCGCGACGTCCCCGCGGATCTCCTCGATCGACTTCCCGTGCCGCTCCTGCCTGTCCCGGAGCGCCTTGATCTCGCCGCGCAGCTCGCCGAGCGCCCCGATGATCCCGCCGTCGTTCCCGGCCCGGCCGTCGAGGAGATCGGCGCGGCTCTCGACCGTGTCCATCCGGGTCTGCATACGGCTAGTCCATTCCCGGCTCCAGTCGTCGTGATCCTCGATCCACTCGCGGAGAGCCTCGACGACGTCCGTCGCCCTGCGCCGCTGGCCGGTATCGGACCGGCCGGTCCCACGGCGCTCCGGCATCGGGGCGGACGGCACAGGCACACCCCGACAGGCTAAGGCCAGTCGAGGCGACTAGAGCGAATCGCCGACACCCGGAAGCTGCTCGATCTCACGCGCCGCGACCGGCTCGTCGCGCTTCCGGAGCGCCGCCCGGACAAGCCGCTTCTGCTCACGGACGATCTCCTCCGGGGTCTTGCCCTCCCAGCGATCGTCGAACGCCGCGAACACGAAGTCTTCCATCGGGACGAGGAACCGCTGACGCTCGATCCGCGGGCCGCCCGGGACAAGCAGCGGCTCCCCCGGCTCCATCTTCGGGCCGTCCTCGTCGAACACAGGGTCGCCGTTCTCGTCGACCGCGGGGACCTCCGTCGCGACGAGCCGGTCCTCCTCCATGACCGGCTCCCCGTTCTCGTCGAGGACAGGACCGTCCTCCTCGACGACGTACCCGACCGTGAGCCGGTACACCTCGTCCGCGACGTCGCGGTGGTGATCAACGATGACGAGATCCTTCATGCGACCCTCACGATGTAGTTATCGACCTCGTACGGCTGGACGTTGTTGTGGTCCGTCGCCGCCGCGACCTTGGCCGCGTTCGCGACCGTGACGGCAGGAGTCAGGCTGTTCGTCCCGCCCGACACGCCGCCGTAGAAGTACGCGCCGTTCTGGGCGTTGCCCATCGCCGGGGAGCTGTCGCCCGCCGACGCGTTCGGGTTGACGTTGAACCCGCCGGAGATCGTATGCGTGTGCGCCGCCTGCGACGCCGTATGGGCATGGAGCGGCATCCCGGACTCGTCGCCGATCAGCGAGTGCCGCTCGGAGCCGCCGTTCTGCCCGACCGCGTTCGGGTGGCTCTTCGACGTCGTCGCGTTCGTCGTCAGCCTGCCCGCGGACGCCCCTCCGCCCATCGTGTCCGCGCCGACGCTGACGCGCCCCCGCTTGTCCGGGAGCCGGACGAGGTTCCCGCCCGGGTCGACCCCGCCGTTGTAGGTGTGCGCCGCGCCGCCCTGCGCCGCGTAGAACTCCGAGTACAGCGACCGGTCGACGAGTCCCCCGGCCGCCCACGCCCACTTCCCGTTCCCGGGGAGCGCCGTCCCGGCGTACGGCAGGATCGTGCCGACCGGCGGGAGCGGAACGTCCGCCGCGAGCTGCGCGAGCCCGACGACCCCGGACCGGATCTCGACCCACGCCGAGCCGGTATCGAACGTGAGCGTCCCGTCCGCCGCGAGATGGAACCGGCCGAAGAGCCCGGCCGCCGGTCGCGGCGTCGTCGTGATCGCGCCCGCGATGTACGGGTCGAGGTAGTCGATCACCTGCCGCGTCGAGGCGGGCCAGCTGTTGATGAAGTCCCCGTCCGCCGGGCGGGTCAGGCCATGCTTCGGGCTCGGGGTCGTAGGCAAGGTCAAGTCCTCCCGTGGATCACGTGACGTCGTCGCGCGTGACGTTCTCCGCCGTCACGCCGTTCGGCACCTGGTTGAAACGGAGCGTCGCCTCCGCGAACGTGACGTAGTCCGCCGTCAGGTACGTCAGCACCAGCTCCGCGCGGATCGCGCCGCGCTCCCCGCCGGACACGTAGCTGCCCGCGATCGCCGCCTGGACCGCCGTCGGGTTCGGGGTCTCCGCCGCGATCGTCCGGACGAGGATGTCGTAATCGCCGCCGTAGTCGTCCGCGATGAACACCTGCTTCGTGCCCGTCAGGAGCGGCTCGACGGTCCGCCGGATCGCCTCATGGGTGCCGCGCTTCGGCCCGAGCGGGTATACGGCGGCGTCCCGCGCCCGGGCCGTGAAGTCCTCGTCCGACTCCCCCGCCCGGCGGCCAGGGAGAGGGACCGCGCCGGTGTAGAGCGCCGCGTGCGGGAGCGCCCAGAGCGGCGCGACGGACGGATCCCGCAGGACCCGGCCGCCCGGAGCGCCGGTGTCCGGGTCCCCGAACGCGACGAGCCCGAGACGTTCCATCGCGTCGCCGAGCGCGTCGCAGAGCGCGTCAACGATCGCGTCGTTCGTCGGGTCCCCCGTCCGCCTGTGGTCGAGGAGAGCGGACAGGCGCTCGGCGACGTGAGTCACAGGACCGTCACCGCCGCCGGGGCCGTCAGGTTCGGGAGCGGAGCCCAGCCGTTCAGCGTGACGGACGCGCCGCCGTTCACGGTGACGCTCACGACGCGGCCGACGCCCTCGACGTCGTCGATGACCGCCGCGACGTCGTACGAGGTGATCGTCCGCTCCGCCGTCGTCGCGGGGACCCGCCAGCGGCCCGGCGCGTCCGCGTCGAGCCCGTAGCTCGCCGGGTCGTACGCCGAAGCGATCGCGGCCTGAACGGCGGCGATCGTCGCGTCATGGTCCGCGTTCGCGGCGAGCCGGATCGAGACGGCGATCGTGATGTTCGTGCGGGTCGGGTCCCCGACATGGACCGTGACGGCGAGCGGCCGGTCCGTGCCCATCATCGAGTCGAGGACCGCCGCCTTGACCGGGGCGGACAGGTTCTCCCCCGCGAAGCCCTTCACGAAGACCGTGACGTGGCCCCCGGCGACAGGCGGGTCCGTCGGCGCGTCGAGGTTCAGGAGCCGGACCGCGACCGCCGCCCCGACGTTCGGGTTGTCGAGCGCCGTGTCCGCGTAGTCGTCCGTCACGATCGGGACGAGCTTCATCCGGCGGGCGGCGCGGACGACCTCCTCCAGATACGCGTCCCGGGTCTGGTCGTCCGTCCCGTCCGCCGGGGCGGTCGTCATCGTCACGGCCGTCACGAACGGCAAGGGCTCCCAGTCGCGCGCCGGGCCGGTGATCCCGTTCGCGATCGATCCGGGCTCCAGCGCGACGACCTCGACGTCCGTCGCTGCCGCGCCGGTCACGTCGACGTCCCCGACGACCGCGAACCCGACCGGCGTGCCGTCCGGCGCGTCGATGACGAGCTGCGATCCGTCCGGGATCCGGTACGTCCCCGCCGCGTTGAAGTCCCAGCGCGTGAAGCCGGTCGCGGGCTGAGCGACCCGCCGCGGGACGTTCAGGATCAGCTCGCCGAACCCGGCGTAATCGTTCCGCTCCTGCTCCTGCACCATCGAGGCTGCGGTCGCGATGATGATCCCGACCGCTTCCCCGAGCGACGTCTCCGGGGATCCCTCCGCGGGCTCCCAGCTCTCGTCCTCGTCCAGGTCCAGGGCGGCGGACAGGCGATCCGCGATCCCCGCGAGGACCGCTTCCGCGACGCTCGTCTCGTCCGTGATCAGGTCCGCATCGATGTACATGACGCTCCGGTTTCTACTCGGCGAGGTCGACGTTCACAGTGAGCGAGGTCCGGCCAGCGCCGTCCGGGCCGGTGACTTCGACCTCGACGACCGCGCGGTCCTCCTGCTCCATGATGTCGGCGGCGAGCGCCGCGCCGCTCGGGGCCGCGCTGAACGTCGGGTCTTCGAGACCGAAGTCCGGGGACAGCGGCCGGTCGCCCTTCCCGGTCGCGAGGTAGCTGCGGACGTTCTGCTCGACGTCCTCGATCGAGTCTTGCTCGACGGTCGCGAGGCGGCGTCCGCTCATCCGGAACGGCCAGGCGAGATGAGTCGCGACCTGCGGGACATCAGCCATCGGTCTCGACCTCCGGGTCGGCGGGCTCCTCGACCGCTGTTTCCGCCCCGCCCGCAGCTGTGGCAGCAGCCTCCGGCGCGTTCCGGGCTTCCGGGTCCGTTCCTGCGTCCGGAGCCCCCGGCTGCGGAGACAGCTGTTCCGGGGGCCGACGGATCGCGACAGGCGGCGGAGGCGGCGGCGGATCCGCGTCGCGCGTCGGCTGCGGGGACGGCGGGACCGGCGTCGGGTCGATCGGGGGCGGCGGCGCGCTTCCCCTCAGCTGAACGATCAGCGCCTGCAACACGTTGTAGCAGCCGCCATGAAACTCGAACGTCTCCGGCTGCCTGCCGCGAACCCCGTCCGCGGCGAGCGCCTCGATCGTCATCGTCGTCCAGTCCGCCTCGATCGGGCGGAGACAGTAGTCGCAGATCAGCTTCGTGCTCAAGGGAGGTCTCCTACGGGCCGATGACGCGGACGGGGCAGATGCGGAGGTAGCGGTCGCCGAACAGCGCGTTGCCGTTCGCGTTCAGCGACTGGTGCCGGAGGTCCCAGACCTCTCCGGCGGCGCGGCCCGCCATGCGGCGGCCGCGGCGGAGCTGGTTCAGTATCGGGGCCGTGACCGTGTTGCCGGTGTCGTACCACTGGATGAACTGCGCCGCGCTCGCGCCGTTGATGTAGAGGTACTGGATACCGCCGGTGACGGAGGCTGTGCCCGGGAGCTGGATGAACGTCCCGTGCTCCATGTCGTAGTCGCCGCCGAGCGGTAGCGTCAGCGACGGGCCGCCGGAGAGCGTGACGGTCGTCCCGGGCTGGAACTGCGTCGCGAGGAACGCCTCCATCCATGAGCCGCCGACGAACTCCCACTTGGCCGCGTTCGAGGAGCCCGCGTTGAACCGGAACCGCCAGACGACGCCGTTCGCCGGATCGGCGGCGACACAGAGATGCGTGCCGTCCGCCTGCGGGGGGAGCGCGAGGAACTGTGCCGGGGTGAGGATCTCCGGCTCGATCGTCCGGGCGTACCGGCGGCGGCCCGCCATCAGCCGACCCTCACCGGCGTCAGCTCAAGCCACTTGTTCACCCAGAAGGAGTTAGTAGCCGTGCCAGCGGCGAGGTAGCGCAGCTTGATGACGTTCCCCGCCGCGAGCCCCGTCCACAGGTACGTCGTAGCGGCCGACGCCCACGCGGTACCGCCTGTCGTCGTATGCGCGTCCGCGGCGAACAGCGCCGTAGCCTGCGCTGGCGGCGTCGTGTCGCCGATAGCGGCCCCGATGTAGGCAGTCTGGGAGAGCGCGCCGCCCGCGACACCCAGCTGCGCTCCGTGTCGGTCCAGGTAATCGCCCGCGAGCGGCACCGTGACGGACCCGCCCCCGAGGTTCGTCCATCCTGCCGCTTCCGCCGCCGTGCCGTTGCTCTGGGTGCCGTTCGCGAAACGTAGCGGCGGGCCGCCGATGTACTCCCACTTGTAGGCGGACGGGTTCGGCGTCACGCCGTCCGCCTGGAACGCCCGGTACCGGAGCCGCCAGACGATCCCGTTCGCCGCGTCCGCGAGGTAGTTGATCTCCAGCCCGTCGTCCGCGTTCGTGACCGCAGGCAGCGCCGTCAGTATCGGGGTCTTCGGGCCGCGCGAAGCCTTCATCAGACCGTCCCGTTGATCGTGTCGCCGCCGACCAGCTCGGTGATGTGCAGCGTCGAGGTCGCGAACTGGGGCGTCGTCGCCGCGCCGCCGTTCGCGTTATCGGCCCCGACCAGCTTGAAGACATGGCTGCCCGGGGTCGGCGTGACCTTACAGCCGACGACGACGCTCCCGTAGTTCGTCCCGAGAGAGTTCGAGCCGAGCTTCTGATGGACGCTACTGATACCGCCGCCGTCCATGTACGCCGACAGGGCCGCCGTGACCGCGTCGTTGACGTTCCCGATGAAGACGTAGCCCATCGCATGCACCCGGATCGGGACGCCGCTGCATTCGAGACGGACCTGGGTGCCGGTGAGATCCGCGCCCGTCGTCGGACAGGAGATGTTCGCGACCGTCTGCTGGACCGTGACGTCGTGGCCGCGAGCCCAGGGACGCCGGTCGACCGCGACGCTGATCGTGTTCGCGGCCGCCCCCGCGGCGATCAGGACGTCCCGCAGGACGACCGCCCCCGCAGGAGTCGTCGCCGCGCCAGCCCGGTACGTCGCCGGAGTCTGGATCCCCGTGATCTGCGCGCCCGCGGTCGGGGTCCCCTGAAGGACGCTAATCGTCGGCGACCCGTTGAAGTTCGGGGACGGCGTCGCGATCACGACGTCGACGCGCGGGTTCCCGCCCGGGTTCGCGGCGTGCGCGACGACCGTCGACCCGAGCGCGACCTGGCGCATCATGACGCCGCCCGGCGTCCTCGCCCACAGGACCCCCGGCCCGATCTGCGTGCCGCCCGCGACCGTCGACGGGACGAGGTCCGTCGGGTTCACGACTCCGTTCTGCACGAAGTCCTGCTCCGCGCTGAGGATCTGGTCCGCGCCGCCCGGCATGTGCTGCGGCGAATGCTGAACCGCGAGCCCGACAGGACCGGGCGGGCCGCTGATCAGAACCCGGACACCACCGGCAGGAGGAACGATCCCGCGCGTCCAGCACGTCAACGTCGTCGTGCTCGTCCGCTCGTAGTCCAGCTCGACCTCGTCGTACGGCGCGACGTTGAGGAACGCCTGGACCGCGAAGTCGCGGGTCCCGAGCCCGTGGTTGATCGTGAACGGGCCGCTCGTGACCCCGTCCCCGATGCTCCCCGCCCACGAGCCGAACGAGGACGTAGGAGCCGCCGGGGCGGCGAGCAGCACAACCTTCTTAGACGCCGCCGCCGGAGCCCGCGCGAAGACGAAACGGACCGTCGAGCTGTCGACGATCACGACCCCGGGGAACTCGATCTCGCCGGTCGCCAGGTCGATCACGTACGGCGCGACGTCCGCGGTCCCGAGAGTATGCGAGACGTCGATGACCGTCGCGGTGCCGTTCCCGATCGTCGTCACGTACCCCGCGGCGGAACCGGGGATCCCCTGCGGGGTACGTGACGACGATCGGGAACGGCACCGCGACGGTCATCGACGTCTC
>Ga0105243_10002237_pt1 | contig 16270 bp, 16 predicted proteins | sample KBSM34metaG_FD_81525 | JGI IMG/M metagenome (GOLD analysis project Ga0105243, IMG submission 81525) | Miscanthus rhizosphere microbial communities from Kellogg Biological Station, Michigan, USA - KBS M3-4 metaG | ecosystem: Host-associated > Plants > Roots > Rhizosphere > Soil | place... | reverse complement strand
CTTAGGGAATGGGGCGATTTTTCCTCGGAAACGGATTGCCACATTGATAATTCTGTTCGCCGCGCGCGAATAGCCTCAGGCCTTTGGGAGCGCTCGCGCGCGCTCTAGGGTGGAAGCCTCCAGAGACATGGTTCATCGCGCCTTAAGGGCGCGCTTGGTAGTGTCAGCCTTTCAACCTCCGTTGCCTCGAAGGCCCAAAAAGTCAGAGCCAGCGGCGAATGGATTGCATCCGCCGCCTGGCTCCGGTGTGTTGCTATGATCCCTTTGCTCTTCCGTCCAGGCTAAACTGCTTAAGAAATTGCGAGAGAAGGTTCGCAATCTGGACGTTGTTGGTATCTAGCATTAGGAAGTGGGTGCCCCCGAATATACCAATATCCGGCAGGATTACGTTAGTCGCATTACCTCCGTGGCGATTGATCGCTTCGGCGAACAGCCTTGAACGCTCGACATTCACTCTACGACTGTCCAACGTGAGCCGGGGTCCGGTATTAATCGGGTCAAGCACTTTCGGGATGAAGTCGCCCCAGAGGCCGAGCAGATACACGGTGTCGAGGCGGAAGACGTCATAGACCAGACACGCGAACATCCCCCAGCCGAGGCCATGGCCGACGATGCGGTCGATCGGGTGCGGCGCGAACACGCACAACACGATGAGGGTGGCCGCGAGCGGAATGATCAGCAGCGGACCGGTGGCATTCATCGACACGACGCCGAACACGTGCGCCGAGATCGCGAGCAGCGGTAGGGAAGCGAGCAGCAGGTACATGCCGATCCGGGCGAAGGCCCAGTGGTGACGGACAGCCTTCCTGACGGATTCGACGGCGGGCAGGGCTGCGCCAGGCGGGCCGTGTTCGTGCACGTCGGGGGCGGTGGTACCGAGGATGCGGGGCATGGCGGCGGGTTCCTTTCGGCCGAGGGTCACTCTCGACGAGTGGTCGATTTCCGACTCCCAGCGTCCGTCGAACACCCGGCATGCGAATAGTGCCCCGAGGGGTGGTGATAGCCACCCCGCTTTGGCCCGGCTGGTTCATCTCGACCTTCGCAAGTCGGGCATAATCCCCGTCGAACCCACCCGAGACCAGGAGCGCCCCCGGTGATCAGCGAGCTGCAGAACAAGGTCCACGGCCTTCCCGTCGTGGAGTTCCCCATCGACACCGCCCCCACCGTGCCCGCGCAGGGCCCGGTCGCCTGGCGAATCTCCGTCCCCACATACGAACCGCCCTTCGAGTGGCCGGAGGCGTTCGCGAAGTTCCGTGCCGCGGTCGATCCGTCGACCGTGCAGGCGATCGTCGTCGGCGGCTGGTCCGATCCGTACGAAGACGACCACAGTTCAGCTCATGTAGTGGAGGCTCTCACCGCGGCAGCCGGCGAACTTCCCGCGTTGCGGTCGCTGTTCATCGGGGACATGACCTCCGAGGACTGCGAGATCTCGTGGATCGTGCAGTCGGACGTGACCGCCCTGCTGACGGCCTTTCCTCGGCTGGAGCACCTGGGGGTGCGCGGCGGCAACCAACTGGCGCTGAACCCGGTCCGGCACGAATACCTGCGCAGCCTGGTGATCGAGACTGGCGGCCTGCCCGCCGACGTGGTCAGGGCCGTCGCCGCTTCGGATCTGCCGGCCCTGACCGACCTGGAATTGTGGTTGGGCACAGAGGAATACGGTGCGGATTCGACCGTCGACGACCTCGCCCCGATCCTTGCCGGCGAGAAGTTCCCACGGTTGACCCGCCTCGCACTCTCCAACAGTGACCAACAGGACGCGATCGCGGCCGCCGTCGCGGCAGCACCGATCCTCCCGCAGCTGCGTGCCCTGGATCTGTCCAAGGGTGTGCTGCTGGACGCGGGCGCCGAGGCGCTGCTCGCCGGACAGTCGCTCACCCACCTCGAATCGCTCGACCTGCACCACAACTACCTCAGCGACGGTATGCGGGAACGTTTTCGGGCGGCACTCGAGCCGTCCGGTGTTGCCCTGAACCTCGACGCCGGGGACGCCGACGAGGACGAGTACGACGGAACGATCTACCGATCGGTCGCGGTCGGCGAATGACCCGTCCCCGCCTGGCGGTCGTGGGAAATCCGGAGAACCGACGCGTCACGCTGCTGCAGGATGCCGCGGCCCGCAACGGCATTCCCGCCCCGCGGGTGGTGTCCTGGCGCCAGGTGCTCGCCGAGCGCGGGGCGCGGTTCGACCCCGACGAGTTGGTGCGGCTCGACTCGCCCGGTGAAGACCCCGAGGTGGACGCACTTCTTCGCGGGCCAGGAGACCCGACCCGCATCGCCGGTGGCCCACGCTGGTACGCATCGCTGATCGCCGCGGTGGGAACGCTTCGCGGCGGGCGACGACTGACCGATCCGGACGATCTGGCCGTGCTGTTCGACAAGCGACGGTGCCACGCGGTCCTCGCGGCCGGGGGCGTCCCGGTGCCGACCTCCCCCACCTCGGGCGGCGACGCACCGGTGCCGCGGGATTGGCCGGCGGCGCGCGAGTTGGCCGCAGCGGCAGGGTTGCGGCGGTTCTTCGTCAAGCCGACGCACGGCTCGTCCGCGGCCGGGGTGGTCGCGGTGGAGACCGCGCCCGGTGGCCGGGTGCAGGCCCGCAGCAGCGTGGAGATCGCGCCGGACGGTGTCTACAACTCACTGCGCGTCCGCCGGCTCACCGGAGAAGCCGAGGTCGGCGCCCTGGTCGACGCTCTGGCGGGCGAACTCCTGCACATCGAGGCGTGGTTGCCGAAGCCGTCATTGCGGGGCCGCGCCGCCGACCTTCGGATCGTGGTGGTCGCCGGGCGGGCGACCCACGCGGTGCTCCGCACCAGCGCCCACCCCATGACCAACCTGCACCTGGGCGGGCAGCGCGGCGACCTGGACACTGCGCGAGCGGGTTTCGACTCCGCGGGATATGGCTGGGACAACGCGCTCGCCGTTGCGGAACGGGCCGCCGCCCGGTTCCCGCGCACCCTGTGCGTCGGGGTGGACCTGCTGCCCGCCGCAAACTGGCGCGGCGCTGCGGTCGGTGAGGTGAACGCCTTCGGCGACCTACTCCCTGGCCTGAGCGGTCTCCCGGGCCGCGCCGACGGTCTCGACACCTATTCGGCGCAACTGGCCGCGATCGCGGGGTGGACCGATCATGCCGCGGCCTGACGCGACGGCCGCCGCACAGTCGGAATCGACTGCGGCACGGCCGGACATGAACTCCGTCGTGGGATCCGACGACATCCTGATGATCACGCTCGACACCCTGCGCTACGACGTGGCGTGCGAGCTCGCGGCCGCCGGACGGATCCCGAACCTGGTGCGGCACCTGCCAGACGGCCGGTGGGAGGAACGCCACGCCCCCGGAAGTTTCACCTATGCCTCGCATCAGGCGATGTTCGCCGGATTCCTCCCCACCCCGGTCGGACAGGGGCCACACCCGCGGCTGTTCGCGGCCGAGTTCGGCGGGAGCGAATCGACTGCCAACGGGACTTTCGTGTTCGCGGAGTCGAACCTGCCCGCCGGCCTCGCCGCCGCCGGCTACCGCACGGTGTGCATCGGTGGTGTCGGCTTCTTCAACCGCCGGGGTGCGCTGGGCTCGGTGCTGCCCGACCTGTTCCAGGAGGCGCACTGGTCGCCCGAGCTCGGCGTGACCTCGCCGACCTCATTCGAGGCGCAGGTGAGTCTGGCGGAACGTGTGGTGGCCGAACTTCCCACGAAGCGTCGCCTGTTCCTGTTCGTCAATGTCTCTGCGCTGCATCAACCGAACTGGTTCCATGCCGAGGGCGCGACCGCGGATCACGGGGACACGCGGGAAACGCACGCGGCAGCCCTGGAGTACGTGGACCGGCACATCGGGCGGCTGTTCGCCGCCATGTCCGGCAGGCGCCGGTGTTTCGCGATCGTGTGCTCCGACCACGGAACCACCTACGGCGAGGGCGGGTACACCGGGCACCGACTGGGCCATCCCTCGGTGTGGACGGTGCCCTACGCCCACTTCTTCCTCGAGGGACCACGATGACCACCGTCGACCTGCCCCTGCCGACCGGCATGGCTCCGGCGGGATACGTTCCGCCATACCAGAACTACGTGTACGCGTACCCACACAAGACCGCGTACCGGCCGCTGCACCCGCGCCCGGCCCTGACCGACCTGTGGGCGGACGAGCCGCAGGACGCGCTGTCGCTGTATCTGCATGTGCCGTTCTGCGAGGTGCGCTGCGGATTCTGCAACCTCTTCACCCGCGTCGGCGCGCCGGGCGAGCTGACCACCCGATACCTGGACGCCCTGGAGCGGCAGGCCGAGGCGGTGCGCGAGGCCCTGGCGCCGTCCGCCCGGTTCGCGACCGCGGCGTTCGGCGGCGGCACCCCCACCTACCTGACCGCGGCGGAACTGGACCGGCTGTGCGACATCGCCGAAGGCATGGGGGCGGACCTGCGGGCGATCCCCCTGTCGGTGGAGGCGTCCCCGTCGACGGCCACCGCCGACCGGCTCGCGGTGCTGGCAGGGCGTGGCGTCACCCGGCTCAGCCTCGGGGTCCAGAGCTTCGACGAGACCGATGCCAGGGCGGCGGTCCGACCACAACGACGCGCGGACGTGGAGGCCGCACTGCAGCGGATCCGGGACGCGGCCATCGACGTCCTGAACATCGATCTGATCTACGGGATCGACGGCCAGACACCGGAATCCTGGATCGCCTCCCTCGACGCCGCGTTGGCCTGGCGCCCGGAGGAGTTGTACCTGTACCCGCTGTACGTGCGACCGCTGACGGGTCTGGCCCGCCGCGGCGGCGGGCCCGATCCGGAATGGGACGCCCGCCGACTGGATCTCTACCGGCGCGGCCGCGATCATCTGACCGCGTCGGGCTACATCCAGGAGTCGATGCGCATGTTCCGCCGCGCCGACGCGCCCGATCTCGGTCCGAACGACTACGCCTGTCAGACCGACGGCATGATCGGACTCGGTTGTGGCGCGAGGTCGTACACCCGAGGACTGCACTACTCATTCGACTACGCGGTCGACGCACACGAGGTGCGCGCCATCATCGACGACTACGTCGCGGGCACCACCGCGGACTTCCGCCGCGCCGTGGTGGGCCACGCGATGACCGGGGACGAGGCCCGACGCCGGCACCTGCTGCAGTCCGTGCTGCAGGCAACGGGAATGCTGTTGGCGGACTATCGTTCCCAGTTCGGTGCCGACCCGCACGAGCACTTCGGCGCCGAGCTGGACCGGTGGACCGAGCGCGGATGGCTGCTCTCCGATGGTGACCGACTGCGGCTGACCGCGCTGGGCCTGGCGTACTCCGACGCCCTCGGACCGGAGCTGTTCTCACCGGAGGTGCGGGCCGCGATGGCCGAGTACGAGGGCCACTGACGGTGCTGACCATCCTGTACCGAGGCCCCCTGGCGTCATGCGACTACGACTGCCCGTACTGCCCGTTCGCCAAACGCCGGGACACCCCCGAGCAGCTGCGCACCGACCGGGCCGCGCTGGAACGCTTCTGCGGGTGGGTGGCGGGTCAGGATCAGGAGCTGTCGATCCTGTTCACGCCGTGGGGCGAGGGCCTGGTTCGGTCCTGGTACCGACGGGCCCTGGTGACGCTGTCTCGGCTCCCGCAGGTTCGCAGGGTGGCGATCCAGACCAACCTCAGCTGCCGCACCGGCTGGCTCGGCGACGCCGATCGCGACGCGGTCGCGCTGTGGTGCACGTACCACCCCGGCCAGACGCCTCACGATCGGTTCCTGACCAAGACCACCGAGCTGACGGCGCTCGGTGTGCGCTTCAGCGTGGGCGTCGTCGGACTGCCGGAGCACCTGGAGGCGGCCCGTCTGCTGCGCGCCGAACTGCCCGATTCTGTGTACCTGTGGGTCAACGCCGCCGAGGGCCACGAGTACACCGACGCCGACGCGGCCGGCTGGATCGGGATCGACCCGCTCTTCGAGTTCAGCCGGAGTCCGCATCGCACGCGGGGTCGCGCCTGTCGTACCGGGGACTCGGTGGTGTCCGTCGACGGTGCCGGCACCGTCCGGCGCTGCCATTTCGTCCCCGAGGTGCTGGGCAACCTGTACGACGGGTCCTTCCGGGACGCATTGCGGCCGCGGCCTTGCCCGCTCGACGTGTGCGACTGCCACATCGGCTACGTCCATGCCGAACAGCTTCCGCTGTACGACGTCTTCGCGGACGGTGTGCTGGAACGGATCCCGGCGGAGCCGGTGTGGCTACCGCTCCCTGCGCGGCGCGAGAACGACCTGGAGCTCATCCGATCTGCGTCCCACGGCCGCTCTGTTAATTGCGTTGCCGCGGGAGAGACAACTCATTAGGTTCTGTCGCATGCATTGCCTCCACTTCATCCGCATCCGCCACAGCCGGGCTCTGGCCCGCTAGCGGACTCCCGGTCGCGCTGGCGCGCCCAGGGCCCTTCGAGACCTTCATTCACTCGAGGACCCGGAAGGGCAGCAGCTGTGGCGTCACAGTCATTCGCACACGGAAACTACTCACACACGCAGAAAAAGGTACGGGCCAAGGGCGGTCGCACGCCAAGGGACCGAGCCAGGCGGGAGCTCTCGCAGAACTTCCTGACCGACCGGCACGCCGTCGACCTGGTGGTCAAGGCGGCCAGACCTGCCGGACTGGTCCTGGAACCCGGATCCGGCAAGGGCGCGCTGACCGTCGCCCTCGCCGGCTCCGGAGCCGATGTCGTCGGCTACGAGATCGACCCGCTGCTGGCCGTCACGCTCAAGGCCAGGACCGGACTCAAGGTGGTCACGGGCGACTTCACCGCCGCCCGGCCGCCGCGCGAGCCGTTCGCGGTGGTCGGCAACATCCCGTTCTCGATCACGTCGAAGATCGTCGACTGGTGCCTGCGGGCCCCGTCGCTGACCTCGGCGACACTGGTCACGCAATTGGAGTACGCGCGCAAGCGGTCCGGGGACTACGGCCGCTGGAGCCGGGTCACGGTGCAGAGCTGGCCGTGGTTCACCTGGGAGCTGCTCGAACGGATCGGTAGGGAGAGCTTCAGGCCGGTGCCCTCGGTCGACTCGGCGATCCTCCGGATCGAGCGACGGCCGGAGCCGCTGGTGCCAGAGGGACCCGCCTACCGGGACATGGTGGAGCTGGGGTTCTCGGGCATCGGCGGTTCCTTGCACGCGTCGTTGTCCCCGCGGTACCGCGGGGTGGACGATGCCTTCGCCCGGGCGGGGATCTCCCACGACACGGTGGTGGCGTTCGTCCATCCAGACCAGTGGATCGCGTTGGCCGACCTGTTGCTCGCCTGAGCGGGCACACCCGGGCATCGAACCCAACGATGCCCGGGTGTTCCGCTTTCGCTTGAGTAGGGGCGTCCGCGCCTCACCACCAGCGAAGGATCGCAGTTATCACCCGGCGCTGCGAGCGGCCAGGCGCTGCCGCCACTGCTCCATGGCCTGCCGGAGGGCTTCGCTCACAAGGAGAGTCAGTTCGGCGGAGGATTCGAAGCGGGCGCCCGCCGGGGTGGTGGGCCCGAGGATCTCGGCTGCGCGCTGCGATGCGGCCGCAAGGGCGACGCTCATCTGCACAGCGGTGAGAAGGTTCCGGAGCCCGATCTCATCGTCGATGACGTAACGTTCGCGACGCCCACCGGGAACCAGTTCCCGCCTGAGCATTCCCTGCTGTTCGAGGAATGCGACTGCGTGTGAGATGGATGCGGGGCTGACCCGAAGCCGCTCGACCAGGTCGGCGGCGGTGAGAGCGCCGGAGTCGGTGATCTGCAGGCATGCCAGCACCCTGGCCTCCATCCGGGGCAGCCCCTGCTGAATCAGGAGTTCGGTGAAGGATTCGGCGACTTCCTGGACCGCTTGGGGGTCACGCCCATGGCCGCCGTCGGGGATCGGCGGCGCCGGAGGCTGAGCCTGCTTCTGCCGGCGCGCGCGCTGGCGTGTGGCCTTCTGCGCCCGGTCCGCGCGGTAGTCGTCGGGTCCGCCGTTGCGGGTGACCTCCCGCATGATGGTCGAGGCGGGCCGCTCCAGACGGCGGCCGATTTCTGCGTATCCGAGCCCCTTGGCCAGCCCCGCCGCGATGTGCTGACGGTCCTCATTGGTGAGTCTGCCTCCGGGCATCGGTGCCGGTCCCCTCCGTATCGACATGCGCTGAGCGCGGCGCCCGCACCCGCCCCAGTATGCATTCAGCCCCACCCCATTGCAAAGCTCAAACCGAACCACCCATTGCGTTCACCGTCATATTCATTGCAAAACAAGCCAATCATCTCCGTTTGAACTGGCTAAATAGACCAAAGTTGCATGTTGACGGATTAATAAACGCAACGTACTGTCTCAATCGTTCAGAAGTTACCGAACATCGACGGGGTGCCGGTGGCGCCGCAAGGAGATGAGAAGAATGACTGTTTCGAACTCGACCACTTCGAGCTGGACCGGCATGGTTCCCGTCGACGACACGGAGCTGGCCGTGACCGACACCGGTGGGCCCGGCCGTCCCATCGTCTATCTGAACGGCTCCTACGCCGATCAGAAGCCCTGGCGGCCGTTGATCGCCGCACTCGGCCCCGACTACCGGCACATCACCTTCGACGAGCGGGCCCGCGGCAAATCGAAGCGGTCGGCGGACTACTCCTTCGAGGCGTGCCTGCGGGATGTCGACGCGATCCTCGCGGCGCGCGGGGTGGAGCGGCCGATCCTCGTGGGCTGGTCCTATGGTGCGCTGCTCGCGGCGCACTGGGCCGAACGGAACCCGGACCGCGTCGCCGGGGTGGTGTCGGTGGACGGCGCCATGCCCTACGGCATCACCGGCAAGGAGGCTCGTGAGCGGATCCGGAAGCTGTTCCGCCGGATGCGGTTTCTGATGCCGGTGGCGCGCCCGCTCGGTATGGCCGCACGGATGACCGCCGACCAGCATGCCGAGGTCAACATCGAGGCCAACGAGCTCCACGCCGCCCTCGGTCCGGTCCTCGACCGCGTGACCTGCCCGATGCGCTACGTGCTGGCCACCGGTGCCAACCTCGGCGGAGGCGAGGAGGAGATGGAAGCGGTGCGGGCCTCACTCGATCCGGTGCTCGCCCGGAAGCCGAACATCCAGGTCAGCGCGAAGGTCGCGAGCAACCACTCCCACATTCTCCGCAAGGACTTCCGGGCCGTCGCGGAGGCAGTACGTGAGACGGCAGCGGACTAGGCGGGTTGATCGGTCCGACCGCAGACGGGCTCAACACTTTTCACCATTGTCTATTCAATTCAGTTTCACCACAACAGATTCGAAGGAGAACACAACCATGTCCATCACCCTCACCGACCAGGACAAGATCACCCTGCGGACCGCCGCCTACGGCGCCGTCTCGCTGCTGGCCGCCGCCGGCCGCTCGCCCCACAAGATCGCCACCAACGGCACCATCGCCCTTTCCTCCGCGACCGGCCTCGTCGGGCGCGTACTCGCAGAGAAGTCCTCGATCAAGGACCTGAACGGCAAGTCCGTGGCCGAACTCGCCGACCACGTGCTCCCGGCACTGACGGCGGCCATGAGCCTGCTCGAGAAGCAGGCTCCGGCAGAGGCAGAGAACTTCCGCAGCACCATCAACGTCACCATCGAAGCCGCCCAGATCCATCAGGGCGAGCCCAGCCCCACGATGACCGAGATGGCCCGAAAGATCACCGGTGCCCTCGACGCCGCTTGATCGGATGCAGACCCACGAAGCCGCAGCGTGCCACGGGGTCCCTTTCCGGACCCCGTGGCACGGCAGCGGGCTGATCGACTCAGCTCAGCGCTCTGAGGCTCTCCAGCCTGCTCAGGATCGGCGCCCGCCACGCCTCGAGATCCTCCGGACCGTTCTCAGCCCACAACTCGTGCAGCTCCGAGGTGTCGCTGTCGGCGATCGTCCGTTCGAGCGTGGCGAGAATCCATCCGCGCTGCTCCTGGGTCAGGGACCCGGTGTACGCGGCGGCATCGATGCCCTCGAGCTGCGGGGGCTCCGGCAAAAGTCCGTGGGCCACCGCGACGACCTCCGCAAGCGCGATGGCCGCCTGTGCGTCGTCCGCCTCGAGGTACCCCTCGTCGACGTGCCCGCTGAAGTCTTCGATCTCGAAGTCACCTGCCCGCAACGCCGCGAGCAGGTCGCCCGCTCCGTCGTTCTCGAACGGTCCCGAACCCCACGTCCCCACGCCTCGCTCCTCCTGATCCTCGGGCCGCTCGGCCCGTCGCGCCGACCCTACGATCGACCACCGACAGCCTGCACGTCAGGCTCCTCGGACGAAGAGACGCGGCGGTTGGTGGGATTCTCAGAACCTTCTTAGAGGACCACCGGGGATCGCTCTTGGACACCTGACCACCAGGGAATTCATCCTTCGCCGTGCACCTTCCACCGGTGGTTCGGTCGGCTGACCCCGCCCGGTCCGCAGTTGTCTGCCCTCCAGAACCGGAGACCTTGCGTACCGTGAGCCTCGCAGTGCCGAGCATGTCGAGGACCGGTGGGGATGTTGCCTCGACATGCTCGGGCATACCGGGCTCGGCGTTCGGTTAGCCCGGTACGTGCACCACCAGGGGGGAGCGCAGCAGGTGTTCGCTACGTGGGGACGGATCGCCTATCGCCTGCGGTTCACTGTGATCGGATTGATGGTCGGGTTGATGCTCGCGCTCGGGGCATATGGCCTGGGGGTCGAGAAGCAGTTGAGCCAGAGCGGCTTGGTCGACCCGGGATCTGAGTCCGTGGCCGCCGCAGAGTTGGCCGACGGCACCTTCGGTCGCGACACCCGCGCGGACGTGGTGCTCCTCTACACCGCGCCCGAGGGCAAGACCGTCGACGACCCGGCGTTCGGCGCGAAGGTCACCAAGAGCCTCGACGAGCTGGCGGCGAACAACCCGGACGAGATCCTCAAGGTCAACGCCAGCTATTGGCAGACCAAGATCGCTGCCGCCCTGATGGCCGATCCCGCCAAGAAACACGCCATCGCCAGCGTTGCGATCAACGGCGACAACGACACCGAGGTCGCCGCGAACTTCAAGAAGGTCCGCGACGAGTTCTACATCGACGGCATCGACGTCCAGCTCACCGGGCTGCAGCCGGTCACCGGCACGATCAGCGACACCATGGCCGACGACCTGCACCGGATGGAGATCCTGGCCATCCCGGCGGTCGGCGTCCTGCTCTTCTTCATCTTCGGCGGCATCGTCGCCGCGGCCCTGCCGCTGATCGTCGGCGGCCTGACCATCATCGCCGCCAATGGTGTCGTCAAGGCACTGGCTCAGCTCACCGAGGTCAACGGGTTCGTCCTGTCGGTGGTCTCGCTGATCGGCCTCGGCCTGGCGATCGACTACGGCCTGTTCATGGTCAGCCGCTTCCGAGAGGAGATCGCCGAGGGCTACGACACCGGCGACGCCGTGCGACGCACCGTGATGACCGCCGGCCGGACCATCGTCTTCTCCGCAACGATGATCGTCGCCAGCCTCGGCGGCCTGCTGATCTTCCCGCAGGGCTTCCTCAAATCCATGGCATACGGCGCCATCGCGGCGGTCATCCTGGCCGCACTGATCTCGATCACGCTGCTGCCGGCAATCCTGGGGACCCTGGGCCCTCGTGTCGATGCGCTCGGACTCAGGTCGATTCGCAAGACCAAGACCACCGAGGAGATCGAGAACGGCGTCTGGGGCCGGCTGACCCAGTGGGTGATGAAGCGCCCACTGAAGGTCGCGATCCCCATCGTGATCGGACTGCTACTACTCACCATCCCGATTTCGGGGATCAAGCTGGGCGGGATCAACGAAACCTACCTGCCACCGGACAACCCGACCCGCCTCGCGCAGGAACAGTTCGACGAGTTGTTCCCCAGCTATCGAACTGAGCCGATCAAGTTGGTGTTCGAGGGCGCCCAGGGCACGCCGCAGATCACCCAGATCGTCAAGGAGGCCAACGGTGCGCCCGGTCTGGTCGAGACGTTCTCGGTGAACAACGCGACCAAGGATGGGGTGACGGTCTTCAAGGCCGGCCTGACCGACCGCAACGACTCCGAGGCGACGATCGACTACCTCCGGGCCATGGACGTGCCCGACGGGGTCACGATGCTGGTCGGCGGGACACCCGCGATCGAGCAGGACTCGATCGCCGCGCTGCTGGACAACCTGCCGGTGATGATCGCCACGGTGGTACTGCTGACCACGTTGCTGATGTTCCTGGCGTTCGGATCGCTGGTGCTGCCGATCAAGGCGGTGCTGATGACCGCGCTGGGCCTCGGCGCGACCCTCGGCATCCTGACGTGGATCTTCATCGACGGCAGCGGTGCCGGTTTCATGAACTTCTCCCCCGGCCCGATCATGTCGCCGGTCCTGGTGCTGATCATGGCGATCGTCTACGGCCTGTCCACCGACTACGAGGTGTTCCTGCTGTCCCGGATGGTGGAGGCGCGGGCACAGGGTGCAAGCACCACCGAGTCGGTTCGGATCGGCACCGCGCACACCGGCCGCATCATCACCGCGGCGGCACTGATCCTCATCGTCGTCACCGGAGTGTTCGCGTTCTCCGAGCTGGTGATGATGAAGTACATCGCCTACGGCATGATCGCCGCGCTGATCATCGACGCCACCCTGATCCGGATGTTCCTGGTGCCGGCGACGATGAAGCTGCTCGGCGAGGATTGTTGGTGGGCGCCCGCCTGGATGAAGCGTATTCAGGAGAAGCTGGGCATGGGCGAGCCGATCCTCGCGGACGAGCGGATGCCATCCGACATCCCGGATCTCGCCGCATCGTATGGCCCGATGCCCGCACAGGAAGCCGCCCCGGAAACCGCGCCCTCGCTGAAGTCCGTTGCCGGCGAGTCATGTCCGTCCGTCTCGCCCGCTTTTGGGGCCACCCGAAATCGGCGTTCGGACGACGCACCGACGATCAGTGTTGCCGAACTGATTGCGCGGCAGAACCGCCTCCGGGCCCCCCGGAGCTAGCCAAGAGCGACCTCGCCGGCAGTGGCACTTCGGCGGCCGGAATTGCCCGAATGTGACACTTCCGCAAACAGATACGGATGCGGACAGACCTGACGTGGCTCGGGTCTCACCATCGCGAGTAGGCGGTGAACACATTCCCGTGGAGGTCGGGGGTTTGCAGGTACACCGCGACCCGACCCCCATGGGAGGCGGCTTCGTCGATGAACTGATCGCCCGTCACCGGCGTCCACTCCCCGGTGTTCCACACCGACTTCGGGTCGAGACCGACGGTCCAACGGTCCCCGAAGACCGCATTGATCACATTGCCTGCTTGGATGTCCGCGGCGACCCGGGTTTCGCTGGGATCGAGAACCGCACCGACATATTGGAGTTCGGGGTTCACCACCGGCGTCAGCGCCGACGCGGTACCGGCGCCGAGCAGCAATGCCCCCGCCGCCCCGACAACGAGCCCCGCGACCGCAGTGGTGGTCTTGACGATATTCATGAAATTCCCCTCCCGTGCCGGCGCCCTCGGCCCCAGCGAACGTGCGGGACCCGTCAGACAGCCAGCTAACATCAGGCTAATCAACGGCGGTCGATTCCGAAAGTCGGCCGGCGACCGAAGGTTCCGAGCAGTGCCCATTCCTCAAGGCCGGAATACGTAGGGTCCGCCGACGAGTGGGGAGTGCGACCGGCCACCCCAATAGCGGCGATTTCGGCGACCCACACCCACCCGAGCCGGCCGAGTCCGAATCAGCGGCTAGTATTCCGAACACGAGTGGTGACGTGAGTTATCATCTAGCTATCTCAGCCCTCTGACGCGGTAAACCCGCTGGAAGGACCCAGTCCCCGAAGATGGACTCCGATTTCGCTTCGCGCTTGAACAAGCTGTTCGAGACCGTGCACCCTCCCGGGCGAAAGCCGCACACCAACGCGGAAGTGGCGGATGCACTGATCGAGGCCGGGCACCACATCTCGAAGCCGTACCTGTCACAGTTGCGCTCGGGACAGCGGACGAATCCTTCGAACGAGACGGTGGCCGCATTGGCCAAGTTCTTCAAGGTCAAGCCGGACTACTTCTTCAACGACATCTACGCAGCGAAGATCGATCACGACCTGAAACTCCTCTCGCAGCTGCAGGGGTACGGGCTGCGCCGGCTCTCGAGCCGCGCGTTCGACCTGTCAGAGGAGTCGCAGACTCTCCTGACCGCGATGGCCGAGAAGCTCCGCGCGAGCGAGGGCCTGCCCGCGGTTCCCCCGGACTCGACCGAATAGTCCGCGCCGCGGGCGCGATCAGCGCCGGGCGAGCCGGGAATGCGCGCGGGCGATCTCCAGAACCCATCTGCGGTCCGAGACGCCATCTGGGGTGCTGATCCACTCCGGGTCGAACGGGACCTCGGGCGAGTGGTCCACCCATTGCGCGACAACCCGAGCGCGTTCGGCCGCACTCGACGGGACCGGCGAATCGTCCAGTCCACCCATTCCGAGACCGATCTGAAGGTAGAGCGCGTCGAGAATCTGTGACACCTGATCCGAGGCCCGCAGCACGCTGCTGGAGTGCGCGAGGTCGCCATCGACCACCTCGGGAAAGCGCTCGGTGACCAGGCGATGAACCTTCCGCAGCCGGGCAAGCACGATCCGCGCCCGCACCCACGCCTCCACCATGAACCACAGCGCACCCGAGGCCATCAACGCGGTGCCAAGCGCCCACGGCCAGCCGGGATCGAAAAAGGTCGATCCGTTGCGGACGATCGCGGCGACCCCGGCCACCACGATCACCGCGCTGCCCGCAGTGAACAGCGCGATCCCGCGACCGAGCGGGGTCGGCGCGAGGTGGCGGACACCGGTGACGGACACGACCCCGAACATCGCAACCACGACCGCGCAGGCAATCCACGGCGCATCAAGAACCCAGGCGGCGCCGACCGCGACCGCCGCCAGGGCGTACACCACCCCGGCGAACCGGCCGACGGCGCGCCGGGAATCGAGCGGCCACACGGCAGCGGCGATCACGAAACTCGAGGCCGCGCTGACCATCCACAGTCCGACCGAGAGCAGATCGACGTCGACGTGACGTCCCAGCAGAACGCGGAGTTCCGGGGTCGCGACGAATGCCCCGACCGCGAGCGACGCCACCGCTGCCACGATGGCGAATCTGACCATCGTGGGGGCGCGGACTATCGCGCGCCCCACCCGTGCTCCCGCCGCGATCCAGGCGAGCAGCGCAACTATCCAGTAACTCACCCGAGCGCCTCGTCGTATCGCAGCACCGACACGGGATTGCCGTGTCTGGACAGAATGGCCAGCCGGTGCAGAAGCAGGCCGGCGAAGGTCTCGGCCTCCCACTCCTGGATCTCGTGCTCGACGGACGGCGGGTCCACGCCGCGCGAGCGCTGGCTGAGCATGTATGCGATGAGGTCATCGTCGGCGGCCAGCGTCTCCTCCTCGATCGCCGCACCGGCATGACCGAAGACGACGTGCCCCAGCTCGTGCGCGAGCGTCCGGTCCGGGTTCGGCAAACCATCGGCGATGATGATCTCGTCATGATCGACAAAGCTGAGGTGTTGTCCATAGACACCGATGGGCAGCGGCTGCGTGCGGACGGTGATCTCGCGACCTCGCTCCGCAGCGACCCGCACGACCACCGACGCGAGGCTTGACGCCTCGGCCGACGCCGCGACCGCACACACCGCATCGACGGCCGCCGACACACGGCGATGAGACCTGATCGCCTTGGTCATTCGTCCCCCATCACAGGCCGCGACGCGCGGTCGGTCCGAAGAACTCTGCGTATGTCGCGTTCGCCCTCGCGCGCTGCGCACGCGCGCCCCGGGCCGAGAACACCGCAGACACCGCCGCGACGGTCGAGAGCCCGCCGAGGCTCACCAGCGCGCTCCCCCACTCGCCCAACCCAGACTGGGCCGAGGTGGCCTCGTAGCCCGGTTGCGGCGACCGAGTTTCGTCGAGCGGTGAGACATCGGGACGAACATCGGTCGAACCAGGCGCGATGGCGTCGGCGGCAGAATCCGGGACGGGCGCAGGGATCGCCGTCTCACCCGGAGGCGCCGGGACGGGTGCCGGGACCGACTCACCTGGAGTCACCGGGACGGGCGCCGGGACCACCTCGCCCGGAGGTGCCGGGACGTGCGCCGGGACCAACTCGCCCGGAGGTACGGAGATGGGAGGCGGTATCACCAGATTGTTGCCGGACAGCGTGGGACCACCGCCCTGGAGAGGGGGGACCGGAATCGGAATCGGAATCGGGACCGGGACCGGGACCGGGACCGGGACCGGGACCGGGACGAGTCCACCCCCGGCCGTGGTGGACGGGGTCGTTGGCGCCGTGGTGGACGGGGTCGTTGGCGCCGTGGTGGACGGGGTCGTTGGCGCCGTGGTGGACGGGGTCGTT
>Ga0105243_10002236_pt1 | contig 16271 bp, 8 predicted proteins | sample KBSM34metaG_FD_81525 | JGI IMG/M metagenome (GOLD analysis project Ga0105243, IMG submission 81525) | Miscanthus rhizosphere microbial communities from Kellogg Biological Station, Michigan, USA - KBS M3-4 metaG | ecosystem: Host-associated > Plants > Roots > Rhizosphere > Soil | place: Michigan... | reverse complement strand
GGCCAGCCGGCCGTCGTCCACCCATTCGACCTGGATGCCCGCATGCTCCAGCGCCTTGCAGAGCCAGGTGCCCAGGGTGTGTTCGTCTTCGGCCAGCAGGATGCGCATGGCGCCGATGCTAGGGCCTGTACCGGTCAATCCGGCTTGATGTTTGCCCTTGCGATGACCTTCTGCCAGCGGTTCTGTTCGGCGGTGATGAACTGCGCGAACTGCTCCGGCGTGCCGCCCACGGCCTCGGCCGCATCGGCCGTGAGCCGCTGCATCGAGTCGGGGGACTTCACGGCCTTCATGGTCTCGGCCGAGAGCTTGGCCATCTGTGCGGGCGTGATGCTGGCCGGCGCGAGCATGCCGTACCACTGCGTCATCTCGAAGCCGGGGAAGCCCTGCTCGGCCACGGTCGGCACGTCGGGCAGTTGCGCCAGGCGCTTGGCCGAGCCGGTCGCGATGCAGCGCACCTTGCCGGCCTTGATGAACGGAATGATCGCCGCCGCACCGATGGCCGAGGCGTCGAGCCGGCCCGAGAGCAGGTCGGTCACCATCGGGCCGGTGCCGCGGTAGGGCACGTGCAGCATGAAGACCTCGGCCGTCATCTTCAGGTACTCGAAGGCCAGATGGCCGGCGCTGCCGTTGCCGGCCGAGCCGTAGCTGAGCTTGCCGGGCTTGCTCTTGGCGTAGGCGATGAATTCCTTGAGGTTCTTCGCCGGCACGTCGGGGTGCACCACGTACAGGCTGGGCACCTTGGCCAGCAAGCTCACGGGCTTGAAGTCCTTGTTCGCGTCGTAGGGCAGCTTGGCGAAGATGTAGGGGTTCACGGCCAGCGTGCCGATGTGGCCGAGGATCAGCGTGTGCTGGTCGGTGGCGCGCGCCACTTCGCTCATGGCGATGTTGCCGGCCGCGCCGGGCTTGTTGTCCACGAACACGCTCTGACCCAGCGTGCGCGACAGCTCGGCGGCGGTGGAACGCGCCACGATCTCCGAGCTGCCGCCCGGCGCGAAGGGCACGACGAAGCGGATCGACTTGCTGGGCCAGGCATCTTGCGCCGAGGCTATCGAAGGCAGCAGGCCGCCGAGGGTGAGGGCGCCGCCGGCTTGCAGCCAGTGGCGGCGGCTCAGGGGAACGTCGGTGGGGAAGCGGTCGGACATGGCTTGTCTCCAGTATTTTTTGGATGGAAGCCCGCATCCTGCCGGGCGGATGCTGTCGGAATGCTGTCAGTGCCTCTCTGGATGGAGCCCGGAGTCGAACGGGATGGCGTCGCGCTGCCGGTCGCGAACTCGCACTCAATGGCGCGGGCTTCGGAATGTTGTGGCTTCAAGACACTTCCTCGCCTTCCATTCGGTCCTTCACCGATTTCTCGCGTTCACGGGACCTCGAGTTCATCGGCTAGATAACATCGGTTTACAAAATTGGAGGAGAGACCTTTGAATCACATCTACCGCGTGATCTTCGACCGTCGGCTGGGCCGGTTTCGCGTTGCATCGGAACTGGCGAAGGGCTGCGGCAAGGGCAGCGGCACGGCGACAGTGGCGGGCGCTGCGCTCGCGTTTTTGGCGACCAGCTTCTTTCCGGCGCAGGCGGTGTGCACGGTTGCATTCAACGACGTGACCTGCGACGGTGCCGCCCCCCTGCTGGCGCCGGACTATGCGAACGGCGCCAGCAACCTGAACGTCACGGTGAACGCCGGGGCGACCGTCGGCGTGCTGCCGGGTGGAAGCGGCAGCGCAATGACGCTGACGGGTTCCGACATCAAGCTCACGAACAACGGCCAGATCGATCCGCTGCTGTTCGGCAACGGCACCGCGAACTTGTCCACGGGCGTGGTGATGGGCAACGGCGGGGCCAGTACGGCCACCGTCATCAACAACGGGACGATCAGTGGCACCAGGGATGCGTCCGTCGGCCTGGCCGGCCTGGCGCTCGCGCTGCAGAACGGCGGCGGCATCACGACGATCACCAACAACGGAACGATGACCACCGGGGCTATCGCCAAAGCGACACTGGCCGAGGCCGATGCAGCGGCGGTCGCCGTCTATGGTGGCGGCCAGATCAACATGGTGAACACCGGCACGATCACCGGCCGCATCGCGTTCGAGAGCCCGACTTCCAGCGGCAACAGTTTCACCAACGCGGGCACGATCAACGGCAGCGTTTCGCTCGGCACCGGGGCGCGCAACGACACCTTCATCGCGGCCACCGGCTCGTCCATCAACGGCGGACCGAGCCTGGTGCCGGCCACTGCGGTGGCGGCGCCGTCGGGCGGCACGCTGAACTTCGCGGCCGCCGGCACGGTCGATGCGGGCGTTGGTGGCACCGACACGTTGGTGCTGCGCAACGCCGGCGGTGGTGCTGGCTCGGGCGAGATCAAGGCCGCGCAGTACCTGAACTTCGAGAACCTCCAGGTCAACAGCGGCACCTGGACCCTGAACGGCCCGGTGGTCAGCGGCAGCGCCCTGCTCAACGGCGGCGTCGCGATCTTCGATGACGCAGGCGCCTTCGGCACCGGCACGCTGATGGGCAACGGCGGCGCGATCCAGGCCGCGGCGAACGGCCTCACGCTGGCCCAGAACGTGAACCTTGTCGGCAGCCTGACCGTGCAGGGCAACAACAACTTCACGTTGGGCGGCACCGTCAGCGGCATCGGTGGCCTCATCAAGAACGGCGCCGGCACGCTCACGCTGAGGGGCAACAACAACTTCTTCGGCGGCACGACGATCAAGGGCGGCATCCTGCAGATATCGGGCGACGCCAACCTCGGCGCGTTCGGCACGGGCCTGGCGCTGGATGGTGGCACCCTGCGCATCGCCGCGGGTTCCGCGCCGTCCTTCAGCATGCGCAACGTCGCGCTCGGCTCCGGCGGTGGCACGATCGATCTGGGCGACAACTTCTTCGGCGTGGCCGGCGCCATCACCGGCAACGGTTCGCTCACCGTCACTGGCAAGGGCGGCTCCCTGAGCCTCATGGGGGCCAACAACTACAGCGGCGGCACGGTGCTGCAGGACCGCGTGAGCATCTTCACCACCGTGAGCGGCGTGTTCGGAAGCGGCGCGGTGCAGCAGCAGGGCGTCGGCTCGCAGTTGATCTTCAGCGACAAGGCGAGCGCCGGCGGCAACGCGTACACGGTGGGCCGCGCCGCAGGCGGGGACAGCGGCAACACGCTGTCGTTCGCCCAGGGCGCCACGGCCGCTTCCTCGAAGATCACGCTCAATGGTGCGACCTGGCAGATGGGCGGCGCGAACGCGTTGCAGTTCGGCGGCAATTCAAGTGCCGATGCATCGACCATCACCAACGCGGGCGGGGCGATCAACTTCTTCGAGAGCGCCAGCGCCGGGACGGCGACGATCACCAACGGAAGCAACAGCCTGTTGGCCTTCGGCCAGACGTCCACGGCCGGCAGTGCGCAGATCGTCAACACGGCCGGCGGGCTGGTGCGCTTCGTCGATGCCGCGACGGGCACGAGTGCCTCGGTCGCCAACGCCACAGGCGCCACGCTCGACGTGTCGGGCGCGACGGGCAAGCCCCCGCTTGAACTCGGTGCGGTTTCGGGTGGCGGTGCCGTCGTCCTGGGCGCCACGCAGCTCGCGCTCGGCGGTCTGGGCCGCAACGACACGATCTCGGGCACCGTCAGCGACAAGGGCAGCATCTTCTCGCAGCCGGGTTCGGGCACGGGCGGCTCGATCGTCAAGGTGGGTGCAGGCACGCTCACGTTGAATGGCGCCAATACCTATACCGGTGGCACCACCATTGCAGCCGGCACGCTGAACGTGAACAACGTGAGCGGCAGTGCGACCGGCAGCGGCGCGGTGCGAGTGTTCGGCGGCGGGACGCTGGCGGGCAACGGCAGCATCGCGGGCGCGGTCACCATCTCCAAGGCCGGCGTGTTGTCGGCCGGCAACGGTGGTGCCGGCACGCTGACGCTTGGCAGCCTGAGCCTCTTCGAGGGCGCGGTGCTCAACTACGACCTCGGCCAGGCCGGCACTGACGGCGGTTCGCTCAACGACCTGGTCAAGGTCAACGGCAACCTGCTGCTGGACGGCACGCTCAACGTGGCGCAGTCCAAGGGCGGCCAGTTCGGTGCGGGCATTTACCGCCTGATCGACTACACCGGCACGCTCACCAACAACGGCTTGGACATCGGCAGCGTGCCGGTTGCGGCCACGGACCTTCAGGTGCAGACCTCGGTGGCCCAGCAGGTCAACCTGGTCAACCGCGCGGGCCTTGAGCTGAAATTCTGGGACGGCGGCGACGCCGGCAAGTACAACGACGGCAAGATCGCCGGCGGCGCGGGCACCTGGCGCGTGGGCGTGCCCGGCGACGGCTGGACCGGCGCCGACGGCAAGATCAACGCGGCCTGGGCGCAGGACCAGCTCGCGGTGTTCGGCGGCACGGGCGGCACCGTCAATGTCAGCAACGCGGGGGGCACGGTGCGCATCATCGGCGCGCAGTTCGCGGCCGATGGCTATGTGGTGCAGGGCGATGCGATCGAACTCGGCGCCTCGGGCACGGTGGTGCGCGTGGGCGATGGCTCGGGCACCGACACCGCGCGCAGCGCGACGATGAATGTCGCGCTCACCGGCACGGGCGGCCTGGTCAAGGACGACGTGGGCACGCTGGTGCTGCGCGGCACCAGCAGCTACACCGGCGGCACCACCGTCAAGGCCGGCGTGCTGGTGGGCGACACGCTGAGCCTGCGAGGCAACATCGTCAACAACGCGGAGGTCGTCTTCGACCCGAACCTGTTCGTCGTCGGTTCCTATAACGGCGCGATGAGCGGCAGCGGCCGGCTGCGCAAGATCGGCGGCGGCATTCTGCTGCTGGGCAGCGCGAACAGCTACACGGGCGGCACCTTCGTCGATGGCGGCTTGCTCTCCACCGATGTCACCGGCGCCCTGGGCAGCGGCCCGGTGAGCGTCGCGGCCCCCGGCAGGCTGCTGTTCGGCATCAACGCCGATGCGGGCGGCGCGGCCATCTACAACCAGGGCTCGGTGCGCTTCCAGACAAAGGCAAGCGCCGGCACGTCGACCATCACCAACGCCGCGGGCGGGGTGCTGGACTTTGCCGACTACGCCTCGGCCGACAAGGCCACGGTGATCAACCAGGCCGGCGCGCAGGTGCGCATCGACCAGGCGGTCATCGGCGTGAGCTTCGGTTCGCTCAGCGGCGCGGGCGATCTGGTGCTCGGCGGCAGCGCACTCACGCTCGGCGGCAGCGGCGGCGACAGCACCTTGTCGGGCACGATCAGCGGCACCGGCGGTGCCGGCGGCTCGATCATCAAGGAAGGCGGCGGCACGCTCACGCTGACGGGCGCCAACACCTACACCGGCGGCACCCAGGTAACTGGCGGCACGTTGAGCGTGAACAACAAGAGCGGCAGCGCCACGGGCACGGGTGGCGTGCAGGTGCGGACGGGCGCCACGCTCGCGGGCAGCGGCACGATCGCGGGCGCGGTCTTCGTCGCCGACGGCGGCATCCTCGCCGCGGGCAACAGCCCCGGCACGCTGACGCTCGGCGCGCTCGCACTGGGCGGCGGCGCCACGCTGAACTACGAACTCGGCCAGGCCGGCGTGCCCGGTGGCGCGCTCAACGACCTGATCGATGTCGCGGGCAACCTGCAGCTGAACGGCACGCTGAACATCGCGCAGTCGGCCGGCGGCACGTTCGGACCGGGCCTGTATCGCCTCATGAGCTACGGCGGCACGCTGACCGACTTCGGCCTGGACATCGGCACCGTACCGGCCGGCGCCAAGCTGGCCGACCTGCAGGTGCAGACCTCGGTGGCGAACCAGGTCAACCTGGTCAACCGCGCGGGCCTTGAGCTGAAATTCTGGGACGGCGGCGACAGCACCAAGTACCACGACAACCAGGTGGCCGGCGGCAGCGGCACCTGGCGCGTGGGCAACCCACAGCCCTCGCAGGACGGCTGGACCGACATGGACGGCAAGCTCAACGCCAACTGGGCGCAGAGCCAGTTCGCGGTGTTCGGCGGCAAGGGCGGCACCGTGACGGTCGATGGGGCCGGTGGCGCGGTGCGCATCGCGGGCGCGCAGTTCGCGGTCGACGGCTACGTGGTACAGGGCGCCGGCCTCACGCTGGATAATGCCAACTCGGTGGTGCGTGTGGGCGACAACACGGCCGCGGGCGCTAACATGACCGCGACGATGAATGTCGCGCTCTCGGGCGCGGGCGGCATCTCCAAGGAAGATGCGGGCCGGCTGATCCTCGGGGGTATCAACACCTACACCGGTGGCACCACCGTCAAGGGCGGCGTGCTGCAGGGCAGCGCCACCAGCCTGCAGGGCAATATCGTCAACAACGCCGAGGTCGCGTTCGACCAGGACAAGACTGCTGGCACCTACGCCGGCGCGATGAGCGGCACCGGCAAGCTGCGCAAGATCGGCACGGGCACGCTGACGCTGGCCAGTGTCAGCAGCTACAGCGGCGGCACGCTGGTCGATGCAGGCACGCTCGCCACCGACACCAGCGGTGCGCTGGGCACGGGCGCGGTCAGCATCGCCCCGGGCGCGGCGCTGCAGTTCGGCGGCAAGGCCGATGCGGGCATGCTCGCCATCGCCAACCAGGGCACGCTGCGGCTGCAGGACGGCGCGAATGCCGCCAGCGCCACGGTGACCAATGCGGCCGGCGCGCAAGTGCACATCGACCTGGCCGCCACCGGTGCGAGCATCGGCTCGCTCGGCGGCGCGGGCGACGTGGTGCTCGGCGCGAAGGCGCTGACCACCGGCGCAGTCGGCAGCGACAGCACGATCTCGGGCGCCATCAGCGGCGCCGGCGGTTCGCTCGTGAAGGTCGGAGCAGGCACGCTCACGCTCGCGGGCACGGCCAGCTACAGCGGCGAGACGCGCGTTGTCGCCGGCACCTTCAAGGCCGGCGCGGCCAACGCCTTCAGCGCTGCTTCGAGCGGCGTCGTAGCCAGCGGCGCCACGCTCGATCTGGCGGGCTTCAGCCAGAAGATGGCAGGCCTGAGCAACGCAGGCACGGTCTCGCTGCTGGGCAGCACGCCCGGCACCACGCTCACTTTGACCGGCCCCTACGTCGGCAACAACGGCGTGCTGCGGCTGGCCGCGAAGCTGGACAACCCCGGCACCGCCGACCGCCTCGTGCTCGACGGTGCTGCCGCCAGCGCGAGTGGTCGTACGACGGTGCAGGTTTCCAACCTCGGCGGCCTGGGCGCACGCACCAGCGGCGCGGGTATCGAGCTGATCAGTGCGCGCAACGGCGCGACCACCACCGCGCAGACCACCAAGGACGCCTTCGTGCTCTCGGGCGGCCATGTCGATGCCGGGGCCTTCGAGTACCGGCTGTACGCGGGCGACGCCAGCGGCGGTGGCGAGAGCTGGTATCTGCGCACCGAGGCCGAACCGGGCACGCCGGGCGTTCCAGGCACTTCCGGCGGTGCCGGGCTGCCGACCTACCGCGCCGAGGCCTCGCTGTTCGCGGCGCTGCCCAGTCAGCTGCGCCAGGGCAACCTGGGCATGCTCGCGAGCCGCAGCCAACGCGTCGGCGACGACGATGTGCGCGGCGGTGCAGGCACCACTTCGGGCACCGACGGCAACAACCGCCGCGCCTGGGGCCGGCTGATCTCCACCGACATGGACATCCGCCAGGGCGGCACCGTCTCGCCGCACGGCGAGGGCCGTCTGACCGGACTGCAGGCCGGCACCGACCTGTGGGCCAACCCGGATTGGCGCGCTGGCATCTACGTGGGCCAGCTCGACGGCAACGCTCGCACGAGCGGCTTCAGCGGCGGCCTTCTGAACACCGCCGCAGGCAGCAACGATCTGCGCAGCCAATACCTGGGTCTCTATGGCACCTTCACCACTGAGGATGGCTTCTATGCCGATGCGGTGCTGCAGGCCGGCCGCCACCGCTACACGGTGCAGCCGCTCCTGAGTGCGGGCGTCTCGGGCAAGGGCAACAGCTTCCTGGCATCGATCGAAGTAGGCAAGGCCTTCGCGATCGGTGCGAGCGGCTGGTCGGTGGAGCCGCAACTGCAGCTGATCCATCAACGGCTGCGGCTTGACGACGTGTCCATCCCGGGCGCACTCGTGCAGCAGGACGCGGACAGCGGCTGGATCGGCCGCGCGGGCGTTCGCATCAAGGGCAGCTTCGTGACCGGCGCCGGCACGCTGCAGCCCTATGCGCGCCTGAATTTCTATCGCAGCGCCAAGGGCAACGACGTCGCTCGCTTCGTGAACCCGGCGGCCATCACGCCTGTCGGTGCGCCCATCGGTGGCACCAGCACCGAGCTGGCTGCGGGCTTCACGCTGGCGGTGAGCCAGCGCACGAGCCTCTACGGCGAACTCGGCAAGCAGTGGGCCACGGGTGGCGGGGCGCGGGTGGGCAGCTCCATCAATGCGGCGGCGGGCGTGCGAGTGAAGTGGTGAGCAGGTGAAGTGAGGCGGCGCGACGGAACTGCCTGTCGCGGCCGCTTCGAAAGAAAGCGTCGGCATGACCGACGCGCGCCACCGGTTCAGCTCAGATCAGGTTGCGCATCGCCTGCGCCGTCTCGCGCAGCACCGGCAGCACGCGGGCCACCGCGTCTTCCGAACTCTCGTGGCCCATCGGCATCGTGATGTTGAGCGCGCCCACCAGCGTGCCGTGGCGGTCGCGCAGCGGCACGGCGATGCCGCGCGAATTCAGGTCGAGCTGCTGCTCCGACAGTGCCCAGCCCTGGGCGCGGATGCGTGCCAGCTCGAGCTTCATGCGCTCCATGCTCGCGATGGTGTGCGAGGTGAACACCGTGAGCTGCCGCGTGGCCAGCCAGTCGTTCAGCTCGGCGTCGCTGCGCAGCGCCAGCATCAGCATGCCCGAGGCCGTCACCTGCGCCGGCACGCGCGCGCCGAGCACGTAGCCGGTGCTCATGCTGCGGTTGGGGCCGTTGCGCGCGATGTAGACCACCTCGTCGCCGTCCATCACGCTGAGGTAGGCGATCTCGTTGGTGCCGGCCGCCACGCGCTGCAGAAAGGGCTGCACCACGCGCGGCAGCCGGGCCGACTCGAGGTACGACTGCCCCAGCCGCAGCACGCGCGGCGTGAGCCAGAACAGCTTGCCGTCGCTGGCCACGTAACCCATGTGCTGCAGGGTGAGCAGGTAGCGCCGCGCGGCGGTGCGCGTCATGTTCGTGCGCTGGCCGGCCTGGCTGGCCGTGAGGCGCGGGTTGGCGTCGTCGAAGGCCTCGATGATGCTCACGCCGCGCTCCAGCCCGGCGATCCAGTCGCGCTTGTCCAGGCCTGCGGGCGGCGTCGAGTCGTCGGGGCTGGTGCTGTTCATGGGCGGAAGTGTGCCCGCGTCCGGCGCGGCGGCGGGGCTCGAATGGCTAAGTAAAAACCCGCAATTTGATCGATTGACGCACTTGAAAGATCGATCATCGAACGTTTGGCGCTCCATGTGCCAGCAGGCCGCGCGCGAAGGGACTATAAAGCCCGCTGTTCCGCCCCGAAACGAGCGATTGACGAACGGAAGCACGCCCATGAGCCATTTCATCACCGGCAGCACCCAGGCCTACCTCATCCCCGGCGACCCGGTCCGCAACGTGCGGCTGCCGCGCATGTTCAACGCGGCCTTCGCGCGCTACGGCATCGACGCGGTGCTGGTGCCCATGCAGGTGCCGGTGCGCGACTTCGCGGTGTTCATGAAGTCGGCCTTCCTGGCGCGCAACGTGCGCGGCATGGTGATCGCGCCGCCGCACAAGCCGCGCGTGGTCGACCTGCTCGACGGCTGCGGCCTGTTCGGCCGCGTGGCCGGTTCGGTCAACGTGGTGCGCCGCACCGAGGGCGACCAGCTCGAGGGCGACCTGTTCGACGGCGAAGGCCTGATCGGCGCGCTCGATCGCTGCAACGTGCCGTTCCGCGGCAAGCGCGTGCTGATCCTCGGCGCGGGCGTGAGCGCCGCGGCCATCGGCGTGGCGCTGGCCGAGGGCGGCACGGTGAACGGCGCCGAGCACATCGCCTTCTTCGACACCGCCTCCGGCAAGGCCGCGGGCGTGGCCGCCAAGCTCGACGCTTTCTTCGATGCGACCGTGGTCGCGGTCGACAGCAACGCGCCCGAGGGCTACGACCTCGTCATCAACGCCACGCCGCTGGGCCTGGCCGAAGACGACGCGCTGCCGCTGGACGTGGCGCGCATGGAACCGCACGCGGCGCTGTTCGACATCCTGCTGCGCAACCAGCCCACGCCGCTGGTGCGCGCGGCGCGGGCGCGCGGGCTGAATGCGCAGGCCGGCTTCGAGATGCTGGTGCAGCAGATGCCGCACTACTTCCGCTACTTCGGCCACATCGACGCGGCCGATGCGATGCAGGCCGATGCCGACTTCTTGCGCGAGCTCATCTATCCGCCGGCGATGCACGCCGAGATCGCAACGCCATTGCGCTACCAATCCCCGAGCGTGGCCTGACCCCGTACCTTCCTGAACAAGACGACTCCCATGATCTCCGGCAAGACCACGCTCATCGCCCACATCGGCTACCCCACCGAAGCCTTCAAGGCGCCGATGATCTACAACCCCTGGTTCGACAAGCAGGGCATCGACGCGGTCGTCGTGCCCATGGGCGTGAAGCCCGAGGACTACGCGGTGTCGCTCGCGCAGATCTTCAAGTTCTCGAACCTGCGCGGCGCGTTGGTCACGATGCCGCACAAGGTCACGACGATGTCGCTGGTCGACGAGGTCACGCCCACCGCGCGCGTCGCGGGCGCCTGCAACGCCGTGCTCAAGCGGCCCGACGGCAGCCTGCTGGGCGACCAGTTCGACGGCGCGGGCTTCGTGCGCGGCGTGGAGCGCAAGGGGCGCCTGTTCAAGGGCACGCGCGTGCTGGTGTCGGGCACGGGCGGCGTCGGGTCGGCCATTGCGGCGTCGATCGCGGCGGCCGGCGCGGCCGAGCTGATGCTGTTCGACATGAGCGATGCCTCGGCGCAGGCGCTGGCCGCGCGGCTGCGCGAACACTATCCGCAGATGAAGGTCACCACCGGCTCGAAAGACCCGGCCGGCTTCGACATCGTCGTCAACGCCACGCCGCTGGGCATGAAGGACAGCGACCCGCTGCCCTTCGACGTGGACCGCATCGCGCCCGAGACCTTCGTCGGCGAAGTCGTCATGAAGACCGAATACACGCCGCTGCTGCAGGCCGCCAAGGCCAAGGGCTGCCAGGTGCAGGTCGGCACCGACATGCTGTTCGAGATGATCCCGGCCTACCTCGAGTTCTTCGGCTTCGGCACCGCCTCGCCCGAAGAGCTGCGCGCCGTCGCGCAATTGAAATACTGAAAACACCGGAACACGCATGAGCATTTTTGAAGGCTTCCTTTCCACCTCCGAGACGCTGGGCGCCTTCAGCGACCGCGCCTTCGTCGACGCCATGCTGCGCTTCGAGGCCGCGCTCGCGCGCGCACAGGCGGCCGAGGGGCTGATCCCCGAGAGCGCCGCGCATTCGATCGTCGGCAGCTGCAAGGTCGAGCTGTTCGACGTGGCCAAGATCGTGCGCGAGAGCGGACGCGCGGGCAGCGTCGCCATCCCGCTGGTGAAGGCGCTGCGCGAGGCCGTGGGCCTGTTCAATGCCGAGGCGGTGCCCTTCGTGCACTTCGGCAGCACCAGCCAGGACGTGATCGACAGCGCGATGGCGCTGGTCACGCGCGAAGCCGTCGCACTGGTCGAGGCCGACCTCGCCAAGGCCGCCGACGCACTGCTGCGCCTGGCCGTGCAGCATGCCGACACGCCGATGCTCGCGCGCACGCTGATGCAGCCGGCCTCGGTCACCAGCTTCGGCTTCAAGTGCGCCGGCTGGGCCGCGCCGCTGGTGCGCAGCCGCACCCGCCTGCGCGCCGCCGCGAAGCACGCGCTGCAGCTGCAGCTGGGCGGTGCCGTCGGCACGCTGGCGCAGATGAAAGGGCGGGGCGCCGCGGTGCGCCAGCGCATGGCCAAGGAACTCGGCCTGGGCGACCCCGGCGCCACATGGCACACGCAGCGCGACGAATGGGTCGCGCTCGGCTGCGAACTCGGCCTGCTCACGGGCAGCCTGGGCAAGGTCGCGGTCGACATCTCGCTGCTCGGCCAGTACGAAGTGGCCGAGGTCGCCGAGCCCAGCGAACCCGGGCGCGGCGGCTCGTCGGCGATGCCGCACAAGCGCAACCCCGTGGCCTCGATGGTCGCCATCGCCGCCGCGCACCGCGCGCCGCAGCGCGTGGCCGCCTTGCTCGGCGCCATGCCGCAACAGCACGAACGCGCGCTCGGCGCCTGGCAGGCCGAGCTGGCCGAATGGCCGCAGCTGTTGATGTCGGCGCACGGCAGCGTGCGCGCCATGGCCGGCGCCTTGCCCGGCCTGCAGGTCGACGCCGCGCGCATGCGCGCCAACATCGACCGGCTGCGCGCCGAGCTGCCGCGCGACGCGGCCGACGAATGGTTCGACCCCGCACTCGCCGTGAATGCGGGGCAGATCGCTGTGGCAGAGGTGAAAGCCCTGCAAGCCCAACTCTCATCCGACAAGGAACTCTCGCCATGACCGCCCCCGACACCCCGAGCAACCCCTACGAAGACGGCCTCATCAACCGCCGCCGCGTGCTCGGCGACGCCTGGGTCGACAAGTCGCTCGCCAACCGCAACGGCTTCAACGCCGAGTTCCAGGAGCTCATCACGCGCCATGCGTGGAACGACATCTGGGGCCGCCCCGCGCTGGGCGACAAGACGCGCCGCTTCATGGTGCTGTCGATGATGCTGGGCATCCATGCGTACGAAGAGTTCGCCATGCACGTGCGCGCCGCGCTCGACGGCCCGCCCGAGTCGCGCCTCACGTCCGACGAGATCAAGGAAGTGATCATGATGGCCGCGATCTACTGCGGCGTGCCGGTGGCCAACCACGCCTTCGGCATCGCGACGAACATCCTGCGCGAGAAGGGCCTGCTGCCGCCAGTGGCGGCGCAGTGAGCGCGACGGAAGGCCGGGGCGGCAAGGGCCGCTTCGACGTCGGCTTCACCTTGCTGCTGCCGCTGCTGCTCGCAGCACAGCCGGTCGCCACCGACAGCTATCTGCCCGCGCTGCCCGCCATCGCGGGCGAACTCGGTTCGGCCAGCACCAGCCTCACGCTGTTCGTGCTGGCCTTCGGCTTTGCGCAGCTGCTGTGCGGCCCGCTGGCCGATCGCTTCGGCCGACGCCCCGTGCTGCTGGCGGGGCTGGCCTGTTATGTGGTCGCGGCTTTCGGCGGAGCCTTTGCGGGCAGCGTGGCGGTGCTCGCGGGCTGGCGCACGCTGCAGGGTTTTTCGATGGCGGCGATTCTCGTGTGCTCACGCGCCGCGGTGCGCGACCTGTATCCGGCGCACGAGGGCCCGCACGTCATGGCACGGGGCCTCACGGGCCTGGGCATGGTCGGGCTGGTGGCGCCGCTGCTGGGCGCCTGGCTGGTGCAGGGCGCGGGCTGGCGCTGGGTGATGGTCGCGATGGCGGTCTATTCGCTGGCGCTGTTCGCGCTGTGCTGGCGCTCGTTCGGCGAAACGCGCAAGCCGCTGGCCGGAGGCGAATCGTCCGCGCCGCGCGGCAGCACGCGCGCCGTGTTCGCGAGCCGCGCCTTCCGCGCCTGGGCCTCGGTGGCCGCGGCCACTTATGGCGGGCTGTTCTGCTTCCTGCTGCTCTCGCCGATGGTCTACATCGGCTACCTCGGCTGGTCGCCCGCGTGGTACGGCTGGATTCCGGCCGGCGGTTCGCTGGTCTACATCTTCAGCACCACGATGTGCCGCAGCCTGCTGCGCCGCTTCGGGCCGATGCGCACGGTGCGCCTGGGCGCGGTGCTGAGCATCACCGGCGCCGTGATCCAGGCGCTGGGCTGCTGGTTGATGCCGCACAGTGCCGTGCCGCTGCTGGTGGGCCACGCCGTGTACTGCCTCGGCCACGGCATCCACCAGCCCTGCGGGCAGGCCGGCGCCGTGGGCGACCTGCCGCACCTGGCGGGGCGGGCCGTGTCGTGGTCCGGGTTCGGCATGATGATGGTCGCGTTCTGCGTGGGGCAGGTCGCCGCGCTGTTTGTCGATACCCAGTTTTCGTACGGCGCCTGGCCGATGGTGGTGCCGATGCTGATGGCCGGCACCGTGCTGCTGGCCATCGCGTTCCTGTGGCTGCCGCGCCTTGCGCAACCTGCTTCTCCATCCTCCCCCCAGAAGGACTCCACACCATGACCACTTCCTCCCCCCGCCTGAATGTCGTGCGCGAAGGCGACGGCCCCTTCGTCGTGCTCAGCCATGCGCTCGGCTGCGACTTGCACATGTGGGACGGTGTGGCCGCGCAGCTCGCGCGCGCCCACACGGTGATCCGCTACGACCACCGCAACCATGGCGGCTCCGAGGTGGTGCCCGGCGTGCTGCGCGTGGAAACACTGGCGCAGGACGCGTCCGAGCTGATCGCGCGCGAGACGGGCGGTGAGCCCGTGCACTTCGTGGGCCTGTCGATGGGCGGCATGACCGCGCAGGCGCTGGCGGTGCGGCACGCCGCGCAGCTCAAGACCGTGGTGATCGCCAATTCGGCCGCGCACTACCCCGACCAGGCCCCGTGGCGCCTGCGCGCGGAAACCGTGGCTGCCAAGGGCGTGGCCGCCATCGCCCCGGGCGCCGTGGCGCGCTGGCTCACGCCGGCCTACGCCGCCACGCCCGAAGGCGCGGTGGCCGCGCGCACCTTGCACGACACGCTGGTGCGCACCGACGCGCAGGGCTACATCGAGAGCTGCAACGCCGTGGCCGCCATCGACTTCCGCGACAGCAACCGCCGCATCGCCACGCCCACGCTGGTGATCGGCGGGCTGCAGGACGAGGCCACGCCGATGGCCATGTCCGAGGCCATGGTGGCGCAGATTCCGGGCGCGCGGCTGGCGACCATCGACGCCGCGCACCTGAGCGCGGTGGAACGTCCGGTCGAGTTCGCGCAGATGCTGATCGATTACTGGCGCAGCCTCTGAAAAAACGCCCGGCCCGCACCCCCGCGCGGGCTAGGTGTAACCCCTATTTCGTGCGAATGATGATCGGTGACGTGCGATCATCGATCAGACGAGGCTGATTTGCGTTGTGGCGCGCCCGGGCTCTTTCTACAGTCCATCCCCATGCACCGCGCCATTGCCACCGTCTCGCTCAGCGGCACCCTCCGCCAGAAGCTCGAAGCCATTGCGGCCGCGGGCTTCGACGGCATCGAGCTGTTCGAAGCCGATTTCGTCAACTTCCGCGGCACCGCCGCCGAGCTGCGCCGCATCGTGGCCGACCTGGGCCTGTCGATCGACCTGTACCAGCCGTTTCGCGACTTCGAAGGCATGCCCGAGGCGCAGTTCCACCGCAGCCTGGAGCGCGCCGAACGCAAGTTCGACCTCATGGAAGCCATGGGCGCGCCGCTGGTGCTGTGCTGCTCCAACACCTCGCCGCTGTCGGTGAACGACCCGGCGCGCGCCGCCGCCCAGTTGCACGCGCTGGCCGAGCGCGCCGCGCGCCGCAACCTGCGCGTGGGCTTCGAGGCGCTGGCCTGGGGCCGCCACACCTCGCGCTACGCCCAGGCCTGGGACATCGTGCAGCGCGCCGACCACCCGCACCTCGGGCTGATCCTGGACAGCTTCCACACGCTGTCGCTGAAGGACGATCCGGCGGGCATCGCCGCCATTCCGGGCGAAAAAATCTTTTTCGTGCAGATGGCCGATGCGCCGCTGTTGTCGATGGACGTGCTGCAGTGGGCGCGCCACCACCGCTCGTTCCCGGGGCAGGGCGATTTCGACGTGGTCGGCTTCTTCGAGCAGGTGCTGCGCGCGGGCTACACCGGGCCGCTGTCGCTGGAGATCTTCAACGACATCTTCCGCGAGACGCCGAACCGCCGCACCGCCGTCGATGCGATGCGCTCGCTGCTGTACCTCGAAAGCGAAACGCGCGAGCGGCTCGCCAACGGGAATGCACCCGTGCAGCCGCAGCGCGTGGAGCTGTTCAACCCGCCACCCGCGCCGGCGCTTTCGGGTCTGTCGTTCATCGAGTTCGCGGCCGACGAGGCCTCGGCCGTCACGCTCGGTGCGCTGCTCGGGCGGCTGGGCTTTCGCCGGGTGGGGCGCCATCGCTCCAAGGCCGTCACGCTGTACCGCCAGGGCGGCATCCACTTCATCGTCAACGCGCAGCCCGATTCGTTCGCGCGCCAGCGCTTCGAGGCGCACGGCACCTCGGTCTGCGCGCTGGGCGTGCGCTGCGCCGACCCGCTCGCGGCTGTGGGCCGCGCCAGCGCCATGCGCTCGCAGCGCCACGACAGCCCGGTGGGGCCGAACGAGCTG
>Ga0105243_10002235_pt1 | contig 16274 bp, 16 predicted proteins | sample KBSM34metaG_FD_81525 | JGI IMG/M metagenome (GOLD analysis project Ga0105243, IMG submission 81525) | Miscanthus rhizosphere microbial communities from Kellogg Biological Station, Michigan, USA - KBS M3-4 metaG | ecosystem: Host-associated > Plants > Roots > Rhizosphere > Soil | place... | reverse complement strand
TGGATGAGTACATCCACTACTACAACCATGACCGCATCAAGCTGAGGCTCAATGGCCTGAGCCCTGTCGAGTACAGGACCCAGGCGGCAGCATAGAACTGTCCAACTTTTTGGGGGCAGTCCAGGTCCTTCACAGACCTTGAATACTGTGGGGGTCCTGTGGGAGCGGGCTTGCCCCGCGAATGGGCTGCAAAGCAGCCCCAAGCCTTACTTGGGTATCACAGGAAACAACTGCCCGATCCTGCGGGCCAACCAACGCCCGATTTCTCTATCCTCCCTCATGCCGCCCTCCCCACTCGTGCCCAGTCCAGCCGCCGGGTCAGCACCATGAACACGCCCAGCAAGCCAAAGCACAGCAGCGAGCCCATCAGCAGCGCATAGTCCTCGGCGCTGAGCAGCCCATAAAGCATCGCGTACAGCGCTGCCAACCCTGCTGCAAACCCCACCCCACGCCCGAGGCTGTGCAACACGTGGCTCAGGTAGAAGCCAATCAGCAACACACAGGCCGAAGCCGACAGCCCATACGCCGGGCCGAAGCCAATGTGCTCGGACAACGACAGCAACAGCAGGTAGAAGAACGCCAGCGCCACTCCCACCAGGATGTACTGCACCGGGTGCACGCTGAGGTTTTTCAACACCTCGAACAGGAAGAAGCCGGCAAAGGTCAGCGCGATGAACAACAGCGCATATTTGATCGCCCGCTCGCTCTTCAGGTACTGGTCCACTGGGTCGACGAAGCTCACGCCGAAGGTCCGCTCGCTGAAGTCCGTGCACTCCCCCACGCTGGCGCACTGGCGCAGGGCGTCTTCGAGGTTGGTGGCGAAGAACGACGTCTGCCAATGGGCACTGAAGCCCTGGGCATCGATGTCGCGACGGCTGGGCAGGTAGCTGCCGATGAAGCTTGGGTGCGGCCAGTTGGCGCGCAGGTCGACACTGCTGGTGCGGCCCACCGGCAATACCTGCAGCTGGCCAGTGCCCTGCAACGCCAGGTCGAAGCCATAGCTGAACTCGCGCGCCTGCAGGCCATCCAGCCCTGGCAGACTGGCATGCACGCCCGCGCGCATCCAGCTGAGCCCGGTGCCGGCTTCGAACGGCAATTTGCGCTCGTCGAAGGTCAGCTCCAGGCCGTTCTCGATGCCGCGGATGTCGCTGATGCCCACCACCAGGAAAGGTTTGTCGAACTGGTAGTCGTCAAAGTCCTTGTCGATGCCCCACCGCTCGGGCAGTTTGAAGCGGCCACTGATACGGCCCTTGGCGTGAAACAGCCGCGCCTGGTAGATACCGCGTGCGCGCAGCTCGGTCTCGACACCCAGGTCAGCGTCGAAGGTTTCCGGGAGGAAGTACAGGTGGCCGGCGACGGTGCTGGTCTCCTGGGTACGCTCGCCGTCCTTGTCGATCCAGCGCCGTTGGTACTTGCGATAGGGCACCACCAGCAGCGGGCCGCTGAGCTGCTGGTCGAAACTGGCGCTCTGGGCGATGTCCCGCACCACACTGTCACGCAGGCTCTGGCGCTCGTCGATAAGGCCGTTGATCAGCAGCAGGGGGATCAGCAACAGCAACATCAGCAGGGCAATCATGCCGAGCTTGAAACTCAAGGTCTTGTTCATGGGGCCTCCTATGGCAGTGGGCGCAGTGTCTGCGCCTTGCATGGAGGCTTTGGGGAGACTCTATGGAGATTGCGTGTTTTTGCGCGTAGCCCCAGCAAACTCAGCTGATACGCCGCATCGGCAGCCACAACCGCACCCGCACCCCGCCGTCAACGTTATCCACCGCCAACGTGCCGCCATGCAACTGCATCACCTCAGCCACAAAATTCAGCCCCAGCCCGGTACTCTTGCGCCCGCTGCCCGGCCGTGGCAGTGAGTAGAACCGCTCGCTGACCCGCCCGATGGCATACGCCGGGATAGCCTGCCCCTGGTTGAACAGGCTCAATGCCACGCGCCCGCCCTCGCGCTCCAGCTCGAACAACAGCGCCCCGCCCGCCGGGGTAAAGTCCAGCGCGTTATCGAGCAGGTTGGCCAGCGCCTGGCGCATCAGAAACGGATCGCACAACAACCGCAGCCCCACCGGCACCCGCTGTCGCACCTGCAAGCCAGCCCCTTCGATACGTGCCGCATGGGCCAGCAGCAGTTCGTCGACCAGCGATGCCAGCGCCACCTGCTGTTCGTCTTCCAGCGCCTGCATCTGCTCGACCCGCGCCAGGTTGAGCAGGCGCTCGATCATCTGTTGCAAGCGCTCGCTCTCCCGTTCGATGTTGCCCACAAAGCGCGCCCGCTGTTCGGCCGGCATCTCGCCCTGCAGCAACTCGGAAGCACCGCGAATGGCCGCCAGCGGGCTTTTCAGTTCGTGGGTCAGGGTATGCACGTAGCGCTCGACGTACGCTTTGCCTTCCAGTTGCGTACGCATGCGCTCCACCGCATTGGCCAGGTGCGCCAGCTCACCGCCCTTGTAGTGCGGCAGCGCCGCGCGTTCGCCTTCGCTGACGGCCTGGGCGTAGCGGGCCAGCCTGCGCAGCGAGCGCGCCAGCCACCACGACAGCGCGGCACCGATCAACAGGCCCAGGCCGATCAAGCCCAGGCCCAACGTCAGCAAGCGCTGCTCGGAGCGGTCGATGTAGGGTTGCAGCGAGCTGTTGGGCTTGGCCACGGTCACCACGCCGATGATCCTGCCGTCATCGATGATCGGCGCGGCCACGTGCATCACCGAGGTGCTTTCGTCATCGGCGACGCTGCGCGTGGAGCGGGCACCGTATTCGCCGCGCAGGGTGAGGTAGACATCGTTCCACTTCGAATAGTCCTTGCCCAGGCCTTCACCGCTGGAGTCGAGCAGGACGATGCCTTTGGCGTCGGTCACGTAGATGCGGTGGCTGACCTGGTTCTTCGCCAACCCCCAGATCTGCGCGCCCGGGCTACGCGAGCCGTAGGCCTTGAGCACTTCGGGCAGGCGGCTCTGGCCGAGGGTGCCGGCCTTGACGTCATCGTGCAGGATCTCCGCCAGCAGGTTGGCGGTGTCTACCAGGGTTTCCTCGGACGACTGGCGCACCACCGGGCGGATCTGCTCGCGCACTGTGTTGAGCAGAAAGTAGCCCGCCAGCCCGACGAACAGGAAGTACACCAGGAAGATCCGGATGCCCAGGCGCATCAGGCGTGATCCGGGCTGTAGCTGTAGCCCAGGCCGCGGTGGGTCTGGATCGGCTCTGCCGCGCTGGCCACCAGGCGCAACTTGGCACGCAGGCTCTTGATATGGCTGTCGATGGTGCGCTCGTAGCCCACGTCGGAGGCCACCCCCAAGGCATCGAGCAATTGCTCGCGGCTGAATACCCGCTGGGGCTGCTCCAGCAGGCATTGCAGCAGGCGGAACTCATGGCGGGTCAGGGCCAGCGGCTGGTTGCGGTAGCTGATCTGCATGCGCAGGGTGTCGAGCTGGAACAGCGTTGCCGCAGCAGCAGGCTCAGCCCTTGGCGCCATGCGCTTGAGGATCGCCCGCACGCGCGCGGCCACCTCGCGCGGGCTGAAGGGTTTGACGACATAATCGTCGGCACCGATCTCCAGGCCCACCACCCGGTCAATTTCGCCATCGCGGGCGCTGAGGAACATCACCGGCACTTCGCTGAAGCGGCGTAGCTGGCGGCAGGTTTCGAAGCCACTGATATCGGGCAGGCCGATGTCGAGGATGATCAGGTCGGCCGGGCGCTGGCGTTGCTTATCGAGGGCCGCGCTGCCCAGGGTCACCCATTCGGTGCTGTGGCCATCGGCCTGCAGGGCGTAGACCAGCGTGTCGGCGATGGCGGCTTCGTCTTCGACGATGAGGATATGGGGCATGGTGCGCGGCCTGTGCAAATGTCGATGGCGACGCACTATTGTGTAGGAGCGGCCTTGCGTCGCGATAGGGCTGCGTAGCGGCCCCAGGTTTTCTGTAGTGGCATAACGCCGGGGCCGCTACGCAGCCCTACCGCGACGCAAGGCCGCTCCTACAATGGGCCAGTCAGGTTCCAGGTCAGCAGTCCGGTTTGCCAGCGGTAAACTTCTTGGCCGGGTTGACCGCCGCCTTGAACTCACGCAACGCCTTTGACCCGATCAACAGCGGGTAGTTGAAGCTGCTGCGGTCTACCAGGTTCACCTCAACGGTGCGCTTCTCATCACCCAGGCACAACTCCAGGTCCACCACCGGACGCTTGGAGATTTCCGGCGCATCGCCTTCTTCCTCTTCGTCGGCACGGCCCTTGATCTTGCTGATGCGCGAGACCTTGTGCTCGTAGACCTTGCCGTCGGACTCCTTGGTCGCCAGACGGAAGCGCACCCACTCATCGCCATCGCGGGTGAACAGCTCGATGTCCTTGGCCGACAGCGATGCAGTGAAGGCGCCAGTGTCCATCTTGGCCTTCAGCGTTTCGCCGATTTCCGGCAGGGCAATGTTTTCGTAACGGCCATAAATCGTCGGCTCAGCGGCCATGACCGGCAAGGCAAACAGCGACAACAGGGCAAGCAGTGATTTCACGGGTTACGCTTCCTTGATTGCAGACAGTGCTTAGACTGCACACGTTGAATAGGTTCGTCGTTACAGGGTAATCAACACAATGTGAAACATTTGTCCCCGCCGACGGGCACTGGAAATTTGGCGTGGGGCGCATCGCTGCTTATCATTGCCGACCGCGTTTATCTCACAACAAGAGTTTCTTTATGCGTCGCCTGCTGACCGGCATTCTCACAACCCTTCTGTTGCTGCTCAACACCGTGGTGTTGATCTGCCCGCTGCTGGTGTTTGCCCTGCTCAAGCTGGTGCTGCCGGGCCGTGGCCGCGACTACGCATCCGCTGCAGTGATGTGGGTGGCCGAAACCTGGTCGGAGATCGACAAAGCGATCTTTGCCCTGTGCATCCCCACCCAGTGGGACATCCGCGGCGTCGAGCGCCTGCGCAAGGACACCTCGTACCTGGCCGTGAGTAACCACCAGAGCTGGGTCGACATCCCCGCGCTGATCGAAAGCCTCAACCGCCGCACGCCGTTCTTCAAGTTCTTCCTCAAGAAGGAGCTGATCTGGGTACCGCTGCTGGGCCTGGCCTGGTGGGGGCTGGATTACCCATTCATGAAGCGCTACAGCAAGGCGTTTCTGGACAAGCACCCCGAGCTCAAGGGCAAGGACCTGGAAATCACCAAAGCCGCCTGCGAGCTGTTCAAGCGCCAGCCGGTGACCGTGGTCAACTACCTCGAAGGCACACGCTTCACCGAGGCCAAGCGCCAAGAGCAGCAATCGCCTTACCGTCACCTGCTAAAGCCCAAGGCCGGGGGCGTGGCTTTTGTGCTGGCGGCGCTGGGCGAGCAGCTGGACGCGCTGCTGGACGTGACCATCGTTTACCCCGGCAACAAGGCGCCCGGCTTCTGGGACTTGCTCAATGGCAGCATTAGCCGGGTGATTATCGACATTCGAGTGCGTGAGCTGGACCCGGCATTGTGGGATGGGGATTATGAAAATGACCCGGCCTTCCGGCAGACCGTGCAGGCATGGGTGAACCAGCTGTGGCTGGAGAAGGATCAGCGGATCGAGCAGTTGCGTGGGGAATTGGCTAAGTAGTAAGCCTGGGCCGGCCTCTTCGCGGGGCAAGCCCGCTCCCACGGTCAGTGGTCGGCCTGTGGGAGCGGGCTTGCCCCGCGAAGACGCCCCCCCAGATAAACTCGATTAAAAGCCTGGCTAATAATCAGCATAAGGATTACTTCTTTGTCATCATCCCCATAAGTGGATAAAAATCGATCAAAGCACAATTACAAAAAATGCCTGGATCGATCAATGGCCAACCAACCTAGCTCCGCCCCCGCCCAGCTCCGCCGTGTCCTCGGCCTGCCCGCCCTGGTGTTTTTCGGCCTTGTCTACATGGTCCCGCTGACCATCTTCACCACCTACGGCATCGTCACCGAGCTCACCGGTGGCCGCACCGCTGGCGCCTACCTGGTCACGTTGCTGGCCATGTCGTTTACCGCCACGTCTTACAGCTACATGGTCAAGCGCTTCCCGGTCGCGGGTTCGGCGTACTCCTACACCAACATGGCCTTTGGCCCTAACGTGGGCTTTCTCGCCGGCTGGTCGCTGCTTCTCGATTACCTGTTCATCCCGATGATCAACTACCTGCTCATCGGCCTGTTCCTCAACATCGCCTTCCCCGCCATCCCAGCCTGGTCCCTGATCCTTGCCTCGGTCGCGCTGGTGACCGTGCTCAACGTGATCGGTATCCACTCGGTGGCCAAGGCCAGCAACCTCATCGTCGGCGCGCAGATCGTATTCATCGGGGTGTTCGTGGGGCTGTCTTGCCAGACCCTGGCCGGCCAGCCGGTGGACTTGCTGTCACCGCTGATGGGTGACGGCACCCAGCCTGGTTTTGGCCCGTTGATGGCCGGTGCTGCGGTACTGTGCCTGTCGTTCCTCGGTTTCGATGCTGTCTCGACCCTGGCCGAAGAATGCCGCGACGCCCGCCGCGACGTGCCACGGGCGATCATCCTGACCACGCTGTTTGCCGGCGTGCTGTTCACCGTACTGGCCTACGTCAGCCAGCTGGTGTTCCCGGGCAGCACCTTCGTCAATGCCGATGCGGCGGCGAACGAGGTGATGCTCAAGGCGGGCGGGCAGTTCCTGGCCAACTTCTTCACGGCTGCGTTCGTTGCCGGCAGCCTGGGTTCGGCGCTGGCCTCGCAGGCGGCGGTGTCGCGCATCCTGTTCACCATGGGGCGTGACAAAGTGCTGCCACAGCGCACATTCGGGTATCTGTCGCCACGCTTCGGCACGCCGGTGTTCGCCATCCTGCTGGTGTCGGCGTTCTCGTTGCTGGCGCTGGTGATCGACCTGGCCACCCTCGCCTCGTTGATCAGCTTTGGCGCGCTGGTGGCGTTTTCGGCGGTGAACCTGGCAGTGGTGAAGACGCACCTGATGAACGACAGCGCGCAGCGCAACTTCAAAGGCTTGCTGTGCTATGGCGCGGTGCCGTTGGTGGGGTTGAGCTTGACCTTGTGGCTGTGGACCAGCTTGTCGGCGCTGACGTTGGTGATTGGGCTGTGCTGGTTTGCGTTGGGGCTGGCGTATCTGGCGGTGCTGACGGCTGGCTTCCGCCGCCCGGTGCGCTTGGTGGATTTTTCAGAAGCAGGGGAATCAGAAAGAATGACCTGGTAATTCTGCCAGTTGCTCGATCGCCGACACGACTGCAGGCTTTTAGCACCTCAGGAGTGCTAAAGGCCATGAGCATGAATACCTCATCGAATACCCGCGCCTACACCGTTTATGGATGGACGAACTGCGATCTCCCGGAGGTGCTGCTGGGCTTCAACGGCGAGTACCTCGACCCTCTTACTCACCATTACCCTTTGGGCAAGGGCCACCGTGCATTTTCTCCCAGGTTGATGCGGTTCTACTCACCGGACGTGCTTAGTCCCTTTGATAACGGTGGTCTGAATGCCTATGCCTACTGCGCAGGGGACCCAGCGAATCTTGTAGACCCTACAGGGCTGGCACCGACGACATACCGGTTTCCGGGCATACACTCCGTCACATCTCGAAAGCCTACTGCGCTAACCGCAAAGATCACGGCTGGCCAAAGACGACCCGCGCCAGGTTTGGCTGAAAGAAGGCCGCCTGATTACACCTGGGCTACAGCAAAAAAGCTTCAACAAGATGAGACAATCCCCCCCTACAGCAAAACCCCTAAGGAAAATCAGCGCACATTGAATCTCAACTTGGGACATCATGATACGACAACGCCACTGAGAGAAGCTGAGGCCAAAGAACTTCGACTAAAGCTTACACAGCAGGCGATGGTTGCTGATGAAGCACAGGCCGCCGGTCCGCGTGGTAATGATTACGCTGAATTCGGTGAAACGCTCGTAGCCGTTGAGGCTGTTATCAACTCCGTGGATTTGGGCCGAGTCGCAATAAACCATCGGCTGTACAATACGGCCTCACAGCTCCGGTCTATCAGACGCTAAAAGGGTAGGCTACATGAGGACCATTCAGCGCCTTCTGTTCACACCGACGGCTGGGCCAAGGGGGTAGGGTTAGTCCACAGGCTACCCAAATTCTGCAGCAACGACCCGGCAATCCCCTGCTGCCCCAGGTATTGCAGAATCAGCGGCGCAAACTGCCCGATCATGCCGGTGTCCATCCCCAGCGCCTTGAACGCACTGTCCAGGTCGCCGCGGTTCTCGACGTTGTTACCCAGCGCATTGCTCAGCGCCGAGTGGCTTTCGCTGTTCTTGCCCAGCATTTCACCCAGCCCACTCAACCCGCCCAGCGCATTGGCGCCCGACAGCAGGTCCAGCCCAGGCACCGCTTTGGTCAATTGGCCGTAATCGTCAGCGCTCAGGTTATTGCGCGCCAGCCCCAGCATCGCCCCTGCCCCGCCCACGGCCTGCTCCGGGGTGATGTTCAGTTCGCTGCCCAAAGTGTTGAGCAAATTGGCCTGCGCCTCGGGCGCCTGCACCTGGCCCTGCTGTTTCTGGTTCTGCATGGCCGACACGGCGTTGGCGGCGTCGCTGAGGTTGAAGGCGAACACCGGGCTTGCGGCCAGGGTCATCAGGGTTGCCAGGGTGAGAGCTTTCATCGGGAGGGACCTCGTAGGCCGGAATAGCCTGGGAAACGAGGCATTCGACTGAAAGATTGAAGGTTTGTTCCAGGCCGCAGATCGGGATCCTGTGGGAGCGGGCTTGCCCCGCGAAGGGCCGCGCAGCGGCCCCCGCTATCAGACTGGCCCAGTCAGTGCCTTCTGTTCCGAGCAAGCTCGATGTCATCCATGATCGCCTTGGCAAACGCACTCAGGTAATCCGCAGCACCGAGCAGCTTATGGTCATCCTCCATATCCCCTTCGCGCACCAGGTGCTTGATGTACCCCAGCAGTACCGAAACCTGCTCATAGGCATGCTCGAACGGCACACCAGGCATCACCCGGAACAGATGGCTGGGCTGTTCACCAGCCTCGCAGAAGGTCTTGGCGCCAACCGTAACGTTTGCTTGTCTATCGTCGCTCATCGCACTACGCCCTCCTTCACATACGCGCCAGCGCGTGCTCGATCAACGCGTGGGCTGTATCGGCGGAATGGATTGCATTGGCCAGCATGTGCAGGCCCGGCTCACCGGTATGGATGCGGCGGTACTCGTCGACGGTTTCTGAGATACCCAGCAGCATCTCGCTGGCGACAGACAAGGCGTCGAGCGGGAGCAGGTCGGGGTGGATGGAGGAATAGAGGGTGTTGAACAGTTTGAGACGGGGTGGATCGGGGACGATTTTTTTCATGGCAGTTCCTTGTGCAATTGAACTGCTCCCATCCGTTTCCACACGTTAGGGTGGCAGTTGTACGCGGGGTGGAAAACCAGGTCACAAGGAAACCCCGGCAGGCCTTAAGGCCTCCCGCGTACAACCGCCATGAGGCGGCCTTGTGATTACCCGGGTTTCCACACCCGATCGCTGAACCTTACAGCGACCCGGTGAGCCTAGAGGGCGAGGGTTCCATGGGCAATCAGACGCGATTCGACAGACTGCGTAGGGTATTTCCTGCTGATTCAAAGAGTAAGCAGGAAATGACCCGTAGCCACGTAGGCAATTTCCGCATACCTATCATTTTTGCCAGTAGCCGGCCGCTCCACTCCTGACCAATATCCTGTGTTAGCCCCATCAGCAGCAGTGAGTGATAACAGGAGAGCTTCATGAAAAACCAGGCGAACGCTACACAGTTCTTCTACCAGAACGGAAATCTCATCACCGTCAACCAAGGTGAGCAACAGTGCGCGATCTTCCGTACCGGCGAAGTAACACTCGCGGAACGTAACACTCACTTAGCAGCAGGCACTGCCCTGCTGTCTACAGACCAAAGTGGCTCAGTACTCAGTGAATGTCGCGAGGCAGACACAGGCACACTGGTATACACGGCTTATGGGCACGACGTAGCCAACGCTAACGCGCGCTCCATAGTGAAATTTAACGGCCAGCATCCCACAGGGGATGGACACTATCTACTCGGTAATGGCTACCGTCTTTACAAGCCCAACCTGATGCGATTCTATTCGCCGGACAGCCTTAGCCCATTTGAAAAGGGTGGTATAAATGCCTACGCCTATTGCTCTGGCGACCCTGTGAACAATGCCGACCCTAGCGGACACTTTGGTATTCCACATTTTTTCAGGCGTCTATCTTCAGCCTCCGTGACAGAAAACTCTACTAACCGAATTACTGCCTACAGAGAAATAATTGCGCAGACAAAAAAGTTCGCTTACGACCCATTCGGGGATAATAATCCCGTGAAACCTGGAATGTTAGCTAGATACGAACACGCAAACAAAATAATAAATAACGCTCAAAAGCACATTGCCAAACATGAAGACAGACTGAATTTATTAGATGCGCCCCAGCCTCCATCCAAGCCGACACACACAGTTATAAGTAATAATTTTGATGCGAATCGACCGACCTCTGCAGCCCCTCTCGCCAAAACCTCAAAAGTTCAACCACTGTCTATGAAAGAGAGAAACTCAAGAGCGTCGGGGTTAACCATGGACGAGCAGGCATTTTACGACAGCACGGCGCGTCTGCAGGTTAGCACCGACATATTTTCGGTGACAAGACGGCAAGAACTGAATATCACAGTTGAAGCGCTGAGGTCGTAACTTACACAGACGCCTACGCCTTCTATCATGGGGCTATAACCAGTTGCTGCCTGAACTAACCTCATCGTGGGTAAGACCGCTCCCGCACATCGGCCGTGCATGCCCATGGTTACCGAGCAAACTGGGGCAGTATGGGAGCGGCTCTTGGAGCTGTTCAAAATGGACCCATGAGCCAAAAATTAATCCAGCACGACAAAGGACAGATTAATGAATAGATCATTGAACAATTCGTGCTTCTTCTACCAAGACAGTAGGCTCGTTACCGTGAAGCAGGGTAAACATCATCGCGCCATCTTCCGCAGCGCGGAGATGCCACTGGCCGAGCAGCAGACGGGTGAAATGTCAGGTAACGCGCTACTGGCAACCGATGACAAAGGCTCTGTTCTACAGGTGCAAAGCGAAAGTGACGAAGCCGCGCATAGCTATTCAGCTTATGGACACGCCCCCGCCCTGCTCCCCCGTCGTCACTCGCTCGGTTTCAATGGTGAGCGTATCGAGCCCCAAACCCTAGGCTATCTACTGGGTAACGGCTATCGGCTCTACAGCCCCGAGCTCATGCGCTTTCTTGCACCTGACAATCTCAGCCCTTTCGACGAAGGCGGCATGAACCCTTTCGCCTACTGCCAGGGAGACCCTTTGAACTATACCGACCCTACCGGCCACGTCACAATTCAAGGAATTACTTCAGTATCCAGAAGAAAAATTGAAATTTTCAGCACAATGCCAAAAAAACAACGGCTCAACAATCAAGAAATTTTCAACCAAAGTGGCAACACAGCGAATTTGAGTTTACCACCTAAAACTGCCACCTACACATTGACTCGCACTCATCTTCATTCAATCGAACAACGGAATGGCACGTACCTGTTTCTTGTCGGGGATGACTATGGAAAATTCGCTAGCAACCTGAGTGAAATCGAAAGCCTTCAAGCCGCGCCCAAGCTGTTTGAAAATATCGACCAACGCAAGCTCAACATTAAAATCAATATTTTGGAGCGTCAAAATTCCTTTATGCTCAAGGCTGGAAAAAGACGCCATGATCAGCTACACGATCTGAACGACCATTCAGTGCAGATCCGAAAAGACTATAAACCTATTCGGCCGCAGCTCTAACTGGCCTGCCGGTAAACGAAGCCCCAGGCACGGGGCTTCGTTTATATCCTTCACGCCGCACTAAACGTCTTGTGCGGATCAATCACAAACTTCTTCGGCACACCCGCATCAAACTCGCCATACCCTTCCGGCGCCTGATCCAGGCTGATCACCTGCACGCCAACCACTTCAGCAATATTGATGCGATCCCACATGATCGCCTGCATCAGCTGGCGGTTGTACTTCATGGTGGGGGTCTGGCCGGTGTGGAAGCTGTGCGATTTCGCCCAGCCCAGGCCAAAGCGGATGCTCAGCGCGCCGATCTTGGCAGCGGCATCTACCGCGCCCGGGTCTTCGGTCACGTACAGCCCTGGGATACCGATGTTGCCGGCAACGCGGGTCACTTGCATCAGCGAGTTCAGCACAGTAGCCGGGGCTTCGTGCTTGGCACCTTCGTGGCCATGGCCGCGTGCCTCGAAGCCGACGGCGTCAACGGCGCAGTCCACTTCCGGCTCACCGAGGATATCGACGATCTGCTCGTGCAGCGGGGTGTCCTTGGATAGGTCGACCACTTCGAAGCCCTGCGACTTGGCGTGTGCCAGGCGCAATGGGTTGAGGTCGCCGACGATGACGCAGGCAGCGCCCAGCAGGCGGGCCGAGGCAGCTGCAGCCAGGCCGACCGGGCCGGCACCGGCAACGTAAACGGTACTGCCTGGGCCAACGCCGGCCGTCACAGCACCGTGGTAGCCAGTCGGCAGAATGTCGGAGAGGCAGGTCAGGTCACGGATCTTTTCCATGGCCTTGTCGCGATCCGGCAGTTTCAGCAGGTTGAAGTCAGCGTACGGCACCAGCACGTATTCAGCCTGGCCGCCGGTCCAGTCGCCCATGTCGACATAGCCGTAGGCGCCACCGGCGCGGGCCGGGTTGACGGTGAGGCAGACGCCGGTGTGCATCTCTTTGCACGAGCGGCAGCGGCCGCAGGCGACGTTGAACGGTACCGACACCAGGTCGCCCTTTTTCAGGCGTTCGACGTCACGGCCCAACTCGACGATTTCACCGGTGATTTCGTGGCCCAGCACCAGGCCGACCTGGGCAGTGGTGCGGCCGCGGACCATGTGCTGGTCGGAGCCGCAGATGTTGGTGGAGACCACCTTGAGGATCACGCCGTGCTCGATCTTCTTGCCACGCGGGTCCTGCATTTTCGGGTAGTCGATATTGCGTACTTCGACCTTGCCGGCGCCGAGATATACCACTCCACGATTGCCAGACATGCTCTTACCTCGCTTGGTTTTTATTTATGCAGCGTTGGTTGAAGCGCCGCCATCCATGGGCGGCATGTGTTACTGGAATGCTGGAATTGTGGGCTTGATGGGCATGACGGCGCTGACTGGAAACGACAGAGAGATGCCTTTTTACGGCAGGCGCATTGAGGGAGCCCTTCGCAGGCAAGCTGTCAGCCAACAAGCGCCGACTTGCCAGCAGCTGCAAGTCATTTTTTACAGTCATGCCAAGCGGTTTCAGCGGGGCCACCTGGCATTTCTGCCAGTTGTGCAGCCATTGCGTTGGGACGAAAGTCACTGCTGCCCATTCGCATGCCTGAAACGGTAAGCGGAATGCCCACGGGCTGGCGGCTCCCCCTATAGCTTGGAGTAGCACTCTATGAAAATTGTCGTGAAGACCGATGAAGGTGTTTGTTATCCGAATACCGAACTGGCGCTGCAAATACGCACCGATGATGAAATTCAGGTCGCTTGGACGGACGAACATGCAACACGCTATACGATCGCTCCCGTACAACGGATCATCGTCCCTGAAACGGTTACCCTGGTGACCACCATGAGCCCTGGACGCAGCAGCAGCAAAAGCCAGCCTTTGAATATTGGCGAGCCGCCACTTTCAAACGTGGCACTGCACTTGCGAGCGTCGGACACATGGGAATATGTCCACGACGCGAACGCCATGAAAACGATGGCCACCTTGGCCAATAATGAAAAGTTCGAGTACAAGGGTGAGGCGTACACTGCCTACTTCAGGATTGCCCATCTATGGGTCGACAAAGACTGGTTCGTCTGGCAAATCATCGCTGACAAGCGCTGAATGCCCTGGCTGACAAGTGCAATCGCCGGCTTGCCGGCGATTGAACCCGACGCCACTACAAAACGACAGTCCTGTTGGCGTTCAGGAACACCCGTCGTTCAATGTGGTACCCCACCGCCCGCGCCAGCGTCAGGCATTCGATATCCCGTCCCTTGGCAATCAGGTCCTCGGGGTAATGGCTGTGGTCCACCACTTCGACGCCCTGGGCAATGATCGGCCCTTCGTCGAGGTCGTTGTTGATGTAGTGCGCTGTGGCGCCGACCATCTTCACGCCTTTGTTGTACGCCTGGTGGTAAGGCTTGGCGCCCTTGAACCCTGGCAACAGCGAGTGGTGAATATTGATCGCCCAGCCATCCAGGCGTCGGCACAGCTCGGGCGACAGCACCTGCATGTAGCGGGCAAGGATGACCAGCTCAGCGCCGGACGCCTCGATCACCTGCAACACCTTGCGCTCTTGCCCAGCCTTGTCGTTGGGGTCGAGTGCAAAGTGGTAATAGGGGATCTTGTGCCAGTGCGCCAGTGGCTCCAGGTCGGGGTGGTTGGACACCACCGCGACCACGTCCATGCTCAGTTGGCCAATGCGCTGGCGATACAGCAGGTCGTTCAGGCAGTGGTCGGCCTTGGACACCATGATCACCACCTTGGGGCGGTGGTTGGGCGCGGTCAGCTCGAAGGCCATGCCGAACGCTTCACTGCGCTCGGCGAGGCCGGCACGAAAGCCGACCTCGTCAAAATCGTCCGGCTGGCGGAATTCGACGCGAATGAAGAAGCGCCCCGACTGCCGGTCATCGAAGGAGTGGTGCTCCGTCACGTAGCAGCGCTGCTCGAAGAGGTAACGCGTCACCACGTCGACGGTACCGAGCATGCTCGGGCAGTCGGCGGTGAGAATCCAGGTATCCGGTGCCCGACTCATGTCTTTCTCCTTAGGCTTCGATGCTCAGGCCGTATTCGGCCGAAGCGTCCTGCAGCCACAGCCACCAGTAATCGGCAAAGCTGCGGCGAATCACCAGTTCCCAGGTGTCTTCGGCGGTGCGGCGGATCACCAGTTGCGACTTGGCGAATACGGTGCCGACAGCCTTGCCCACCGGGAAGTTGTTCGGGTGCACATCATAGCTGGTGGACTTCATCAGCACTTCGCGCACATTCGGGCCGCGCAGTTCCAGCAGGCTCTGCCCACCGCTGACGTTGACCACCTGGATGTGCAGGCCTTCGAGGGCCGCGCGCAGTTTTTGCTCGACGGCGAACTCCTGGCCGCCCGGGACGATCAGTAGCCACTCGTCGGGGCCCATCCACTGCAGCGACATCTCGTTGTTGGCGACCACGGTCAGGGCGACCGGCAGCTCCAGGCCCAAGGCCTTGTGCACGCCTGCGGCAAAGGCCGGATCATGGCCGTCGCCGCGCAGGGTCAGGTGGCCGAGGAATTTCTTTTCACGCAGGGTCACACCTGCGTTCTTGCGGCCCTTGCCAACCAGGCTGGCCAGGTCGGCGTGGTGCAGCGGCGACTGGGCCTTGGCTTCGGCGCCGGGGTTTTGCTGGAAGACGTTGATAGCGCTCATTTCTTACCTGCCTTGAATTCTGTTGTCCGTAAGACCAGAGGTCAGATGCAATGCCCGAATGCTAATGGGGGCCCAGTGGGAGCGGGCTTGTCCCGCGAAGAGGGCGGTGAGGCCACCAGCGCACTCGCGGGGCAAGCCCGCTCCCACAAGGTTTGCATTCCAATTCAGGCCTACCGGTGGGCCTTAGACGTTCTGCCGCTCACCCTTCGGATCGAAGAACACCGAAGACACGATCTCCGCCTCGATCACGCTGCCGTCGGCCTGCGGCGAGAACACACGCTCGCCCATGCGCTTGAGGCCGCCCTTGACCACACCCATGGCGAACGAATAGCCCAGGGAGTTGGCTGCGTAGCTGGAGGTAACGTGGCCGACCATGTCCATCGGGATCGGTTGCTTGGGGTCGAACACCAGCTGAGCACCTTCCGGCAGCCACTGGGTCGGGTCCACAGGCTTGAGGCCGACCAGTTGCTTGCGGTTGTCGCGCAGGCAGTCTTCGCGGTTCATGCCACGCAGGCCGATCCACGAGAACGGCTTGTTGCGGCCCACGCACCAGCTCATGTTGAGGTCGTCCGGGTTCATCGAGCCGTCCGTGTCCTGGCCAACGATGATGAAGCCCTTCTCGGCACGCAGTACGTGCATGGTCTCGGTGCCATACGGGGTCAGGTTGTATTGCTTGCCTGCCTCGATGATCTTTTCCAGTACGCCCATGGCGTAGTTGGCCTGCACGTTGACTTCGTACGACAGCTCACCGGTGAACGAGATACGGAACACCCGGGCCGGTACGCCGCCAACAGTGCCTTCCTTCCAGGTCATGAACGGGAAGGCGTCCTTGTCCAGGTCGATGTCGTCGGTCAGCGCGCTCAGCAGCTTGCGGCTGTTGGGGCCGGACAGGGTCA
>Ga0105243_10002231_pt1 | contig 16290 bp, 17 predicted proteins | sample KBSM34metaG_FD_81525 | JGI IMG/M metagenome (GOLD analysis project Ga0105243, IMG submission 81525) | Miscanthus rhizosphere microbial communities from Kellogg Biological Station, Michigan, USA - KBS M3-4 metaG | ecosystem: Host-associated > Plants > Roots > Rhizosphere > Soil | place... | reverse complement strand
GTCCCCGCCCTCGGGGCGCGGATCCACCCGCACTACGGCGTGTTCGCCCCCACCAGGAACGAGTACGTCGACCTGGTCGCGGAGGCGCAGTTACCCACTCCGGGAACGGCGTTCGACCTCGGCACAGGGACCGGCGTGCTGGCCGCCGTGCTGGCACGTCGGGGCGTCGGGCGGGTGGTGGCCACGGACATCGAGCCCCGCGCGGTGGCCTGCGCGACCGACAATCTGCAGCGGCTCGGGCTCGCCGACCGGGTGGAGGTGGTCCGCACCGACGTGTACCCGGCAGGCGCGGCCGACCTGGTGGTGTGCAACCCGCCGTGGGTGCCCGCCGCCCCGACGTCCTCGATCGAGCTGGGCGTGTTCGACCGCAAGGGGCACATGCTCACCGAGTTCATCCGGGGCCTGCCGGATCATCTCAACCCCGGCGGCGAGGGCTGGCTGGTGCTCTCCGACCTGGCCGAGCGACTCGGGCTGCGCACGCGGGCACAGCTGACGGACCAGTTCGAGCAGGCGGGCCTGACGGTGCTGGGCCGCACCGACACCCGGCCTCGGCACCCGCGCGCGAGCGGCGCCCGCCCCGAGGGACGCGGAACGGGCGGACGCGACCCGCTGGCCGCCGTCCGTGCTGCTGAGGTGGTCTCGCTCTGGCGACTCGCGGTCCGCGCGCACTGACGCGCAGACCGGCGATCACCTAGCGGACGAGCTCCCTGACCAGGCCGTCCGCGCAACCGCCCGCGAAGCCGGTCACCGCACCCGAGGCGGCACCCGCGGCCACCCCGCCGACCAGCCCGGCCGGACCCGCGGCAACGCCCGCGGCAGACGCCGCGGTCACGGCGCCGGACAGTGCTCCCGCGATCGCGGGCTTCACCCCGGACTTCACGCACTCCTCGGCGAAGGCACCGGCCTGGTTGACGACCTCCGTGGCCACCACGACCCCGGCGTCGATCGCGGTGTCCACGACCGCCGACACGACCTTGCCGCCCTCGGCGATGGAGTAGGTGATGCCCTGCACTGCGCCGTCGACCTCAAGGCTCAGCGGAAGGTTCTCCAGGACGCGGCCCGCCTCGTTCACCGCGGCGATGGCGTTCGTCTGGGAGTCCCGGACGAACCGCCCGGACTCGAGCTTGATCTGCGCGGTGCTCGCCTCGACCTGGGTCGCGACGAACTTGGCGAACTCCCGGATGGGGCCGGCCTGCGCGGGCGGCGCGACGGCCACCGAGGCGAGCGCGAACCCCGCGACGCCGAGCGCGACGGCCAGCGAGGCCGTCCCCGCCCTGACATCGGCCGAGATCCCGGCCACTCGAGCCGACCCGCCCTTGGTGCCCTCGGACACGGCAGCAACGATCGTCATTCTTCCCCCAGTTACACGGCGCGTCGATACGCGAAGCGATGAGATGACGCCCGCCACGCGGTGCCGGGGGAAGCCGAAATCTGTTTCGGATCCACGTTTTCCGGCCCCGACCGCGACGGGTCAGGGGAAGCATAGGGTCAGTGCCGCTCTCCGTGTCGGACTACGGCGAATTCGGGGTCGGAGTGAAGTCCTCGTCGACGATCAGGTCCAGTTCCTCGGGGTGGGCGCCCAGGTAGCGCTGCACATACGTGCAGACCGGCTGCAACCGCCAGCCGCGTTCCCTCGACAGCGCCAGCACGTCACCGACCAGCACGGCGGCCCAGCCGCGACCGCCGTATTCCTCTTTGACGACCGTGTGCATGAGCGCGACCACCTCCCCGCGGCCGCCCGTGAACTCGGTCGACTCCCCTCCGCCGCGATAGCCGAGGATTCCGATCAGTTCGTCACCGACCCAGAGGTCGAAGCGGGCGTGCGAGGGGTTGTCCACGACGCGCGCGAGCGCCGGGTTCGCAAGGACAGGGGCGGGCGCAGTCACCACCGCTGCCGGGACGGGAGGTCGCTTGAAGATGTGAGACACCTCACCATGGAAGCAGTCCCGCCCCGGCCCGGTCGCCCGATTTGGGGCCGATGGTGCGATTTGTTGCCCAGTCACCATCGAATCGTGGCCGAATCGGCACCCGAAGTTCTCACACGGGGACGATGAGGTCCCGGTACTCGGGGTTGTCGGCGACGAATCGCTGGAGATAGGTGCAAACAGGCCGGATCTTCCAGCCGTAGGCCCGCGCCGCGTCGAGGGACCGGCGCACCATCACCGCGGCGAGCCCCCGGTGACCGAAGTCCTCGACGATCACTGTGTGCATGAACGAGACCACCGGCGTCGCGGCCGAGGACCGCTTCGCGCTCCGTGTGTCCAAGTCGTAATAACCGAGAATGCCGACGAGGTCCCCGTTGAGCCTCAGCTCGAACCGGTTCTGACCTGCATTGTTCGTCACCTCTGCCGTCGGCGATTCCGTGATCATGTGCCCGTCTCCTTGCCCGATCCGTAATCACAATGTGATTTCCGCCACTATAGGCACGCTGGTCGCTCCTGCGCCCCGATTTGCGCCAAGAAATCTCCGCGGCCCGCCCGCGCTCGCCCGCTCACGCGCTTTGCCCTAGGGTCGTGCCCGACAACTACACAACCCACGGGGGCTCGCACCAGCGGGCTGAGAGGACGGCTAGGGCCGTCGACCGTTGAACCTGACCGGGTAATGCCGGCGTAGGGAGAGCACGCATGAGGGACACCTCTGTTTCCGGAACCACCGTCACCACCGGCCCCATCGAGGGCAGCAGCAAGCAGTACCTGACCGTCGACGGCCTGTCCGTGCCGGTCCGCCGGGTCCACCTGACCAACGGCGAACACCTCGACCTGTACGACACCTCCGGCCCGTACACCGACGCGCGGGCAACCATCGACCTCGAGGCCGGTCTCGCGAAGACCCGTGACGACTGGGCCAAGCCCGATCCAGTCGATCTCGGCGGCACCAGCCGCAGCGGCGGACCCAATCTCGCGCGCACCCAGCTGGCCTGGGCCCGGGCCGGGATCATCACCAGGGAGATGCGCTATTGCGCTGCCCGCGAAGGTGTTTCGGCTGAGATCGTGCGCGAGGAGGTGGCCGCCGGACGGGCCGTCATCCCCGCGAACCACAAGCATCCCGAGTCCGAACCGATGATCATCGGCAAGCGATTCCTGGTGAAGATCAACGCGAACATCGGGAACTCCGCGGTCACCTCCTCCATCGCCGAGGAGGTCGAGAAGATGGTCTGGGCCACCCGATGGGGCGCGGACAACATCATGGACCTGTCCACCGGCAAGGACATCCACCAGACCCGCGAGTGGATCCTGCGCAACTCGCCCGTGCCGGTGGGCACCGTGCCGATCTACCAGGCACTGGAAAAGGTCAACGGCGACCCGACCGCGCTGACGTGGGAGATCTACCGCGACACCGTGATCGAGCAGTGTGAGCAGGGCGTGGACTACATGACGGTGCACGCCGGGGTGTTGCTGCGGTACGTGCCGCTGACCGCCAAGCGGGTCACCGGGATCGTCTCGCGCGGCGGCTCCATCATGGCGGCCTGGTGCCTGGCCCATCACCGAGAGTCGTTCCTGTACACACACTTCGAGGAACTCTGCGAGATCCTGCGCGAGTACGACGTGACCTTCTCGCTCGGCGACGGGCTGCGCCCCGGGTCCATCGCGGACGCCAACGACGAGGCCCAGTTCGCCGAGCTGCGGACCCTCGGCGAACTGACCAAGATCGCGAAATCCCATGGCGTGCAGGTGATGATCGAGGGCCCTGGCCACGTCCCGTTGCACAAGATCGTGGAGAACGTCCGGCTCGAGGAGGAGCTGTGCGAGGAGGCGCCGTTCTACACCCTCGGCCCGCTCGCCACCGACATCGCGCCCGCCTACGACCACATCACATCGGCGATCGGCGCGGCCATGATCGCGCAGGCAGGCACCGCGATGCTCTGCTACGTGACACCGAAGGAACACCTCGGCCTGCCCAACCGGGACGACGTGAAGGTCGGCGTCATCACCTACAAGATCGCCGCGCATGCCGCCGATCTCGCCAAGCAGCACCCGCGGGCCCAGGAGCGCGACGACGCGCTGTCGAGGGCGCGCTTCGAGTTCCGCTGGCGCGACCAGTTCGCGCTCTCGCTGGACCCGGACACCGCCCGCGAGTACCACGACGAGACCCTGCCCGCGGAGCCGGCGAAGACCGCGCACTTCTGCTCGATGTGCGGGCCGAAGTTCTGCTCCATGCGGATCTCGGCGGACGTGCGCGAGTACGCCGAACAGAACGGGCTCGAAACGCAGGAGGACATCGACCGGATGATCGCCAACGGCATGGCGGAGAAATCCTCGGAATTCGCGGACCGCGGCAACCAGGTCTATCTGCCCGTCGTTCCGGCCGGTGGATAGGCTCTCACGCGTGAAGTTGCTGCCCCTGACCCCGGACGGACAGACCCCGATCCGCGTCCTCACCATCGCCGGAACCGACTCCGGCGGCGGTGCGGGCATCCAGGCCGACTCCCGCACGATGGCCATGTGCGGAGTGCACGCCTGCGTCGCCGTGGCCGCGGTGACGGTGCAGAACTCGGTCGGGGTCAGCGGCTTTCACGAGATCCCGCCGCAGATCGTCGCCGACCAGGTGCGGTCGGTGGTCGGCGACATCGGGGTCGGGGCGGCCAAGACCGGGATGCTCGCGTCCACCGCGATCATCGAGGCCGTCGCGGAGGTCTGCGGCGAGGTGGGTATCGGGCGCGGGCATGCGGTGCCGCTGGTCGTCGACCCGGTGTGCGCATCCATGCACGGCGACCCCCTGCTGCACGCCGAGGCACTCGACGCGGTCCGGCACACCCTGATCCCGATCGCCTCGCTGGTGACGCCGAACCTCGACGAGGTCCGGCTCATCACCGGGATCGACGTGGTCGACGATGCCTCCGCCCGTGGTGCCGCCGAGGCGCTGCACGGGCTCGGGGCGCAGTGGTCGCTGGTCAAGGGCGGACACCTGCGCACCTCGACCTCGAGCACCGACCTGCTCTTCGACGGCGACGTCTTCCACGAGTTCACCAGCCCGCGGATCGACACCGGGAACGATCACGGCGGAGGGGACACCCTGGCCGCGGCGATCGCGTGCGCCCTCGCGAACGGGTACCCGATGCCCGAGGCCGTCGCGTTCGGCAAGGAGTGGGTGACGCGATGCCTCGCGGCGTCGTACGACCTGGGCGCGGGCCACGGTCCGGTCTCCCCGCTCTGGCGCCTGCACTGACACGTCTGTGCGCGTCGCCCCTCCCGAACCGGGGCGACGCGCACAGCACGCGCAACGTCAGCGCGAGTAGTCCCGGAAGGTCATGACGCCCCCGACCAGGACCACCAACACCGCGAGGATGTAGACCGTGACGCGGAACCAAGCCGGCCCGTAGTAACTGACCACCATCGAGGCACCGAGCGCCGCGAGAATCATCACCACCCCGTAAAAGGGTGTGCGTTGCTCCCTGTCAACCATTCATCCAGTGTCCGCCGACGGCGCCACGGGTGGCAATGCCCGACCTCATCGCGCCTGGACGGTGAAGATGCGCAGGCCATCCGGGACCCCGCGCATCGGGGCTGCGAACAGCCCCCGCCGGTAGGGCTTGGCCGCGGCGCGCAGGTCCGCGAGGAACCCAGGCTGGAGCGCCGCCAGCGTGGTCTCGGAGACGATGACGTTGCCGTCCCCGCCGAGTTCCATCATGCGGGCGGCCACGTTCACGTCCACGCCGAGCCAGTCGGACGCCATCTGCCGGGGCGACCCGGTGTGCACACCGATCCGCATCCGCGGCCGGTAGCCCTCGACCTCCACCTCCGCGAGCTGGGCACGGGCGGCGAACATCGCCTCGACGGCGCGGTCCGGCCGGGCGAAGACCGCCATCAGCCCGTCGCCCATCCGTTTGACCACCTGGCCGCCGCGGTCGACGATCGGCGTCTCGACCGCCTTCGCGACCTCCCGCAGCAGCTCGAGGGTCACCTCGTCCCCCGCACCGAGCGACCAGCTCGAGAATCCGATCAGATCGGTGAAGACGATGGTCACCTCGCGGGGGCCGCGACCGCGACCGGTCCGCTCGAGCAGCGCCTGCCACACCTGGAGCGCACCGAGGCTCACCTCGCGGGAGGCACCGGGGCCGTCGTCGAGGAACCGGTCCGCCGCCCTGGCCATCGCCCGCACGCCGCCGGGTCCCGCCGTGGACAGCGGATCGCCGAAGGACGGGTCGCCCGGCAGTGCCCGGCGGATCCTGCGGAACGCGTCGACCACCTGCGGTCGGGTGTTGATCCCGCGGACCCACCGGGCGACGGCCTCGGGCCTGCCGCGGCGCGCAGGCGAGGAGCCCGCGGAGCGCCCAGATGCAGAGCCGGCGGCGTCGCGTTCGCTCGCGTCGTCGGGGTCGCCGCCCGAGGTCGAGGGGTCCTCAGTCACAGGCCAAAGTGTAACTCAGAGTCACAGATACTATCGGGATCATTGTCCGGCACCCTCCCGAGCCTTCGCCCGGTCCGCCCGGGCGGGAACCCCGTCCGGGCCATCGACGGAGTTCGCGTAGGTACCGACGCCGAACGCCACCGCCGCCGCGTTCTGCGCCAGCGCCGCCCGGTCCACGTTCGCCAGGGTGTCCTCCGGCGAGTGGTAGCCGGGATCGAAGGTCTCGCCCGCCGTACCGCCCCACTTCAGTGCCTGCTCCTCGGACTTGCGGTCGTCCGCCCCGCTGTCAACCCCACCGGACGGAATCCCCATCTCGATGAACGGGCCGTAGTCGGATCGTCCGTCGAAATCGGTTCCGTCCGCCACGATCCCGCGCCAGGCGAGGTAGCCGCCCAGGGTTCGCTCGATCGCGTCGGAACCCTGCGGTCCAGGTCCGGCGCCCTCCCGGTCGGAATCGTCGCCGTCGAGGGTGAAGTACCCCGCGTTCCGCGAGCCGAGCATGTCGAAGTTCAGGTACAGCGCGATGTCCTCGCGTTCACCCTCGTCGAGCCCCTCGGCGTACCGCTCCGATCCGACCAGGCCCAGTTCCTCCGCGCCCCACCAGGCGAAGCGCACCGCGTTCGTCACGTTCGGCGCGCTGCCCAGCCGCAGCGCGGTCTCGAGCACCGCGGCCGACCCGGAGCCGTTGTCGTTGATCCCCGGGCCCTTCTCGACGCTGTCCAGGTGCGCGCCGACCAGCACCACGTTCTCCGTCGACCCGGTCGTGGTCTGCGCGATCACGTTTCGGCTCGTGGCGGCCTCGGTGACCGCCTCCAGCTTCAGCGACAGCTCCGGTGCGGCCGCGACCGCCGGACCCTCGGAGCCCGGCACGCTCACGGCGGGGATCCGCGGGTCCGTGTCCTCCCCCAGCGTGCCGCCTGCCAGCGGGCCGTCCTCGTTGTTGAACACGACGATGGCGACGGCGCCGCGATCGGCGGCCATCTGCTCCTTCGCCGAGAAGGGGCAGACCCCGCGCCGGACCACCACGATGGCGCCGGCGGCGTCACGCCCGTCGTAGTCGGTCGCCTCGCAGCCGGGGCTGCCGTCGTCCGGCAGGGCGAGGGTCCGCGCCGTGATCCCCTCCGGCGGCGTCGGCGGCGAGTACTCCAGGGTGCCGGCGGTGAACTGGCGGTCACCCGCCCGCAGTTCCACCGGCCCGGCGATGAAGCGGTCCACATCGAACTCGGGGGTGGACACCTCGAAGCCCGCGTCCCGGAGCCGGTCGGCGACGTAGTCGACGCTGGCGTCGTAGCCCGCGGTCCCCGCGGCCCGGTTGCCCCCGTTGTCCGTGGCGATCCGCTCGAGCGCCTCCATGTGCGCGGCGACGGCGTCGCCACCGACGGCGGCCGCCAGCGACTGCCCGTCGACCGGCGGTGCGGGAGGCGACTGCTCCTCGTCCCGTCCGCACCCGGACACCAGCGCGATCCCGGCCAGCATCGCGGCGGTAGATGCTCCGACCCGTGCCCGAATGGACTGTCGCATTTGCCGAGCGTACTGCTCGCGAGCGGCGGATCGACCCCAAAACACACGTGCGCGCCCGGTACCCGAAATCGGGTACCGGGCGCGCACGCTCGTGGTGTGGCCGCGGATTCAGGCGTCGCGGCGGTTCACGGTGAACAGGGCGAGTCCGAAGATCACCGCGACGAAGGCCGCGAAGTACGCCAGGCTGCCCCACGGTCCCCAGTGGAAATCGACGCCCTGCGGCGCACCGAGGAAGTTGTTCGCGTTCATGAAGGGGAGGAACGGCTTGATGTTCTCGCCGAACCGCCCGAACAGGCCGAACAAGTTCTCGACCAGCAGCGGCCAGAGCAGCAGCAGCGCGATGGCGCCGGCCGACTGCCGGAGCAGGGTACCGACCGCGACGGCGAGCACCACGCACAGGAAGGCGTAGATCGGCACGCCGTAGATCGCCCGCCAGGCCTCGGAGCCGGACAGCTTCAGCGCCGCACCCGCGTCGGATCCCGCCGTCGCCTTGGCGATCGCGTAAGCGCCGAAGGTGAGCAAGAAGGTGAGCAGCGCACCGAAGCCGCCGATCAGGCCGGCCTTGGTGATCAGCACCGAATCGCGCTTCGGCACGGCCTGGAAGGTGGTGCGGATTATGCCGAACCGGTACTCGCTCGTCACCGCGAGGGCCGCGAGGATCATCAGGATCAGCACGCCGAACCCGGACACCCCGCCGACCGCGTCCGCGAGCGTGGGCAGGAAGGGCTCGAAGTCGGGCTTGTCGCCCTTCGCGACCTCGTCCACGAAGGCGTTGTAGCTCGCCTTGGCGCTCAGCCCGATCACCGCGGCCAGGCCGAGGCCGAGCGCGATGATCGCGACGGTGCACCACCACGGCGACCGGGTCGAGGTGAGCTTGATCCGTTCTGCGTTCACGACACCCATCAGAGCGCCCCTCCCATCACTTCGTCGATGCCTGCGGCGTGGTACTGCACGTCGTCCCCCGTCAGTTTCATGAAGGCGTCCTCCAGGGACCCCTGCTGGGCGGCCAACTCGTGCAAGACGATTCCCTGGCCGCCTGCGATCTGGCCGACGACGTCGGTGGTCGCCTCGAGCACGATGAGCGCCCCACCGAGCTCCGAGGTGCCGTCCTCGCGGACCGTGAGCCCCTGTGAGGTCAGCGCGCTCCGAAGCGCATCCAGCTGGGGGCTGCGCACCCGCACGGTCGATTCGGACGACCGGTCGACGAACTGCTTGACGGTCGTATCGGCGATCAGGCGTCCCCGGCCGATCACCACGAGATGCTCGGCGGTGAGCGCCATCTCGGAGAGCAGGTGGCTGGACACCAGCACGGTGCGTCCCTCAGCCGCCAAGCGCTGCATGAACTTTCGGATCCAGACGATGCCCTCGGGGTCGAGCCCGTTGACCGGCTCGTCGAACAGCAGGACCTTCGGGTCACCGAGCAGGGTGGCAGCAAGTCCGAGCCGCTGGGACATGCCGAGCGAGAACCCGCCGGCCTTCTTGCCCGCGACCTCGGTCAGGCCGACCAGCCGCAGCACCTCGTCGACCCGGGACATCGGGATCCCGTTGGATGCCGCCATCCACTGCAGGTGCGCCTTCGCGGACCTGTTGGGGTGCACCCACTTCGCGTCCAGCAGCGCGCCGACGGTCCGGAGCGGCTGCTTCAGGTCGTGGTACCGCTTGCCATCGATCAGCGCGGTTCCCGCGGTCGGCCGGTCGAGGCCGAGGATCATCCGCATCGTCGTGGACTTGCCGGCACCGTTCGGTCCCAGGAATCCGGTCACCATGCCGGGCTGAACCGTGAAGGTCAGGTCTTCGACCGCCTTCGTGGGCCCGAACTCTTTCGTCAAACCCCTCACTTCAATCATGACGTGAAGGATTCCTCAGACAGAGCCCGCGCACATCGCCCGCAGGTCGCGTCCCGTGTCATACCTAGGGATGACCCGACCCTGAGAGGGAGTGGGGGGTCGGGGTCAGAGGTCGGGTGAGGACGCCTGCGCCCAGAACCTCTTCGGGATCCGTCCGGCGCGACGGGCCAGGTAACCGGCGGTCACCGCGGACGCCATCGCCGACGCCATCAGCGCCGGGTCCTTGGCCCTGGTCACCGCGGTCGCGAGGAGGACGGCGTCACACCCGAGCTCCATGGCCAGCGCCGCGTCGCTCGCGGTGCCGATGCCCGCGTCGAGGATCACCGGGACCCCTGCTGCCGCCACGATCATCTCGATGTTGTGCGGGTTCGAGATGCCGAGGCCGGTCCCGATCGGTGCACCGAGCGGCATCACCGCCGCGCACCCGACGTCCTCGAGCCGCCGGGCCAGCACCGGATCGTCGGTGGTGTACGGCAGCACGATGAATCCGTCGTCGACGAGTTGTTCTGCGGCGGAGACCAATTCGATGGCATCGGGCAGGAGGGTGCGCTCGTCGGCGATGACCTCCAGCTTCACCCAGTCGGTCTCCAGCGCCTCCCGGCCGAGCTGCGCGGTGAGCACCGCCTCGGCGGCGCCCCGGCAGCCGGCCGTATTGGGCAGCGGGGCGATGTCCAGCTTGCGGAGCAGGTCGAGCACCCCTGTGCCGCCCGCCGCATCGACACGGCGCATCGCCACGGTGGTCAGCTCCGTGCCGGACGCGACGAGCGCCTCCTCCAGCACCGCGAGGTTGGCCGCACCCCCGGTGCCCATGATCAGCCGGGAGCCGAAACTGCGGTCGGCGATGGTCAGACGGTCTGCGGCGAGCGGCTCAGCCACCCTGCACCGCCGTCAGGATCTCGATCTCCCAGCCCTTGCCGACCGGGGTGTCCCAGGACGCCCGCGGGAACACCGCCCCGTCCACCGCGACCGCGATGCCCTTGCTGGGCAGGCCGAGGTGCTCCAGCAGCTGGGCCACGGTCAGCGGCTCGGACAGCTGATGGTCCTCGCCGTTGACGGTGATCCCGATGTTCACCGGTGTGTTCGTCATCGAGTCCTCACTCATCGTTGAAGGTGAAACGTTCCGGGGAGGCACTCTTGGCCTCCGCCAATGTCGCGCCGTCCAGCTCGGCGACCACCGCGTCCGCGGTCAGCGGGGTCAGCAGCACGCCGTTGCGTCCGTGCCCGGTGGCCAGCACCACCCGGTCCGACACCCGGCCGATGATCGGCAGGTTGTCGGGGCTCATCGGACGAAGTCCGGCGGCGCACTCGTGCAGCTCGTACTCCCCGATGCTCGGCATCAGCGTCTGCGCGTCGGCGATCAGGTCACGGACCCCGGCGACGGTGACCTGGGTGTCCTCCCCCGACTCGTGCTGGGTCGCGCCGACCACCAGGCCGTCGCCGCGCGGCACCAGGTACACCGGGCGCCCGTGCACGCTGCCGCGGATGGTCATGGTCGGGGCGGGTGCCACCCCCGGCCTGCGGTGCAGCCGCAGGATCTCGCCCTTGACCGGACGGACCGGCAGCCCTGGCCAGAGCCGCGCGGATGCGGTACCGGCGGCCACCACCACCTGGTCGGCGGCCACGGCGGCGGGGTCGGTGACCGCCTCGGCGACGAACTCCACCCCCGACGCGACACAGGCCGATCGCAGCGCCGCGATCAGCGCGCGGTTGTCGACGGCGGACTCGGTGGCGGCGAGCAGGGCCAGCCGGATGTTCGGGGCGAGCGACGGCTGGGCGGCCCGGATCTGCGCCCGCGAGAGCAGTTCCAGCTCGTAGCCCTGGCCGGCGATCCACTCGGCCACGGTCCGCAGGTCCGCGGCGTCGGCCGCGTCCAGCGCGACGGTGAGCGAGCCATGGGAGGTGAACAACGTCTCGCCGGACAGGGTCTCGAGCTCGGCGCCGAAGCCGGGCCAGCGGGCCAGCGAGGCTGCCCCGACCTGCAGGACCGCATCCTCGCCCGGCCAGCCCTCCGACAGCGGTGCCAGCATCCCGCCCGCCACCCACGACGCTCCCGATGCGGGCGCCGGATCGTGGACGGTGACGCTCCAACCAGCCTGGGCGGCACGCCACGCGATCGACAGACCGATCGCTCCGCCACCGATCACCGCGACGGTTCTGCTCACTACTCCACCTCACTCCCTGCGCCGGCATGATCCGGGTCAGGTATGACGGTCGGGGCTCGCGGCCCCCTCTCAGCCCCGCGTTCGCCGGGACTCCCGTGTCACTTCTCTCTGCGTAGAGACTACCGTTGAGAGCGTGCACCCCTCGCATTCCGGCAGGCACCTCACCCCTAGAGAACGCCTCGCCACCGCCCGTCTGTATCTCTGTACCGATGCCCGACGTGACAAGGGCGACCTCGCGAAGTTCGCCGAGGCCGCGCTGTCCGGCGGCGTCGACATCATCCAGCTGCGCGACAAGGGGTCGGCTGGCGAGCGGAAGCTCGGCCCCATGGAGACCCAGGAGGAGCTGGGCGCGCTGGCCGAGCTCGGCGCGGCCGCCCGCAGGCACGGCGCGCTGCTCGCCGTGAACGACCGTGCCGACCTGGCGCTGGCCGCGGGCGCCGACGTCCTGCACCTCGGCCAGGGCGACCTCCCGGTGCACTACGCCCGCCGGATCCTCGGCCCGAACGTGGTGATCGGCCGCTCGACGCACAGCCGCGCGCAGGCACAGCTCGCCTCCATCGAGGACGACGTCGACTACTTCTGCACCGGACCGGTGTGGGCCACCCCGACCAAGCCCGGCCGGACCGCTTCGGGCATCGAGCTGGTCCGCTCGACCGCCGACTCGCACCCGACCCGCCCGTGGTTCGCGATCGGCGGCATCGACGAGAAGCGGCTGCCCGAGATCCTCGAGGCCGGGGCCGAGCGCATCGTGGTGGTGCGGGCGATCACCGAGGCGCGTGACCCCCAGGCGGCGGCCCGTTCACTGGCCGACGCCCTGGCCCGCAACGCCGTCCGCCGCTAGTCGGCACGCGGCGCGGACTCAGTCCAGCCACCCCAGCACGGTCGACGGCGACAGGCGCACGACCGTCTCCGGCAGGCGCTCGCGCAGCCCACGGTCCGCGGTGACCACGGCGGTCAGGTGCTGGTCGACACCACCGAAGGCCGGGTGTCCGACGCCGCCGCCCGCAGCCATCGCCAACTCCGTGCCCGCGCCCGCCAGCAGGGCCAGTTCGTCGTCCCCGCTGCCCGCGGCCACGTGCACGGGCACCCGGGCGTCCACCGCGGTGACGGTGCGCGCCTGACCCTCCAGGACGGCCTCGATCCGCGGCAGCCAGCCGAATCCGCCGTCCGGCAGCTCGATGGTCCTCGGCAGCGTCGCGGCCAGCGCGGCGAGCAGTTCCCCGGTCGCCCCCGCCCGGTCCCGCCACCAGCCGTTCGGCCGCGAACCCAGCACGTTCGCGGTGTCCAGCAGCAGCCGGACCGGTGTGCTCCGCAACTGCGGCCAGCTCGCCGCGAATCCCGGGTGCAGCAGCAGCCCAGACACCTCGTCCTCGGGCACCCAGCGCAGTTCCGTGCTCTCACCGTTCGGCACCGTCGTCAGCGGACCGGCCGCGTCGGCGATCACCGTCGTGTAGCTCCACCCGCTGCTGGCGTTGGCGGTCACCCGTTCCGCACGGACCCGCAGTTCGCAGCCGGGGATGCCGGCCTCCTCCTCGGCCTCGCGGATGGCGGCGTGGACGGTCGACTCGTGGCTGTCGCGGGCACCGCCGGGCAGGGCCCAGGTGCCGCCCTGATGACTCCACTGGGCGCGGTGCTGCAGGAGCACGGTGGGGGTTCCGTCGGCCGTGGGAGCGCGGAGCAGCAGCCCCGCCGCGCCGAATTTGCCCCAATGCCGAATTCCGTCATCGCTCTTGGCCCAGCCGTCCCCGTCACCGCGCATCGACTTCGTTCACCTGCCCCACATCCGGCCACGTCACACCCCACGCGGTCCCTCACGCCTCGTCAACTCGTTCACGACCGAACTTAGGCCAGTCACGCACAACAAAGCTCAGTTACTGCTTATATGCTCCCCCTTGACTGGCATCCGGGCCAGCTGGGAAGGGTGCGTGGTGGCCGTTCGGGAAGCACCGTCGACGGAACCGCTCGGCGATGATCTCGCGCCGCGGTCCGTCGGGTCTGCCGATCCGCAGGGCCGATACGGCCGGCTGTCCGAGTTCCTCAGGACGACCCCCGCCAAGATGCTCGCGCTCGGGACCGCGCTGATCGTGGTGGCACTGGTCGCGGGCACCGTCGCCGCCATCCAGGTCGCGGACCGGCAGCGCACCCTCGACACGCTGCTCAACCAGGTCGAGCCCCAGGCGAACGCCACCCAGAACCTCTACAGCTCCCTCTCGATCGCGGACGCCGCCGCCACCACCGCGTTCATCTTCGGCGGCATCGAACCGGCCGTGGTCCGCGACCGGTACACGCAGTCGATCGGCGAGGCAGCAGCCGACCTGATCGGCGCGTCGAGCGGCATCATCGCGACGAACGCGTCGGGTCAGCGGCTGCTCACCGAGCTGTCCACCGGGCTGCCGGTCTACACCGGCCTGATCGAGACGGCCCGGTCCTACAACCGCAGCGGCTACCCCGTCGGCACCGCGTACCTGCGCGAGGCCTCGTCCATGATGCAGTCGACCCTGCTCCCGATCGCCGAGGAACTGCACAGCCAGCAGGCGGAGTCCGTCGTGCAGAACCAGGACGAGTTCGCCACCCCGCCCTGGCTGGCGATCGGCCTGCTCCTGCTGTCGCTGATCGCCCTCGTTGTCGGCCTGGTCCTGCTCGCCGGATGGACCCGGCGGATGCTGAACCCGGGACTGATCCTGTCCGCCGTCGCGATCGCGGCGCTGCTCGGGTGGCTGCTGATCGCCGGGCTGATCTCCTCGACCTCCACCGGGCGGGCCCTGGAGCAGGGCGCCCGGCCGCTGATGCAGCTGACCACCGGGCGCATCCTCGCGCAGCAGGCCAGGGCCGACGAGACCCTCGGCCTCGTTCGCCGCGACGTGAAGGGCGGCTATGCGGAGGCGTTCGGCACGCACCTGGCACGCCTCGAAGAGATCCTGGCCGAGTATCCGAATGACGGCCGCGTGAAGGTAGCCACCGATCTGGTCAGCCAGGCCGCCGAGGCCGAGAAGGACTGGTCCGCCGCGCACGAGCGGGTGCAGCGCCTGCTCGACAACGGCGACTGGGCCGGGGCAGCTGCCGTGGTCACCGGACCAGGAGAGGAGGACTCGACGGCACACTTCGCCAGGGCCGACGCCGCGCTCGACGACGCCATCGTGACGACCCGCAGCGAGTTGCGCGCCGATATCGACCGCGCCCACTCGACCCTGTACGGCCTCGGATCCGGTGCGCTCGTGCTCTCTGCCGTGGCCGCGGCCGGTGTCGGGGTCGGCCTGTGGCCACGGCTTCGGGAGTACCAGTGACGAGCCCTGCATCCGGATCGGCCGGGCGGCGCCCGACGCGACAGGGGTGGCGGACCGCCGGGGCTGTCCTGCTCGTCGCCGCGTCCCTGATGACGGCCGGCTGCACGCAGGCCGAGCCGGGCATCGTCGCGGACACCGGCGGCTACACCGAACCTCCCCTGCCCGAGGGGGCCACGATCGCGCCGCCGCCGACGGGGCCCCCGACGAACGGGGCGAACTGTGGGGACCCGACGGCGAGCCTGCGTCCCTTCCCCGGCATCCCGCCCGAACCGCCGCCGCCGAGCGCCTCCCTCGCCGAGATCCAGACCAGGGGCAGGCTCATCGTCGGCCTCGACACCGGCAGCAACCTCTTCAGCTTCCGCGATCCGGCGACTGGCGCCATCGAGGGCTTCGACGCCGACATCGCCCGCGAGCTGGCACGCGACCTGGTCGGCGACCCGAACCGTGTGGAGTTCCGGATCCTGCCCTCCGTCGGCCGCATCCCGGCGCTGATGAACAGCACGGTCGACGCGGTGGTCAAGACGATGACGATCACCTGCGAGCGCCGCGAGAAGGTCGACTTCTCCACGGTGTACTTCGAGGCCAAGCAGCGGGTGCTGGCGGTCAAGGGGTCCGGCATCACCGGCGCCGCCGATCTGGCGGGCAAGCGGGTCTGCGCGGCCGAGGGCACCACCTCCGTCGATCGCATCCAACTGGTGCAACCCGAGGCGACCGTGGTGACGGTCCCGAACTGGGGCGACTGCCTGGTGGTGTTGCAGCAGCGTCAGGTCGACGCGGTGAGCACCGATGACTCGATCCTTGCCGGTCTGGCGGCACAGGACCCGTACCTGGAGATCGTGGGCGAGAGCCTGAGCTCGGAACCGTACGGGATTGGGATCAACAAGTCGGACGCCGACCTGGTGCGGATGGTCAACGGCAGCCTGGAGCGGATGCGCCGGGACGGCACCTGGAATCGGATCTACGATCGGTGGCTGAGAGTACTCGGGCCGTCGCCGGGCCCACCGGTCCCGCACTACCTGGACTGAAAGCGGAGACAATGGCTGGAACGCAAGGAGATCCGGGACCGGAGCCGTCGGTCCCGGAGCCGCCGTCCGCGCCGACCGAACGGTCGATGCGGACCCAGGCCTC
>Ga0105243_10002227_pt1 | contig 16311 bp, 12 predicted proteins | sample KBSM34metaG_FD_81525 | JGI IMG/M metagenome (GOLD analysis project Ga0105243, IMG submission 81525) | Miscanthus rhizosphere microbial communities from Kellogg Biological Station, Michigan, USA - KBS M3-4 metaG | ecosystem: Host-associated > Plants > Roots > Rhizosphere > Soil | place... | reverse complement strand
TGGAAGGAACGGTCGGTCTTAGTCAGCCGACATTCGATGGCGACGACATTTACTGGATGGAAATGCGCCCGAAAGAAGCGGGACGCAACGTCATAATAAAGAGAAACTCGACCGGTTCTTCTGTTGATGTAAACCAGCCACCCTTCAACGCTCGCACAAGAGTTCATGAATACGGCGGTGGCGATTATTCAGTCAGCAAAGAGCTGGTTTGTTTTTCAAACTTTTCCGATCAAAGGCTTTATCGTCAGGATGGACCGGGCGCAACACCTCAGGCACTAACAGGTCCGGGCGAAATGCGTTACGCGGATGGCTGTATGGACCAGGCCCGTGGTTGCGTAATCTGCGTCCGCGAAGATCACACGCGCGAGGGTGTCGAAGCCGCCAATTCGATAGTCAGCGTCAGTCTGGAACCGGGCGACGACCACGGAACTGCGCTGGTCGAGGGAAATGATTTCTATTCGACACCAAGACTCAGCCCGGATGGGTCGCAACTGGCCTGGCTCACATGGAATCATCCGAACATGCCGTGGGACGGCTGTGAATTGTGGGTCGGCGAGTTTGCCGAAGATGGCAGCTTGTCTTCAACGAGATGGGTTGCGGGTGGCGCTGCGGAGTCGATTTTTCAGCCTGAATGGTCGCCTGAAGGTGTCTTATATTTCGCTTCCGACCGCAGTGGCTGGTGGAATCTCGAGAGGATTACGGCAGATGGGGGCATCGAAAGAGTTTGCCAGTCAAAGGCTGAATTGGGCATGCCGCAGTGGGTTTTCGCTATGTCAGCCTACGCTTTTGCCTCACCGGAAACGATTGTCTGTACCCACATCGATCAGGGTGTTTCGACTTTCGCGACCATCGACACGAACACCGGAAAATTAACCCCAATCGATTGTCCTTACACTGACATGCAGTTTCTGCGTGCGGCAAACGGCCTCGCTGTTTTTCGTGGCGGCTCGCCCACGGACGTCGGCGCCATTGTGAAATTTGATCTGAAAACGGGTCAGTTCGAGACACTCCGAAAATCAAATGATCGCGAGACGTATCCACAGTATTTCTCAGTACCACGCGCGATTGAGTTTCCGACCGAAGGTGGATTAACCGCCCACGGATTCTTTTATCCACCGCAGAATCCCGATTACCGCGCCCCGGACAACGAAAAGCCACCGCTGATCGTGAAGAGTCATGGTGGGCCAACCTCCGCTGCCTCAACCGCGTTGAGTCTTTCAATTCAGTATTGGACCAGCAGGGGATTTGCCGTTCTTGATGTGAACTACGGCGGGAGTACGGGCTATGGTCGTCAGTATCGTGAAAGACTTAACAAAAAATGGGGAATCGTGGACGTCGACGATTGCGTCAACGGCGCGCGCTATCTTGCCGAACGTGGCGAAGTGGATGGCAACCGGCTGATCATCACCGGCGGCAGCGCGGGAGGATACACAACCCTCGGTGCGCTCACTTTTCGAAAGGTTTTCAAAGCGGGCGCCAGTCATTTTGGAATTAGTGATTTGGAGTCGATGGCCCGCGACACACACAAGTACGAATCGCAATATCTGACCGCGTTACTCGGTCCATATCCCGAGCGAAAGGATATTTATTACGATCGTTCCCCGATCAACTTTCCCGAGCGTCTTTCATGTCCTGTGATCTTTTTTCAGGGACTCGAAGACAAAGTGGTCCCGCCGGATCAGGCGGAGAAGATGGTCGATGCGATTCGAGCCAAGAGAATTCCTGTTTCGTACGTTGCGTTTGCCGGCGAACAGCATGGTTTCAGGCACGCGAAGAACATCAAGCGCGCGCTCGATGGAGAGCTTTACTTCTATTCGAAGGTGTTTCGATTCGAGCTCGCTGAACCCGTCGAGCCTGTCGAGATAGAGAATTTATAACGCAGATTAACGCGGATCTTAATTGATCGGGGGATCGGATGCGGATGCCGAAGCGCCGCTCTTATCTCCACCACGCAACACCTGAGTTTGGTCCAGGAATAGCGACAGCCTGCCGCTCTTACCGTATTCAAGTGGCGTTGCTGACACCTCGAATTTGTCGCCACTGACGGTCAAGTCAAACCGATAGCCGGACTTTTCAAAAGTATCTTTGGGAACCATGTCCGCAGCCATCAACTCCTCGAGCGTTCCATAAGCGCCGCCATTTTTCTTTTTGTACTCGTCCTCGGCATGCACGATCGTATACATCATTCCGATCGCCATTCTCTCGTTCTGCACGAGCGGCGGCGGATTGATCTCGCCTGAGATTCCAGCCACAGCCATCAGAATAAGATTCCTGGGAATGTGCAGTTCGTGCAGTGGTCCAAGTCCTTCGTTGGACAGCGAGTATGTGATTGGCTGGGCGACTGTGCTCGCGCGTGTTAGGAAAGCCCTCACCTGGTCAGTGACCATGGTACTCGACTGTTGAGCCCACGTCTTATATCCCTCCATCAACGCAGGAGAGATATAAAGCTGGCCCTGTAAAGGTCTCGGTTGCCAGCGCGTGGAGTTTTTGAACTGAATGTCGCTTGAGAGTGTCTCGTGTTTCAGGTACGAGTCGACGACATAACGCGTCGAGGCCGCGTCTGTAGAAATCACGATAAAGTTACCTATGAAAGCGTACGAAAAGAGATTCGCAAACGAGACGAGTTCGGTGTCTTCGCGTCGCTCAGTTTGCATTAATGAGCTGGCGCCCTTGAAGCCGAAGTTGTCGAGCAGTTTAGGCATCAACGCCCGCAGTCCTTCTTTGTCTTTGACTGCAATCGCCAGTACAGGCGCTGCATTGTTGGGTTGCTTCTCTGTTGCCGCCCCCGGTGCGCCAATTATGAGTCCTGGCAATGCCATCATGTTCGCGCCATTCGTCGGCAGCCGAAGAGCGATCTCTGAACCGAGCAACGGCAGCAGATCGTCTTTCAATTTGATCTTTAACCGTTCTTCAATTGCCGCAAATGGCGACACGGGCACAACTTCTTTGACCTCCACAGTGCTGCCGTGCGACGTGGTGTAAGTTTGTTTTGGTTGCGGCTTTGACATCGCAGCGTAGATTTGCGGGAGGTCGAGCGACATCGTCACAAGTATTTCCGTATCAGCCGGAAAGATGTTCGACGCTTCGGGCGATAACGCGGGGCCAGTGATCAGCATCGGTGCAAACGGTAACGCGTCGGCCTTCTCGCCGCCCTGATTGACAAGCAAGGCGCGCAGATCAAATGAATCACCTTCAAATGAGAGTGCGAAGGCGATGCTGTCAGGCCAGTGTGTCTCACCCTGAAAGAATGAGGAACCTATATCTATCAGCGCCATCGAGACTAGATCCGATCCTGGTACTTTTGTCCCTTCAGAAGTAACAGCCTCGATCGTCGCGCTTACTTGCGGTTCGACTTGTTTCTCAGGCAAGAATCCAGGTTCCTCAGGTTCATCAGCTTCCTTTGGTTCTGTTTTAGCTTCGTCTTGTTTGCGTTTTGCCTGTTCTTCTGCGAGTCGTCGTTGTTCCTCGAATTGCTTTTCGCGATCTGCATCCTCTTTTTCGATTGTCTTCGTATCGATGTAAAGGAAGAGCGGATCAGTGCTGAAACGGTTGTGAGCGGCGCGGAAGTTCGCGTCTTCAGCAAGCAGTTTGCTACCGGCTGGTTTCAACTGCTTCATGGTCCATGGACGCGGCGTAATTATGATTAGGGAGCCCAGGCGTTGCAGGTGAAAGCCGGGCTCGGGAGGCGCTGCTGGTTTCGGTTTGTCGGTAGTGTTTGGTCCCTCAGTCGATTTCGGAGAAACCTCCGGGGGCGGCGGCGGGGGGACAATTGTCGGCAAGAACTCGTTCAGTGTCCCGGCAAACTTCGTGGCCTCTTCAGTAGTAGCAAACTCGATCGCGATGAGTGTCTGCGGCACTTGTTGGGCACTGCCTGTCGGCCACGTGGCGAGCAGCAGGCGAGAGGTCATTACGTCCTCAGAGTGTGCGTTCAACCACTTCACTACAGTCTTGAATTCTTTCGGCGGTGCCGAGAGTTTCAAGACCGGTTCGAGCAGATCGGTCAAAGCATTCGATCGGATTACCTGTCCCACGCCTCTTACCTCGCCGTAGATCTTGTAAGAGTCGGCCGGTACCAACGTTTCGAAACTTGGCGCAGGTGTAGCCCGTGGTTGCGGCTTTGGAGTGGGACGTTTTTGCTGGGCCACAACCGGCGCTGTGAGGACCAGCATAAGCAGCACGATCGATGCTGCTGTACGTGTGATGACGTTCATGGGAGTTTGCCTTCTGACTTCAAAAAGACCTTCAAGATTAACGGAGGAACAGCGCTGCCTTAACACTATAGCGTCGATCCGCGAATCTTTTCCAAACTTTATTTTCACCTTCGACGCCTATGAGTTGTTTTACGAAGTTGTAGGCGGCAGCGTACGCAGCCCGCATTTCGTCCGCCGATTTCGCCGATGACAACGCCTCGTCGATTTTTTCAGGGGACAGCGAATCCACTTGTTTCTCAAACCGCCGTCCTTCGCCGGCGACGTAGAGCGCCATGCCCTCGGTAAACCAACGTGGCGCCTCGCCGTTGCCGATTGTATCAACGAGTACATGTACGAGCTCATGGCGCAAGGTTGTTTCCAGAATTCCTCGCTGCTTGAGTAGTCTGAGTGGTTGCAGCTCGATGGTGTTGCCCTTTGTTGCGGCAGCGGCCCATGGAGGCATGCCCGTGCGGCCGACAAAATCGCCGGTTGTTTCGTTGATAACAATCTCGAGGTTTGGAAAGCGAGTCTGTATTCCTGCCCCAAGACAGGAAGCTACGCGGTGCAATAATTCTCTTCTACCTGACTCAAGAATATTGAGCACGTGTTCGGCTGCCTCGGCGTCGAGCGACTGCGGATGGACCACGCGGAAGTGAGAGTTGGAAACAAAACGATGCGTCGACGCGGCGGATCTCCCCTCAGCCCCGCGTCGACGCAGCTCCGGGTGAGCGTAGCCCACACTCCCTCCCGGAAGGATGTGCGCAAGTGGGTGCGCTAAAGCAATAACAGCCCCGATTCGAAGAAGTTTGAAAACCAACTTAGTCATCTCGGCTAAGAATTGAGATGGCGCCAACAGTTATCACCCAGCCGACAAGCATGAGAGTTGCGCTCGCTGCGAGTCTCACGGTCAGCAATGAAATCTCCAGCCACGCACGTTCGGTAGAGATCGACTTTCGTAACAGCAAGTACGGGGCCACGGCAAAGATCAAAAAACCGATTGCGTAAACAAGAACTGAATGCGGTGCGAACGTCCTGGGGAGAACCTGGCCCAGGCGCTTCACGAGCGAACGCCATCCGCTGTTGCTCGTTGCGATCCAAAGCTGAATGGCAAGTAGTGGAGCAATGACGGCGATCAACAGGTAGCGCAACGTCGTCAAATTCACCTTGTAAACGGCGAAGACGATCAGAGCGAGCACCGGTAGGCTGACAATGAAAAGCTTAAAGCTGACGATCGCGACTTTTCTGAGGCTGCCTGTTGCGTAAGTGACACTGATTGATTGGATCAAGAAAAACAGCGCGGGAGCGACTGTAATTGAAAAAAAGGTTAAGAGTATTTGGGAGATTGTAGCTTCTCGTGTGCTGATGAACAGGTATAGCGTGATTAGTAGGCCGCAGTATGTAATTAATAACAGCGCCAGTGCTCGCCGGTTCGTAAAGAGCAAACGAGTCGCGGAGAAAAGAGCTTGAAGTGATTTAGCGTACATATCCGTGGCCTTGATCCGTTTCATCCGTGGTTAATGCCGTTCGACAAACGCGAACCGCTGACTACCTGTATTCGCGTTCGTTGCCGGCTGGTACATCAGCTCCGCACGCGCGGGCGCGACGATAAACTCGCCAGGTATTTGCACCCGCATCGCATATTGAAGAGTTGCATCGCCGTCAAAATGATCGATGAAAAACACTGTCCGCCGATCGCGAAACTCGCGCGAGCTATACCAGTCGGTCCAATTCCTGTCGCTGTAACTCAGGTTTAGATTCCCAACCGACTCGATTTGTTCCGCGCCGGATGGAATCGGATCCTCCAACATCAGGTGACGAGCCGCTTGTCCAGTTACGTGAAGTTTCACAACGATCAGGTCGCCGGATTGAATGTCTCCGGTCAGCGGAGTTGTGGTCCACTTCAACTTGTAACCGTCCGGCTCAACCTTGAGCCGCCGGTACTCGCGCGTGACTGCCATATCTGCCGACGCCCGCGGTGGTATGTTTTCGTCGTTGGTGTAATAGTCGATGGAACTCGAGAAATAGAGCATGCCTCTGCCGCGTTTCACGACGCGGATCTGATTGCTGTCGCCAACGGTTCCCCACTTTCGATCGACGGTGAATACTCGCGTACTGCTCGCTTCACTTACATGCTCGGTGAGGACAGTTTCTCCATTGACATAGATCTCGAGGTCGTAGTCAGGACTCAGTTCCTGACTAACCTTGACGTAATCAATCAGTCCGTAAATCGCAAACGCTGTGTCTTTGGTTGAGTTCCAATAGGCGCCGTTGTCACGATCCGAAACGAGCCAACGAGCAGCGAATGGCAACAGCGGACTTTCCGGCTTGATACGCGAGAGCGCCTTGAGTGAGAGTGCGGTGCCTTCAGTTTGATCGTATTCGTCGAAATCGAGTATCGGTGTGCGCTTTGACTCCCAATGGGCCGTCATGTTGTCTACTATGGCTGTGCGTTCGATCTCCGCTGCGACTTCAGCGGCGCGCTTGTCCATTTTCAGATGAGAGAGAGACAAGGCGAGGAGTGCGCGGCCGTACGGCTGCAGATTGTTACGTTCCACAAAGAGCTTCTCGACGTGTTTTGAATCTGCACTACCACTTTCAGTCAATGCATAGACCATCAACGCTCGCGTATCTGTATCGCGAGTGTTTTCAGCATCGAGCATGCTTTGCAGTTTTTCACGTCCGCGTGCGACGCGTTCATCATCGATCTCAAAGCCTGCTTGCTTCGCGAGTGTTAGACCATCGACCACATAGGCGGTCATAAATGGATCGCTCACGTCATCTTTCCACCAGCCCCAGCCGCCATCATCGTGTTGGAAGGAGTAGAGACGATATCGTCCGCGCTCAACCTTTTTCTGCAAGTCGTTGTTGCTGCGAATCGACGCCGTTTTGAACTCTTTCAAAGTCTGCGAAACGATGATGTTTGGCAGAAAACTCGACATTGTTTGCTCCGTGCAGCCGTACGGATAAGTGGTCAGATAGTCGAGTGCGCTCAACAACGTCCCTGAAACGGAAGGCGTTGCTTCGATATGAAGCCGGCGCGAACGCCAATCAGTATTTGGCGGCAGGTCGGTAGTGAATTCCTGCTGGGAATTCTCATCACTTGTGGTCCATCTCGTAGATTTGGTCTCGTGCAAACCGCGTGGAACCACATCAAGCCCCAGCTCAACGGCATCCGATTCCGTGTTCGTCAAAGCTTTCGCCAGTAATCTCACTTCACCGGTTGCGAACGCGGACACCTTCCAGTCCACACGATATTGGCCTTGTTTCTGAATCGTTACTGTTTGTTGCGCGGGATCAAGCAGTCGCGCACCGAGAACTGAAATCGAGATCTGCGTCGATTTATCCTGCTTTAAATAGTTGTGAACGATTCCAGAAAGCGTGACGGTGTCTCCTTGTGTGAGAAACCTCGGCGTTTCCAGACGAATAATCACGTCTTTGAGAGAAATGACCTTTTGTCTTGCAACTCCGACCTTCGTGTCGGCTGTTACGCCACGTGCCGTCGCGCGCCAGGTTGTCAGGTTATCTGGTAACCGAAACTTAACTGTCGCGCGTCCGTCCTTCCCGGTTACTGCATTTGCTTCCCAGAACGCTGTGTCCTGGAAATTCTTGCGTATGGTTGGCTGCACCGGCTCACTTTCGTTTTTGAAGTCCGCCAACTGGTACCCAGGTTTGGTTTTTGCAAGGTCCACGGGCTTGTCGCCTGCAAACCCGCGGAATGAAAACGAAACAGACAGGTGAGTCTCGACTTCGTTGTAGAGCAATCCATAAAACTGCTCGCGGATGTTGCGTGAGAAATCGGGCGAGATGCTGTAGATGGCTTCATCAACCACGCCAAGACTGACTTCTGCATCCGGCACCGGTGCACCGTCGGCATCGCGTGCGAGAATGGTGTATACGGCAGTTTCGCGTGGCTTGTACTCTTCCTTGTCCGGGATAACTTCGAGAGCCAGCATCTTGTCACGCGCCGGAACTGTAAGCCTTTGGTCGCTCGTGTACATGTCGCCATCACGCACAAAGGTGACGTTCAGAAAGACATTCGGCGCGTAGTATTTTTCAATCGGCACGTCGATGATCGTTGTCTTTCCAGGAACGTTGAGGTGTCGTGTGAACATGACGCTGTCGAGCTCGGTCGTGACGAGCAGATTCGCACGTTCTTTCGGAAGGATCGCGAGCACGTGCGCCGTTTCGCCCGGGCGATATGATTTTTTGTCGGGAACGAGTTTGATCGAGCCGGCGTTTTCGCTGTAATAATCCGAGTTGGCCCACGCATCACCAGGACTCGCAACCCAGATGAAACCGCCGACGGAAACAAACTGTTTGTCCGCGTCATGGACCACTGTTTTGATGGCGATGTTTCCGGAAGAGGTTATTTGAAGTTTGTACTCCGCATGACCTTCACGATCTGTCGTGACTTCCGCAGAACTCACCTCGTTCTCCTGAAGTTTATAATCCGGATCGTCTTGGTTTTCCTTGTGTTCGACTTTGACCCAATTACGCGACACGAACTTCAGTGAAACCTTCGCCGGAACTGGCCGGCCCTGGTAATCGGTTGTCGATACTGTGATAGTTGCTGTTTGATCTTTAGTGTAGACGTAGCGCTCGGGTGTTGCGCGGGCGATGACGCTGCCGCGCGTGGCAATGAGCAGCGCGCTGCCGTTGATGCTGCGCCGTGAGGAGTCGGTTACCTGGGCTTCAAGATGATATTGAAAGTCCCAAATGTCGTTCTCACTGCTAGCTGGAATGTCGAAGTCAATCTGAAGGTGACCCGAAGAATCCAGCTTACCTTCGCCCTCGTGTACGAGATCGGGGTAGTAATTGTCGTAATGGGAGTATTCAGCATCTTCGTCTGGATCCTCGGCCGGCTCTTCGTCCTCGTTGAAGTATGGATAATAATGAGAGCGATAGACGTAGTATTGAATTTCCGCCCCGGAGACTGGCGCGCCGAAGAAATATCGGGCATCGATATTGAACTTCGTTTTGCTTCCGGCTGGTGCAAACCTTTGTGGCGTGGTAACGCTTACTTTGTATTCGGGCTTCTTATACTCGGCAACCTCAAACGTGGCAGACGATTCGCCTTCTTCGGTTGCAGCCTCGATGCGGTAAATTCCGAGCGGCGCTTCTTCCGCGAGCCTGACTTCACCGTTGAATGTTCCACGCTTCGAGAGCTGGAACTCCTCTTGAAAAACTCGCGCGTCGTTTGAATCTTTGACAGTTACACTGACTTGGTCGCCTTTAATCGGACGATACTGCCGGTGTTCATCGAAGCCGCGTAGGATCCCTTTGAAGAAGACCTTGTGATTCGGACGATAGACTGGACGATCCGTGTAGATATAACCCTGGACGTTCTCAGCCTCCTCGCCAAAGTTGCTGAAATAGAACGACTGGAGATCAGAGATCGCGAAGTTCTCTTGATTGGCGGCGAGGATCACGAAGTTTGAATTGTTTGCTTCCTCCCCGGTGGGATCGGTTTCGTCCTCCTTCGCGGGAATCTTCGTGCGGAAGATACCTTCGCTGTTTGTTCGACCGCTGGCGATCGTGGCCCGTTCTCTGACAATCTCGACTCGCGTATCTGCTCTGGGCTCGCCACTCTTGCGATCGACTGCATAGACGAGCAAGTCGCCGCCTGGTGATAATTTCTCGACCATCGCGAGATCGGTCACGACCACAATCGTATACGCGCGCAACTCACCACCAATTGCTTCAACCAAATAGACACCGCTCTCCCGTTTGCCGAGTGGAATCAAGCGTTGATCGTACTGGTTCTCGAGATGTGGTAATTGCTCGCGCCAACTCGTCACGAGCTGATTCGAATTCAACAGTGGTACACGTGGGTAGTCAGCGACGTTGAGTGGAACACGCTGCGACGGTTCTCCCGCGCGAAACTTCTGGTTGAAAATCTTGCGTGTGTTTTGCTTCAGTTGTTCTCTGAAATAGTTCCTGATTCCGGAGTAGGCCCATACTTTGACCGCACGGATCCGTTCGAGCAGCGAGCGCTTTGCTGAGATATTGGTCGCAACCTGTTCGCGCTCGTCGTCGCCCAGCTGATGCGGATCGCTGAGTTGAGTGAAGAATCGTTGCGGATCGTTTACGCGATAAACGCGGAAGTCGAGACTGTCGATGTTGCGATGGTCCAACCAGAGGCGCGGATTCTCGGAGGTGCCGAAAGTGCGATTGGTGGAAAGAGAGAAGAATGGTGAGGTTGGAACAGGAGTCGTGTCAGTGTTTACCGTGAACTGCGTCGTCTCGGATGACGCTTGGTCGCGATGAACTCTGGAGTCGGCGACGAAGAAAGCGGCCGCGATAATTGCTACGTAAATAAGAATCGTCGATAAGTGCCTGCGATACACGCTCATTCCTCCGCCGTCACTTGCTGGTTGAGAATTTTCAACCGGTAGAAGCCAAGAAAATTTGGATTTGTTGTTATCGGCCGCCAGCGTTTGTCCGGGTGTTGGTCCAATACGGCGAGCCGGACTTTTTTTACTGTTCCGGCATCGTTCGCGGTAGCGCCCGTGTGATAGACCACCCAATCGTTTGTGCCCTCACTTGCGACGTGCGGCTCACCGAGAAAAATCATCACGTGAAACGGAAACTTCTGAACCCACGGCTGGTGAAAGAAGATCAGATCGCCCGGTTTCGCTCGAGAGCGATCGCGGCCGATGAAATCGGCGTTGAATGTCTTGAGAGTTTGTGCGTCAGCGAATTCGGAAAAGCGGCCCGCGCTGAGATCACTGGGCAGGTACGGGCCGGGCGCAGTGCGAAAAAGTTTTCCGCCAAGCGGCGCAGCGATGTCTGGCGTCAGATCTGGTGCGACTTGATCGTAGTTTTCACCCATTCGCTGGAACCACTGGCGATCGTGCGGGCGTAGTGCTTCGCGCCAGGCGAAGCGAACGAGTCCCGCGCAATCACGTTGTTCAGGATTCCATTGATCGCTGAGGTGGTAGAACTGCATTTCGGCTACCCACGTGAACCAGCGACGAAAATTTTCGCGTTCGTTGAAGGTGCGGAGTTCGACGGAGTCTGGCAGGCCGTCGTGGTCCAGGTCGGTGTTTGGTCTGTGTTCAGACCGTTTCGAAGTTGTTGTTGCTACAGGTGTCGGTGTATCGCTCGAGTGTGCGAGGGTGAAGTAGGAGAGTATGAGGAGGGTTGGTACCAGGAGTAACAGGACCAGCCCGGGTGTTGGTCTTTTAGCGAGTCGAAACATGGCGAGCATTATTGCGGCCATGTTGTTTTGTAAACAGGCGATTGGTATCAGCGCGTGGTCAGGTTAGCCCTGCATTCAAATGTGGAAACCCACACTGCTAAATACATCGAGAATCTAGGAACGTACTGTAGGGGCGGCCCTCCGTGGCCGCCCGGCGTGGAATTTCGTTCTGGGCCGTCCGGCGTGTTGCCGAGATCGAGTTCAACGCCGGGCGGCCACGGAGGGCCGCCCCTACAGTACGTTCTTCAATTAAGCACAAAGTTTCGGCATAGAAATGTAACGATGCGTGGGCCAACAATCATGGAAAAAGACTGTTGCAAATTCCTGCGCTCGCGGGTAGATTGATTTGGTTGCTTACAAGGTGGCGATGCTCTCCCGTATGGGATGTATCCCTGCCTTTCACTCAATGCGGGGAGGACGAAACTGTGCCGACCGGAACTTGCCCGGAATGTGATGCTGATGTCCACGTTGATCTGGACACGGACAAGGGCGAAATCGTGTCTTGTGAGGAGTGTGGAACTGACCTCGAGGTCGTGGGACTCGATCCTGTCGAGTTGGACATTGTAGAAGAAGAAAGCTTCGACGAAGACGAGGACGAGGACGAATACTGAGAAAACAGATTGCCAATTGCTGATTGCCAGTTTTGACAATCAGCAATTGGCAATCATCTACCAGCCGCCCGATACTCAGAGCGGCTCTGTCTTAAAGTTAAGCCACGCGGTCCCTCCACTCTAATCGTGTGTACCTGCCCGTCGCGTCTCTTTTCCTCCGGTGGATAAAAAGCGAGGACATACGCGGAACTAACTTCTTCCGCAAGCGCACGAAACAGCGGCGCGTAGTCTTTCTCGTTGGCGTAGACATTGCGACCACCCGTTGATTCCGCTAACCCACTGACGTCGAGTGGTGTCGGCAAAGGAGTCTGCTCCGACGAAGCGATCACGCGAGAATACGACGGCAGCGTCACTACAAACACGCTTACATCAGCAGCATTCGCACGCTCGATCACTGTTTTTGACGAAACCGTATCGCCTACTGGAAAACCGTCAGTCACAACCAGCACCGTGCGTTTCATCAAACGCTTTTCGCGGGTGCGCGGCGCGCTTCTCACGAGCATCCGAATCGCATCGTCAACCGCATCGTAAGTGTGAGTAGACAAGCCATTAATTTCGTCACGGGAGAGCTTTTCCAGCGACTCGTCGAGCTTGCCCGGATCTGACGTGAACTTCTGGATTGTCCTGACGCGCATGCCGAAAGTCATGACGGCGTAGACAACCGGATGGCTTGCCAGTTGATTCGAAAAAGACTGCAGCGCATTGCGAAGACGAATGATCTCATCAGTCGTCATGCTCCCGGAAACATCGAGGGCAAAGACAATCGCAAGCGGACGGGATTCGCCCTGCCGTTTTTCGATTTGAAAGAACGAGATCGACTGTTCGACACCGTCCGAATAGACTTTGAAATCTTCCTGACGAAGGTTGCGCACCGGAAGTCCTTCAGCATTGATCGCGGTTACGTCGACTGACACGAGATCAGTGTCGATGCGTAACACATCTTCCGGTTCCTGCTCCTTAGGAAACACTTTGCGCGGTCGCTGCTGCGGGGTCGCAGGGTCCTGATTTTGCGGCACACTGGGAGTAGCCAGAGCGATGAGCAAAAGGAGAGGAAGGGATAGTTGCGCTATAAGAGCCGCGGGTCTTTTCGGCATTAATACTCTTTCCAGGGGACGCCGCTCAGGATTATACGGGCGCGACCTGCCGAAGCAAACGGTGATATCATTCTGAGCGTCTTAAATCCGTATCGATAGGCTATTACGTCAAGGATTGAGAATGAGATTCAAGAAAACTCTTTTTTTGTTTGCTCTCACACTCGCGTTCGCCAGTGTTGCCGCCGGTCAGGACAAATCGCTCGGGGCAATCAAAGGTAAAGTTCGTGTCGAAACTGGGACACCGGCCGGCGTTACGGTTGTAGTTCGACGCGGAGACACCGAGGTCACGCGTTCGACCACCGACAAAAATGGAGATTTTCTGGTTTCAAAACTGACTCCGGGAAAATATGGCGTCACCTTTCGCAAACCCGGATTGAGTATCGGTTCGCTGGAAGACATTGAAGTTAAAGCCGGCAAGACACGTTCGCTTGGTGATCGTCTGGTTCTCACGATCGACGAAGGCTCAATCGCGTTCCTCAGCGGAAGCGTCTTTAATCCTGGTGGAAGAAGCGTGCCGAATGCAAAAGTTGAGTTATCACGAATTCTTGAAGACGGATCCACGAAAAAGATCGACAGCCGCATCACGACAGAAACCGGGTCGTTCAAGTTTCGACTGTCTCCGGATCCGGGAAAATATCGCGTGAGTGTTAAGGCTGACGGCTCCGAGCCTGTGACTAAGGACGTCGAGATCGATGGCGCGGCAGTTTATCGCGTAGCTCTCAATATACCCGCCAAGCCTCAATGACCCCTCAATGACTGACGAGCGTGAAGAGTTCCTAACTGCCAGGCAGCTGGCAGTACACCTGCAGGTCAGCGAATCGACCATTCGGCGATTGGCTGCCAAACGTCGCATCCCTTCAGTCAGACTCACACCGCGAATCATTCGTTTTCATCTTGATGCAGTTCGCGAAGCGCTCGACGTGCCTCGCTATCGCATCCGTCACGGTGAGTACGATGAAAAAGTGGACGACGCTCAAATGTCGTTAGATTTCTTCCTCAGCTGATCTGTTCTATCTGCGATTAAATTCGACCCATTGATTATTCTGTTTGACATAAACCTTCGGTGGCTTGATCTTAAACGCTTTACTGAATCCGGGATTCGCCGCCAGAACTTTTCTCACAGTTGACTGATCGCCAGTAGCTACGCGCCACTTTCCGTCTTCCCGCAACAGGTACTGCTGGACCACGATCTTTCCTTCCGCTTGAATCGGAGTGACAACGCGTCCGTAAAGCACCGTGTCAACCACCGCGAGGTTGCCCATTACTTTCGTCGCACCGATTTCCATGCGATCGAGTTGATAAAAATCCTGCGCGCGCTGTAGTGCGCTTACAAAACGTTCGCGTGACATCCGGCTGCGAGCCGAGCCCGGCAGGAGATCATAAAGACTGCTGTAGTCGTGAGACTTCAATTGGTCAAAGACGCTCTGAACCGTGGCGCGTACGTCAGACTGATCCGACGCCTCAACTACCGTCGCTGAAAACGTCGTCGCAAGAATCAAAACCGCAAGACTAAGAACGTATTTCTTCATCCGACTCCTCATCATCTTCATACTCTTCATTTCGACTGGCCAGTCGCTCTTTTAGTTGCACACGATAGTTCAGAAACCAACAAACAGCGCCGCCCGCAGCCGCCACAAACGCCTTCTCATAGTCTCCGCGGAAGACAAACACGGCCGCGAGTACGGCGCCCGTCGCAGCCAGAATAATCCAAATTGCTTTCACTTGATGTTCACCGGCACGACTACGTCGAGAGCGCCGGGCGCATAACAAACTTTTTCGTCACATGCCTGTACGCGTAGTTTAGCTGAAAGGTTGTGCTTGCCTGACGCGACTTTCTTGTCAGCCTTTAGCCGGACCTTTAGTTGAGTATCTCCTTCATAAACTTTCAGCGGCGTGTCTGAGAAGGCGAAGGTGCGAAGTAGCGGGTCGGGGTAGGTAACAGATTCAACCGAAATGCCGTCAGTTGGTTTTAGTTCGAGTTCAGTCGGCTTGAGATACGGCTGGCTTGGCGGGTTCGCATTTACGTGATAGCCGTTTGTGATCTGCACCACCACCAGCATCTGGCCCGACTCGCCGGGCGCGAGCGTGGCTTCCTGAGGCTGGGCTTTCACCACGTCGACCGAATTGATCGACGGTGGGTCCTTGTCGTTCGTAGTGGTATTTGTCGTAGGAGCCTTTGAACAACCTATTAAGGCCAGGCTGATCAGCACCAACGCTGAGCATTTGTTCATGTTTCTCTGCGGCCTCTGCGTAATCTCTGCGTTCTTTGCGTTTCGCCTCAGTTTATCGCAGAGAGCGCAAAGATACGCAGAAGGCTCGCAAAGAAATTTATTCCGGAGCCGGGGTTGCTAACGCCTGGGCCAGGCGAACTCTCTTCGCGCGGCGCAGCAGAAAACGAGTCGCGAGTCCCAGGGGCAGTCCGATAAACAGCAGAATCGGAACCATCAGGATTGCGAATCGAACAAAGAAGAGCACCATGTCAGACGCCATTGAAATGCTGTCAGAAACGGCTTCGCGAACACTCTGACCAAAGCCCGTTCCGGTGACCGCGATGACCGGTTTTGGCGCCTGAATATTGACGGTGATCGTTGAAAGGCTGGCACGGTTTTCGAGGAAACGTTTGCGACCCTCCAGCTTCTCGATGTCAGTGCGGACGTCAGCAATTTGGCGTTGCACCTCGAGTGCGTCAGCTACTTTGTATGCCTGGCGCATGATTTCCAGAAACTGAAGCTCGAGTGCTTTCTGAGTTTTGATTCGTGCTTCGAGATCGATGAACTCCTCGGTGACATCCTGGCCGCTCACATTTTCCTGAGGTGTGTTGGTGGCCAGTTTCTTGATCTCGTCAAACGTGACGCCAAACTGAGGCGAGGGAACTCGGACCACCAGCTTGATGTCGAGAGTGCGTTGCGCCGGATCGATGTTTTCTCGTTGTTTTGCTTCTGACGTAACGACAAAGCCGCCGTTAGTTTCAGCTATCGATGCAACACGGTGTTGGGTGTCCGTAGTAGACGACACTTCCATCGTGATTTCAGCGTTGCGAATAATCTTGTGCGCGAAAGCCTCGGCGGATGAACCCTCCTTGTCAACCTCCGTTAGTGCGACTTTTTGTTGTTGGACGTTGTAGGCATTAGTGGTTTTCGCGGGGTCTTTCGCTTCAACTTGTTCCGCCACTTTCTGAGTATCGGCGGGTAAGGCAGCGGTTTGCGAGTCCCGAG
>Ga0105243_10002215_pt1 | contig 16379 bp, 13 predicted proteins | sample KBSM34metaG_FD_81525 | JGI IMG/M metagenome (GOLD analysis project Ga0105243, IMG submission 81525) | Miscanthus rhizosphere microbial communities from Kellogg Biological Station, Michigan, USA - KBS M3-4 metaG | ecosystem: Host-associated > Plants > Roots > Rhizosphere > Soil | place... | reverse complement strand
CTTGTGATCGTGGCCGAGCAGGCCATGCGAGTGGCCGGCGAAGCGATTGCGCGGCAGGCCGGTATCGAGAACGGTGACCTTGCGGCGTGCACGGCCGAGCTGCAGGGCGGCGGCGAGGCCGGCAAAGCTGCCGCCGATGATGATGACGTCATTCATGGCAATGAACTCCGTGTTGTGATGGAGAACGGGGAGCTAAGCCTGGTGCATTGGCTTGCATACTTAAAATACTACGTGGTATCGTAATATGGGAATTTGAATACTGTCAAGTACTGGAATTATCGTGACCGAAAACAACCAGGGCCGGCGCGGCCGGCCCGCCAACGAGGCGCTTGGCCAAACGATAGTCGACGCCGCGTGCGAACTCTTTGTGGAATTGGGTTTTCAAGCGACGACAATGGACAAGGTCGCCCAGCGGGCGAAGATATCCAAGCTAAGCATCTATCGACACTTTGAGAACAAAGAGGCGCTGTTCAGCGCGGCCATCACGGCCCGCTGCCATCAGTTTGCACCAAAGGCTTTTTTTGAAGGCGTCGATGGTTCGGCCGAAGATCAGCTCATGGCGGTGGGATCATCCTTGCTCCGCACGCTGTTGAGCCCGGATGTCCGCGGTGTCGAAGCCATGATCATGGCCGACAAGACGAATCAAAAGTCGTTAAGCAAGCTCCATTACGAAGCCGGGCCTGCGCATGTCATCGCCCAAATCGAGGCCCTGTTGCGTCAGTTGCACGCAAAGGCCGTTCTGAACGTGCCTGATCCTTTCCAGTCCGCCCGCTTGTTTGCCGCGCTTTTCAAAGGATCCGATCTCCTGGTTATCGCACGCTTCGATGAGGCGAGAGCAGAGGACGACAACGAAATCGAATCCTATTGCCGGTCGGCCGTCTCCATGTTCATCGCCGCGCACCGTGGCAACGACAAGCCGAGTCTCCTGGCTCAGGAAGAATGAAGGTAGGAAAGATGTATCCAACTATTCCGTCTTGAGGATAAAGATCAAGGCAACAACGCTTGATGTCGCACGCGCCCGTGCGGGACGACTCAAGGGCTTTGGCAAGTTACGCATCCGTTTCGAGCGCAGGCTGGATATTCACGCTGCGCTCCTTTCGCTGGCCGCTGCTGTCATTTGCCCATGCTTTGTTTGATGACTTGTGTTAGCGACTCTTAGTCAAACTTCGAGAAATCCGGCTTGCGCTTCTCGAAGAACGCGGTAAAGGCCTCCTTCGCCTCAGCCCCGACCAGCATCGCGCTGAACCGCTCGTTTTCAAGAGCGATGGTGTCCTTCACCAGTCCCGCACGCGAGCGCTTCATGAGGGCCTTGGTCGTGCGGGTCGACGCCGCCGGCAGTTTCACGAGCTTGGCGGCCTGCCCCTGCGCGAACGACAGCAGTTCGGCAGCCGGCAGCACGCGGGCCACGATGCCCATCTCGAACGCTTCCTGCGCGCCGAAGGCTTCGCCCAACATGAGCTTTTCCGCCGCGCGCGTGTAGCCGGCGGCCTGCGCCACGAGCAGCGACGACGCGAATTCCGGGCACAGGCCCAGCTGGGCGAACGGCATCGAAAACTTCGCGTTGTCGGCGCAGTAGACCAGGTCGCAGTGCATCAGCATCGTGGTGCCGATGCCGACCGCGGCGCCGGCGACGGCGGCCACGACCGGCTTGGTGCAGCCTTCCAGCGCCTGCATGAACTGGAACACGGGGCGGGATTCCAGCATCGAGCCCGGGCCCACGTTGTGCAGGAAATCTTCCAGGTCGTTACCGGCCGTGAAGATCTCGGGCTTGCCGGTGATGAGGACGGCGCGGACCTGCGGGTCGGCGTCGGCGGCGCGCAGGGCGTCGGCGAGGATCGTGTACATGGCGCCCGTGATCGCGTTCTTGCGTTCCGGGCGGTTGAATTCGAGGGTCAGGATGCCGTCGGCGGTAGTGGTCTGGATATCCATTCAGGTCTCCGGTTGTTGTTGTGGCGCGTCCGATAAAAAAGGGCGCTGCGGTTGTGCCACAGCGCCCTTCCCATTTACGCCGTGTGGATTACACGCGTTCGATGATGCCCGCTGCACCCATGCCGGCGCCGACGCACATGGTGACCATGCCGTACTTCAGGTTGTTACGGCGCAGGGCGTGCACGACCGTGGCGGCACGGATCGCGCCGGTCGCGCCCAGCGGGTGGCCCAGGGCGATCGCGCCGCCCATCGGGTTGACCTTGCTCGTGTCCAGGCCCAGGTCGCGGATCACGGCCAGCGCCTGTGCGGCGAAGGCTTCGTTCAGTTCGATCCAGTCCAGCTGGTCCTGCGTGATGCCGGCGGCAGCCAGTGCGGCGGGAATCGCGACCTTCGGACCGATGCCCATGATCTCCGGCGGCACGCCGCGCACGGCGAACGACGAGAATTTGGCCAGCGGGGTCAGGTTGTGTTCGCGCAGGATCTTCTCGCTGACGACGATCAGTGCACCGGCACCGTCCGACATCTGCGACGACGTCGCGGCCGTCACGCTGCCCTTGGCGGCGAAGACCGGCTTCAGCTTCGCCATGCCTTCCATGCTGGCATCGGCGCGCGGGCCTTCGTCCAGGTCGACGGTGCGGCGCTTGACCTTGATCTCGCCCGTCGCCAGGTCCGGCGTGCGGGTGACGACTTCGACCGGGGTGATCTCGTCCTTGAACAGGCCGGCCTGCTGGGCGGCGATGGCTTTACGATGCGATTCCAGGCCGAAGGCGTCCTGGTCTTCGCGGCTCACCTTCCACTGGGCGGCGACCTTCTCGGCCGTCAGGCCCATGCCGTACGCCAGGCCGACGTTTTCGTCCTTGAACGTCTCCATGTTGATCGACGGGTGGTGGCCCATCATCGGCACCATCGACATCGATTCGACGCCGCCGGCGATCATCACGTCGGCCTCGCCGACGCGGATGCGGTCCGCAGCCATGGCCAGCGCCGTGATGCCCGAAGCGCAGTAGCGGTTGACGGTCACGCCGCCGACGGTGTTCGGCAGGCCGGCCAGCACGACGGCGTTACGGGCCACGTTGAAGCCCTGCTCCGCTTCCGGGAACGAGCAGCCGACGATCGCGTCGACGATCAGCGCCGGGTCCAGGTTCGGCACGGCCGCCATCGCGCCGCGGATCGCGTGGACCAGCAGGTCGTCCGGACGGGTCTTGTTGAAGAAGCCGCGCGGCGCCTTGCCGATCGGGGTACGGGTCGCTGCGACGATGTATGCGTCTTGAAGTTGTTTGCTCATGTCAGTAGTCCTTGTTGTCCGCGCCGCGATCAGTTACGTACCGGTTTGCCGTTTTGCATCATGCCCATGATGCGTTCCTGGGTCTTCGGATTGTTCAGCAGCGAGACGAATGCCTTGCGCTCCATGTCGAGCAGCCACTGCTCGGACACGACGCTGCCCTGGTCGATGTCGCCACCGGAGACGATCTCCGCGATCGTGTCGCCCAGGTGGTAGTCATAGGCCGAGATGAAGCCGCCGTCGCGCATGTTGACCAGCTGGCCGCGGATCGTCGCCCAGCCATAGCGGCCGGTCACGGTCACCGGACGGCGCAACGGTGCGCGGTAGCCGGCGTCGAACATCGAGCGCGCGGTGACCTTGGCTACGTGCAGCAGTTCGTACGGGTTGAAGACGATGATGTCGTCTTCCTTCAGGTAGCCCATCGCCTTCGCTTCCAGCGCGGACTTCGAAACCTGCGCGGTCGCCGCGTTGGTGAAGCCGGTCTTCAGGAATTGCAGGATGTCGTTGCCCTTGGCTTCATTGGCCGCGCGCAGCGCCGCTTCCTTCAGGCCGCCGCCGGCCGGCACCAGGCCGACGCCCACTTCCACGAGGCCGATGTACGACTCGATCGAGGCGACGCGCTTCGATGCATGCAGCGCCATCTCGCAGCCGCCGCCCAGCGCCAGGCCCGCCACTGCGGCCACGACCGGGATGTTCGAATATTTCATCGCCATGAACGTGTCCTGCAGTTCCTTGACGATCGGGTCCATCGCTTTCGCGCCGCCCGCCATGAAGGCCGGCAGGGCCGATTGCAGGTCGGCGCCGGCCGAGAACGGGCCGCCTTCCGCCGCATCGGTATTCCAGATCACGATGCCCTTGTAGCCCTTCTCGGCTTCGGACAAGGCGCGCTGGATGCCCTTGATGACGCCGTCGCCGATCACGTGCATCTTCGTCTTCAGCGAGATGACCAGGACCTCGTCGCCCGAGTGCCACAGGCGCACGGAATCGTCTTCGAACACGGTGGTGCCGGCGGTCTTCGGATCTTCGCCGCCCGCGCCCACGACCGGAGCGCGGAATTGCTGGCGCTGATACACAGGCAGGTCGGAACGCGGCACGTAGGCGTTCTTCGTCACCGAGTAGGAACCTTCAGGCGTGTGCACGCCCTTCTCCGCGACCGGCGCGCTGAACACCCATGCCGGCAGCGGTGCATCGGTCAGGGCCTTGCCGGCCTCGATGTCTTCCTTGACCCACTGGGCGATGGTGTTCCAGCCGGCGGCCTGCCACGTCTCGAACGGACCGACGCTCCAGCCGAAGCCCCAGCGCATCGCGAAGTCGACGTCGCGCGCGTTGTCGGCGATGCTGTCGAGGTGGAACGCGATGTAGTGGAAGGCGTCGCGGAAGATCGCCCACAGGAACTGCGCCTGTGGATTCGTGGATTCGCGCATCGCCTTGAATTTCTTGACCGGGTCCTTTTCCTTCAGGATGCGGGCGACGATGTCGGCGGCCTTGGCGCCGCCCGGCACGTATTCGCCGGTCGCGGTGTCCAGGCGCAGGATGTCCTTGCCGACTTTCTTGTAGAAGCCGGCCCCCGTCTTCTGGCCCAGTGCGCCCTTTTCGATCAGCTTGGCCAGCACGTCCGGCGTCTTGTACACGCCGAAGAACGGATCATCCTTCAGGTTGTCCTGCATCGTCTTGATGACGTGGCCCATCGTGTCCAGGCCGACGACGTCCGCCGTGCGGAACGTGCCCGACTTGGCGCGGCCCAGCTTGGCGCCGGTCAGGTCGTCGACGACGTCGACGGAGAGTCCGAACTTCTCGGCTTCGTGGATCGTGGCCAGCATGCCGAAGATGCCCACGCGGTTGGCGATGAAGTTCGGCGTGTCTTTCGCGCGCACCACGCCCTTGCCCAGCGCGGAGGTCAGGAACGTTTCCAGCTGGTCGAGGATTTCCGGCTTCGTCGCGGCGGTCGGGATCAGTTCGACCAGGTGCATGTAGCGCGGCGGGTTGAAGAAGTGCACGCCGCAGAAGCGCGCCTTCAGGTCGGCGTCGAAACCTTCGGCCAGCTTCTCGATCGCCAGGCCCGACGTGTTCGACGCGAAGATGGCGTTCGCGCCGATATGAGGAGCGACCTTCTTGTACAGGTCGTGCTTCCAGTCCATGCGCTCGGCGATGGCTTCGATGATCAGGTCGCAGCCGGCCAGCACGTCGAGGTTGTCCTCGTAGTTGGCCGCTTCGATCAGCGCGGCGTCGTCCTTGTTGCCCAGCGGGGCCGGCGACAGTTTCTTCAGGTTTTCGATGGCCTTCAGCACGATGCCATTTTTATTTCCCTCTTTGGCCGGCAGGTCGAACAGCACGACCGGAACCTTGGCGTTGAGGCAGTGCGCAGCGATCTGCGCGCCCATCACGCCGGCGCCCAGCACGGCGACTTTCTTGACGATGAAATTGGTCATCTCTCGTAATCCTTAGTTAGGTGATGGTGCGTATTTAGAACAGGTCGGCGTCCAGCGCCATCAGGTTCGACGAACCCGAGCGCGCCTGGCGGATCAGCATCGCGGTTTCCGGATACAGGCGGGCGAAGTAGAAGCGTGCCGTCGCCAGTTTCGATTCGTAGAACTTGTCGCCCGAGTCCTTCTTGGCCAGCGCAATCTTCGCCATCTGCGCGAAGAAGTACGAGAACACCATGTGGCCCACGACGCGCAGGTAAGGCACGGCGGCGGCGCCCACTTCGTCCTGGTTCTGGAAGGCCTTCATGCCGATTTCCATCGTCAGCTTGCCGACTTTCTCGCCCAGTTCGCCCAGCGGGCTCACGAATTCGGACATCTGCTCGTCCAGGCCGTTCTCTTCGACGAACGCCTTGATCTTTTCGCCGAACGCGCGCAGCTTGGCGCCGTTGTCCATCAGGATCTTACGGCCCAGCAGGTCCAGCGACTGCACGGTGTTCGTGCCTTCGTAGATCATGTTGATGCGGGCGTCGCGCACGTACTGCTCCATGCCCCACTCGGCGATGTAGCCGTGGCCGCCGTACACCTGCATCGCTTCCGACGTGGCGATCCAGCCGTTGTCGGTGATGAAGGCCTTCACGACCGGGGTCAAGAGCGCGACTTCGCCGGCGGCTTCCTTGCGGACTTCTTCGTCCGGGTGGTTCAGTTCGCGGTCGATCTGCAGTGCCACGTACGACGTCAGGGCGCGCGCGCCTTCGGCGTAAGCCTTGGCGGTCAGCAGCATGCGGCGCACGTCCGGGTGGACGATGATCGGGTCAGCCGGCTTGTCCGGTGCCTTCGGGCCCGACAGGCTGCGCATCTGGATGCGGTCTTTCGCATAGACCAGCGCGTTCTGGTAGGCGACTTCCGTCAGGCCCAGCGACTGCATGCCGACGCCCAGGCGGGCCGCGTTCATGAACACGAACATCGCGTTCAGGCCCTTGTGCGGCTGGCCGATCAGCGTGCCGATGGCGCCGTCCAGGTTCATCTGGCAGGTCGAGTTGCCGTGGATGCCCATCTTTTCCTCGATGGCGCCGCAGGTGATGCCGTTGCGCTCACCGACGGAACCGTCGGCGTTCGGCAGGAACTTCGGCACGAGGAACAGCGAGATGCCTTTCGAGCCTTCCGGCGCGTCCGGCAGGCGGGCCAGCACCAGGTGGACGATGTTTTCCGACATGTCGTGCTCGCCGGCCGAGATGAAGATCTTCGAGCCGGTGATTTTATAGGTGCCGTCGGCCTGCGGCTCGGCCTTCGTGCGCAGCAGGCCCAGGTCGGTGCCGCAGTGCGCTTCGGTCAGGCACATCGTGCCGGTCCACTCGCCCGAGACGAGCTTCGGCAGGTAGAACTTCTTCTGGTCGTCGGTGCCGTGTTCCTTCAGGCACTCGTACGCGCCGTGCGACAGGCCCGGGTACATGGTCCATGCCTGGTTCGACGAGTTCAACATCTCGTAGAACGAGTTGTTCAGGGAGACCGGCAGGCCCTGGCCGCCGTATTCCGGGTCGCAGGCCAGCGCCGCCCAGCCGCCTTCCACATACTGCTTATAGGCTTCCTTGAAACCCTTGGGCGTGGTCACGGTCTTGGCGGCGGCATCGTAATGGCAGCCTTCGCGGTCGCCGCTGTGGTTCAGCGGGAACAGCACTTCCTGCGTGAATTTCGCGCCTTCTTCCAGCACCTGGTTGATGATGTCGGCGTCGATCTCCTGGTACGCCGGCAGGTTCTTGAATTCTTCGGTGACATTGAGGAACTCGTGCAGAACGAACTGCATATCCCGAAGTGGCGCGACGTACTGACCCATGGTTGTTCTCCTGACAGGTGAATATGGTGTGTATGAATTACTGGGCACCGGCGGTATCCGCCTGGCTGCCTTGCTTGTTGGGATTGCGATAATCTGCGACGAGGCGCGCAAAGCCGCGGTGCGCGCGGTCGACGGCGCCCGGGAGGCGCAGGAAGCGCGCATCGTGGTGCACCGCCAGCACGAGACCGTACATCTCGTACACGAGCTGCTCGGGATCGGTGCCCGGCTTCAGGTCGCCGCATTCGATCGCCTGTTGCGCGCAGCGCAGCAGGGCGCCCTGCCAGGTGCGGACCATGGCGACGAGTTCTTCGCGGATCGGGCCCGGACGGTCGTCGTACTCGACGGCGCCACTGATATAGATGCAGCCCGACGCGATCTCGACCGAGACGCGCTTGAGCCACAGGTTGAACATCGCTTCCAGGCGCGGCAGGCCACGTGCTTCCTGCAGGCTGGGGAAGAACACTTCCTGCTCGAAGCGGCGGTGGTACAGCTTGAGGACGTCGATCTGGAGGTCTTCGCGCGAACCGAAGTGCGCGAACACGCCCGATTTGCTCATGTTCATGCGGTCGGCCAGCAGGCCGATGGTCAGGCCTTCGAGGCCGTCGCGGCTGGCGAGCTCGAGCGCAACATCGAGGATGGCGGCCCGCGTCATCTCGCCTTTGCGCATGCTCATGCTTTTAGCTGTCGTGTTAATAATATGCCTCGCGTACCGGAAGCTCGATAACCCTACTGCGCGTTGCAGCTTTGGCGGGGGCGCCTAGCCCTGCGATGCTCGCTGTACTGCTCGTACAGCTGCGCTTCTCGGACTCGGCGTCTGCCGCCAAATCTGCTGCCGCTCGCTACGGGTTCTCGAGGTTCCTTTTCGTTAGTCGAAAAAATCCGAACGCTCGTACTATTATCTACCAGCCTTGAAATGTCAAACGGGAACTTAGAGGCACCGTTCTAGTGCCTTGGCCACAACACGCGGCAGGCTTGTCAGCCGCCGGCGCGGGTGATGGCGCGGCGGTCGCGCTTGGTCGGGCGGCCCTTGATCGTGCTGCCCGGCTCGGGGAACAGGCGGCGCGCTTCCTGGTCATTTTCGCGACGCACGACGCTCTCTTCCGTCTCGCGGTACAGCGCCTGCGCCACCGGCGCCGGGCCGCGCTTGTCCGACAGGCCCAGCACGACCACCTCCCAGCGGTTCGAACCGTTGTCGATGAAAATCTTATCATCGACTTTCACGGAACGGGCAGGTTTGACGGGTTCGCCGCCGATCCGCACGCGGCCGCGGTCGACCGCGTCCGCCGCCAGCGAGCGCGTCTTGAAAAAGCGCGCGGCCCACAGCCATTTGTCGATTCGTACGTTGTCGTTTTCCATCAAATTCCTTCCACTCAAGCGTAGCCGATCGCGACCACGCGCATGGTCATTCTATAGAGAAGATAAGCCATTGCGTGGCCACAGCGCCGCACCCAACCCAATTGCCGCAGGTCATCCAGGCATATCTGCACGCCATCGGCGACGCCCCGCTCGACCTGATGGGCGAGGCTGGCGGCAAACCGTGCGTCGCGCACGACGACGTTCGCTTCCTGGTTGACGAACAGCGACAAGCCGTCGCAATTGCTGGAACCGACCGTCGCCCAGTTATCGTCCACGACGGCGACCTTCGCATGCAACTGAGTCTTGCGGTACTCGACGATGCGCACCCCGGCCGCCAGCAGCTGTGGGTAGAACGACGACGCGACGGCATCCTGCATGCGGAATTCGCCCACGCCGATGAGCAGGCACACATCGACGCCGCGCCGTGCGGCCTGGCACAACGCATCGCGGAACTTGCGGTGCGGCGCGAAATACGGCGTCGCCATCAGCACGCGCCTGCGCGCGCGGCCGATCGCCTGCAGGTAGGCGCGCTGGATCGTGCGGCGGTTGCGCAGGTTGTCGCGCACGACGAAGGCCGCGCGCATCGGATGGTCGCCCAGCGCGGCCGGCTGCTTGCGCATTTCCCGGAACAGGTGGATGCGCCGGACGAGCGGCAGGTGGCCCGCACGCGCCCACTGGGCCTGGGCCTCGCGGTGGATCTCGGTGACGAGCGGCCCGCGCACGCGCACGGCGAAATCCCAGCGGGGCGCCGGCAGCGGCGCGTGCGGTTCGTAGTCGTGCAGGTTGTCGTCGTTCGTGTTGATGCCGCCGACGAAAGCGACCTGGCGGTCCATCACGGCGATCTTGCGGTGGCTGCGCGCGGCGCCGCGCCTGAACCACGGGTTGAACATGCGGTAGTGCACGCCGGCCGCACAGAGTTCTTCCTTCAGCCGGCAGGCGATGCGGTGGCCGGTGCCGAACCAGTCGGCCAGCACGCGCACCTTGACGCCGCGCCGGGCGGCACGCGTCAGCGCATCCGTGACGGCACGCGCGGTGTCATCCTCGGCATAGATATAGGTCTCGTACAGGATCTCGTGCTGTGCCGCATCGATGGCGGCCAGCAGCGTCGGGAAATAAGTACTGCCGCTTTCGAGGAGGGTGACGTCGTTATTGGCTACATACGTGACGGTGCGCATCGCTATGCCAGCTGCAGGTTGGCCACGATCGGTGCGTGGTCCGACAGGCGCGCCCACTGCGGGCCGTGCAGCACTTCGGCATGCTCGACCCTGAAGCCGCGCACATAGATCCGGTCGAGCCGGAACCAGGGCAGCGCGGCAGGAAACGTCCGCGCCGGCACCAGGCGTTTTTCGCGCCCGGCGACAGTTCTTACCATATCACCGATCCGGGCGCCCAGTCGTCCAGGCCGCTCCAGTTCATCGAATACCTCAACGACGCCCAGTTTCAGGCGCAGGCAATCGCTGAGCGTGTTGCGCCAGTCGTTGAAGTCGCCGGCGATGATGACAGGTTCGTCCCGACGTGCCGAGTCCTCCACGCACTGGACCAGCGCCTCCGTCTGGCGCCGGCGGCTGACTTCGAACAGGCCCAGGTGCACGACGTAGCAGTGCACGTTGCCGGACGGCGTCTCCAGCATGCAGTGCAGGATGCCGCGCTGCTCGTAGGCATGGTCGGACACGTCATGGTTGAGCGTGTTCGAGATTGGAAAGCCGGACAGCAGCGCGTTGCCATGGTGGCCATGGTCGTACACGGCGTTCATGCCATAGGCCGCATGCAGGTTTTCACCCGCAAAGAATTCGTGCTGTGCCTTCTCCGGCCAATGATGATGCGGGCTGCGCACTTTTTCGCCATAACGTGCCTGGTAGCGGTCGTGCCGCCCCTGCACTTCCTGCAGGAACACGACGTCCGCATCGAAAGCACCAATGGCTTTTTTCAGCGCCAACACGCGCGGCGTACTACGAAACGAAGAAACGCCCTTGTGGATGTTGTAGGTCGCGACACGGATTTTCATGGGGACATTGTAACCCCATCAGTCCATGCCTTTCCCGGGCGGGGAGCGCAATCGTGCGCGGGGCGCTCTCTCCGGCTCACGGCCGGAGAGAGCCTGGGGGACTTCTTACGGGGCGACGGCGGACCGCCTGAATTCGCCTTTCGGCAGAGGACGTGCTTCGGGTGGGATGACAGGATCGCGGTAGACCGGGTTCGTGCGCAACGGGCCCATCAGGCGGAGACCGCTCAATAGTTCGATGCACAGGCAATCGTTATCGACGCCAACATCCTTGACCTTCTGCTCGTGTCTGCGTTCGCTCATGATTTCTCCCTTTATTGGACATTGCTAAACGAAAAGTCGCTGAAAACGACTAATTGACATTAAACAAATCGTTTCTCACTGTCAAACGAACGATTGTATCGTGCGAAATCAATTTCCTTAAATAAAATTCCGTCGCTAGAGTACAGGTCGTTCGCTCGAGCCGACATTATGCAGCATTGATCAGGCAAAAACTCACAAATAGTCACCCAGAATGATTATTGAACAACGGTGATTTGATACTTTTGGTAACAAGCGTTGACGTTCACGTACCGGAGCATCGTGTAGTTTCGATAAAAAAGCCTTGGCAGGGCTCTGTCCGGCACCGCCGATTTCGACCGTAGGGACATCCGGAAGTTCCGGCCCGGCGATCGTGCGCAGCGTGACTAAGCCTCGGCCACCACGCGGTTGCGGCCGTACTGCTTGGCGCGGTACAGCGCCTTGTCGGCGGCCCAGAACAGCGCCTCGGCATCCTGCGCGTGGACCGGATAGGCCGCGACGCCGAACGATGCCGTCACACTTTCGGGCCCCTCGCCTTCCGGATTCGGCGTGATGGCGGCCAGCGCGACGCGGATCGCCTCCGCGCGCTTGCTCGCGTCCGCAGCCGTGCATTCCGGGAGCAGCAGCACCATCTCCTCGCCGCCGTAGCGGCAAGCAATGTCGCCTTCGCGGATGCCCAGGCGCAGCTGCTGGGCAATGGTGCGCAGCACTGCGTCGCCGATGGCGTGGCCGTAGTCGTCGTTGACGCGCTTGAAGTGATCGATGTCGACCAGCACGAGGCTCACGGGCACGTTCTTGCGGCGCGCCCGCGCCAGCTCGCGTTTCAGGGCCGCGTCGAAGTGACGCCGGTTGAACAGGCCCGTGAGCGGATCGAGCACCGACTGCCGGCGCAGCGATTCGCGCAGGCGCGCGTTGCCCAGCGCCAGCGCGAGCTGCTCGGCGATCGTCACCGCGAGCCGTTCCTGCGTCTCCTGTTCGGGGCCGTCTGCCAACCCCTCCAGGTGCAGCATGCCGACCAGGTCGTCGTGCGTGACGAGCGGGATGCACAGGCGACCCGCCGCCTCGTCCGCCGGCTCGCGGTAGTGGGCGCAGGCCGGCGCGCTGAAGCCGGCGGTCCGGTAGCGCGATCCGTGGCGCAGCGCCCAGCACGACTCGATATCCATCTCCGCCGGCTGTTCGGACGGGTTGCCCCACTGCGTGTTCCGGTCCAGCGTGTGGTCGTCGTCGTCGCGCAGCAGGAACAGCGTGCCGGAGACGCCGGGCAGCAGCTTGGGCAGCGCGCGCGCGATCACGGGACCGGCCTCCGGCACCGACGCGACGGCGTCGACGGCGCGCAGCAGCTCGGCGATCAGTTTCAGCTCGCGGTTATGGCGGGTCGTCTGGGCGACGGCCTCGGTGAGCTGGCCGGCCTGCACTTCCAGCTGCGCCGCCACGTCGTGCCGCGTGCGCAGCATGCGCGTGACGAGCAGCAGCAGGATGCCCAGCACGACGACGTTGATGGCGGTGGCCGCGACGCTCACGTAGAACGACCATGCCGAGCGCGCCAGCAGGTCGGTCCGCAACGCATCGAGCCGGGCGTTGGCGCGCGCGTCGTGCGCCGCCATGATCTGGCGCAGGTCGTCCATATACTGCTTGCCGCGCATCGAGCTGACCACGCGCTCGGTCGCCGCAAAACCCGCGCGGCGGCGCAGCGCGATGGTCTCGTCGAGTTCGGCCATCTTCAGGTCCACCAGCCGCGCGATGCGCCAGACCATGGTCCGCTCGGTATCCGTGCGCGCCATGTCCTTGGCCTCGCGCAGGGCCGATGGCAGCGTGCGCCGCGCCTGTTCATACGGCGCGAGGAAAGCGTCGTTGCCGGTGATGACGAAGCCGCGTTGCGCCGTCTCGGCATCGCGCATGCTGGTCAGGATGTCCTCCAGGCGCTGCTGCGCACGCTGCTCGGCGTGCGCCTGCGCCAGCAGGACATTCACGGAGCGGTTCAACGAGAACGGTACGGCCGCCACCAGGACCATGATGGTGAAGGCGGCAAGGGCGATGAACGTCAGGTGTCTTGCGCTGCGCATGCGGTCAATCTGTAAATATTTTCTGTGAAGCAAGAGAACATAGCACAGATTGTGGCGCGCACAATTGAGAAATGAAAGATTTAATACATTCGAATCCGGTTTTGTCGACCGTTTACTCGTAGCGCAGCGCCTCGGCTGGTTGCGCGCGCGCCGCCGACCAGCTCGGGTACAAGGTGGCGATGAAGGCCAGCAGCACGGCCACGCCGCCCACGCGCGCGACGTCGTCCCAGTGCACGTCGGAAGGCATTTCGCTGATGAAATAAATGTCCTTGTCGAGGAAGTGCGCGCCGGACAGGCGCTCGATGAGGGGAACGATGACGTCGATGTTGAGCGCGACGAGGACGCCCAGCCCGATGCCGATCAGCGTCCCGAGCAGGCCCACCAGCGTGCCCTGCACGATGAAGATGCGCATGACGGCGCCCGGCGACGCGCCCAGCGTGCGCAGGATGGCGATCTCGGCCCGCTTGTCGCGCACGGTCATGACGAGCGTCGACACGAGGTTGAACGCGGCCACGGCGACGATCATGGCCAGGATGATGAACATCATGTGCTTTTGCGACTGCACGGCGGCGAACCACGTCGCATTCACCCGCGACCAGTCGCGCATGAACAATTCTCCCGTCATGCTTCTCTTCAGTTCCAGCGCCACGCGCGGCGCGGCATTCATGTCGGCCAGGCGCAGGCGCAGCCCGGACGGCGCCGTCAGGCCCGCCAGCGCCTCGGCATCGTCGAGATTGACGAACGCAAGGGTCGAATCGAACTGGTAATGCCCTGCTTCGAAGATGCCGGCCACCGTGAAGGCGTGCGGACGCGGCAGCACGCCCGCGACGCCGCCCTGGCCGGGCGCCGTTTGTGCCACCGGCGCCGCCGTCATCAGCGTGATCCGCTCGCCCACGTGCACGCCGAGAGAACGCGCCAGTACGCTGCCCAGCACGATGTTCGACGAGCCGGCCGTCAGCAGCCCCAGGCGGCCTTCGCGCATCTGGCGCGCGACGTCGGACACTTGCGGCTCCATGTCCGGCAGGATGCCACGGATCACGGCCGGCTTCATGGTGTCGTCGCGCACGAGCATGCCTTCCGTCTCGACGAACGGCGCCGCGCCGCGCACCTCGGGGTTGCGGAATGCTGCCTGCGCCTGCGCGCGCCAGTCCGGCATGCTGCCGCGCGCATCGAACACCTCGACGTGGGCCAGCACGGACAGCATGCGCGCCGTGACTTCCTTCTCGAAGCCGTTCATCACGGACAGGACGACGATCAGCGCCGCCACGCCCAGCGCGATGCCGGACACGGAGATCAGCGAAATGAAGGAAATGAAGCTGTTGCGGCTGCTGCGCTTGCCCGCGCGGGTGTAGCGCAGGCCGATCATCCATTCGTAGGGCAGGTTCATCGTGTGCCTTGGTAATGCCGGGGAAGCTGCAGGATGGCCTCGGCGTTCGACGAGGAGAAACACCGGTCGGCTGCCTCCAGCAGGGGCAGCCAGGCGTATTGCAGGTGTTCGCGCGGCGCGAGGGTGATGGGGATGTCGCGCGGGACGCAGACGGAGAACACGTGTTCCGTGTTGTGGGTGACGCCGGGCGCGTAGCGGTGGCGCCAGGTCTGGTAGATCTCGTAGATGTTGGACAGGTGCCAGTCGTGCAGGACGATGCGCTCGCCGTCGGCGACGATGCCCGTTTCCTCGAACAGTTCACGGGTCGCGGTCTCCAGCAGCGGCTCGTCGGGGCGGTCGAGGGAACCGGTGACGGATTGCCAGAAGCCGGGCCGGTCGGCGCGTTCGATCAGCAGCACCTCGAGGTCGGTGGTGTGGATGACGACGAGGACGGATTCGGGAATCTTGTGGGCCATGTTTTTTGTAGGGTGGACGGGTTCCCCGTCCACGCGTCCATGCGGCAAGTGCAGGCCGCGACGCTGATCATCTTACGTTGAACGCGTGGACGGCATAGCCGTCCACCCTACGGTTTTATGCGACCTTCGGCTCGTTGCGCAGACGGATATGCAGCTCGCGCAGCTGCTTCTCGTCGACTTCCGACGGCGCGTTGGTCAGCAGATCCTGCGCGCGCTGGGTTTTCGGGAAGGCGATCACGTCGCGGATCGACTCGGAGCCCGTCATCAGCGTGATCAGGCGATCCAGGCCGAACGCCAGGCCGCCGTGCGGCGGGGCGCCGTACTGCAGGGCGTCGAGCAGGAAGCCGAACTTCAGCTGCGCTTCTTCCGCATCGATCTTCAGCGCGCGGAACACCTTGCTCTGGACTTCCTCGCGGTGGATACGGATCGAGCCGCCGCCCAGTTCCCAGCCGTTCAGGACCATGTCGTAGGCCTTGGCGACGCAGGCGCCCGGGTTCGTCTCGAGCATGTCTTCGTGGCCGTCCTTCGGTGCCGTGAACGGGTGGTGCGTCGCGTTCCAGCGATCGCCTTCGTCGTCGTACTCGAACATCGGGAAGTCGATGACCCACAGCGGCGCCCAGACGTCGTCGAACAGGCCGGCCTTCTTGCCGAATTCCGAGTGGCCGATCTTCACGCGCAGCGCGCCCATCGAGTCGTTCACGACCTTGGCCTTGTCCGCACCGAAGAAGATCAGGTCGCCGTCCTGGGCACCGGTCAGTTCCAGCACTTTTGCGAGGACATCGTCCGAGATGTTCTTGACGATCGGCGACTGCAGGCCGTCACGCCCCTTGGCCTTCTCGTTGACCTTGATGTAGGCAAGGCCCTTGGCGCCGTAGATGCCGACGAATTGCGTGTACGCGTCGATTTCCGAACGCGGCATCGAACCGCCCTGCGGCACGCGCAGGCCGACGACACGGCCGCCCGCCATGTTGGCGGCGTTGTTGAAGACCTTGAATTCGACGGTCTTCATCAGCTCCGTCAGTTCGGTGAACTGCAGTTTCACGCGCATGTCCGGCTTGTCCGAACCGTACGAGCCCATGGCGGTGGCGAAGTCCATCACCGGGAACGGGTTCGGCAGGTCGATGCCGGCGGCGTTCTTGAAGACCACGCGCATCATGTCTTCGAACAGGTCACGGATTTCCTGCTCGGTCAGGAACGACGTCTCGCAGTCGATCTGGGTGAATTCCGGCTGACGGTCGGCACGCAGGTCTTCGTCGCGGAAGCACTTGGTGATCTGGTAGTAGCGGTCGAAGTTGGCGACCATCAGCAGCTGCTTGAACAGCTGCGGCGATTGCGGCAGCGCGAAGAAGTT
>Ga0105243_10002210_pt1 | contig 16390 bp, 16 predicted proteins | sample KBSM34metaG_FD_81525 | JGI IMG/M metagenome (GOLD analysis project Ga0105243, IMG submission 81525) | Miscanthus rhizosphere microbial communities from Kellogg Biological Station, Michigan, USA - KBS M3-4 metaG | ecosystem: Host-associated > Plants > Roots > Rhizosphere > Soil | place... | reverse complement strand
TGCTCGAGAACGTCGCCTTCCCGGTGCGGGCGCGCGGCGCGCGTTCGCGCGCCGCGCGCGTCCACGCCCTCGAGCTGCTCGATCGGCTCGCGCCGGGGATCGACCCCGGCGCGAAGCCGGGGACGCTCTCCGGCGGTGAACGCCAGCGGGTCGCGCTCGCGCGCGCCCTCGCCGGGACGCCCCGGGTCCTGATCCTCGACGAACCGCTCTCAGCCGTGGACGTCTCGGCCCGCGCCGACCTGCGCGCGCTCCTCCGCCGGACCCTGCGCGATTTCGACGGGCCCCGTCTGCTCGTCACGCACGACCCCATCGAGGCGATGACGCTCGCGGATCGCCTCGTCATCTTCGAGGACGGTCGGGTCAGCCAGACCGGCACGCCGCAGGACATCCGCGAGGCACCGCGAACGCGGTACGCCGCGGATCTCGTCGGGATGAACCTGTTCGCCGGGCGGCTCACCCCGCTCGAGGCCGGCGCCGGCGAGCTGCAGACCGCGGACGGGGTCGTGACCGTCCCTTGGCCGGAAGGCATCCCCGTCGGTCCCGTCGACGACGTGCTCGCCACCCTGAGGCCCGCCGACGTGGCGCTCCACACCGCCCGCCCCGAGGGGTCCGCTCGCAACGTGCTCCAGGGGGTCGTCGAGGAGGTCGCGGTCGTGGGCGACCGGGCCCGCGTGCGGCTCGCAAGCTCGCCTCGGCTCGTCGCCGAGATCACGAGCGGCTCGGCCGCGAGGATGGCGATCGGGGCCGGGACCATGGTCTGGGCGTCCTTCAAGGCGGTCGAGATCCATCTCATGGTCGAACGAGGTCCAACCGATACCCTGTAGGCCGTGAAGACCGAAGCCGAGCGCACCGCGCTCAAGCGGGCGCCCGATGCGAAGGCGACCGAGCGACCCAAGAACCCGATCCTCCGCTTCCTCGGTGAGCTGCCCGGGCTCGTCATCATGGCGCTCGTCCTGGCCGTCCTGATCAAGACCTTCCTCTTCCAGGCGTTCTACATCCCGAGCGCGTCGATGGAGCCGACGCTGCACGGATGCCCCGGCTGCAGCGGCGACCGTGTGCTGGTGACGAAGATCCCCTACTACTTCGGCGACCCCAAGCGCGGCGACATCATCGTGTTCGAAGACCCGGACCCGGCCAAGCGTCCGGACCGTGGTGTGATCGGCGGGTTCACCCATTGGCTCTTCCAAGCCGTCGGGGTTCAGAAGCCCGATAACGAGGATTTCATCAAGCGGGTGATCGGATTGCCTGGTGACACCGTGTGGGCGAAGAACGGCAAGGTGTATGTGAACGACATCGCGATCGCCGAGCCGTACCTGACGCAGAAGACGCGAGATTTCCCGCGCACGAAGGTCCCGAAGGACTCCTACTTCGTGATGGGCGACAACCGTTCCAACTCGCTCGACTCGCGGTTCGGGCTCGGGTTCATCCCGCGCGACGCGATCATCGGCAAGGCGTTCTTCCTGGTCTGGCCTCCGTCCCGGTGGACCGGTCTTTAGTGAACCGGATCCCCGGGTAGGCTGCGCGCGTGGGGAGCTGGATGGTCTCGCCGAAGGAGTTGGTTGGGCTCATCCCGAACGTCGTCCTGCTCTTCAAGGACCTCTTGAAGGACCCCCGGGTGCCGCGGAGCAGCAAGGCCCTGCTCGTCGGCACCGTCGCCTACATCGTCTCCCCAGTCGACCTGCTCCCGGACTTCGTTCCGTTCATCGGTCAGGTCGATGATGCCCTGCTCGCCGCGGTGGTGTTGCGCCACTTCGTCCACAGCGCCGGACCCGAGGTGATCCGGCAACACTGGCGCGGGGATCCGGCCAGCCTCGACCGCCTCGGCCGCGCGGTCGGCGTGTCGCTCTGGTAGCCGAGCACGTCACCCGGCGAGGCCCTGCTCCTTCGCCCAGGCATCCAGCAGGAGGAACGCCTCGTCCTGGGCGATCGGACCGCGCTCCATCCGCAGATCCAGCAGGTAGGCCAGTGCTTCACCGACGGCCGGCCCCGGCGGCATACCCAGGTGCTCCATCACCTGGTCTCCATCGAGGGGCGGGCGGATCGCCTCGAGGTTCTCCCGTTCGGCGAGGGCCGCGATCCGCTCCTCGAGCTCGTCCTGCAGCGCGGCGAACTGGCGGGCCCGATCCGTGTTGCGGGTCGTGACGTCCGCGCGCGTGAGCTGATTCAGCCGGTCGAGGAGCGGCCCGGCATCGCGGACGTAGCGTCGGACGGCCGCGTCGGTCCACCCGTCCCCGTACCCGTGGAAGCGCAGATGCAGCTCGATCAACGTGCAGACGTCATCGATGACGGCGTTCGGGTACCGGAGCGCGGTCAGCCGCTCCCTCGCCATCCGGGCGCCGACGATCTCGTGGTGGTGGAAGCTCACCCCCTCGGGGGTGATCTGGCGGGTCTTCGGCTTGCCGATGTCGTGGAGCAGGCCGGCGAGGCGAAGCACGAGGTCCGCCTCGCACCGCTCGACCACCGCATACGTGTGGCGGAGCACATCCTTGTGCTGGTGCACGGGATCCTGTTCGAGCTGGAGCGCCGGGAGCTCCGGAAGGAAGATGTCGGCGAGGCCGGTCTCCACCAGCACGGAGAGTCCCTTCGCCGGATGGTCGGCCACGAGCAGCTTGTCGATCTCCGTCCGCATCCGTTCGACGGCCACGACGTCGAGGCGATCGCGCATCGAGCGGATCCCTCCGAGGATCCGCTCGGCGGGGGCCACATCCAGCTGCGCCACGAACCGAGCGGCGCGGATCATCCGCAAGGGATCGTCGGAGAACGCGACCGAGGGATCCGTCGGCGTGTCGAGGACGCGCGCACCCAAGGCCGCCACCCCACCGTACGGGTCGATCAGCTCGCCGCCGGGCAGCCGGACCGCCATCGCGTTGATCGTGAAATCCCGTCGACCGAGGTCCGTCCCGATGTCGTTCCCGAAGGTGACCGCCGGCTTCCTGTTCTGCTCGGCATAGACCTCCTGGCGGAACGTGGTGATCTCCAAGCGCGTCCCGCCCTTGAGCGCTCCCACGGTGCCGAAGCGCACGCCGACGAAGTAGCGGCGGTCGGCCCACCCATGGAGCACCTTCGTGGTCTCGGGCGGGTGGGCGCTCGTGGCGAAGTCCAGATCGCTCACCGTCCGTCCCAGCAGCAGGTCACGGACGCTGCCGCCCACGAGGAAGAGCTCGTGACCGGCGTCGGCGAACCGGGCGCCGAGCTCGATCGCGAGCTCGGGAACGTCGAGGGTTGCGCCGGACGAACGGTCGGCCATGACGGGACGAGGATAGCGGGGGTCGAGCGCGCTACCGTGCTCCGTGTGCCCGTCTGGCTGGGGTTCATCTGGACATCGCCGAACACGCTGATCGGCCTGGTCGCAGGACTCCTCACCTTCCAGCGGCCGTCGGTCCGGTCGGGAGTCGTGGTGTTCGACCGAGCGCCGAGAGGACTCACGCGGTTGATGCTTCGAGCGGATCGCGTCGCGATGACGATCGGCTTCGTCGTCGTCTCGGCACGCCCGGTCGAAGGTCAGCTGCTCGCGCACGAGCGGCACCACGTCCGCCAGTACTGCGCGTGGGGACCGCTGTTCATCCCCGTGTACCTGCTCTTGGCGATCGCGTACGGCTACCGTCGGCATCCGATGGAGATCGCGGCCCAGCGGGCGGCCGGGGAGCTACCGGATCGCGGGAGGGTCTAGAACGGCATCCCGGCGGACTGCTCGTCGCTGAACGCCGACCGGCGGTCCAAGACGCCCGCGAGCTGGAGGTCGAAGTCGTGGGGACTGGTCGCGGTGCGACGAGCCTCGTCCACCCCGACGAGCCCCTCCTTCACGAGGCCCACCAGCGCCTGATCGAACGACTGCATCCCGTAGTAGCCGCCCTCGGCGATCACATCCACGATCGAGTCGGTCTGCTCGGGATCGACGATGCGATCGAAGACCCGCCCCGTGTTGACGAGCACCTCGACGGCGGGGACGCGGCCCTTGCCGTCGGCCTTCGTGACGAGTCGTTGCGAAACGATCCCGCGGAGGGCGCCGGCGAACGACGTGCGGACCTCCTTGGCCTGCTGGGGCGGGAACAGGTCGAGGACGCGGTTGATCGTCTCCATGCAATCGATCGTGTGCAGGGTCGAGATCACGAGGTGGCCGGTCTCCGCGGCCTGGATCGCCGACAGCGCCGACTCCGCGTCGCGGATCTCCCCGACGAAGATCACGTCCGGGTCCTGCCGGACGACGTGCTTGAGCGCGGCCTGATAGGAGCCCGTGTCGATCCCGACCTCGCGCTGCTGGATGATCGAGAGCTCGTCGTCGTGGACGACCTCGATCGGATCCTCGATCGTGACGATGTGGGCACGACGCGAACGGTTGATATGGCCGATCATCGACGCGATCGTCGTGGTCTTCCCGGTCCCGGTCGGTCCGGTGATCAACACCAGCCCACGAGGACTGTCGGCGAGCGTCCGCATCACGACCGGGAGTCGGAGCTCCTCGAAGGTCGGGATCTCTGAACGCACGCGCCGAACCGCGAGCCCGACCAGTCCACGCTGACGGAACACGTTGATCCGGAAGCGTCCGACGCCCTGCAGCGTGTAGCCGATATCCGCCTCGTTCGTGGTCTCGAACTCCTGTCGCTTGTGCTCACTCATGACCGCGAGGGCGAACGCGGCGGCGTCCTCCGATGTCAGCTCGGCGAAGGGCGCCGGCTGCAGGTCGCCATCCACGCGGAGGAACGGCACGTTCCCGACCTTCAGATGCAGGTCGCTCGCCCCCCGTTCCACGGTATGCCGAAGCAGCTCGTCGATGTTCATCCCACCTCCGTTTCGGCACGATGGCCCTGGAGCCTGAGCGACCGGCCACCCGGGGCTACTATCCGCACGTCATGGCTGGTGAAGAGGTTCCTTCGGTCTCCGGCGAACCGCCGCCGCGGAAGCGGCGGCGGAGGCGCCGGAGACCGAAGCCGGCCGCGGCGGCGGGCGGCGGATCCGGAACCTCGAGCGGGACGCCGGCGAAGCCGGCGGCGAAGACCAAAGCCGAGCAACGGAACCAGCGCGCGGCGTCGAAAGGCGGCGCCGCGAAGAAGACGAAGGCGTCAGGAGCTTCGAAGAAGAAGGCCTCGGCGAAACGGCCCCGCCGGCACATCCCCACCCAGCGAGAGGTCTCGGCCGGCGGGGTCGTGTACCGGCGGGAGGGCGACGGCATCGAGATCGTCCTGGCCTCGCGCCGGACGCGCCGCGGCGACCTCGCTTGGGGGCTCGCGAAGGGCGGGATCGAACCGGGGGAATCGCGGGAAGACGCGGCCGTTCGCGAGGTCCGCGAGGAGACCGGGCTCGATGCGACGATCGAGGCGGACCTCGGCGACACGAAGTACATCTACGTCTGGGAGGACGTCCGGATCCGCAAGCGCGTGCACTTCTTCTTGATGCGACACGTCGGCGGCGACGTGGACGATCGCGATGACGAGATGGAGGAGATCCGCTGGTTCCCGCTGGAGCGAGCGCTCAAGCGGGCGGCGTATCGCGGCGAACGAGAGGTCCTCGTCCGCGCCGCTGAGCTCTTGCAGTGACGACCGGGGAGATCGTCCTCGGCATCCTGATCGGGGTCGTCGCAGGCGTGCTGTCGGGCCTGTTCGGTATTGGCGGCGGCATCATCACCACACCGGCCATCCAGGAGCTGCTGGGCGGGAGCCCGTACATCGCGGTCGGCACCCCGCTTCCGGTCGCGATCCCGACCGCCCTCGTCGGCGGCTACACCTACGCGCGCGCTCACGAGGTGAGCTGGCGAGCCGTGCGGTTCGCGGCGATCCCCGGGATGGCGGCGGCCGCCGCGGGCGCGTGGCTCACGTCGCTGATCGATCCCCATTGGTTGCTGCTCGTGACCGCCGTCCTGATCGGGTGGCAGGCGGTGCGCATCGGGAGCTCCGCCCGATACCGGATCCGCGAACGTGGCATGACACCGGGATGGCAGTACGCGGTGTTGGGCGGGTTCACCGGTCTCGTATCCGGTCTTCTCGGCGTGGGAGGCGGGATCGTCTTCGTCCCGTTCGTCACGACGATGCTGGGGATGCCCCTGAAACGCGCGCTGGGCACGTCCCTGGTCCTCATCGCGGTCATCGCGATCCCCGGCACGATCGTGCACGCCGCCCTCGGGCACATCGATTGGGAGATCGCGTTCGTCTTGGTGCTCGGCGTCATCCCCGGTGCGCGGCTCGGAGCCAGCATCGCGCTCGGGACCCGAGAGCGCACCCTGCGCCTCTTGGTGGGTTCCTTCCTCTTCCTCGTCGCGGCCGTCTACGGGATCGCCGAGGTCGCGCGGCTCGCAAGAGGCTGAGACCGGCCCGGCTAGGATGCGCCCGTGGAACGCGCCGTCCGTGCGCTGCTCGTCATCGGCTTCCTCGCCTTCACCCTGCCGCTAGGGGTGCCGGCGTCCGCTCAGAGCGCGGCGGTTTCACTTTCCTTGCTCAGCCAGTCCCCTTGGAACGCGCGGTACGGCGATCCCCGGCTGAAGATCTCGGTCGTCGCCACGAACCTCAGCGCCAGCTCGCTCGGACATCTGTCCGTGGGCCTGTCGATCGGTCCTCATTACGAGACGGTGGCCGGGTACGAGTCGTCGCTCGTGGAGGGCCCGACCAGCCCCGTGTTCGAGACCGAGGATCCGGTCGCCGGGAAGCTCGAGCCGAACACGGCGACCACGTTGAGGATCCCCAGCGTTGATCTCTCGAGGGCGACCGGGATCGAGCAGACCGACAGCCAGGTCTACCCGGCGCGCGTGGACGTGCGATCGAACGGTTCCGTGGTGGCCTCCCTCACGACCCCCGTCCTGTACTTCGTACAGCCGCCGATCGCGCCGATGCTGCTCGCGTCCTGGATCGAGCTCCAGCCGACGATCGCGTTCGGTCCCGATGGGCGGCTCCTCGACACGGCGTTCCCGGACGCCCTCAGCCCCCAGGGACAGCTCGGCGCGCCGATCGCCGCGCTGAACGGAGCGCTCGGCCGGCTAGGCCCCGCCGGCCAGTTCCCGATGAGCGTGGTCGTCGAGCCGGCGCTCGTGGAGCAGGCGCAACGCGTGGCCGGCGGATTCACCTTGGCGGACGGGACGGTCGTGCCGAAGGGGACCGACGGTCCCCTGAAAGCGGCCGCGTTCATCGATTCGCTCTCGAACGCGGCCCATGGGGCCGGCGTTCGAACGGTGGCCACGCCGTTCGCGGGTCCGACGATCCCATCGATGCTCGCGAGCGGGCTTGGGCGCGATCTGGAGGCGCAGCGTTTGCACGGCGTCGAGACCCTCCAGTCGTTGACGGGAACGACGCTCCAGACGGACGTCGCCAGGCCCACGACCGGGTCGCTCTCCAACGATGCGATCGGCTGGCTCGCGGACAGCGGGGCGACGACCGTCCTTGGGAACGTCGACACGGTCGCCCGACACGCCCAGGGGCCCACGTTGAACCCCGATCCGACCGCGACGGTGAATGCTCCCGACGGCTCGAACGTCACGATCGTCCTGCCCGACCCGGGCGTCGAAGGCCTCTTGGCGCGGCCCGACCTGGTGGCCGATCCCGTGCGCGCCGCCCAGGCCGTATTGGGCGAGCTGGCGGTCATCTGGAAGGAGTCGCCGGTACCGGAGGGTGGACACGTCCGGGGGGTCGCGCTCGCACTCCCGTCGTCTCTGTCCCCCGGCATGTGGACGCCGATGCTCGAGCGGCTGCACCGCACGCCCTTCCTGCGGCTCGAAGATGCTGCGACGTTCGTCGCCGGCGTGAACCCGTCCGGCGAGCCCGCGGTCCTCCGCTCCCCCGACGCCTCTGCCTTCCCGCCTCCGTACATCGATCAGGTCCGCGAGCAGCAGCATCGGATCGGCACGTACGATTCGATCCTGACCGAACCGACCCCGGTGACGCAGGGGCTCACCAACGACGTCTACTACGCGGAGTCGGCGTCCTACGTCACGGACTGGGAGGCCGGGACCTCGTGGCTGAACGCGGTGTACGCGGCGACGCAGCACGCTTTCGACAGCGTCAAGCCACAGGTCGGTCAGGGGTTCACGTTCACCTCGGGCGAGGGCACGATCCCACTCCTGATGGGCGATCCGGGCCCCATCCCACTCCAGGTGACGATCCAGCTGCAGTCCTCCCAGTTCGAATACCCCGATGGGGACGCGCAAACCGTCCTGCTCGAGCGCCCGGATCAGGTCGTGACCTTCCGCGTCGTGGCGAAGGCGGCTGGACAGAACCCCATCCTCGTTGACGTCACCGCACCGAACGGAGACGAGATCGGCGAGCCCCAAGCGATCGTGGTGCGATCGACCGCGGTCAACCACATCGCGTTGCTCGTGACGCTCGCCGCAGCCGGCGTCTTGGCGCTGCTGTATTCGCGGAGGTGGTTCCGGCGGACGAAGGTCTCGAGCTGACGCCGGCCGGCCCCGACGCGGTGGACTCACGCGAGGCCACCGTGCGGAACGCGGCCGTGATGTCGGGCGGCACGCTCCTGTCGCGGGTGACTGGCTTGATCCGCGTGACGGTGACGCTCGCAGCACTCGGGTTCACCGTCGTCTCGGACAGCTACAACGCGGCGAACACCACCCCGAACATCATCTACGAGCTCGTGCTGGGCGGGATCCTCACGAGCGTCTTCGTCCCGGCGCTCATCGGCCGCGGCAAGGACCGCGGGCGCGGTGCCCAGTTCGAAACGGCGAACCGCTTCCTGACGATCACCCTCGTCCTGCTGACGGGGGTCGCCGTCGTCGGCGCGGCGATCGCGCCGTGGATCATGCGTCTGTACCTGGGCGGGGTCGACGATCCGATCCGCCGAGCGCAGGAGATCGAGCTGGGAACGTTCTTCCTGCGATGGTTCATGCCGCAGATCGTCTTCTACGGGGTCGGCGCCGTGGCCGGCGGTCTGCTCACGGCGAACCGCCGGTTCGCGGCGCAGATGTACGCGCCCGTCCTGAACAACCTCGCGGTGATCGTGACCATGTTCGCCCTCATCGCGATGCGCGGGACGACGCCGCCACGGGTCGAGACGCTCACGCTCGCCGAGAAGACGCTGTTGGGCGCTGGCACGACGTTCGGTGTCCTGGCCATGACCGCGGCACTGTGGCCGGCGCTCCGCGGGATCGGGTTCCGCTGGCGCCTCCGCTGGGATTGGCGCCACGAGAGCGTTCGCCAGCTCTTCCATCTCGCTCGGTGGGTCGTCGTCTACGTCGTGGCGAACCAGGTCGCGTACCTGATCATCATCAGGCTCGCCAGCAGGATCTCGGCAGGCGCCTACACGGCCTACTCGCAGGCGTTCGTGTTCTTCTCGCTCCCGCATGCGATCGTCGCCGTCTCCATCTTCACGGCGCTGATCCCCGGCATGGCTGACCGATGGACCGTCGAGGATCGGGCAGGCGTCCGCGACCTGTTCTCGCGCGGGTTCCGAGACACGATGATCGTGATGATCCCCGCCGCCGCGGGGTACGTCGTCCTCGCGGGACCGATCGTCGCCTTGCTCGCTGGCCACGGGGCCGTGCGCGGCGTCGAGCTGCCGGTCCTCGCGCACATCCTCGCGGGATTCGCGATCGGCTTGCCGTTCTTCTCCGCCTTCCAGCTCATGACGCGCACCTTGTACGCGATGCACGACTCGCGAACCCCGGCGCTCGTCAACATCGGGGTCGCCGTCGTGAACATCTCGGCGGATCTGCTGCTCGCCTTCGCATGGCACCGAGGGGTGACCGGGCTCGCCCTCGGTCACGCCGTGTCCTACGTCTTCGGATCCGCCCTCTTGTTCGTCATCGTGCGGCGGCGGCTCCAGGGCGCCGACGAACGCAGGATCGGGGCGACGATCGCCAAGACGCTGCTGGCGGCGGTCGTGACGGCCGCGGCAGCCGCCGGCGTCTCGGCCGCTGTGGGCATCGTCTTGGACGTCGATCGGACCTTCGCCCGCCTCGTCCAGGTGACCGCGAGCGTTGCGGCCGGGGTGCTTGTGTTCCTGGCGTGCGCGCTTATCTTCGGGATCCACGAGGTCGATGAAGTGAAGGAGGCGCTCCTCGGCCGGCTGCGCCGCGGAGCGTGATGGAGACCGGGATGCGAGCAACCCTTCGGCGCGTGCACCGCGAACAGGCCGGCATGGTCGGGAGGATCATCGTCGTCTGGTTGTTGTTCGTGGCCGTCCTCGGCATCTTCGCGATCGACACGGCGTCCGTCCTGTTCACCAAGTTCCGTCTGTCGGACGCGGCTGCGACCGCCGCATCGACCGCCGTTTCGACCTATCAGAACGAGCGGGACGTCACGGCCGCATGCGGCGCCGCCGAGCTCTCCGTCCGCCAGGCCGACCCCGACGCGACGATGGGCAAGGGCTGGTGCAAGGTCGATACGTCGTCCGGCGACGTGACGATCACGCTCCGGAAGACCGCGACCAGCATCATCGCGGGGCGGTTCTCCTTCACCCGAGATCTCACGAAGGTCGTCCAGCGAGAAACCGCGTCTCCATCCTCGTTGTAGCGTGCGCTCGTGGATCCGCCCGAGCCCGATGAGGAGTTGGTCCGCCGGTTCCTGCTCGGAGAGACGGACGCCTTCGAACGACTCGTTGAACGGCACCGCCAACGCGTCTACAACCTCTGCCTCCGCGTGCTGGGGGATCCCGAGGACGCTGCCGACGCCGTCCAGGACACCTTCCTCTCCGTCCTCACGAAGCTCCGGCAGTTCCGCGGCGACGCGGCGTTCACGACGTGGATGCACCGCGTCGCCGTCAACGCCTGCTACGACCTGTCCCGGAAGCGCCGCCGGCAACCGCTGCTCCGGCTCGCGGGGGACCAGGATCTGCCGGAGTCCGAGCTGGGAACCCCCGTTCCCGACCACGCGGAAGAGTCGGCCGGGACGCACGATGCCGTCGCCGCCCTCAGGGAGGTTCCGGAGGAGTTCCGGGTTGCCCTCGTGCTCGCGGATCTGCACGACATGGCGTACGAGCAGATCGCGAAGGTCCTCGACGTCCCGATCGGAACGGTGAAGTCCCGGGTGCACCGTGGGCGGGTCGCGCTCGCGCGGGCGATGGGCATCACGAGCCGGGAACCCGAAGCGCCGGCCCGAGCGTCCGAGGACCAACCATGAGCCACCCCGACGCGCTGCTCGCGGAGTACGTCGACGGCGCGCTCGCCGAAGGCGAGCGCGCCGTCGTCGAGCGCCACCTCGGCTCCTGCGAGCGGTGCCGCGACGAGGTTGCCCTCGCTCGCGCCGCGCGGGCGGCCCTCGCTTCGGTGCCGGAGACGCCGGCGCCGAGCGACCTCAGCGCCGCGGCGATCGCGGAGGCGAGACGACGTGCCGAGAGCCATCCGGCGGCCGGCGCACCCCCGGGACGTCCGGCGTGGTACCGCTGGGCGGGCGCGGCGGCGGGTATCGCCGCCGCCCTCCTCGTCGTCGCGCTGGTCCTGCCCCACGTCGGGAACGCGCCCGCCACCACTAAGGCGGCCGGGGACGCGGCCGCGGCGCGCGGGGCCGCGTCTCCCGCCACCTCCGTCGAGACACAGAACGTCAACTACGACCTGGCGGGCGTCGAGTCGCTCGCAACTTCCTCCCGCGGCCAGGAGGGAGCGGTCTTCGGATCCAACGACCAGGCGACGCAGGTCCCCGTCGCGGCGAGCGTCACACCCGAGAAACGGATCTCGTTCGCAGACGCGGTCACGTGCCTCGATCGCGCCTTCACGGACCCCACCGGCCAGCAGGCGCCGGAGGGGCAGCTCGTCCGGGTGATCCAGGCTCGTTATCGGGGAGTTCCGGCCGTCCTCGGCGTGTACCTCTTGTGCCCTGGAGCCGGGCAGCCGACAAACATCGTTCGCGTCTTGGTTGCATCCAGCGGGGGCTGCTCCATCTTGACGTCAACGCAGGCGACGGCCTGACATCGGGCTTGACGTCAACGCAGGCGACGGCCTGATCTCCTTCTGACCTCGGGAATAGGCGGGCGTTCACGGCTATGGGAGGATTCGCAACCAGTGGATGGACCGCGGAACGTGATCGTGATCGGCTCCGGGCCGGCCGGGTTCACGGCCGCCCTCTACGCAGCGCGCGCGAACCTCGCACCTCTCGTCCTGAAGGGTCTCGAGGCCGGCGGTCAGTTGATGTTGACGACCGATGTGGAGAACTATCCGGGCTTCGCCGACGGGCTCCTCGGCCCCGAGCTCATGGATCAGATGGAGAAGCAAGCCGCGCGCTTCGGCGCGGAGATCCTCCCGGTGCACGTCACCGAAATCGATCTGTCGGAACGGCCGTTCGCCGTCCGGGCCGGCGACCAGGAATGGCGAGCCCGCACGATCATCGTGGCGACCGGTGCGACGGCGCGGTGGCTCGGCGTTCCGGGTGAGGAGAAGCTCCGAGGCCGGGGTGTCTCGGCGTGTGCCACGTGCGATGGCTTCTTCTTCCGCGATCGTGAACTCGTCGTGGTCGGCGGGGGCGACACCGCGATGGAGGAGGCCACCTTCCTCACCAAGTTCGCGAGCAAGGTCACGATCGTCCATCGCCGCGACGAGTTCCGCGCGTCGAAGGTGATGTCGGCGCGTGCGCTCGCCAATCCGAAGGTCGACGTGATCTGGAACGCGACGGTGGAGGAGGTTCACGGTGACGACGCGGTTTCGGGGGTCACGTTGAACGACCTTCGCACCGGGGGATCACGTACCTTCCCCGCAGACGGCCTCTTCGTCGCGATCGGACACGACCCGAACACCTCCTTGTTCCGCGGCAAGCTCGCGCTGGACGAGGAGGGGTATATCACGGTCGCCGAGCCTCGGACGGCGACGAGCGTCCCGGGGGTCTTCGCGGCGGGCGATGTGACCGACCGGGTCTACCGTCAGGCCGTTACCGCTGCGGGTCAGGGGTGCAAGGCCGCGATCGATGCCGAGCGCTTCCTCGAACATGAGGCCCACGCCGGCTGACGGAATGCCGGCCCGGTCGGCAAGCGTTCTGGGAGCGTAGGGGTCGGTTCCTGCGGATCCCGCAAGAGGCCCGGAACGAAGGAGAACGAAAAGCAGATGGCGAACATCGGAACGGTCACCGAAACGGATTTCCAGGCACAGGTCCTCGACTCCGAAACCCCCGTCCTCGTGGACTTCTGGGCGGAGTGGTGCGTGCCGTGCCACATGGTCTCCCCCGTCGTGGAGGAGATCGGGAACGAGAAGGGCGAGACCCTCAAGGTAGCGAAGCTCAACATCGACGAGAATCCGCAGGCCACGCGCACCTACGGCGTCATGTCGATCCCGTCCCTCATCCTGTTCAAGGGCGGACAGGAGGTTGCCCGCGTCATCGGCGCGAAGCCGAAGGACGCGATCCTGCGCGACCTCGCACCGCATCTGTAATCGCGCGAACCGTCGCGTTTGCGGGTCACCCCGGTCGAGTCGCAGACTCGAGGCATGACCGTCTTCCGGCTCGGGGACCACGGGTCCGAGGTGCTGGACGTCCAGCAGCGACTGGCGGCCCTCGGCTATGCGCTGGCACCGGGTGAGCTGGCCGGTTGGTTCGGTCCTTCGACGGAAGCCGCCATCCGCGCGTTCCAGGATCTCCGGCATCTCCGAGTCGACGGCCTGGTGGGGCCGGACACCTGGATGCAGCTCGTCGAAGCGGGGTTCCGGCTCGGGGATCGAACCCTCTACTTGCACGCGCCCCCCTTCCGAGGCGACGATGTCCGCGAACTCCAACGCAAACTCAACGCGTTGGGGTTCGACGCCGGGAAGGAAGACGGGGTTCACGGCCAGCGGACGGACCTGGCGGTACGGGAGTTCCAACGGAACGTCGGTGAAGAGCCCGACGGCATGGTCGGCCTGCATACGATCGCGACCATCCAACGCATGCGGCCGCTCGAAGACGTGCCGAGCCGCGCGGTCGTCCGAGAGGTCGAGGAGTTGCGCGGGATGCGCGGCTCGATCCAGGGGAAGATCATCGTGATCGATCCGGGGAACGGACCGGCCGATGGCCCCGAGGACGTTCGCGTGGCGATGGCCGCGTCGGTCGCCGAACACCTCGCGGGCCTCGGCGCCAAGCCAGAGATCCTGCACGGCGACACGGCCGCACCTTCGGATCGCGCCCGGGTGGCGAACGAGCTCGGCGCCTCGCTGTGCGTGTCGGTACACCTCGGAGGCGGCGTCCCCGAGGCGAGCGGTCCGACGTGCTCGTACTTCGGCAGCGCCACCACCTACTCCCCCGCCGGCCGGCGCCTCGCCGAGCTGATCCTGGAGGAGTTGGAGCGGGAGTTCGGTCGCCGCGGCCGCCTCCAGCGCCTGACGGTCGGGATGCTCAGAGAGACGAGGATGCCTGCCGTGCAGGTCGAACCTCTCGTGACGACGAACGAGCTCGAGGCTTCGTTGATCGACGACGAGGGGTTCGCGCCGCGCGTCGCGCGCGCGGTCGCGGGCGGCGCGCGCCGATTCTTCGGCTAGGTGGCTCCGCGAGTCACGCGGCGATCACGCCCCCGTGCGAGCAGGGCGAGCACCGTTCCCAGCGCGGCCCCGAGCACGATCGCCCGGACGGCGCGGGCCGCCTCGCCGGGTGGATCAAGGTGCTCCGACATCGACGGCTAGGCTACCGACATGCGCGTGTGCCTGATGATCGAAGGTCAGCAGGGTGTCACGTGGCCGGATTGGTGCGCGCTGGCGGGCGCGTGCGATGAGCTCGGGTTCGAAGGGCTGTTCCGATCGGATCACTACTTCAGCGCCCGGGGCGTCTCGGGCCGGGGGGCCACAGACGCGTGGACGTTGCTCGGCGGGCTCGCCGCGCGCACCTCGCATATCCGACTCGGGACCTTGGTATCACCGGTCACCTTCCGTGCGCCCGCACTCCTCGCGAAAGCGGCGACGACGGTCGACGAGATCAGCGGTGGCCGCGTCGAGGTCGGGATGGGCGCGGGTTGGTGGGAGGAGGAGCACACGCAGTTCGGCTTCCCGTTCTTCGACGTGCACGAGCGCTGGGCCCGACTCGAGGAAGCGGTTGCCATCGTCCACGGACTCTGGACGCAGGAGCGGTTCTCGTTCGACGGGATGTACTACCGGCTGGATGACGCCGAGTTCCTCCCGAAGCCCGTCCAGCACCCGCACCCACCCCTGATCCTCGGCGGGAAGGCTGTCGGGCCGAGGATGCAACGGTTGATCGGTCGATACGCGGACGAGTTCAACACGGTGGGCGGTTCGCCCAGCGAAGTCGCCGGGCGCTTCGCGAGGGCACGGGCAGGGTTCGAGGCGGAAGGCCGTGATCCCTCGAGGCTCGTGACGTCGTTGATGACGTGGTTCTTCGTGGGACGGACCGAGGACGAATACCTCGAGAAGCTCCATCGCGCGCACGCGATCGATCCGGATGCCGGTCCGTTCGAGGACTACCGAGCCGAGATCGAGCGCGATTGCATCGTGGGATCGTCCGACCGAGCGGCCGCCCGCCTCCGCGAGTACGCGACGGCGGGCGTCCAACGCATCTTCCTGAACCACGACTTGTACGACGACCTCGAGATGATCGAGGTCGTCGCCACCGACGTTCTCCCGAAGGTCGACCCCTAGATGGAGTGGCTGTTCATCGGCGTGTTCGGCCTGTTCTCGATCGCGACCATCTACCTCGTCATCGGTCGGCCGGAGGCCGGCACCAGACCGCCCGCCGTCGGCATGCCACCACCTCCGCCACCACCCCCGATCTGACCGCGGTCCTCGGTCCGGACGAACGCGGATGCTAGGCTGAGGCTCTTCCTTCGATCCCCATGGCCGAGTTCTCCATCGATCGTTTCGTCGACCGGTATGCCGAACGGACCTCCGGGATGTCGGCTTCCGAGGTACGGGCGCTCTTCGCGGTGGCCTCACGCCCCGATGTGGTTTCCCTGGCAGGCGGGATGCCCTACGTCGAAGCACTTCCTGCCCAGGATGTGCTCGAGGTTGCGACCGAGGTCGTCCGCGATCTCGGACCCACGGCGTTGCAGTACGGAGGGGGTCAGGGACAGCTCGCCCTGCGCGACCGCGCGGCCATGCTCATGGCCGAAGAGAGCGTCGACGCCGACCCAGACGACGTCGTGATCACGACCGGCGCCCAGCAGGCGCTCGATCTGCTCGGCAAGATCTTCATCGACCCCGGTGACTCGATCGCCGTGGAAGCGCCCGCCTACGTCGGCGCACTCACCGCGTTCGCTGCGTACCAGCCGCGATTCCTCACGATCGAGCTCGATGACGAAGGGATGATCGTCGAACAGCTCGAACGAGCCATCGTGCGCGGCGAGCGGCCAACGTTCGTGTACACGGTCCCCAACTTCGGCAACCCCGCCGGGGTCACGATGTCCGGACGCCGCCGCGAGCAGCTCGTGGCGCTGTGTCGCGAGACCGGGATCCCCATCATCGAGGACAACCCGTACGGGCTGCTTCGGTTCGACGGGGAGCCGCTGCCCTGTCTTCGTTCCCTCGATCCTCGCAACGTGATCTACCTCGGAACGGTCTCGA
>Ga0105243_10002209_pt1 | contig 16399 bp, 17 predicted proteins | sample KBSM34metaG_FD_81525 | JGI IMG/M metagenome (GOLD analysis project Ga0105243, IMG submission 81525) | Miscanthus rhizosphere microbial communities from Kellogg Biological Station, Michigan, USA - KBS M3-4 metaG | ecosystem: Host-associated > Plants > Roots > Rhizosphere > Soil | place... | reverse complement strand
GCGCGCCGAGCTTGCCGGCGCATCGGCGGAGCGCCGCATGATCCGGTCGCGCACTGGCTCGGCGTCGGGACGTGCGCCGGCGTCGATCGGCGTCCGTGCGGGATCGGCCGCACGGAACGCGCGCGCGATGCGCTCATCACTCCATGTCATGACGCATTCCTCGTTTTCGGGTGCGCGGGTTGCGAGGCTTCCAGCGCATCGCGGAGCCGACTTCGAGCGCGGCTCAACCGCGTCCGCGCGGTTCCCGCCGTGATGCCGAGCACGTCGGCGATCTCCTCCGCGACGAGGTCGTCCCAGTAGGCCAGCTGAAGGATCTCCTGATCGGACCACGACAGCGTGGCCAACGCCCGCGCGAGGTCCATGGCATCGTCGCACTCTCGCAGACCGTCATCGGCTGTCACCCGAACGCTGCCGCGGTGGAGCTCCTCCGACATCGACGCATCTCGTGTGCGCCGTCGATACGCGTTCCCCGTCAGGTTCCGCGCGGTGCGGAACAACCACGCCACCCCGAACGGCGCATCCACATCGAACTTGCGCCACGCGATCTCGAAGCACTCACCGGCGATGTCCCTCGCCAGTTCGGGATCATCCACGCGACGCTCGACGAAGCGAACGATGGCCCCATAGTGCCGCACGAATACGCGCGAAAACGCTGCCTTGCGTGGCATCCCCCCATCCTTCCCTCTGCCTTGCTGTGTCGGGAACGGATGATTCGTTACATCACCGGTTCGGGGTAACAGATGGCGATGCGCGGAAACAGCATCATCGACCGCGCAATCGGAGCGCGGCGTCTCGGAGGGATGAAGATGAAAATGAAGCTGAGGATGACCAGTCGCGTGGCCGTGGCCGCCGCCGTGGTCGCACTTGCGGCTGCCGGGGCACCCGCGGCGTTCGCCGCACCCGCAGACTGCTCGAGCGGACAGGTCTGCGTGTACGACAACATCAACTACGGATCGCAGCTGGGCTGGAGGTGGGCCGGGTTCGCGCGCACCGATGTGAGTTCGGGCAACAACGACAAGATGAGCTCCTGGTCGAACAACAGTGGCACCAATGCTTGTTGGTACACTGACGCCAACGGCGGTGGTGTGGGACTTCAGATGAACCAGTGGACCGACAACCACGACATCGGCTGGCCGTGGAACGACACCATGTCGAGCTGGAAGGGATCCAGTTGCTGAGATGACCACGATGATCGATCTCCGCGACGTGACCGTGACCTTTCCGGATGCCGACAGTGTCGTCTGCGCGCTGGATCGGGTGACTTTCCAAGCCAGCTCACGCGAACTCGTCGTGCTCGCCGGTGCCAGCGGGTCGGGCAAATCGACCCTGCTGAACGTCGTCGCTGGCCTGCAGCCGTTCGAGGCGGGCACGGCCCACGTCGCGGGGACCGATCTCGCCGACGCCGACGACGCGGCGCTCGCGCTCCTGCGGCTCGTCCATGTCGGGGTCGTCTTCCAGGAGAACAACCTCATTCGCGAGTTCGACGCCGCCGAGAACGTGCAGCTGCCGCTCCGCGCACGGGGGTGGAGTGCCGTGGAAGCGAATTCGGAGGCGACGGCGATGCTCGCAACCGTCGGGCTCGCCGGCCTCGAGCGGAGACGCCCCGCGCAGCTCTCCGGCGGCCAGCGACAGCGAGTGGGCATTGCCCGCGCCCTCGTGGGCGGACGATCCGTCCTCGTCGCCGACGAACCGACGGGAGCACTCGACACGACGAACTCCGCCGCGGTGTTCACCCTCCTGCGGCAGTTGGCCGACAGCGGTGTGTGCGTCGTGGTCGCCTCCCACGACACCGGGGCGGTCGCGTACGCCGACCGCGTGCTGCACATCAGCGACGGCGCCCTCGCCGCCGCGGCGCCGGCCTCATGACGTGGCGCGGAGGAGGGCTGCGTGCGTTCGAACTGGCACGCCTGTTCCTGCGGGCGTGGCAGCTGCGGTTCGCGGCCATCATCGTCGCCACTGCCGCCCTGGCGATCGCCGTCACGGGCGTGGTCACCTCCTCGTTGCAGCTCTCGCCGCAGCAGCGGGCGGACTCCGCGCTCGGCACCGCCGACGCCCGCATCCAGTTGCCGTCAGGGGTGGCCATCGGCACCGACGGGCGTGACCTCGACGATCGGCTGCGCGCGGCCATCGTCGACGCGGGCGGGTCGAGCCCGTCCATCGACTACGGCACCGCCGGCCTCTATCCCGAGGACTACAGCGAGAAATCCATCGCGTTCCGGGAGATCGACGACCGCGCGGTGGCAGCGCCGCAGATCATGTTGCGCTCCGGCGCATGGCCGACGCATATCGGCGAGGCGCTGGTCTCCGAAGCGCTCGCGGGGCGCTGGCCGGTCGGAGGCACCGTTCAGCTCTTCGGCGGCGCACTCTCCCTCACCGTGGTCGGCGAGTACCGCGATGTGTTCAACACGAGCGCACGCAGCCTCGTCGTTCCGGCGGGGACCTGGTCATCGATGCGCGCGCTCGATGCCGCCACCGCCGCGCGGCTGGACGACGGGGCGACGCGGGAGGTGCGCTGGTCCGGCGACGACTCCATCGACGCCGTCACCGCGGCCGTCGGCCGCGCGGTCGGCGAGGACCCCACCACCCTGGACGTCCACACACGCGCGGCCATCGAGCGGTCCACCCGGTCGACCGACGTGACACTCACCGTCGCGCTCATCGCCGGCCCACTCGCCGCCGGTCTCATCGCCGGGCTGCTCGCGGGAGAATTCACACGGCGAAGTCGCGACGTCATGTGGACCATCGGCGTCCCCTATGCCTCCACGCGCGCGGCCGCTGCGCTCGCGGTCGCGGTCGCAGCGGCCGCAGGAGGCGTCGCCGGGGCGGCGGTGGGGATGGGCGCGGCCGTCGCGGGACGACCGCTGATCGCGGAGATCGCGACGCAGCCCCTGGGCCCCATCACCAGCCTGCCCGGGACGGTGGCGGCGATCGCCCTCGCGATCGTCGGTGCACTCGGGGGCGCGGGGCTCGCCGATCGGCGTCGTTCGTCGGCGCGGAGAAGTGCGCGATCTCGAAGTCGCACCGAGCACATCCTCGTCCGTCTCTGCATCAGCACCGTCGTGCTCGCCGCCGGTCTGGCGATCGGCAACGGCACGACCAGCCGGACGGAACAGATGCTATCGGCGCTGCTGATCGCCATCGCGATTCTCGTCGCCGCGACGCCGGCGGCCATCGCGCTGGTCTCCCGCTGGACACCGGAGGATCTCGGCGCGAGGCTGGGCGTGCGTCTGCTCGGAAGCGACCGACGATCCTCCTCGGTGATCGTGTGGGCCGTCGCTTCGCTGCAGGTGATCGGCATCGCGGCCGCCGTCGTCATCACGAGCTTCGTCACCAACGTCAACGCGGCCACCGAGTCCGTCGTCGCGCCGGGCCAGATCGTTCTGGAGGTCGAGCTCGACGACGATGTGACACAGTCCGCGGTACGCGCCGAGGTCGAGTCGTTGCTGGAGGTCACGGATCCCGTCGTCGCGACGACCCTGAATGTGGGCAGCGACCGCGGCGCCGGCGCTTCGCGGACCGTGGCCACGGCATCCGACCTCGAACGTCTCCTCGCACGCTCGCCGACCCCGACCGAGCGCGAGACGCTGGAGTCCGGTGGCTACCTGTTGACCAAAGAGCCCGCGAGTCCCACGGTGTCTTTCCTCGCAGAGGGAGACATCGCCGCATCCTTCACCGCCGTGGTCGTGGACGACATCGACCCGAGCTGGCGAAACGTCGACGGCTTCCTGCTCGTGGAAACGGCGCGCGCGGCGGGACTGCCCCTCTCGCCGCAGCCGACGCTCATCTTCACGAACACCACGGCGGCGCAGCGGGAGGCCGCGCGAACGGCGGCGGCGACCTTGTCGTTCAACCCCTCCTGGCTTCGGGTCTATCGCGAGCCGGAGGAGTTGGCGGCACCGCTGCAGGTGTCGGCGCTCACGACCCTCGTCTCAGCTTTTGCCGGCGTCGTCCTGCTCGCCACCGCTTCGGCACAGGCGCGGGGCCTGCGTCCACAGCTTGCCGGCCTCCGCGCGGTCGGCGTCGGCGGCGGCTTCCTGGCACGCACCGTCGGCACGCGGGTGGGGGCGACCTTTGTCCTGTCCACAGCCCTCGCCCTATGCGCGGCATCCATCGGTGTCGCCGTGTCGTTCGCGCTCGCTCAACTCGACCTCGGGATCACGGTACCGATCATCCCGACATCCGTGATGGTCGGAACATTGGCCGTCTTCTCCTGGGTCGCGGCCCGCCTATCGACGCGGCGGCTGCGTTCGTCGGAATGGCAAACGTAGCCGATGTGAGTGGGTGAGCCAGCGTCTCGTCGCCCGGCCGAATCGTCTGGCATGCGATAAATCACCTCAACCTGAAGTACCAAGAGCCGTATGCCGTCACCGCTTGACGTACGCCAACCATTCTGGGATCGTGAAATAAAGACGCCGATTGGAGGCACATCGTGCTGGCGCATTGGCGGGAACCACGAATTACAATCGACGATGCTCCCGGAACGTACCGAGTTCGAATCTGGACAGCGCCACCGAGCCCCCACACCTCCTGGATGATCGACGATTGGGAACTCACCGCCGAGAACGTCGAACAGGCACTGGCTTGAGAGCCAGCTGATGGATCATCTGTATCCGAGGTTGTTCCCCTATCAAGATAACACTTGCCGCATTCGCCCTTACCCTCGGCGGCGTGTTCGTCGCGTCCCCCGCCAATGCAGTCACCGTCGGGGTATGCACCATCAAGGCCAACAATCCTCATGGGTCGACGCATGTCAGCGGAACCATCAACGCCGAGGGCAGTCTGCAGTGCACTATCGGTATGACCGAGATTTATGTGCGTGCCTACCTGGAGAACAGCGCCGGGACTTCTTGGTATGGAAACACTGAATCATGGTTGGCAACGCCCGCCAACAAGAAGTACTCGAGCTTCGCCAATACTTCATGCGCGATGGGCCCAGGATCATTCCGAACGCGTGTGTCATACGCATTCACCTCCCCACCGGGAGTCAATCCGTCGTACAGCGCGAACACCGTCTATTCCCCATGGATCGGAGTGGTATGCGGTGCTAACCGTTTGGCAGCACCGACGACACTGAATGGCGATTGGACTTCGGAGCATCCGCTGCCCAAGGGTATGACGTTGACGCCCACCGAAGACGGAGTCGAGATCACCTTCGCAATAGATGAGTTCGCTCGTTAGCATCCTCACAAGAAGGCCCCGCTCGTGCAATGCGGGGTCGTTCTAACTACGACGACCCGCACCCGGCAGGGGACCGAGAACGAAAAGGACATTTCGAGTCTCTCGATGACGACAACGTGGTTGAGATCTTCGGCATGAACCTCGCGTGCGAATATCGAGTTCTGTTCTCTGCAGCCGACACGACCGCCGGCTGCGAGCAGCATCCGCGCATCCGCCGAGCTACAGCGTGAAGACGAAGACCCAGGTCCCGGCGGCGACGGCGGCGACGACGGATGCCGCGGCGATGGCCACGGCGATCAACAGCAGAGCGCCGTCGGCGGCGGACAGTCGAGACGGGCGTGCCCACGTGCGCGGGGCATCGGCTCCGAATCCGCGGGCCTCCATCGCCGTCGCCAGCTTCGTTCCACGCCGCACCGCGAGCACGAACAACGCGAACGCCTGGCTCAGAAAGCGGCGGATGCGGCCGTCGTCGGCGACGCCGCGAGCGCGCCGTGCCATCGACAGCTCGCGCCAGTCGTCGACGAGCAGGCCCACCATCCGCAGGCCCGCGAGGGCGCCCAGCACGAACCGCGCCGGCAGCCGCACGATCTGGGCGAGCCCGTCGGCGAGGTCCGTGGGGTCGGTCGTCGCGAACAGCACGACGCTCGGCACCGCGATCGCCAGCACACGCAACAGGATCGACAGCGACAGCGCGATCGATCCGTCGCTGATGCGCACGAGCCCCCACTCGAGGTACACCTCCCCCGACACGCGGCCGTAGACGACGGTCGCCGCGGCGCCGACCCCGGCCGCCAGGACGATCGGCCAGAGGCGCAGCCACAGCTGCCTGGCGCGCAGCCGCGCCAGGGGCAGCAGCACCAGGGTCAGCGCCAGTGTGACCCCCGCCGACACGGGGTCGATCGACAACAGCAGCGTCATCGTCATGACGAGGGTCGCGGCGAGCTTGGTCACCGGGTTGACCCGAGCGAGCGGGCTGCGCCGTACGTCCAGCGCGAACAAGCTCACGCTGCCTCTCCGATCTCGCCCGCGGGCAGGATCGTCAGCGTGTCGTCGCTGAGCGCGGCCACGAGGGCTGGGTCGTGGGAGACGAAGGCGACCGCCGCGCCCGCCGCTCGCTGCTCGTCGACGAGGTCGGCGAGCTCGCGCCAGGTGCGGGCATCCTGACCGTAGGTGGGCTCGTCGAGCAACAGCACGCGCGGCCTGCTCACGAGAGTCGCCGCTACGGTCAGACGCCGCTTCTCACCGCCCGAGAGCGTGAACGGATTGACCTCGGCGAGTCGCGTCAGCCGCAGTCGCTCCAGCAGTGGCTCGACACGCGCGGCGATCTCTGCTTCGGAGAGTCCGAGTGCGCGGGGCCCGACCGCCAGCTCATCGCGGACACGCGTCGTGAGCAGCTGGTGCTCGGGGTCCTGGAACACGGTACCGATACGAGTCAGAAGCTCTCGGGCGCGCCAGCGCACGGGCGCATCACCGCGCACCGTACCGGCGGCGAGCTCGGCGCTCGCCCGCACGGTGCCGGATGCCGGGGGCAGCAGCCCCGCGAGAGTCATCGCGAACGTCGACTTCCCCGCCCCGTTCGGCCCTGTGATCGCCAGTGCGCGCCCGGCGCGCAGCCGCGCGTCGATCCCGGATGCCACGATTCGGGGCATCCGGTCACCGAATGCGCGTCTGCCCACCGCGACGCCCTCGGCGGCGAGCAACACCTGTCCGACACCCGCGCGCGGGCGCGCGTCGACGCCGACGGGGATGCCGGGCACCCACACTCCCGCGTCGCTCAGCGCCTGCCCGTGCGCGCCGAAGACACTCTCCGCGTCGCCGTCGGCGAGCAGCCCGCCGCCCCGGTCGCTCGCGCCGAGCACGACGACGCGGTGCACGTGGTCGGCCCACAGTTCGACGCGGTGCTCCACGACGATGAGCGTCGCCCCGGTGCGCGCGGCGACCTCGATGACGGCGTCCCGTACCAGGGCGGCCCCTTCGGGGTCGAGGTTCGCCGTCGGCTCGTCGAGCAGCAGCAGCCCGGGACGCATCGCCAGGACGCCGGCGAGGGCGAGTCGCTGCTTCTGACCACCCGACAATGCCGCCGTGGGGTGCTCGCGCGGCACGTCGAGCCCGACGGCGCTGAGCGCATCGTCAACGCGGCGCCAGATGTCATCGGCAGGAACGCCGAGGTTCTCGCACGCGAACGCGACGTCGTCTCCCACCCGGGCGAGCACGACCTGCGCATCGGGATCCTGGAGCACCAGGCCCGCCCGCCCGCGGACGGCGGCCGGCGCGCGGCCGTTGATCAGGAGCTCCCCGGCATCCTCACCGTCCTCCGCATCGCCGAGCACGCCGGCCAGGCCTCGCAGCAGCGTCGACTTGCCCGAACCGCTCGCCCCGAGAAGGAGGACGTGCTGACCCGGCGCGATGTCAAGGTCGAGGCCGGACACCGCCCAACGCCGCCGGCCCGCGTGACGCCAGCCCCACCCCCGCGCCGTGACGGCGGCGGGCGTCGGTCGCGCACCTGCGCTCACGCCGCGTCGGACGAGTCCGCGATGCGCGCCTCGCGTCCGGCTGCGAACCGGTCGAGAGCACCTGTAGCAGCCAGAGCGCGGGCGACGAGCCAGGACACGAGCCCTGCGATGAGGATTCCGGATACGACCGCCGCACCGAAGTAGATCGCGCGCGGCCCGAAGTCGTAGGCGGCGATCGAGGAGAAGTTGGTGTCCAGCGTCGCGACGGCGAGGCCCGCCAAGGCTCCCGAGACGAGAGCCGCGATGAGGCGGTAGTTCGCGTAGGCGAACAGGGCGAAGCCGAGCTCCGCCGCTGCTCCCTGCACGACACCCCAGACCAGGGTGAGGAAGCCCCATTGCGTGCCGACTGCCATCGAGACGACGGCCGCGACCACCTCGGTGTACAACGCGGCACCCGGCTTACGGATGATGAGGCCGCCGAGGACACCGGCGAAGAGCCATCCGCCCGCCAGCAGCCCCTCCAGACCGGGCGTGAACGCGAGAAGACTGCTGAGCGGCGTCCAGGCCTGGCCCCAGAGCCAGAAGACGACTCCCGACGCCACGCCGATGACACTGGCGACGACGATGTCGACGACCCGCCAACGCAGTCGGGAAAGGACGGGGGTGGGGGTGGACGCAGACGCGTGCATTTTCTCTCCTCCCTGCGCCGGCATGATCCGGATCAGGTTCGACGGTCGAAGCGTGGATCGCTTCCTCTCAGCCCGGCTCACCGGACTCCCGTGGTTGTGGGCTCGAGTATAGCGGCGACCCGGTAGTTTGGGCGGGTGACCACCGCCGACGCGCCCCCACCGACGCGCCGAGAACGTCGCACAGAGGCCGACGCACCGGACACCGTGATCGTCCGCAATCCGGCAGGCCGGCAGGCGCTCACCTGGATCGACGACGACACGGTCACGGCGACGACGGCGGCGGGCACGACCGGGACGACCCCGGTGCCAGCTGCGGCGCCGGACCTGCTCGCGAAGCGGCCGCATCGTTCGCCGCTGCGCGCGGGCGTCGTCCTGCCGATCCTGACCACGTTCGCAGTCGCCGGCGTGTATGCCGCCGCGACGCTGCTGTGGCCGCTGTGGGCGGTCGCGCCCGCCGTCCGCGCCATCACTCCCGACGGCCCGGTGGCTCCCGCCTCGGCGGTGACGTGGCCGGCCGAAGGTGTGGGAGCCGCAGGCATCGCCGGCATCGACACCGTCGCCGCGTCGTCGACGACGCCGATCCCGATGGCATCCATATCGAAACTCGTGACCGTGCTCATGATCCTCGACGAGCTGCCGCTGAAGGTCGGCGAGCAGGGCCCCTCGTTCGCGTTCACTTCGCGCGACCAGCAGACCTACGAGGACTACCTCGCGAACGACGAGTCCGCGCTGGACGTTCCGGTCGACGGCTCCCTCACGCAGTATCAGATGCTGCAGGGCATCCTCATCGGCTCGGCGGGCAACTACACCGACCGTCTGGCCGGATCCATCTGGCCGACCGACGAGGTCTTCGCGGGCGCCGCTCGCGCGTGGCTCGACCGGCACGGCCTGCCCGGGATCTCCCTGGCCGAGCCGACCGGCATCGACCCCGCCAACACCGCCGACCCAGCCTCGCTCGTGCGCCTGGGCGAACTCGCGCTGGCGAATCCGGTGGTCGCGGAGATCGTCCACACCCGCACCGTCGAGCTTCCCGGCGCGGGCGAGGTCACCAACACCAACGACCTGCTGGCCGATCCGACGGTCGTCGGGGTCAAAACCGGCAGCCTCGAAGACTTCTACAGTCTGCTCGCCGCCAAGGACATCACGGTCGGGACCACCACGGTACGGGTCTACGCCGCCGCCCTCGGCCAGCCCTCCGACGAAGACCGTGACCAGCAGACGGCGCGACTTCTCACCGACGTCGCGGCGGAGGTGTCGACGCCGCGCGTGCTCCCGGCGGGCACCCTCGCCGGTGTCGCCTCGACCCCCTGGGGCGCCACCGCGAACATCGTGACGGATGCCGATGCGACCGTGACCCTGTGGAACGGCGCCTCGGGCATCGTGACGACGAATCTCGATCTCGGCGACGCCCGCACGGCGAACGCCGCTGTCGGGGAGGTGCTGGTGCGCGGGCCGCTGGATGCCGCGACGGTCGGCGTGCACCTCACCGGCGACATCCCCGACCCCGACGCATGGTGGCGCCTCACGCACCCCCTGCAGCTGTGGGGGCTGGTGGACTGAACGGCAGGCCGGCCCGGCGCGACACAGCCCTCAGAACGGCCAGATCACTCAGAACGGCCAGATCAGCGGTACGTAGAGCACCGCGACCGCGAGGTAGACGAGCATCAGCGGAAGCCCGAGCTTCGCGTAGTCGCCGAACCGATAGCCGCCCGGCTGCATCACCATCAGGTTGGCCGGCGTGGCGACCGGGGTGAGGAACGCGGCGGCACCGGCCACCGCGAGCGCCATCATGAACGGCTGCACGCTCACGTCGAGGGTGTGGGCGATGGCGACGGCGATGGGAAGCACAACGAGCACGGTCGCCACGTTGGAGATGAACTGGCCGAGCACCATCGTCAGCGCGCAGACGACGAGGAGGGCGAGCGGCGGCGAGCCGGCGCCGATCACGCCGAGCACCGATCGGGCGACGATGTCGGCGGCTCCCGTCGTGATGAAGGCGGAGGACAGGGGGATCATGCCGGCGATGAGGATGACCGTCGTCCAGGAGATCGCGCGGTACATCTGCGGCACCGTGAGCACGCGCAGCAGGACGAGTGCGCCCGCCGCGAGCATCCCCGCCACCGGGGCCGGCACGAGCCCCGTCGTCAGCAGCAGCACCATGACCGCGAGCACGCCGATGGCGCGCCTGGCGCCCCGACCGAGCGGCACCGAGCGCTGCAGCGACTGCGGGGGCGTCACCGCGATCACGTCCGGCGACTGCGTGTAGCGAGTGAGCGCGGGCCAGGGCCCCTGCACCAGAACCGCGTCACCGGCCTGCAGCACCAGCGACCCGGCGACGCCCGTGCCGCGTGACGCGTTCGGGCCCTCGTCGTCGCCTCGCCGGACGGCGAGGATCACGAGCTCTTCACTGCGCGTCGTCATCCCCGCGGACACGCGACGTCCGATGAGGCTCGAGCGCGGCGCGACCAGCACTTCGGCGACGCCCTCGCGCGCACTGAACAGACGCGCCGTGTCGATGTCGACGTCGTAGCTGTCGCGGAGCGTCTGCGCGTGCTCCTTCGGATCGGGCGCGAGATCGACCAGGTGCTCCGCCGTGCGGGCAGGCAGCAGTCGATCACCGCCGAGAGCCACGATCGTCACCGTGAGGAGCACGAGCGGAACGCCGGCGAGCGCGAACTCGAAGAAGCCGAACTCCCTGCCGCCCGCCGCGACGACGGCCTCGTTGACGACCACGTTGACGGGGGTGCCGGTGAGCGTGAGGAGCGAGCCCGCGCTGGCGGTGAAGGCCAGGGGGATCAGCAGCTTCGACGGCACGAGACCTGCCCGGACGGCGACGACGACGACCACCGGCAGCAGCGCCGCGACGGCTCCGTTGATCGAGATGAACGCCGTGAGCACCGCCGCCAGCGCGCCGATGATGACCGTCAGCCGGCGACGGCCGCCGCCGCCGCGGGTCACGACCTGCTGCCCGAGCCACGCGGTGACCCCCGTGGCATCCAGCGCCTCGCTCACGACGAAGAGGGAGGCGATGAACAGCACCGTCGGGTCACCGAAGCCGGCGAAGGCCTCGCCGAGCGTGAGGACGCCGGTCGCCCAGAGCGCCAGCGCCACGCCGATCGAGACGAGGGCGAGGGGCACCCGGCCGCTCACGAACGCGACGACCGCGACCGCGAGGATCAGGAAGGTCCAGCCGGCGGGGTCCATCTCCTCACCCTAGGTGGGAAGTCGACACTCGGTGCGACTCGCCCGGTCTGGTCCGCAACTTGAGCGACCCAGCGCTCGGGGGCGGGGCTTATCTCTGTGGAACCGCGACCAGGAGAGCGCCACCGATCAGGACGATCAGGCCGAGTAGCCCGAGAGACACGATGCCGACCTCGAAGAGATTTCCGCTTGTTCCCTGGAGGTCGACTCGATCGATCTGGTTGCTCAGATTGATCGATGCCGCGACAAGTGCGGAAATCCCACTGAGGATCAAGGCGAGACCAGCGCCCACCTTGATGGATGACTTACGCATGGTCTCTCCTGACGTCAGGGGTTGCAGGCGGCGGACACTGTCGCGGCTTCTCCAACTGTAGGTCGCCACAGCTCGATGTTCCACGGGTTCTTATAGGGGGCCCACCATGCATGACACGACACCTGCTGTCGAGCACCGGTGGTGTCCCACGGGTTCGGGGTGATCCGTGCGAATTCGTCGGTCACCTGGAGGGCGACAACCTGTCCCGGGAGCGATCGGGCGGTTGCCCACCAAGCAGTGGTATAGACAGAAAGTTCGCGGCCCGCCGCGACCTCTCGCGTGACGACACTGCTGATGAGTGATTCACCGTAGTAGGTCGGGTCTGCCACGATCGGGTAAGCGAACCCACCACCAAGATGGTCCACGACCTGCGCGACCTGGCCACCCTCGACCACGTAATGGGTGGGAACCGCGACTCCATTCGCGTCAACAGCCCATGGAGGGAGAATTCCGCCCACAACCTTTTCACCGTCAACGAAGAGCACGCCCCCTGATGCTCCGACCTCGAGTTCAAGCTCACTAGAGCTCTCGACCGTGTATGCGAACTGTTCGGCAATCGCCCCACTGTCGATGATGGTCGCAAGTGCGTACTGACCAGCTCCGCGGTCGGCGGCAACTTGGGTAATGCCGTCGCCGACGAACGCCACCGCGGTTGAACTCAGCTCGATAGGTTCACCCAACGCTTGATCGAGCTGAGGGGCGAGGCTGCAGTTTCCAGAATTGTCGCGATTTTGGTCGCCTCGTCTTCAGATGTGGCTGCATGAGCGGCCACCGTGGTGAGAGTGAGCGCCAGGCCTGTCGAAGCACCGATCACTGTGACGCGCCGCCAGACAGGTGTAAGAGAGTTCATTTTCTACCTCCATCGTTGGTGGACGACTTGAACGACAGCCCTCCCGAAAGACGTTAGCGTCATACGAGACGGCTGTGAAATGTCTATGGGACATGCGGCGTCATCTTGCTGGAGCCCGAAGATGACGGTGCTTCTAGGTGGCTGGCGCCGTCGTCATTGGTGCCCCTAACGACCGCCCCGTCGGTTACGACCACGACGACCAAAAGGGCCGCGATGTCGTCGAGCGCGGCTGTCAACGAGATTGATCAATTGCGAGCCTCGCCACCATGTACGACAAACTCGCCTTTACCCGGAGGTGGCGTCGCGTTCCGATGAGTATCCGAATGGGGAAGCTTCCGATGACGACAATGAAGAAGGCGACATCCATCGCTGCCTTCCACCGTGGCGCCCGCCCCCTCGATTGCTTAGGGCGCGATTACTTGCCCACCAGGTGATGTGACGGCGACTCTGTGCACTGAGGGTACAGCGGCAAGTCGCAGCCTCGTCAGAGCTGAACGAGCGAGGGAGGAGTACATCGACACGCGCGTCAGACGAAACGCACCGTCTGCTGCAGCCTCGTGCGCACGTCGAACAGCTCGTTGCCGCCGATGTCGCGGGCGCCGGTGAGGCCCCGCCGCAGCACCGTGGACAGCGTCGAACGTGCGACCACCGCGACAGCCAGCCCTCGCACGCGGCCGATCTCCTCGATCGCGGTGGCGACATCGTCGTCGGGCAGCACGACGATCCCGCCGCTGAAACGCACCCGGGCGGCCCGCGCGATCGCGCGGGCGCCGGCGACGAGGTCGCCGATCGGAGACCCCTCCACCCCGTCGCCCACGATCTCCCCGCGACGCAGCCGCACCGGGCCGCCCAGGTCTTCGCTCAGCAGCGCATAGAGCCCGCTCGGCCCCAGAACGATGTGGTCGACCTTCAGCGACGGATCGCGCGCATCTGCGGCGACGTCGTGCCACACGGTGTACCCCATGCCGAGCTCGCCCACGATGCGGGCGGTCGCCTCCTCGGCGAGGGCGTCGGCCAGCATCCGTTTGAGTTCGCGAGGAGCGGCCCGAACGAGGGCGGGGTCGTACGGGTCGGCGACGTCGGCGCCCCGCCCGGCCCACTCGCGGATGAGGTCGAGGTAGCGCTCTCGCCGCCACCCTCCGGGCTGGCCGAAGGAGCGGGCGCGGGGTCTCGTGTCCGCCGGCCGCGACGGCGGTCTCCACGTCGATACCGACGGTGTCGCCCCGAAACCGTGGCCGCCGTCGTACGCGGCGCGCGCTTCCACCGTGCCGACCAGCTCCCACGCCCGCTGTACCTGTACGAATTGAGCCGCGTCGCCGCCGGTGTCGGGGTGCGTCTGACGCAGGCGCAGCCGGTAGGCCTTGCGGAGCTCGTCGTCGGCGGCATCCGGCGCCACGCCGAGCACGTCGTAGGCAGACGCGGAAAGGGGACTGTCGAACACGGGACCTCAGCGCTTCTCGTTGCGGCGGGCGTAGGCGGCGGCGCTGCGGCTGGACAGGGCGAGCAGCACGAGGATGTTCAGCGCCAGCACCGGGAGCGTCGTCAGCAGAGTGATCTCCTGGTCGCGCGCCCACCAGCCGGCGAACGTGGTCGAGATCGACAGGACGGCGACCGTCATCACCGCGACGCGCGCGAGGTTGCTCCCGCGGAAGATCAGAAGCGCACAGACCATCTCGATCACGACCGTGACACCGACGACGGCGAGCACGGCGGCCAGCGACGCGTTGATGATGTCGGGCGTCAGTTCGGCGGCGTCGAGGTCGAGGACCAGGTCGTCGGCGATCGACCCCCAGTGGGTCGCGAGGTCGGCCATCGACGCGATGCCGACGATCGCGCTGAGCAGCACCAGTCCCGCGCCGGCGACGGTGGCCGCCGGGCGCCGCATGTGGGGGTCACGTGCGATCGGCTGCAGAAGCCGCGTCACCGGCTCATAGGACGGCCGCTTCTCGTGATTGTCCGGGGCGGTGGGGGTCATGTCGTCACCGCCCTCACGTCGACGACGGGGAGATCGCCGTCTGTACGGATGCTGTCACCGCCGCCGTTTCGCGCGTGGTAGCCGGTGGAGAAATCGGCGATGACGTCCACCCGCACCGCGACCTCGCCCGTGCGGAGCGTCGAGACGATGTGGTCGCGCTCGACGTCGGTGTCGGCGTCGATGCGGTGCGTGACCTGGAGGGTGAACAGCGACAACCCGACCGACGTGTCGAACGTGCCCGCGGCGAGCCAGTCGACGCGGCGACCGCCGGGCAGCAGCCATCCGTCCGGGCACTTCCAGAAGCGGACGTGATGCCGCTGCGCGGGGTTGCCGTCGACCTCCTGCTGGTACGCGAAATCCTGCTGGCGTCCGAAGAGGAACAGCGGGCTGACCGGCGCCTCGTGGTAGCTGCGGCGGCGCAGCGTCGAGGTCACGATGCGGACGGAGGTCGCGAGGGTGACCGGGTCGGCTTTGGTCCATCCCGCGGCCCGCATCGCGCTCTCGATCTGATCGCCGTCCCCGAGGAAGGCGAGGTTGACCGGGTCGCCGAGCAGGCCGTCGCTCGTCCGTGCGCGGCCGATGAAGTAGTCGGGCACGTAGATCGTGGTCAGAATGCGGTGCAGACGCGGCAGCACGAGGTAGGCCAGCAGCACCCAGAACACGAGGAATCCGGCGATCCCCCACCATCCGATGGAGAGGCTCTCGGTGAATCCGAGGTACGCGAGCCAGATCGCGGCGAGGCCGGCGAAGACGAAGAAGAACTGGTCGACCGCCACCCCGATCGACCAGCGCCGTGGCGCCCGGGCGCGGCTCACGGCGACGGCCACAGGGGCGCGGGCGGCTGCCACGCGAGGGCGCGGGCGGCCAGATCGTCGGCGACGTCGGCGAGGCGGGCGGGATGCCAGCGCGGGTTGCGGTCTTTGTCGACCAACTGCGCGCGGATGCCCTCGGGCAGGTCGGGCTGCGTCTGTGCGAACCACAGCACGAGGCCGTACTCCTGGGCGAGCGCCGCCCGCAGGTCGGGGAGCCGTCGGACGGCCCGGACGGCGGCGAGCGTGACGGTCAGCGCGGTCGGCGAGAGCGTCTCCAGCGTGTCCGCGACGACCGCGGCATCCGGCTCTGGCCGCTGCCGCAGACGTTCCACGATGCCGACGACGGTGTCGGCGGCGAACGCGTCGTCGATCCAGGCCCGCGCCGCCTCCAGCCGCGACGGGACGGGGGTCTCATCGAACAGCAGCACGATCTCCGCGGGAGTCGCCGGGTCGGCCCGGTCGGCGAGCGCCGCGGCCAGGTCGCCGATCCGCTCGCTCGGTACGAGGGCGTCGGCGAAGCCGGCGTAGAGGGCGTCGGCGGCATCCATCGTGTCACCGGTCAGGGCGAGGTACTCGCCCAGGCGCCCCGGGGCGCGCGCGAGCAGCCACGAGCCCCCCACATCGGGCGTGAGACCGATGCGGGTCTCGGGCATCGCGAGCCGCGACCGCTCCGTCACGACCCGCACCGCCGCGTGCCCCGCCAACCCGATGCCTCCACCCATGGTCACGCCGTCGGCGATGACCACGATCGGCGTGGGGTACTCGGCGATGCGAGCGTTGAGCGCGTACTCGGCGCGGAAGAACTCGGCGGTCTCGTCGACGCGGGCCGCCGCGATCCACTCCCGGAGGCTCCGTACGTCTCCACCTGCGCACAAGCCGCGCTCACCCGCGCCGTCGAGCAGGACGACGTCGATGTCGGCGTCGTGCT